>JAEEGH010012840.1_pt1 | contig 18704 bp, 18 predicted proteins | sample 9134181 | NCBI WGS metagenome assembly JAEEGH01 (sample SAMN16246544, study PRJNA631951) | gut metagenome | biome: gut microbiome; feature: rumen; material: DP-attached | host: Bos | place: Iran: Karaj | collected 2018-10 | reverse complement strand
ATGATCGTGGGCGAACACAACCGCGACGTCGATATCACCGTGAAGGTCACGAAGGGCAAGCACCTCACCAACATGCGTTCGAAGTCCGCTGACGACATGATCCAGCTCACGCCGTACCGCCGCATGACTTTGGAAGAATGCGTCACCTTCATCAACGAAGACGAATGCATCGAAGTCACTCCGGAAGTGCTCCGCATCCGCAAGACCGAGCTCGACCCGATCAAGCGTAAGCAGATGTCCAAGAAGCCGGCTGAAGACGACGATTAATTCGCGCTTCGCGCAGTTTGCAAAAATCCCGACCATCACGGCCGGGATTTTTTTTACAACTTAAAAGTCTTTAGCCAATCGCCCCTCGCCGCTTTTCAAAAGCTCAGTGAGATAATTCTTTGCAATTTGGCAGGATTCCGGGAGCGTATGCCCAAGCGCCAAGTTCGCCAAAATAGCCGATGACAGATGGCAGCCAGTACCATGTTTGCCATTCCCCGGGATTCGCGGACTTGTGAACTTATACTGTTTACCGTCCCTATCCCACAATGTATCAACGGCTTCGTCATCTTTTGAATGGCCGCCCTTCAAAAGCAAAGCGAAATCCTTCCCGAATTCAAACTTTCCGCGAGAAGCAGCCTGTTCAAATCCCAAGAATCCAAACTCGTCCAGATTCGGCGTGACCAAATCAATCTTCTTCATCACCGGCATAAATTCATCACGTTCTGCCGAGCGCATAAAGTGGAACCCCGCCGATGCACTTGCAATCGGATCCCAAATAATGTAAGCATCCGGAGATTTTTCACGGACAAATTCAACAATTCGCTGTAAAACTTTAGCCTTTTCGACAAGTCCGATTTTCACGAACTTGAACTGGCGCTTGGCAAACAAAGTTTCAAGTTGCGCTTCGATGCGTTCCCAGATTACCCAGCCAGGAGCCACAAATTCATCTTCATTCTGTTGCGTGAGTGCGGTACATACAGATTCACAGAACACGCCAAAATGCGCCATCGTCTTAACATCCGCTAAAATTCCAGCGCCCGCAGAGCCATCGAAGCCTGCGATAGTCAATGCAAATTTCATTTTTTCAGACATTTTATACCACCGAATAAATTCCAATCATCACTACGGACACGCCGCAGATAAGTCCCACCGCCGGGAGAATCGGGCGGCGCATGGACTTTGCCCCAAGGAAATACACCATGCAGCCCTTGGTAAGCGTATTGGCAAGGCTCGCAAAAAGGAGCGCCAAGATCAAGTTGTGGTGTTCAAGAGTCGCCTTTCGGCACATGTCGATGAGCGAAAACGCCACCGCATCCATTTCAGCTGCACCGCCCAAGAAGCTACAAATCATTAACGCGCCCGAGCCAAAGTACGCATGAGCCGCATTCGCGATGAACATGACCACCGTAAAGACCAAGCCAAACTTAATTGCCGGCAACAACTTGAACGGGTTGTTAAAATCAGTTGTTTTCTGACGATGATCCTTGGATTCACGAAGCTTCAAGTACCCCGCATAGCCAAGCCCCGGCACCACAGGCACAAGGAGAGGAGCCAAAAGCGGGAGCGCAAGTGACGGCATCAGGAATATGCAAATGAGGTAGAGTCGCGCATACATCACCGACCAGCTGAGCACAATACCAAGCGTGAAGTCCGCCGCATACTGTTCATTATCAACGCTACGCCCAGCCAAGTTCAGCGTGAGCGCGGTACTGCTCGCAAGCCCGCCCAAAAGCCCAATGAGCCAAATGCCTTTACCCGGACCGACAAGCTTGATGAGCACATAGCCCACAAAGCCGATGCCGCAAATGAACACGACAAAGAGCCAAATCGTATGCGGGTTCAAAACCTCGAGCCCCGGCGGACCAAATGAGCGATTCGGCAAGAACGGCAAAATCATGAGAGAAATCACCGCAAACTTGACAGTCGCGATAATGTCCTCAGTCGAAATCTTTTTCGCAAAATCGTGAAGCTGACGCTTGACCGCCAACAGCCACAAAAGCACAATCATGAGGATACACGCTTCCAAAAGCCGGTTGTACCAGCAAAGCGCCCCCAAGAAATAAATCATGATAAGCGCAGCACTCGTCGTGACGCCCGCAGGTCCGCCATTATTCTGGTTCGAAAGGCCGTACGCAATATGGCTTGCCACAAGCAAAAGCCCGACAATCACAAGCCCGACGACAAAGGGAACAATCGATTCCATCAGGTCGCCCAAGTAGCAGGACAAGGCGCCACAAAGGCTTACAATCGAAAACGAGCACAGCCCAGCGGGATGCCTAGAATTATTGCGGGAATACGAGTTTTCACGCTGCATACCGATAATGAAACCGATACCCAGCGCCGCCGCAAGCTTATAAAAGATATTGAACTCAATCATCATTCAAAATCTAATCAAAAAATTGCGGAGAATGAATTTTTTTGTGAAATTATGCCATTCGCTATTGCTTAGAAGCGAGCTTCATGGCATACATATTTGCATCGGCCATGCGGTAAACATCCATTGCAGTCACGGCATCACCGCGACGGCGCACAGAATAACCATAAGCGACATTCAATTCAATCGGCAACTTGGCCTCTTTTTCCAAGAGCACCATCGTCTTTAATGCCGTATTCAAATCAGAAAGGTGTTCTGCGCGGACAATCGCCACAAACTCGTCACCGCCCATGCGGATGGTTGTACCGATGCCGTTAAACGCATTTTTGAACACATCGGCAAAGGCGCACAAAAGCTTATCACCAGTTGAATGCCCAAAGTGGTCATTCACATACTTGAGGCCGTTCACGTCAATACTCACAATAGCATAGTCGCTATCATCGCGGTTGAGCACTTCAAAAATGTGTTCGCACTTTGCACGGTTGTAAATGCCCGTCAAGGCATCGCGATAGGCAATCTGGCGGAGCACTTCTTTCTCAGTCTTGTCCATGAGTTCCTCGTACATGTAGACGAGATAACCCACCATCAAAAACAAGATGAACAATAAAGTTCCGACCGGGAGACAAGTCGCATCCAAGAAGGATTTTTCCAAGCCGAACAAGTTCTGCACATTGTAGCGGAACAAATCGGCAATGCCAAACAATACAAACACCACCGTTCCCGAAGCAAGAATCTTTTCTTGCATCCCGGCACCACGATCGTAAAGCACCTTGAAAATGACCATGAACAGGAACGATACAAAAATATAGCAATGGTAAACGAGCAAGAATGTTGGGTAATGCGCAATATCGGTCACATGCAAAATCGTCGTCACCAAGAAGAACAGCACACCAAAGCCGACAATGACTTTCAGCACGTTCAGCTTCCAGGTCGAAATCTTGCCGGCACGCATATTGATAATCAAAAGGCCAAACGGGATTGCTGCAAGGTAAAGCGAAACGTATTCCAGCGTCGTATCCAGCGCATAGTTCGTGGAAACAATCTGGATACCCTTCGCGTAATTCAGCGTCCAAAGTCCCATCAAACCAGCAAACAAGCCAATCAGAACAAGGCGGTAATAAGACCTGTCAAAGCCGACGGCACAGCAGCCTGTAATAAAGGCTATCATCCCGAAAAACATTAGGAATATGCCAATGGTAATGGAATCAGAATTTTGCGAAAAATAGTCTGTCATGCTATTTGAACGCAAAAGTTCAATCTGCGCCACAGATTTTGCGGCCGCTTTTTCGGTCACAATCGTCACCACGCGGATGACATGGTCGTCAAGAAATTCCGGCATATTTACAAGGTGGATGCCGCTACCGACCAGTTTTCCCTCTTTAAAGCGTTCAAAGCCATAACGGTAATAGCAAACACTGTCAACATAGACAGCTACAGCAACGTGATACGCATGGAATCGGAGCGTTGTCGGCAAGGGAATCGAATCATTCCGCATGTTGCGCTCGTAGATGATCGTATCGCCGGGCTGAATATTTGAGGGAACTCGGAAATCGGAGACATGTTCCATCGGCGGAAGATGAATGCCGCCAAAAGAAATGGACCAGCCATCGTTAAGAGCGATGACATTGTTGCACGAACCATGACGGCACATGCCATTAAAACTGACTACAAATAGAACAACAATTACAGCGGCAACCACTGCAATGAGAAGTCTAAGTATTTTCTTTCCATTCCTCAACAACATCTCTAGTATATAATAAGTAATTCTAAGGGCAATAGAACCTTATTTTTTTCGTACCCAAATTTCAAAGGTTGTCGGGAAGTCGTTTTTTTCGTCTGCCGGGAAGGATTCTTCGCTCTCTTTCTGGAACTTATCGTTCCACTCCGGGAAGAAGACATCGCCTTCCACATGCGACAAGACTCTCGTCAAATAGAGCTTTTCGACAAGTGGCATCGCCTCACGATACACGGCAGCACCACCGATAATGAAACATTCCGTCTCGCCTGCAGCGCGGGCGGCCTCGATAGCCTCACCGAGCGACGAGCAGACGATGCAGCCCGGAGCCTGGAAATCCTTGTTGCGGGTGAGCACGTAATTCGTGCGGTTCGGGAGCGGGCGTCCGATATCGTCATAATTCTTGCGACCGAGGATGATGGCATGCCCCGTAGTAATCGCCTTGAAGCGCTTGAGGTCAGCAGAAAGGTGCCACGGCAAGTGACCGTCACGCCCGATGACATTGTTTTCAGAAACCGCTACAATTGCAGAAATTAACATCTTTCGTCTCTCGTCTGTAGGTGCGTAGCACCGTTCTTTCGTCTCATCGGTGATGATACGGGTGGTTTTGCATGACCATCTGGACGCGGTAGAGCTGTTCCACCGTAATAATCCTGGCGTGGTCGTGGGTAAAAGTCAACGGAGAAAGGCTCAAGAGCAAGTCGGCGGACTTTTTCAAGTTCTCGTCGATGCCGTACGCAGAGCCAATCAAAAACACAATATTTCCCGTAAAGCGGGCCTGTAACGTATCGGCAAGCTTCACCGTCGTCATGAGCTTGCCCTCTTCGGAGAGGATCACTCGGCGGTACTCATTACGCGGGAATTTTTTCTCGAAAAGGGCAGCTTCTTGGGCAAGCGCCTGGGCGTGGTCGTCAATTTTCGATTCCTTGAGCTCCACCACTTCCAGTGGCATCGCGGAACCGCGCAAACGCTTCACATACTTTTCCACCTCGTCCGCAATGAACGGGGAACCAGCCTTACCAAACACCGCCAACACCCACTTCATCTAACGCCCCACCGATAGTCGGTCAATCAAGAACGAGGGCATCCCCTGCTTTTTCATGCGGTTCTGCGTCTCGCGGATGTCGTATTCCACTCGGATGAGCCGCACGCACTTGGTCTCGGTATCGAGCAGGCACCAGCAGGCCCTCGGGTCGCGGTCGCGGGGTTGCCCCACACTGCCGACGTTCACCAGCAAACGTTCGGTATTCGCAATCACGTACTCGTACTCGTCCAGAATCTTCGGGATCGCCAAGGGGCGGCTAGCAATGATGACCGGGCTATGCGTATGCCCCACAAAGCAGTAGCGTTCCGAGAAATGGTCAAAAGCGTTCAGCGCATCCTCGAGATCGGTCACGTAAACCCAATCTGCCGGAGACAATGGCGACGCATGCACAAAGCAGATATCGTTTTCTTCCTGGATGTACGGAAGCGAGCGGATATACGTCACGGACTCCTTGGAGAGGTTCTTCTGGGTCCATTCAATCGCCTGCTTCGCATACGGGTTGAACCCGGCGCTGGATTCGTACCGGACCGCCACGCTGTCGTGGTTTCCGATCAGGCACACTTCCATGTTCTCTTTAACCAAATTGACGCACTCATCGGTATCGACGCCATATCCCACAATATCACCAAGGCATACTCTCCGTTCCACGCCATTTTCGCGCATGGACTGGAGCACAGCCTCGAAAGCGGTGGCATTGGAATGGATATCTGAACAAATACCGTAAAGCATGTCCGTAATTTAGAAAAACAATTTAATATAAGTGGCGAAATTGACCAATTTTACTACATTTGGGCATGTATGGTAGTCATTCAAGACAAGATGAAGGTGAGCATAGCCTACACCCTCAGAGAAGGCAAGCGAATTCTTGAAGAAGTTCCCGCCTCCCAACCGTTCGTGTACATCCACGGATACAACAATATCATTCCCGGACTCGAAGACGCATTGACGGGGCGTCGTCTGGGCGAAAAGTTTACGGTGAGCATTCCGGCAAATCTCGGTTACGGCGAATACCGCAAGGACCTTATCCTCACAGTCCCGAAAGAAGAACTCCGCGATGTCGGAGAGCTCTGGCTCGGCATGGAACTTGAAATGTACCAGGATAACGACATGCGCGAATTCCAGTTGCCGGACACCGCCGAAGAATTTGTGAACGACTTGAATTTGGATGGCGATGATGACCAGTGCGACGGCATTTACACCATCAAGGAAATTCTCGAAGACACCGTGATTGTGGACGGGAACCACCCGTTTGCAGGCAAGGACTTGATTTTTAACGTCGAAGTTGTAGACATCGTCGAAGCAAGTTTCACCGAACAGGAATCCGGATTCCCGGACGAAGACGAATTTAACGACGGCTACGATAACTACGACAGTTACGACAATCGCATGGGCGACGACAATTTTGACTCAAACGAAAGGAGATGGCGCTAATGGCATCGATGGACGAACTCAAGAAGGCTGCAGGCGTTCGCGCCGCAGACATGATCAAGGACGGAATGATTGTCGGTCTCGGCACTGGCAGCACGGCAGCTCACATGGTGAACCGCCTCGCTGAACGCATCAAGACCGAAGGCATCCATGTGACGGGCGTTTCGACCAGCTGGAGCACCACACTCCAATGCCGTAGCCTCGGCATCCCGCTCAAGGAAATGGGCGAAGTCAGCCACCTCGACATGGTGATTGACGGAGCCGACGAAATCGACCCGAACCGTAACCTCATCAAGGGCCGCGGGGCAGCTCACCTCCTTGAAAAGATTGTCGCCTCCATGACGGACAACTACGTGATTATCGCAGACAGCGGCAAGGCCGTGCAGCAGCTCGGCACCAAGTTCGCCGTTCCTCTCGAAATCATTCCGGGTGCAATCGCAGTCGTTACAGAACGAGTGAAAAAACTAGGTGGCGAAGTCAAAGTCCGCATGGGCGCTCCAGGCAAGGACGGCCCGGTCATTAGCGACAGCGGTAACCTCATCGCCGACGCGAAGTTCGCCCCCATCGCAGACCCGGACAAGCTCGCCCGCGACCTCGAACATATCGTGGGTATCGTCGGACACGGCCTCTTCATCAACATGGCGACAAAAGTCATCCTCGCAGACGAAGCGAAAGGCTTGATCGAATTTTAGCAACAAACGTTTGTCTGTAGTCATCGGTCTATTCTATATTTTTTCACATGAATATCATTGAAACTTTGAATGCAGCGGGCCAGCAGGAATTGGCCCAACATCTTGAAACATTGACGGGCGACGCCCGTGCAAATCTTGAACGCGATATTTTAAGCCAGGACTGGCAAGAATTGAAGGCTTTGCATGCAGAGAAATCGGCAGCGAGCCTGAGTGACAACGTTTCTGCCGACCTCACGCCCATGCCGTGGAAACTCGCCACCGACGATCTCCGCTACGATTTCTGGAAAGAGACAGGCGAAATTCTTTTGGGCAAAGGTCAAGTCGCCGCATTCCTCGTCGCGGGCGGACAAGGCTCTCGCCTCGGTTTCGACGGCCCGAAGGGCATGTTCGATATCGGCCTCCCGAGCCACAAGAGTTTGTTTCAACTGCAAGCAGAACGCTTACGCAACTTGGGCGCCCGCGTAGGGCACGCGATTCCGTGGTGCATCATGACGAGTCCCTTGAATCACGAAGCAACCGTCAACTTTTTTGCAAAAAACAATTTCTTTGGTTTAAACCGCGAAGACATCCGATTCTTTGAGCAGGGAACGATTTGCGCCCTCACCGCTGACGGCAAGGCAGTCCGCGACGGCGAAGACCATTTGGCTCTGGTGCCCGATGGAAACGGCGGCTGCTTCCGTGCACTCGCCCAAAGCGGAACGCTCGCTTGGCTTGTGGAACGCGGCGTGCAAGACGTGTTCCTCTACAGCGTCGATAACGCACTTTGCCGCATTTGCGACCCGGCATTCATCGGAGCGCTCGCCGAAAAAGGCAGCATGCTCAGCGCATCGAAGGTCGTGCACAAAGCCGGCCCGAACGAAAAAGTCGGCATTTTCGCCTTCCAAAACAAGAAGCCGGGCGTTGTCGAATACAGCGACCTCCCGGAAAACTTCCGCGACATGACGAACGCCGATGGCAGCCTCACGTTCGACGGCGGCAACATCGCCATTCACTTGTTTAAAATCAGCGGACTTCGCAAATTGCAGACGAGCAAGCTTCCGTGGCACACCGCACGCAAAACCGTTTGCGGCATCGAAAAATGCTTCAAGTTCGAACAGTTCCTCTTTGACGCCTTCCCGCAGCTGGGTTCCATGCTCCCGTTCGGCGTCATCCGCGAAGAAGAATTCAGTCCCGTCAAGAACGCCGAAGGCAATGATTCTCCGAAGACAGCACGCACCATGATTGGCAAACTCCACCGCGACTGGCTCCGCAAGGCCCACGTGAAAATCGACGAGAAAAAGCTCTACGAAATTTCGCCGACCATCAGCTACGCCGGCGAAGGCCTCAAGCAGAGCGTTTTTGACCGCGAACTCGGAAGAAACATTCTGGAATTCGAGGAAGAATAACCAGGCGTCAGCCTGTCATTCCCGCGAAAGCGGGAATCTCCATTTCTGCAAAGGAGATGCCCGACTAAATCGGGCATGACATTAGTGAGAAAAACTTTATATAAAACTTTTCTATACGCCTTATTATGGTTGCCGAACATATTCTATTCGGCACTTTTTGCGATTACATTCCCCGTCTACAAAGCTTTGCATAAGAAGCGCGCCTACGGGCGCGTCGAAAAGCACTTGGCAGCCGCAAAGGAATACAAGGCAAGAGAACGCTACGACACCAACAAGATGCCGCACAATGAGAAAAGCCCGCCCCCCAATGCGATTGCAAAGATAAATGCCCGCGACACATTCCGCGGCATTTACTGGAACGCGCTAGAATCCTACCGCGGACTCGCCCGTTTCAAAAGCGTTGAAAAACGGATCGTGTACGAAAACGAGCACATCATCCAGGGCGCCGTCGCTGAATGTGCTAAACAAAACGCCCCCATTGCCGCCATCAGCATTCACCAGGGCGCCTTCGAACTTTTGCACCGCGCACTATGCCGCTACAGCGAACACGTCCACCTCATTACGGACTCCGTCGGCGACATCGCCTTCCGCGACGTTCTAAAGGAACTCCGCAGCGATCCGCACCTCACCGAATACCACCCCGACGAAACAGGCCGCCTAATTCGCGAATTATTCCGCACTAAAGGCATTCTCGCCATGGTCGTCGATCAAGGCAAACACACCAAAGGGAACACGGTATCGCTATTCGGCCGCCCCAGCACGCTCTATTTACGCCTCCCGCAAAAAATAAACGAAATGGGCGCAGGCATCGTCACCTTCCGCACCTGGACAGAATACGCAAACAGCAGAACCCGCGACAGCCACAGCCGCAAACAGCGCATCATCATCCGCTTCGAGAGCTACTACCCGCCCAAGTACGACGCAAACCTACTCGTCACAAGGATTGCGCATGAAGTCGAGACGTGGATAGCCGACCACCCGGAGCAATGGAGCTGGAACTACCACGGGAATTTTACTAAATTTACATAGCCCTTTACAAAAGCAAGGTGTCCTCGAACTTTAAACAATAAAGTTTACGTTCGGAAGAGCATAAGTAATTATATCAAAAAAATGAATTTTGCAGAAATCAAAAACAAACTGATTGGAGGTTCTCAAAGAACTGCAACCGTCAAGAAAAACATTTGGGGATCGTTGGTCATTAAAGGGGTCAGCATTTCAACATCCTTTTTGCTCGTCCCCATGACCATTGGGTATGTTTCTGCAGAAATATATGGACTTTGGCTCACAATTTCTTCAATCCTCTATTGGATTACCTATTTTGATGTTGGAATCACACATGGACTAAAAAACAGATTGAACGAATGCTTGGCGCGGAAGGACTATGCAAAAGGCAAAAGCCTAGTTTCTACTACCTACGCCATATTGTTCGCCATATTTGTACCTCTTTCAGCATTGCTAATAGGTATAACGCCCCTTATCGATTGGTGCGGAATTCTAAACGTTGACCCGTCCTATCAAGAAATTCTCATCAAAACAATACGAGTACTTTTTGTGTTTATCGCCTTGCAGATGATTGTAGGCGTTTTTGGAACCGTAGTATCCGCCTATCAAAAAACAGCATTATCCAGCTTATTTTCTGTTCTAGGTCAAATCAGTGCTCTCTGCATTATCGGACTAATGACGCATTTTGTAGAGCCATCGTTGCTAAATTTGGTATTCGCCTACTCCGTAATGCCCATAGTCATCGTCTTCACCGCTTCGATTATCTTTTTTAAGACTAGCATGAAGGAAGTCGCCCCATCGATAAAAGCAATCAGTACGGCATACATCAAAGACCTTTGGGGACTTGGTTTCAAGTTTTTCATTATCCAGATACAAATGATAGTACTTTTCCAATCCACCAATATGCTCATCTCCCATATTGCCGGTCCCGAATCCGTCACACAATATAACATCGCCTATAAACTACTGAACGTCGTTGTAATGGTTTATACAATCATCCTAAATCCCTTATGGCCTGCTTTTACAGACGCATATACAAGAAAAGACTATGCCTGGATGAACAACACATACAACAAGATGAGAAAAGCATTTTTACTCCTTAGCCTGATGATTAGCATTATCGTCATCTTCTCGCCATTTTTAATCAAGCTATGGGTAGGCGACAAAGTATCCGTGCCATTCGTACTTACTATTTCAATAGCCATCTATACACTTATTCATTGCTGGGATACTTTACAAGTAGTCCTCATTAACGGTACAGGAAAAATTAAATTACAGTCCTATGTTATAATAATAGGATTAGTTCTCCATATACCATTATCATTATTTCTTGGAAAATATATAGGAATCATCGGAGTCATTGCGTCCATGTCAATAATAAATTTCATCTACGCATGTTTCTTTACACCTCAAATTCGCAAAATTTTAAATAACACCGCAACAGGAATCTGGAATGAATAATAAATTTTAATAATCCACTTTATGATTAAAATCCACGAAAATTTTTTCTATCGCAAATACGAATACTTCTATCTATTCGTAATGGTGATTTATATGGCGCAGATGGTGCCCGAGACAAGCCGCATGGCAGGCAACCTCTCTGGTAATCCTATACCTTTTCTCATTCCAATCGTTTTAACAGCAGTCCTAATTTACCGGAATCCAATTAATTTTTTTCACGGGAAACTATGGGCTCTCGTAGCCGTTATGCTATGCTGGACAGTCGCAATCTGTTATAAATTCCACGATTTCAGTTCTAGCAATCTTTCCTTTTATTTTTTTCTGTTTTACGCCATTTTTATAGCATTCATCCATATCAGGGTCTATGGTCGCGACTTATTCCCCCTTTACGAGCACATCATGGTCGTACTAGCGTCAATCAGCTTGGTGCTATGGGGAATAACCATAATTCCCGGTTTTAGATCACTATTTCAACTGTTTCCCAACACAGTTCACGGAAACAATGTTCTATACCTGTACCACAGTCTGGATCCATCCATAGGGCATGCTATCGGTTTTTTCGTCCGTAACGCAGGATGTTCTTGGGAACCGGGACGTTTTGCAATAATGCTTGTACTTGCGATACTCGTCAACCTAGCCCGCAAAGGTATCACATTCCAAAATAATAAAAACATCATCATTTTACTTTTAGCACTCGTCTCAACGTTTTCGACAACGGGTTATAGCATAACTATTTTGCTCTATTCTATTTTTTGGTTCGATAAATTAGAACTAAAGAAAATCTTCGCATTTTTCCTCATAGCTCTTCCATGTGCTTTATCCCTCTTTTCTTTAGACTTTATGGGAGGAAAAATTCAAGATAGGGCTAAATTTGGAGAACGAGCAAAAGAAAGAATGATACAGATTAATTACTACGAAGAAACAAGAGGTAATGAGTACATAGCATCGATAGACCGCTTTGAGTCTGCAAATTTTGAATGGATGAACTTTTTATACGACCCGTTGCTAGGATATGGAAGAAACATGGACAACAGTTGGTTTAGAAGAAATATTTCGAGCAACTACACTCTATCAGGAGGCCTTGTAAAAATACCCAGTCAATACGGGATTTTTGTTGGAACATTTCTCTATCTTCTTTTAATATATTCATCCATCACGGCTAAAAACACTTATTTAAAAAAACATAAATTTTCTTTAGCAATAGTGTTGACGCTCTCTTCCATATCATACCCAATTTTCTGCATCCCTGTTTATACAGCATTTTGGCTATACGGTTTATTTTGCTTCAAATAAGGAAAAATCCATTTTTTTCGATTAAGTGAACGGTCAAAAAATGAAAAAAATATGCTTATTATTATCGGATATTTGGTTCTTCATTAAGAACTGGCGATATCTATTGAAACGCCTTCACCAAGAACACCCCAACCGAAAAAAATTCGGAGCTATGCCGCCTCACAGCACGATTGCTTACCCTTGCCATATAGGGAGAATCCACAACCTCTTTGTCGAGGATTATGTCAAAATCCGTTATGGATTTACGATTATCAACGCAGAGAAAGAATCCGTTTACATAAAAAAATACACCGAAATAGCGCCTAATGTGACAATCGTAACAAACAACCATAGGTCAACAGTATCTGTCCCGCAAGTCATTTTGGGAGAAAGCCATATCAACGACAAAACCGCCGATGTCGTTATCGGAGAAGATGTTTGGATAGGAACGCGAGCGACCATACTGGCAGGCGTAACACTTGGACGAGGATGTATCGTAGGAGCAAACGCTCTAGTCAACAAGCCCGTTCCTCCATACGCATTAGTCGCAGGAATACCCGCAAAAATCATTGGTGTAAAATTTTCTCTTTCTGATATAGAAAAACATGAGGAAGCCCTATACCCGCCCAATGAACGCACATCTCATGAAGAATTAGTCTCACTGTTTGAGACCTACTATAAAGACAAAAAAATATATGGTTGTTCTGAACCACTAACCGAAGAACAAAAAGAATCAGTTCAAAAGTTTAAAAGGTATCGAGGACTTTTCATCTGATTTTTATAATTAAGTTATGGAACTTTATTTTTATACAAATCAAACATTTCCTTATGGAATGGCTGCGGCAAGACGAACGCAGAGCTACCTTAAAGGTCTCAAATCTGCGGGAGATAAAGTCAAAGTCGTCTGTACAAGCAGAGTCTTTAATAAGGAAGATAATGACGATTTGCCCGAAAAAGGCCTGTATGAAGGTATTCCTTATTGTTATGTAAGCGGCAAATACAAACATCCTAAATGGAATAAGCTTATGCGGGGATTAGACTGGAAAGTACTTGATCCAATCCGCACCTTTTTTTATTCCTTAACACACATTCAAAAAGGAGATGCTGTATTTGTATATCTTTATCCCATTTTCTTACAGACTCTAATTCTTTTAGCAGCAAAGATAAAAGGCGCAAAAATAATCAAAGAAACCTGCGAGCACCCTGGTTCATTCAGAATGCGCCATAGATTTCGCAAATTACTTGATTGGTTTGAATTTAAATTGCTCATGCCCCAATATGATGGTTTTATTGCAATATCACAAAGCCTAGAGGACTTTGTTAATAAATACAAAAAAGCATCTGCCAAAGTCATCCGCATTCCCATATTAGTTGATCCAAAACCTTATAACATAGACTTTTCCAACATACAATCCCCATTTAACGTTCCATACATTATCCATACCGGAACAATGCACGAGCAAAAGGATAGCATTTCAAAAATACTTTATGCGTTTGCAAGATTAAAGCAAGAATATAAACCACCATGCAAATTGGTTTTTACGGGAAAACAAGCAGACCCGATAAAATGCAAATACAAAGACTTGATTGAGCAACTTGGACTCACCGATGATGTAGTCCTGATGGGGTATGTCAGTGACGAAGAAATTCTAAAGATACAACACTTCGCCGCATTTTCTGTCATTTACAAGTCAGATAATCTGCAAACCCGAAACTGCTTTCCGACAAAATTGGGTGAAATCTTAATGAGTCAGGTTCCTGTCATCACAACAACCATTGGTGATGCAAAGCAATATTTGGAATCGGGAGTGAGTGCATATCTTTTTAATGAAAATGACGAGAATCAGCTTGTTCAATACATGCAAAGAATCCTTTCGAATCCTCAGGAAGCCCATGTTATAGCACAAAGAGGACACGAAGTCGCTATAAATTCATTCAACCCTATCGCCCAAGGAAAAAGATTCTCCGAATTTATACATGCATTGTACTAAGCATTGGATACAATAATTTATGAAAATTTTTAATAGCAGATATTTTAATTTAAATTTTTCTGATTTAAGCACCTATAGAACTCAATTGATGGGCGTGGCTGCATTATTGATTATAGTGTGTCATATGAATATATATCGTGTTTTAATGCCTCAAATTCTAGCACATATATGTTGTTATGGCATGTGGGGCGTTGATATGTTCTTATTCTTGTCCGGTTTAGGCCTCTATTACTCATTAAGTAAAAAAAATTTAAATAATAAAAATGATTATTTATCTTTCTACAAGAAAAGATTCTACAGAATCTTTGTACCTTATTTTATGATTTATATACCATACTGTTTAATATTCACCTTATTAGAGCAGTATTCTATAAAAGAGAGCATTCTTTGTTTAACTACACTTGAATTTTGGTTATTCCATAGAGGGGCTTGGTTCATTTCGCTTATAATTATTCTTTATCTCATTTCACCTTTTTTATACAAATTACTTTCAAAACAACATAAATGGATATTTACTATTGGGATTATAGCGGTTATAGCGGTTCTTCGCTCCATCACTCTAGAAAATACAGCTCCTACAAGTGTATTATACAATGTACAACTAGCATTAGGTCGTGTTCCTAGTTTTATCTTAGGTTTAACCATTGGAAGCTATTGTAAAGAAGGGAAGCAAATATCAACACCATACACACTTTTAATTTTATGCATTAGCATCAGTGCATCGAAAATTTTCAATGTATGGGATTACCCATGGCTGATTACACCGACCCTTCTATACATATCTCTATTCATAATAACGCTATTGAAAGGCTCATGGATTGACAAATGTCTTACTTTTGTAGGAAAAATGTCTCTAGAATCCTATTTAACCCACATCACTCTTATAGACATTCTTAAAGTATTGATTCCAGCGTATATTTATTCACCTATTTTCTATGGTAAATACCTAGAATATGCTATAATAATAGTTGTTGGTTTATTACTGGCATATTATGTTCATAACGCTGCAAAAAAAATTTTGTCAAAAATTTTAGGTTCTACACTCTGATTACAACATGAAACAGCAAAAGAAAAAAGTCCTCATTTTCGTTCCCGGCGGAGTCGGCGGCGCAGAACGCATGACACTTACCATTGGAAGCATGCTTCCTCGGGATGAATACGAGGTCAAGTTCGTTGTAATCGGGAGATTGCGGAACATCTACAATATTATGCCCAGGGGCTATAATGTCGATTGCATACCTGTTCTTAATAGATACGCTTTTTCGACTTTGCGTATTTGGTGGAAAATAATACGAGAAAAGCCTGATATCGTTTTTACCTCGCAAGTGGCGTACAACCCTCGCGTCATTATCGCTGCAAAATTAGCGGGTCGCAAGGTCATCGTCCGCAGTTCAGGCATGCTCAGCGATTATCCGAAAACAAAATTGTTAAAGGTCAAGCTAACATATCCTTTTGCAGATTTGCTTATCGCACAGCAAGACGACATGCGAGAGGAGATGATTCGGTTATTGAAGGTCAAACCTCAAAAGGTAAAAACACTCCATAACCCTCTTGACTATGCCCATATAGATTCTTTAAGCAATGAGCCCTCGCCATATCCCGAAAACGGAAGCGCAAATTTTGTACAGGCCGCCAGAATAAACTACAGCAAAGCGCAAGATATCGGAATCAAAGCTTTTGCATCAGTTCAAAAGAGCATTCCCAACGCCCATCTATATTTCGTAGGCAGCTACGATGAAAAAAGCGACTACTACCAATCTCTTTGCAAGCTTATCAATGAATTCAATTTGCACGATCGCGTTCATTTTGTCGGATATGACAAGAATCCATTCCGATGGGTGAAGAATGCGGACTGTTTCGTTTTTCCATCACGAGCAGAAGGCCTCCCGAACGCCTTGATAGAAGCTTCATACCTTGGAGTTCCATGCGCAGCCACCCGTTGCCTCAACATCATAGACGACATCATCAAAAACGGGCAAAACGGTTATGTTGTTAATGTGGATGATGTGGAAGGTTTGACCCAAGCAATGAAGGATGCGATAAAACTAAAGAACTGTACTATGTATTACAAGCCAGGAACACAAAAAGAAATTTCAAATCTTTTTGATTAAAAAGGTCAAATATCATGAGACAAATAAAAGACATTTCTGAAGCACATCAAATATTGCTGAATATCGCTAAAGAATTCGACAAAGTCTGCAAAAAAAATGACATTCCTTATTACATGCTCGGAGGAACAATGCTTGGAGCCGTCCGGCATAAAGGTTTTATCCCTTGGGACGACGACATGGACTTTGGCGTTCCCCGCCCGTATTATGACAAACTCGTAGGAGCTCTAGAACGAGATTTGCCCCATCCTTATCGTTGCAACACCTATAAGAATAATCCGGGGGTAACCTCCGCTATTTTAAAAATTGATGATAGCAGGACCATCGCAGACGACCCTCGGGTCAGACTTGCACTTGACAAGCAGATAGGCCTTAATATTGACATATTCCCATTGGACTACTGCAATGCTGATGACGAAATCCTAAAAACAATTCATCAGAAAATGCACACATACCAAACCGTCTATGTGAGAAACGAAAAAAGAACTGTTTGGAAAAATGCCATAAAGATACTCCTATCCGCCATTTGGCCTATATCCAGAGTGGAAATGCTTGACAGAATACATCGAAAACTGAGTGAGGTAAAAGCGGGGCCAATACTGGCAAATGTATTTGGCGTATGGGGAACTAGAGAATTTATTCCCGTGGAATGGTATGGAGAAAAAGTCCTCTATCCTTTTGAAGACACCGAATTTTATGGGATAAAAGAATTCGATAAATACTTAACCAAATTGTATGGCGACTATATGACTCCGCCAAAAGGCGACAAACACCGTCACCTTGATTCTTTTTACTGGAAAGAATGATATATTCTACAATTAGCCACAAAAAGTCCCTATGAAAAGTAAAAAAGTTTTAGTTGTAGCGACATCACGCAAAACACGAGGCGGAATAACATCGGTGGTAAAAGCCCATGAAACCGGGGAACAATGGAAAAAATACCATTGCCGATGGATTGAGACTCATAGAGATGGAGCCGCGTGGAGAAAGCTGGCATATTTAATTAAAGCCTTTGCACAATTCGCACTTCTAATTCCATTTTACGACTTAGTGCACATCCATACAGCCGATGCTTCATCGGCAACAAGAAAATGGATATTCGCTTGTTATGCAAAATTATTCAGGAAAAAATTACTTGTACATGTCCATTTAGCCAATGAGCAAAGTTTGCTTGATTCCAATGTCAATCAGCGACTTCTCAAGCTGTTACATTTAGCAGACAATATCATAGTCCTTTCACCTCAATGGAAACGCAATCTATTGCAAGTCATGCCTGAAGCAGAGAATAACACGTATGTACTTTACAATCCATGCATGCCTGTACATCGCGACAAATCAATTACCAAAAAGAAACAAATATTGCTAGCCGGAACTATCTGCCGCCGCAAAGGATACGACACTGCCCTCAAGGGTTTTTCCCTTATTGCTAAGAAATATCCCGACTGGAAAATCGTCTTTGCAGGGAATCCCTATTTGCTAGAAGGATTCGACGAATTGGAAGATGGCAAACGTCTAGCCAAAGAATATGGGATTGAAGAACAGGTCGAATGGCTTGGATGGATTAGCGGGAAAAATAAAGAACGCGTATTTAACGAGACTTCAATATATTGTTTAGCATCTGTTGGAGAAGGATTCCCCATGGCGGTCTTGGACGCCTGGGCTTATGGATTACCTTGCGTAGTAACACCTGTAGGAGGAATCCCCGATTTAGTTAAAGATGGCGAACAGGGGCTTCTTTTCCCTGTTGGCGATAGTGCAAAAATGGCTGAAGCATTGGACAAAATGATGGGGAACGAACATTTGAGAGAACACATAGTCTCTCAGACCGACAAACTAGTCGCGAACACATTGAACATCAAGGAAATCAGCCATCAACTGGAAAACATATATCAATCAATATTACCATAGGTCTCCAAAACTACAAAACGACCAGTTAATGTCAAAAGGATAAAACAGAGCATGGAAACGAAAAAAATATCCATAGTCCTCCCCTGTTATAATGTAGGCAAATATATTCGACGTGGACTAGACTCCATCTTGGCGCAAACCTTACAAGAATGGGAAGCGATTTTGGTGGATGACGGAGCAACCGACGATACAGGAAAAATCTGCGACGAATATGCAGCAAAAGACAATCGTTTCCACGTTGTCCACACAAAGAACCAAGGGGTGGTAAAAGCGCGTAACACAGGGATGCAATACACCCAAGGAGAACTGCTATAC
>JAEEGH010012839.1_pt1 | contig 18704 bp, 26 predicted proteins | sample 9134181 | NCBI WGS metagenome assembly JAEEGH01 (sample SAMN16246544, study PRJNA631951) | gut metagenome | biome: gut microbiome; feature: rumen; material: DP-attached | host: Bos | place: Iran: Karaj | collected 2018-10 | reverse complement strand
CTTTTTATGTTGAAACATATAACCCTGTTATTAAGGTCCACATTTGTTCTATGGTTGAACATATTCAAAGATCCCGTGATATATATCTTGAAACAGTCCGCTATTCTCTGAGCTTTGGGGTTCTCTACCTTCCTAAGCTCATCATAGAAATCCTGTAACGTTGGCATTTCATCAACAGTCGGGTTTCTATGCATTCCAATCCAGTATTTTTCGTGTAAGTCTAAATAAATCTTTTTAGCAACATCATCAACTATACTGATTTCATCGCCTTCAAGACCGGTCTTCACCCCTCCGATATTCCTGCTTGCGACCTGCTCTGCTATTGATAGCATGAACAGACATTTATTCTTAATCGGATCCTCATCGTTAAAGCCAACATCGAAGTTGATATCCATGGGATTGATATACTGTCCGGATACTGATGAAAGGTCTATTGTCTGACCGCCAATCATTTCAACAGCCTTTGCATATTCATCCTCCGGATCTATTACCACAATGTCGCACATATCATTCTGAAGGTAGTACATGAGCTTTTCTCTTTTCCCTGCAAATGACTTACCTCCACCAGGGACTCCAAGATATAGACCATTTGGATTGATAAGCTGTGTCCTGTCTGCCAGGATCAATTCCTTAGTCAATGGATTTACACCGTAATACACGGCATTCGGCATAAACAGCTTTATTGAAGTAAAAGGGTTAAGCATAGCAAGCTGGCTTGTCATTATAGTTCTTTTAATATCAATATGACTTATTCCAAGAGGAAGACATGATACAAATGCCTGCTCCTGCTGATCCCTTAATAGAATCAACTGACTAGACTGCTTGTTTGCAAGTTTCTCTACATGCTCTTGTACCACATGCAGGTCCTTAAGAGTATCAGCAAAAACACATACAAGAATTGTCATATTAAAGAGATTTTCATTACTAGAATTTATCTCCTGTAGCATCTTTGCGGTATCATCACCATTAGCAGTGAGTTCTGGTGGCAGGATGTCGATATCATATCCTTCTCTTGATGCAGTAGTCTGTTCCTTGATCTTAGAGGAATTAAGCTGCATATTCCTCTTCTGTATGTATTTCTTTGCCTTTACTCTGTCGATAGGATCAATATGGATACTTACAATAATCGGTGTATCAATCTGTAATAAATCTGTTATTATCCTGTCATCAACTCTTGGACAATCAAGGGACAACAGTGAAACGCATCCATATGTATCACCCATTCTGAAATACTTACCACTCACCGGGAAATTAAATGATATGGGTGCTATAAAATCCTTAGAGTTCAGCCCATTTTTTGATAGCGCATCCCATGCAAATTTGAATTTATCTTTACCACTTGGATGCATTGCTGAATGTAGATTTTTAAGTCTTTCTGTTCCTTTCATTACATGCGACTTGGAACGAAGACCACTTTTATACAGATTTGCCTGTATGGCCAGATCTGTATCTTTCATTTTCCTGCATGCTTCAATAGGATTCTCAGCTTCTATCGAGTATGTAAGAAACCTTTTCTTTACTATCCCCTTATTGCCTTTCTTTTCCTTGTCCAACAGGATTTCGGTCATTTCCTCACGAAGCTCATCGCACTGGTCACCCTGGCTCTTTATCTTGAGCATTTCATTGATCTCGTCCTGCGGAACTCTTGTATTCATGTAAGTCATCTGAACATGCATATCCTCAGTAAAGAAGTTGTAAACGTCAGACAGCTTCTTAAATACGCTCTTTTTATCCTCATTGTCTCGAAGTTCATAATTTATATCTTCAAAACATATTGATTTTGAGAAGAGAAAGCCTTCCAGCTGTGCCATTCCATTTTTATACATTACGCGGTAAGGAATAGTATTTTGCGCTGTTGTAGGGAATTTGCTTTCTTTTTTGGCTTTAGCAATTGCCCTCTCCATTTTTCTTTTATCTTCTCTGGAGAGCTTTACATAAGGATTGTTGATTACTACTTTTTGTTTTTCCTTTACCATTATGTCCCCCTTACGCTGAAGCAGAATTCTCCTGCTTTTTTTCTTTTCTCTTCTTTCCAAATGAGAACTTAACTACCTTTTTCCTTTTTGCAGCAAGTTGCTTTTTTCTTAATATTTCTTTTCTTGCTAGATCTCTGTACTTTCTCTCTAACATCTGTTGATTTTTGATTGCCTCATAGCTGTTATATGTAGAAAATGGTCTCTTGGCTTTTGTCCTGAACATCAGACGAATCTTGTCATGTAGGATCTTCTCTACAGTCCTACCATTGATGTCCTCATATGTACCGATATAGAAAATTGGGAATGCTATAAGACCTATGATCAGACAAGCTACCGTTGTATCCATCTGTTTGGATAGCATGATTGCATATAACGGAACAGCTATTACTACTATCACAGCGAAGCTGATTATCTGCCTGACTGTGAACCCATATATGGGCTTGTCCTTTATTTTGTTTAAGTCACAGTGATTATCTGTATAAGCCATACATTTCCTTTCTGTATTACTTTATATATACATTTGATATACATATGATAGTTAAATGTATATCACTTTACCTCGCTCCAAGTGTAACTTCCGCAACTCTTTTTGTAGAAAAAAGTCCCATGCAAAGCGCTATAACATACATCAGTGTTCCCCATATGAGCTCATTTATTGAAGAAGCACCATGTGTAGCCAGATCAACTATAAGAACATCGAATACAGCAACTACTATCATTACGAAGAACCCCTGCAGTCCAAGTGCTGCCAGTGTCTTATAATAGTTAAGCCCTGTTGAAGTCTGCCCCTTATCCATAAGTGTTGCAGTAGGTATCGCAGCTGCTGAAGAATATACGAGTATGCTTATAATTCTGAAGTACATGACTACTTTACAGAGAACAGCAACAATGCTTACCAGCAGTCTGCATATTGTAAGTTGAACAATTGCTCCAAACATGGCACCAATATCAGTACTGTCTATACTGTCTACCAAGCTGTTGAGCTGTGTCTGGAGATCCATACTTGCATGACTTGAGGCTATTACCGCCCCTGCTTTTGTAAGGATCCATCCAACAACATCGAATACAGCAAGTACAATGTCATATGTTTTGGATATAAGAATTATTCCTATGGTGGTAAACAGTATCCACTTGAATACCGGCATATATGTCATGTCTTTATATGTATTCTTATCTTCAACTATCTTTATGAAGTTTATTGTCATCAGATAACACAGAATCAATGTTGCAACCGGCACAAGCGCCACGTTGCTTATATTTCTTATGATTCCAAATAGTGTCGCATTGAATGTTCCGGGATTTACATTTGTGAGATCAGTTACTGATGTAGTTAGACCATTGAGTTCATCAAAGAACCCCATTGCCGAGCTTTTTAACATTTCAAGCAAAATTGACCTGAAATAATTAGATAACCATTCCATTTTTTCTCCTCACTTTGGTCAGAGGAAAAGGGGGTTCTCCCCTTCTCCTCCCCAACTCACGCAACTGTGATCATTGATGAAAGCTTTGGAACAAGAATAAGTGCAACCGCGATGATGATTGCTCCGCCACAGAACATCGAAATTCCGATTGTTCTCATAGCTGGATTGTTGTCTGACTGAGATCTTCCCACTTCTACAAGGCCGCCTATAATAGCAGCTGCACCCAATAATGTGATTACCATCTTGAGTAGATCCACGCCTGCAGTAAAGAATTCCATGATTTTTCCTCCTGTTTAAACTTATATTTTGTTATAGTAAAACGGCTTCTGCCGTTGTTACCCTTATGAAGCATCAAGGGTATAATCATCAAACATCTGATTTAGATATTCATCCCTGAAGTTTTCTATATATCTTCTGACATTGAACGAGTATTTAGGATCCGCATCCGATGTGTACTTATATAGTGGATGCTTCGCACAGTCATACTTTTCAGAGTAAAATGCAGGTACTCCTCTTAGCTTTATCAAGCACTTATCTCCGGACATATTGCCTATATCATCGATGGACTTAAGCTTCTTCCCTGCTTTTTTATAGCTTGTTCCGCTGCTCCGTGTCATACCATAAGACTCACTCTGATCAAGCACATCAATGGTCTCCTGTCCTAACAGTTCTGACCAATCTTTCCATGTTGTGAACTCATTACCTCCAAGGAAACCTTTAACATCGCAGTTTGCCTCGATATTTTCAGCTTTCTTTTCTCCATAAAGATCAATAAGCTGATTCTTTGCCTGGAAAAACATCCAAAGAGATATTCCTCTGGAACGCAACTGAGCTATCATTTTTTCAAGCTTAGGTATTTGTCCTGTATTGTATGTCTCATCCCACAGTACCCTTACCGGAATCCTTAACCTTCCGCCACAGTTAAATGCTCTCCTCTTGAGCACATCAAGCATCTGCGAAAGTGCCATGGATACAAGAAAATTGAATGTTGTATCCGAATCATCAATAATGAAGAACATTACTGTTTTTTCATCGCCAAGCTTGTCAAACTCCAGCTCATCCATGTGCATCTTGTCCCTTAAGGTATCCATATCAAAAGGTGATAGTCTTGCACCTACAGAAGCCAAGATGTTTCTTTTGGTCTTCCCTGCACCCTTAAGGAATTTCTTGTACTGTCTCACAGCAAATGTCTGTCCATGTTTTGCTTCATGATCCTGGAACATGAGATCTATAGCACAGGGAGCCTCAACAGCTTCATTGACTTCTTCCTTCTCACCATCTTCATTATTTCTGGTCTTTTTCACAGTCATAGGATCTGTAACCTTTATTGCATCTATCATGTCTATCATCCTGAGCATGTTTCTCTCATCTTTGACCTCGACTTCCATGATGTATGCTATGATTGCTGTATAAAGTAGCTTTTCTGCTTTTGGCCAGAAAGGATCCTGTCCTTTTTCATCCGGTTCCTTAGTGTTATCCATGAGGCAAGTAACAAGCTTTACGATATCAACCTCATTCTTTATATATGCGAATGGGTTATAACACATAGATGCATCAAAGTTGATAGTGTTGAAAACCTTGATTTTATAGCCCATTTTCTGAATAAGCCATCCACAAGATTTTATGAGAGTTCCTTTTGGATCAATGACAACGTAACTTGAATGCATCTGCAGCAGATTTGGCATCAATACTCCAAAGGTTTTACCAGCACCGGATCCGCCATAGAAGACTGCATTCTTATTTCTTCCCATATACCATGGCTTCACTCTATCTTCCATTGTCAAAAACTCTGTCTTCGACAAAATACAGTTTTCTCTGAACTTCGGATTTATAAACGGCTTTATATCCTCAGGCGTTCCGAACCTTGCGTTACCATATTCTTCACCAGGGCGAAGCTTCTTTCTTGTAGAATCCTTATACCAGATGTATAAGAAAAGACATCCGCAGGCTCCTATCCCCCATAAAATATCAAAAATATGAAGTGAAATCGGCGGAAATCCCAATAGATTCTCAAGATTTAGAGCTCCCAGTGAATCTGCAGCATCATTGCCTTGAGCTGTTCTAAGGATATATGCCAACTTATCTGCGATTAGAAAAGTCGCAACATATGGGACAAACTTCCATATTTTCTTTGAATCCATTACAGCTCCTTATCCAAAGGTATTTCCTTATCCTTTAATATCTGTGCATTTTCTAGGAGCTTCTCACTGATTTTGTCAGCTTCTCTCTCTTTTTCCTTCAATTTGTCCTCAAATGTCTTTACTCCGGATTTTTTGTTTTCAAGTTCCTTTTCTTCACGGCTCTTCTCAATAACATCCTTGTCCTTAGCTCTTTCTTCAACGTCACCTACCAGATCCTGAGAGTATTTATCTTTGGCATACTCTTCAAAAAGGTGGGACATGACCTCTGCGTTCTTCCCAGAAAAGAAGAAATGAACTACTTTTTCATCCGTCTTATCTTTAACTATTGCGAAATCAACACCATTTTTCTTGCAGCGATCAGCAAACTCTTTGAAATCCGTTTGTGAAACATCGACCTTTCCAATTGGACTGCGTGTATTTTTATCAAACTCAACAAACTGTTTTAATGCTTTTCGTCCCTGGAAGACTCTTGCTCTATTATGAAATTTAGTTAGGCCTCTTCCGATTGTTGCTGCATATGCCTTTTGTCCAAGAGCGTTTGAAAGTTTATGTGTTTCCTTACCCACTGTCACCGCAAGGTGAATAGCTTCTTTACCTGCAACTGCTACGGTTTTTCTAGCGTCTTCTTCTGTCATTGATGGCCCTCCTATACGTTTTTATTTCTTCAATGTGACATAAGAGCTTTAGTTTTATACGCTCACATACTTTGCAACTTTTAACTGCTTTTCTGGCTTTTTCTTCTGTTACCCCCACAGTTGAAGCATAAAAAAGCTCATTTTTCATTGCCTCTTCCTTCTCATGAGAGTTTTTGGCTAAATAATCAAGCTTATCAAGTACATCTGTTAAGCTATAGCTTTGATCCATTGGTCTGTACTCCTCCAAAAAATATTTTTAATGAATATTCTTTTAAATTATATTTTTAGTACTTCAATTCCAATTCCAATAACCTTGCATAACCTGTATAGCTCGTAAACTCTGAATTCCCTTTCACCATTAATCTTCTGATACAGCGAGTGTCTGCTTATTTCACATTTTTTAGATATCTCCACCATAGTCATCCCTGATTTATTTATCATTTCATGGAGATAATCGAAATCTATAATTTCTTTGTAACCTTCCCCTTGCATTTCCTCCCTCGTTTAAAATATACTTTTAATTTATTTTTCTTGTTCACTATAAAACGTTTGTATTCATATGTCAACACTTTTTATAATTTTTATTTATATCTTTACGATTTTGTTAACAAACATCAACATTCTTTTAATTTATTTTTTGTTATTTGGGATTTTGTCAGACGAAAAGTGGTTTCCTTAGAATTGCTGTTATCACTAAAGCGTGAAACCTTGTTGGTTAGTGGGTTTCTAATATATAAAATTTTTATAACCTAACCAATTTTATCTATTGACATGCTATAATTTTATGGAATAGGATATTATTCTTATTTATTTTTTTAGAGTTGGAGTAATAATTATGGATCAGATTTATATAAATATAAAGAATTTAAGAAAAGAAAAGGGCCTAAAACAAGGCGAACTTGCTGAATTGGTTGGATATACTGCCAATCCTATGATTGCTAAAGTTGAAAAAGGCGAAGTTGATTTACCTCTTTCAAAAATAAAGAAATTTGCAGAAGTTTTTGATGTAACAGTCGCTGAATTAATGGGATTTTCTCAGGCAGATTTTCTAAAAAGAATGAATGAGCTTCCTCCGGAAGGAGTTCAATACATGTATGATCAGTTACGATTTGCCGAGTTTAGATTCGATGAGAATAATGATTTGAACAATTAAAAAAACGAGCCTGTGCTCGTTTTTTTATATTTCTGCTATATCTTCAATGAATGATCCAAAGAATGATTGGACAAATGTTAAAACGTTAGTTATAAAGAATGGAACAATATAACATGCAACACCTATTCCTACTGCTACCCCACCGGAAGTGTAGGTTTTATCTACAAATACCCACCACAGGCCAAATAGGATGAAAAAGAATCCTATGAACTTTGTTACTACAGAAACAACTCCGGTTATAACACTGGCACTCATTACCAGGAGGGTAAGGATCCAATAGATCGGCATGAATATAATCATAAGCAGCGCTTTTATCAAGAATTTTCCCATGGCTTCTCCTTTCTGATGAAGCTGGTTATCAATAAAACAAATATTCTTTTAAAGCATATTATGATGTTAGTCTTTTCAAGAATATAGTATTTATCGTATTTTTAATATACATCAAAAGTATATAGCACAATAATTTAATTTGTAAATACAATTTTATTTTTACTCTCAAGATAACAGACAACAACTACTACTGCCCTGCTCTTATGTAGTTGTTGTTATTTTTATTTATTAGTAAGTATATAGGATATGTTATTAATATTTTATCCCCCGACTGTAACACAGTAATGGCAAGGGATTGAGCGATTTTTATATGAGAAATAATGCTCTTTTTATGAGCGATAGTTCGGTAATTATGAGCATTAGTGCTTTAACTGTGAGAAATAGTGCGCCAATTAATAGTTTTAGTTCGTTAATTGTGAGTAAAAGTGCGGCAATCTTGAAATGCAGTATTTAAGCCACTTTCAGGAACCGGTTATTTTTATAATATGTATGTATTGTGAGTAAAAGTGCGGTTATTGTGAGAAATAGTGCGGTCACATTTATAAAGCATAAATCCGCATAACTACGCGGAAAGTAAGCGCTTTTTAATATTAACTGTGAGTAAAAGTGCGGTAATCGCAAAAACGAACTGTGAGTGATTGTGCGGTAAATTTTGTCTATCCATATTGAACTGTGAGTAAAAATGCGGTAAACTTTTTTATGTAATTGAATTGTGAGTAAAAATGCGGCAAAAAAAAGGAAGACATCGGTATGGACAGTTCTTTTGATTTGAGAAAAACCCGCAACAATCTGGTTGCGAAGGATAATAAGATGATTCAGAACAGCCGATATGCCTTAAGTGGACTTGAAAACAAGGCGGTTCTCTATCTTATATCCAAAATACAGCCGAACGATGAACCTAATAAACATTATCTGTTCAATTGCAAGGAATTTCAAGCACTGGTTAAGTGGAATGGAAATGCATCATACCAGAACGTTAAGGCTATGCTTTCAAAGCTTGCTACAGCGCAATGGTGGATTGATGATGATACCGGTGAGAATGAGTATCTTGTAAGATGGTTCAACATTGTTCACATGAATAAGGGTACGGGTGATATTGAGATCAGCTTCCATGAAGACATGTTCCCATTTCTTCTGAACCTGCAGGAACGTGTTGGTCAGGAAGGCCAGTACTACACAACTTATAAGTTACAGAATGTTTCACTTATGAGATGCCGGTACTCTCCCCGACTCTATGAGATCCTGAAAAGCTATCAGTTCAATAATAAAAAGTGGACATTTGAAAATGGCACTGGAAGTAAATACGATCTGCAGGTAAGACTTGCTGATAAAGCTTCTCCAGCACCTAATGAGCCACCAATCATTCCGGAGAACTGGAGCAACTTTGCAATATTCAGAAGAGATGTGCTTGATAAGGCTGTAAAGGAAATAAACAAGTATACGGATATCAAGGTTACTTACGAGGCAAAACAGTATGATATCCATCACAGAAAGACCAGAGCTTACAGGACTATCGAGTTCTATATGGCTGGCAAGACAGATCCTGAGCAGCAGGAAACAGACAATATCATCGATGCTGAATATAGGGAAATCGAGGATGAGGCAAATTATCATCAGATGACCATTGAGGAAGCTTTCTTTCAGGAACATGAGAAAAAGATGGAAGAAGCCAGACTCATCAAGGAAGCTGAAGAAGCAGAGCGTCATGAACAGGCAATAAATGAATCAGCGTATCCGCTCATGGCAAGCATGTTAGGACCTGACTTCACAGAGGAACAGGTTACGTATCTGCACAGTATAGCTATCAAGGACAGAGTTGCAGGAAAGGTTAAATTTTCTGATTGGGAACTGTTTGCGGTGGACCTTGTAACTGAGTATTTTGAGAACATCAAAGCAGATGCATCAAATACAAAGACCACAGTATATAAGAGACTGGTTGACTGTGTAAGAAATGATTACATGAAGCTTGTTCCACAGCTTTTAAGTAAATATGCTGTCTGAAACAATAATATACATTTAACATACATCTGATATACATAAGATATTCAAAAGTATATCAAATGTATATACATATAGAGGAATTGAATATGGGTGATTTAAGGAAGAAAAAAGTCGAGTATTTTGCCAGGACTGAGGATGGTGAAGAAATCCTGTTAAACGAGGAAGAGATTTCCACGGATGATCAGACTATAGAACAGCTCAGGGAATACATCAAACAGTTTGCAGCACAGCAGAAGAAAAAAGCAAAGGGAAAGAAAGATGGGCAGATATAGACAGTATAAAAATGGTATCTTCGGGCATAGATACAACGGATTATATGTTTTAAAGGGCGAGTCGAAAGGCAGCTTTAGCGTTATAGATGAAGACCAGAAAGTGATATTTAATAATCTGGAAGACTTTGAGGATTGTATATGGGAAATAGACAAATATACAGCTTCTGAAGAAGATCTGGTTATTGCAAAAGAATTATTTGAAAAAGAGATATATCAGCTTAATGCCATATACATGGACCTATGGCAGAAGAAAAAGGACGGAAACATAGATCCTAAAGGCGAGATGCTTCTGAAATGGTCTGAAAAGGTAAGGAACCGGAAAGCTGAAGACAAAGGATTCTGATAAGAGCCGCAAGGCTCTTATTTTTTGGAAATACATTTAAGATACAAATGATATACATTAAATATTCAAAAGTATTTTAAAAGTATATCATTTGTATATACAAAAACTATTGACACTTGAATATATATTGCCGTACAATATGTATATACAAATAGAACTGTTTTGATATACATTTAAACGCTAAATGTATATCATATGTATAGCAAATGTATATTAGCAAAGGAGATAACATGAAGATTATTGCTATTGCGAACCAGAAAGGTGGCGTCGCAAAAACCACTACTACGTACAATCTTGCTGTTGCAAAGGCTATCGAGGGTAAGAAGGTCCTGATGATAGATCTGGATCCTCAGTCATCTCTTACTATTGCTGCCGGTATTGAACCAGGCGAAGAAAGACTTGAAGGATTCAGCACTGTTGATCTTTTTAACAGAAAGAAAGATCCAATCGATACAGCGTTTGAGGTAAAGACTCTTGGAATGCCTGAGAGGGTTTATATTGTTCCATCTGATCCAAACCTTGATAATACAGTCAATTATGTTAATTCATTGGATGAGAAGGTGTTTTTCATAAAGGATGCATGTGAGAAGTTTGAGGACTATGATTTTGACTACATCTTCCTTGACTGCCCTCCTAACCTGGGCGTACTCGTTACAAATGCTCTTGTAGCTGCTGATGAGGTTGTTATCCCGGTAAAGACAGATTACCTTTCATACAGAGGCGTTTCCCTTATCATGGATTCCATCGAGAAAGTAAGATCCAATAAGAGGATGAATCCAAATCTTAAGGTTGCAGGAATTGTTCCTACAATGTACAGAGGAAGGACTAATGATCACAAGGATATTCTTTCTGTTCTTGAAGGACAGGCAGAAGTGCTTGGGATCGTAAAAGAATCTGTAGCAGCATCCAAGGGTGATGTTGATGGAATACCCGCAGTTATATCTGATCCAAAGAGCGATGTCGCTGTAGCATATTTTGAAATCGCAAAGAAGATTTGATATACTTATGACATACATTTAATATACAAATGACTATCAAATGTATTACAATAGATATACAGAAAAGGAGATTATGATCATGGGAGATATGGCCAAGAAAAAGAACATTGCAGATAAGATTGCTGAAAGGGAACAGAGAAAAGCAGAGACAGTGCATGTTGAAAATGAGACCATCGAGACAATCGCTAGAAAGCCCAGAGTAAAAGATAAGATGATCTCACTTCGAGTTAACAGCTCTACATATACAAGATTTAAAAAGATATGTGATGCAAAGGGCTTTACTGCAAATTCTGCACTTAATGGTCTTATATCTGATTTTATCAGAGACAATAAGGACTATCTTGAAGATTGAGGATAAACGAAATGTATATACCTTTGATATACTTTTGACTACCAAATGTATATCAAAGGTATATTTTTATGGAGACACATAAATGGTGAGCTTTCATTGCAAGATATGTAATAGCGAATACTCTGTCAATGCAGGGGCAAATATTCTGATGATCTGTCCATACTGTAAGAATGATATCGGTAGCATAAGTGATTATGGATTCGGTCCGATAGTTCCCTGCGAAGTATATGTCGGCATGGAGAAGGTTGCTGATCTGGATGATAAGTATGTTCTTAGGTCTGAAAAGTATGGAATAAACCAGCAGATGACCGGAGAATATAAGGACCTTGGTTATTATAAATGCGTAGCAGAGTATATGCATGAATGGCTTGAACATACTGAGACCGAAGCACAACATTATATATACTCAGATAAAAAGAATATGTAATACAAATGATATACATTTGAATATTATATGTATATCATTTGTATATTTACGGAGGGATATAGACATGGTAGAAGGCGAATACTACAGCATGACAGATGAAGAGTTTGAGTACATACAGGACAGGTGTAATGTAGTCATAATAGAAAACGTGATTTACTGCATTTTTGATGAGCATTTAAAAGATCATTGGGATTTCCTTTCTCAATATGGGTTTAATGAAATGCCAACAGATGTGTTCCTGAATTTCTGCTTCACAAACAAGGTGAAGGTCTTTCCGGTTCCTATGAATCTTCAAAATGGCTTTTCCATGGAAGAAGCAGAAAAGGCGAAAGTAGAAGCTATGGCTAAGTTCGATAGGCTTGGACTGTTGGCACCATATGAGCAGGCAAGACTCATGCTTGAATATTGCAAGTTCTGTCTGTTCGAGTGCAAAGAAGATGAAGAAGAAAAGTAAAAGTATATACATCTGATATACATTTGATAATTATTTGTATATCAGATGTATATCGACTATGCAAAAGCCGATGACTTGATGACATGAGCCGGTGATATATCGTATTGGTATAGGCATTTTTCAAAATAAGGACTATTATGGAACAGCAGAAGTTTTTTTATAATGTGTGCAATGACCTGTGGGCATTCGCAAAGACGCTTGATAAAGAAAAGGATTCCATGACTGATGAGGACTGGGCGGCAGCTATCAGCCTTATGGAAAAGACTGCAGAGAAGTATAAGACTCTTGGGGAGAGTGAGTATGACCTTGCTTTTTCATCAATGATGGGGATCCTTGACTACATTGAAAACAGGGGGAAGAGATGAAAAGACTTATTGTTTTCTATTCGCTTGAAGGTAACACGGAGTATATTGCTGATAAGATCGCTGAGAAGCTGGATGCGGATAAGCTTAAGCTTGTTCCCAAAACCCAGTATGCGACCAAGGGATTTAAGAAGTTTTTCTGGGGTGGTAAGGCTGCAGTGATGGCAGAAAAGCCAGAGCTGGAACCATATGATGTAGATCTTTCAGCTTATGACGAGGTAATAATAGGATTCCCGGTCTGGGCAGGAAACATTACGCCTCCTGTCAGGACCTTTGTTTCTGAAAATGTGGAGTCCCTGAAGAATAAGGACATATACACTTTTGCTTGTGAGAGCGGTGCCGGGGCTGAAAAGGCATTTGGTAAGCTAGGGAACCTTCTTGGAATAGCTGATTTTAAGGCTACCGCCATATTTATAGATCCGAAGGCAAAGCCATCTGAAGAAAACAAATTAAAGCTCGATGTTTTCTGCGAAAAACTTTAATAGCGGGGGTGCGCAGAAGATGGATAAGCTTTATAAGAACATATTGAAGTACAGACTTGCCAGGAAAATGACTCAAGAAGAGCTTGCGGAATGCCTGGGCTATAGTACCAATACGATGATTGCAAGAGTAGAGAAGGGCGAGGTTGACCTGCCTTATTCCAAGATCAAGAAGCTATCAGAGATCTTTGATGTTTCCATCCCGGTCCTTATGGGACACATAGACAGTAAGTATGATGATATGGTCAAGAAGCTCAGTGATCTGAACTGGGAAGAACTGAACTATATCAAGACTCAGGTTGAATTTGCCCTGTTCAAATATAAGGGTATTGTTCCAGAAAAAGCGGAAAGTAGAGACCTGGGCGAGTAAGGAATAATGATATTAAATGTAATACAAATGATATACATTTGACTATGTAATGTATGTCATTTGTATATTTTTTGCCTTAAATAGGTATCCGAAGAATTTTCCAATTTGGTAGAAATTAGGTGGCATTATTTTGCCATTATTTGCCTGTATCCTGCGCCACAGCTATATTATCATCTTTCTTGTAAGGCAGTTTCCTTACAGAAGGAGAGAGTATGAAGAATTATGGAGTAGGTGCATTTTTAACTGCTATTGGCGGACTGTCATGGATTTATGTAGCTTTTTCAAAAGGGAGTCCCGTTTTTCTTGCTCCTGCAGTATCGTTGCTGATTTATACTGGGTCTCTATTTAAAAAGAGCACAGAGCCTGAAGAAGCTGGAAAGGAATCCTAAATAATGAAATGCATTCATTGCGATACTGAAATGATAACTGTAAATATGGATACAGGAATGACAGTAGGATCCTATTTTTATCTATGGAATAAAGAGAAGGGTATCTTTAATTCAAGAAAGACTGCTACAGTAAAGGTTTATGTATGTCCAGAATGTGGTTACATAGAGCTTAGGGCTGAAAAGCCAAAGGACCTTGTCCTAAAAAAGTAAGGCTCCGTGATGATTGAAAAGAAAAGGAGGGCGCGGAATTGGATAATGAGGCGCGCCCCTGAACATATTGGGAAACCCCTCGCGCTCCCAGCCCGTTTCCCAAGCCTTTCCCCGCGTTTATTTGTGTAGGATTTTCTTATCTTTTTTTGCCTGAAATGCTGTTATTTACTGGCTTTTCATGTTATAATATCTTTAGTAAATTCCTTTTGATTTAGTCTTAAGTGAATTGAATGTGCTTGCCCCGGGACTTGTCATCTCGGGGCATTTTTCATGCCATCAACAAAAGAAAAGGAAGGCACGGTGGGAGAGAAGTGAGGCGTGCCTTTTATCAGAATAGGGGACACCTTCCAGCCAGCCCGTCCCCTATGACCCTCACCGCTAAATTGATAAAATGTAATACAACTGATATACATTTGATAGTGCAATGTATATCAGTTGTATATCTTTACGCCTTGCTCTTTTGCTTTTTCTATTATCTCATTCAGGCTCGTATTCCCGAGCCCTTTAATGCTTTTTAGCTTGTCCATCCTTATCCCGCGCAGGTCCTTTATGTTCATGTACCCGGCTCTCTTTAGGGCATTTGATGATCTTGGTGATAGGCCAAGGCGGTCTATAGTCTCATCTGCAGCATAAAATGTTTTGGGCTTTTCTTTGGGAGATGTATTTTCAGGAAGGTCATTTCCAAGGAGTATTAGAGCTTCTTCAATCGAGTCTTTTAGAGTCTTTAGGGTTTTATCTGAAAGCGTTACAGTTTTGGTATCTTTTAGAATCAGCAGGCTTTTATTTAGGTTTTCTATGACCTGTCTTTTTTCCATATAAGTTTCCTTTTTCGCGTAGTTGCTAACGGTTTCAGGTTTGATTTTATACTTGAGGCCGTCAGTATGCCATTAAATTTGGATAAAGATTTACGAAAGCTTTTATTTTGCGCTTTTTGGACTGTTTTTAGGGCTGTTTTCAGTTGCCGTAATAGTTTGCATGCTTTTCTTAATCTTTGGAATATGGGCCAAAATTTCGTTATTTGGAGCCGCTTTTGTAAGCTTTGCATGGTCAGTGATCTGATTTTTTAGGGCATTTTTTCCTGTAATGGAAGTTTTTGCAACATCATTAGCCGTAAGAGTAGCAGGTCCAGTGTCTTTTTTAAGAGCATTATCCAGGTACCATTCCGAGCAGCTTCGCAGGTCTGCCCGAGCTCCCAGACCAATATGTCCCTGACTTCCACCAAGGAAGTCTTAATGCGGGACATACAAGGAATTATTTTAGTCCCCTTCTCCAACGGGTTCCCCAAAGGAACCCCCTCTTTTTTCGTGTGGATTTTCCTATGTGTTTTTCTCCCCCTTTCTGTATGAACGCACTTCCTAAGTCCATCGCCTATCGGTTTGCGAGAGTGCATCGTAGCCCTTCTGGTCCAGTCTGCAAGGGCTGCCCTACGGCGTCTCGTTCCTTGTCCCTTGCAGCCAGTCCCATCCGGGCTCCAGAAGATGCACGCAAACCCGATAGATAGGCGATGAACTCAGAAAGCACATTCATAAACACAGAAAGGAGAAGAAAAAAGCACATGGAAAATCTCACACGAAAAAAGGGACGCTCCCCTCCAGAAAAGCTCAGAATCTTGAAAGCACATTCAGGGCTCTGCCCAAAAACAAAGACAAATAACAATTTTTGAAAAGGAGATTAAAGTCATGGAATTTACTAAGAATATGGTTATCGAGGAACTTACAAACAGAGGTTATATCGTATCAGAGCAGACTTGCATTAAGAACGGAATCGAGAAAAACGGCATTACTATCAAGAAGAGCGCAGAGGACAGGATTGCACCAACCCTTTACCTTGACGAGATTACACAGGACGCATACGAGAGGGATATGAGTCTTGAGGAAGTAGTTGACAGAATCGAGAGCATTGTAGGTAGGAAGTTTGATTTTGACATTGACAAGTTCTTTTCTGCCGACTATATCGCAGAGCATATCCGCATTGGAGTACAGAAAGAGGGAACAGAGGAACTTGTTAAGAGGGCAACCGATTTCGAGGGAATCGAGGAATATCTCTATATCGCAGACAGCAACAACGGAGAGAGCTTTTCAGTAAAGCTTAAGCCGCAGATGTTGGAGCAGGCAGGACTTACAGAGGAATATCTTTTCGAGGTTGCTGAAAGGCACAACCACGAAGAGTTTACCGCCCAGCCTCTTATGAACATCATTGCACAGATGATGGGCACGGACTCATTCGGAAGTGATGAAACCGCTCCAATGTTTGTTCTTTCAAACAAGAGCAACATCAAAGGAGCAAGCGCAATGCTTGATAAAAAGGGAATTGGAGAACTTGCGGAGCGCATAGGAGTTCATGAGTTTGTACTTCTTCCGTCATCAATCCATGAGTGCATTTTAGTTCCCAAGACGGACGAGGTTGACATGGAAGTGTTCGAGAACATGGTAAAAGAAGTCAACGCAACAACAGTTGACCCACTCGACAGACTTGTTGACAGAGCGTATCTTCTGACCGCCTAACATATAGATTTTTTCAAAGTAGGGAGAGCCGAAAGGCTCTTCCTACGGAAAGGAAAAGGATGATTACAAGGATTAATCTTTCGATAGACGAAAGCCTCATGGAGCATATAAGAGCCGAGGCAGAGGAAAAGGGAACAACCCCAAACAATCTGGTGTTGTCCCTTCTGGATGAGAGGTACAAGGTAGAGCGTTTTGACTACGCAAACGCTCTTAGGATTTTAGAGGGCGAAGCCCTCCAAAGAAAAGACGGAGCAGCTTTTACATTAAAGCAGCTGCCGTCATACAAAAAGCTTTTATCCCAAGCCCCTGATCCTTACGAGGTAAGGGCAAGGCTTGGAAAGCTTTTTTACAGGAGAGTAGCAGAGAACAAGGTAAGCGGAATAACAAGGGCAATAGCAAATGACGGAAAGAACAAGACCATTTGCAGAGCCGCCGCATATGTGAAAGGAGCGTAGGGAAATGACCAACGAGCAGATTATATTCAGTAACAGATTACAGCTGATGAACAGCGGAGTTATAGGAACTACGGGAAGAAACATTGTTATAGAGGACAGTGAGGGAAGAAAGACCATCACCAAGGAACCCGAGGAGATACACACATACATGGAATGGAAGAGAAGAGGCTACACCGTAAGGCATGGAGAAAAGTGTATTTCACGCTTCACCATCTGGAAGAACGTACCAGTTAAGAAAGAGGGCGAAGAGCCAAAGGAAAAAATGATTATGAAAGAAGCCTTTTTCTTTAAGGCTTCCCAAGTTGAGAAAGGAGAAGAGCAGAAAGCAATTTGAGAAAGTGATATACATAAGACAATCAGATGTATATTAAATGTATATCTAAAGTATCACAGAGGACAAAAGCAGCCTAGGGAATTTATCACAGAGTATCCTTTTGGTCAGGGCTGCTTTTGTCGTGGGGGAGCCCAGAGCCTGACCCTTTCCCCCACACCCCCTTTCCCACAGCCGGAAAAAGAACGAAGGGACGTGAGATTTAAAGTCGTTCTTTTTCCGGCTGCTACGGGCGGCGCATGAAACGGGAGAATTAAGAGCGCCGCCCGAATGAAATGGACACCCCCCGACACCCCGGCCAGACAGATGAGTGATGGCCGCGCCCGGTTTCCATACCTTCCCCGGAGATCTGCAACGCCCTGTGGGCTTAAATGATAAATACATCTGATACAGGTTAGGACCTGTTGATCAAGGGATAATAAGTAAAGCCGAGGATATTAAAATCCCCGGCCCTATTTCATTCACACAGGCTTTCTTCTTTTTGCATTTCTAAAAGATGTTCTAGACAATTTGATATGAATATCTTTTTTGGTGAGTCCAGCTTATTAAACTTTTCTGTAATAGATCTGATCATCAGGGAATCATCACTGCTACTTTGGTCATAAAATCTCTTTGATATGTCTTCCTGCTCATCATCCATGAGCCAATCAGGATCGATATTATACAGGTTCTTAAGAAGTATAACGACATACTTAGGAACAGGGACCCTTCCAGTTTCTATGTTTGATATGGTTGCCTTGGAAAGGCCCATACTGTTACCAAATTCTGATTGTGGTTGTTTGCTAAGCTGGCGTATTATGCGTATCTTTTCGTGTGCGGTCATAGAAACCTCCTTATTTATGGGAATTGGTATTATAGGAAGACCTTTCCCGGTATTATTTTCCCAGAGCATTACCACGCCGTCAAGGAAATACGTGAGATCGCAGGGGATGATGTGGTTCTATTTAAGAGCTCTTGCGTCAACAAGATCCTGGCTATTGATCATCACATCAAGCAGCAAGTCATTAAAGTTAATAAGAAAGTCAAATACATACATATCAGAAAGACCGCTCAGGGCAGTTATTTCAGGGATGCTTAGCTTCACATCCCAGGTAAGAGGAT
>JAEEGH010012836.1_pt1 | contig 18706 bp, 16 predicted proteins | sample 9134181 | NCBI WGS metagenome assembly JAEEGH01 (sample SAMN16246544, study PRJNA631951) | gut metagenome | biome: gut microbiome; feature: rumen; material: DP-attached | host: Bos | place: Iran: Karaj | collected 2018-10 | reverse complement strand
GATAATTCAGGTTGTAGCTGAAATCTCCGCCATAGTCGCTTTTTCCTCCCTTTTCGGAATACAGTAGTCCTGTCTCGAGAAATACAGGTATTCTCGGGCCCAGCTGCTGGCCAAGCACAACACCCGCCAGAAGTCCTCCTCTAGGCGAACTGCTTTCCAGATAAGACGCCTCCGAACTGACTTCGGTGGCGTTGATGCCAAACCTGAATCCCAGGTAAGTTCCGCCAAAATAGTTCTGGCCGTAGCGGGCTGACCTTGAAGGCCGGCCGTTGTCGTAGATATAGACACGTCCTTGGGCCTGAACAACTTGAGGCATCGCCAAGGCGGCCAGGATAATTACCGTGTACAGAAATGTTCTTTTCATGGCATATCGTTTTTTTCACTTCAACTGCAAAAAGTGTGCACAGGCCTAAAGGCCCAGGCTATGGAGAAAGTGCTGAATCAGCGACGGCCTGCAAACCAGAGGGAAAACAAACCCGTACACAGCTCCCCAGAAATGGGCGGTGTGGCCGATGTTGTCCATATTCCTTCTGGCCATCCACTGGCAGTAAACCAGATACAGCGGGGCAAAGATGAATGCCGGAATTGGAACCGGGATGAAGTACATGTAGATACCCATCTTAGGATCGAAGAAAACCGAGGCAAACAACACGGCCGACACTGCTCCGGACGCCCCGACAGCATTGTAGTTCGGGTTGTTACGGTGCTTTACAAGATCGGCGACAGAGCTGACAGCAATTGCCGAAACATACATTACAGCAAAAAGGACATTGCCTCCGGTCTGCCCCCAGGCGGCCCTGAACCATTCTTCTGCATATCTTCCGAAGAAGAACAAGGTGAGCATGTTGAAGAACAGGTGAGAAAAGCCGCCGTGCACCAGGCCATAGGAAAACAGCCGGTAGTATTTCTTCTCGTTGTAAACGGAGTAGGCGTTGAACATCAATGAAGAAAGAATCTCCCTTTTTGAAAAAGCAATGATGCTTACAAGAGCTGTAATCGCGATGATGACAAGTGTTATCATTGGCCTGTTTGCTTATTTTGGGCAAAAGTAAGAATCTGTTTTGAATAAAAAATCGGTATATTTGAAAACTTGAAATAATATGCACTAAAACCGCGAGTATGAAAAGACTGTTTGTATCCCTTGCCATTCTTATGTTTTTTGCCGGAACGGGGGTTGTTCTGGCGCAGGACGAATCATCTTCCCGCCCGTTTGATGTCGAGAAAGACAGCGTTTATATTCCTTTCGAGTTTAGAGGCGCATGGCTCTCGACTGTAGAAAGTATAGACTGGCCGAAAGTCAAGATAGAGCTGTCCACCAAGGACAAGGGCAGAATATCCAGCCAGAGAGAGCAGCAGAAAAAAGATCTTGTTAGCCTTATAACCAAGATAAAGCGTTCCGGCTGCAATGCCGTAATGTTTCAGATAGTCAGCAATTCGGATGCTCTCTATCCGTCCAAGATTCTGCAGTGGGCTCCAAGCCTTACAGACATTCCTGGCGAAGGTCCGGGCTATGACCCTCTGGCTCTTGCCGTCAAGACCGCTCATTCTCTCGGTATGGAAATCCACGCCTGGATAAATCCTCTCCGCATAGGAAAACTGGATCTGCCTAGAAGGCAGGACAATATCTGCTACAAAAAGTCTGAACTGGTTCAGGAGCACGGCGGCAAGCTCTACTGGGATCCGGGCCAGCCGAAGGTTAGGGAATACCTTGGAAGCCTTGCCGAAGAGATAATGTCCAAATATGATCTGGACGGCCTTCACATCGACGATTATTTTTATCCCGATGGACTCAAGGGCACCGGCGAACAGGCCAAGCCAAAGAAAAACGAGAAAGTGTGGAACGACGAGGCTCTTTTCCAAAAGTACGGTGCAGGCAAGACTCTTGACCAGTGGAGAGAAGGCAATATAGACGAAATCGTGAGGATAATGCACGAGAAGGTTCACCAGACACGCCCTGACGCCGTGTTTGGAGTCTCTCCTGCCGGAAGACTGGTAAACACCCAGGCTCTGTATGCTGATCCTCAGGGCTGGGCAAAGCAGGGAACAATAGATTATCTGATTCCTCAGATTTACTGGCAGCACGGGCATCCGATAGCAGACTTCAAGAAAGTTCTGGACAGCTGGTCCGGAATACTCAACGATGTTCCTGTCATAGTCGGAATGGCCGCCTACCGCTTCAAGAGCAAGGCTTTTCCGGAGTTTTCCGAATATGTGCTCCAGGTTGAAGAGTGCCGTCAGGCTCCTTTCCTTGACGGGCCTGAGCGCCAGAATGTTATAGGACAGTGCTGGTTTACCACTCACAATATCATCACCGACGAGTTTACCGGCCAGATGATAAACACCTTCTACAAGGAAGACATGCTTCCTCCCGGGTTCTCTGCAGTAAAGACAATGCTCAACAGTCCGGATGTGTTCCGTATGGGGCGTCATCTCAGATGGAGCGAGGTTCCGGGAGCAGACAGCTTTGCCGTTTACCTGCTGGAAGCAAACGGCACCACTCCGGAGGGAGGAATCATCTGGAAAGCAGTGCTTCAGGAGAAGTTCCACGGATTCATCTACAAATGCAGGCAGCCAGGCAATTATCTGGTGCTGGCCTGCAAGAAGGGCATCCACTCCGAGCGGAGCAATATCATTTACATAAAGGACAAGGATTAATGCAACAATAATCCCGGAGCATCCGGGAAAAGAATAAAAGACAGATGAAAAGATTTTTTAGGGTACTGCTTCTTGTTGCTCTTCTCTTCGGGGTTATAGAGCCGGTTGCGGCCGTGTTTGAAGAACGAGACCTTACTCAGACGCTCAAGGTTCTAAAGGTTGAGCTCAAGCACGTTTACGACAGGATGAACAGGGCGAGGGCCATGCTCGGCGCAACCCGCGAAAACCAGCAGAAGCAGATGGTGGAACTGATGGAAGACTGCAACGAGCTGTCCATCATTCTTTATTCCCAGAAGCAGAACTTCACTTTCGACCTTACGTACGCTCTTGAGGAAGTGTCTAAAAGGTATCGCGATTTCAGCCGTAACCGCAGGCCTTTCACCGATATCATAAACCAGATGGATATCGAGATAGAAAGGTACCAGAAACTGATTTACACTCTAAAATGTCTTCCACCGGTCAAAATTGACGATGACAGCCTGAATCTTGCGGATTCAACTATGATTCTGGCAAGCAGGCTGCAGGAAGAGACCATAAGCCTTCACAAGAAGAACGAGGAAAGAGACGCCCGCGCCGGTATCGGAAAAAAGAAAGGGAAGGGGAAAGACAAGCCTCAGGAAGAGCAGCCGGCTGCTCCGCAGCCAGATACCGCCACTTTGGCCAAGGACTCGCTAATGGCTATGGCGGATGCTGTCGCGAAAAAAGAAGAGTCTCCGAGCGTTCTCAAGTCTTTGGCCAACACCTTGTTTACAGGAAGCGCCGGAAATGACGAGGACGATAGCGGAAGAAACGAGCTTATGGATTCTTCATCCACCGTTTCCATCTCTGCAGAAGGCGATATTGTAACCATCAACGATTCCACCGGCCAGACCGGAACCAAGACCTTCGTTTTCATCCTGTCCGGCAATTCTCTGGCCAACAGGGACAGCTGCCTTTACTATTCCGAACAGCTTCTGGAAATGTATGAGCAGACAAGGTCTAGAATCATTATAGACAGCGTCAACTATGACGCCACCTGGCAGCAGCTCCAGGAAGCATACAACTACGCCCAGAGCCGCTACAAGGAAGTTCAGAAGAATATCTTCATCGACGGCCAGGCCGGCTATCTGACAATTCTCCGCCGGTTCAGCAATTACTGGAGAAGGGCCAAGAACGACCTGTCTGACAAATGGCTGGCGTCATCTTATTCCAGAACCGGCGTAAGGAGCCAGTGGAGACTCCAGACATTTGTGGGGCTTGTTATATTCGTGCTGTTCTACCTGGGTATTGCGATAGGTTTGAGCCACCTGATAATCAGGCTTCTCAAGCGGAAAATAAAGTATCTGCGCAGCGAGAGGTTCAAGAATCACGGCTTGTGCATGACACTGTTCGGCATTGTGGTGATATTCGCAATCACGATAACCATCGCGATGACATATTCGGACCAGAACTTCATGAAGATGGGAACCAGGCTTCTGGCAGAGTTCGCCTGGCTGCTTGCCGCAATCTTCCTGTCGTTTGCCATCCGCCTTAACGCCGACCAGGTGAAATACGGCTTGAGAGCATATATTCCGATAATGGTTCTTTGCCTTATCATTATCCTTATCAGAATATCTTTTGCCCCGAACTCTTTCATAAACATTATTCTTCCGCCGCTTCTGCTCCTGTTCACGATATGGCAGAGCAGGGTGTGCAGAAAACTAAGGAACAAGCTTCCGTTCTACGACATGATCTACAACTTCATCACGCTCTTTGTGCTGGTGGTTGCAACAATCATGTCTTTCAGCGGATACATTCTGCTGAGCATCCTTGTGATAATCTGGTGGATATTCCAGCTGTCCATTATCCAGAGCATCACGGCCGCTACAGATCTGCTCAAGCTCTATTACGAGCGCTATATGTACAAGCGCAAGCTGGCCTATCGCAGAACTCACGGGTTCCTGATAAACAACAAGATAAAGGGTTCTCACATAGAGGTCACCTGGTTTTACGACATGTTCCGCATGGCCATTATACCGGCCCTGTCCGTGTGGTCCATACCTTTGTGCGTGTATATGGCATCCAAGGTGTTCGACCTTTCATCGGTAAGCTTTGACTACCTTCAGAGAGACTTCCTCAACTACAAGGTAATACATCTTTCCGTAACCAAGATTCTTACGGCAATATCCCTGTGGTTTGTGTTCAATTTCATAAGCTACGCCATAAAGGCTTTCTACAGGGTTTACAAGATCCGCTCTACCCTTGCCCGAACAGGACAGAGCGAACTTCCGGAAAACATGATCAACTTCACCCTGGCCAATTCCGTGATAAGCATAATAGTCTGGGGCATTTATATCATCACCTGCTTTGTGCTCCTGCATATTCCTAGCACGGCGATAAGCATTGTTGCGGCAGGTCTTGCTACAGGTGTCGGCTTCGCCTTGAAGGACGTTATCAACAACCTGTTCTATGGAATATCGCTGATGAGCGGAAGACTGAGAGTGGGAGACTATGTGGAGTGCGACGGAATCAGGGGAGTGGTGGACAGCATCAACTACCAGAGCACTCTTATCGAGACTGAATACGGAAGCATTATGGCCTTCCCTAACAGCAACCTCTTCCAGAAGAACTTCAAGAACCTTACAAGAAACAACGCCTATGAACTGCTGATTCTTCCTGTGGGCGTCAAATACGGAACCAACGTCGACCAGGTTCGCTCTCTGCTGAAAAAGGCGCTTATCAAGCTTAACGTCAAGGACAAGTACGGCAGGCCGATCCTGGACCCTAAATACGGAATCGTTGTCCGCCTTATGGACTTCGGAGACAACAGCATCCTTATCAAGGTTTACCAGCAGGTGCTTGTAACCGAGCGCTACAAGTATACAGCGGCCGCCAACGAGGTTATTTACAACACCCTCAACGCCAATAACATCACCATCCCGTTCCCTCAGCACGACATCTATATCAAGGAGATCAAGAACGAGGAGGACGAGGCCAACGGCAATATTGTCAAGGAAAGCAAGAAATCTTAGTAAAGGTTTATATGCAAAAAAAGGGGAAGGCCACCGGTCTTCCCCCTTTTTTGTCCAAACGAGCCTGTTACTTGAGAACCTTGAGCTCCTTGCCGATCTTGGTGAATGCGGCAACGGCTCTGTCGAGCTGTTTCTTTGAATGGCCCGCAGAAACCTGTACACGGATTCTGGCAAGATCCTTTGGAACTACAGGATAGTAGAAGCCTACTACATAAATACCCTCGTCCAGAAGCTTGGCTGCCATCTGCTGGCTAAGCTTTGCGTCGTAGAGCATAATGGCGCAGATAGCGCTCTGGGTTGGCTTGATGTCGAATCCGGCCTTCTTCATCTTGTCCACAAAGTAGGCGGTGTTTTCGTGGAGCTTGTCCTGGAGCTTGTTGGTGCGGCTCATCATGTTGAACATCTCGATACCTGCCGCGGCCACCATCGGAGGGATGGAGTTGGAGAAAAGATAAGGCCTTGACCTCTGCCTTAGCATCGCGATGATTTCCTTCTTTCCTGTGGTGAATCCGCCAACTGCTCCTCCGAAGCTCTTTCCGAGAGTTCCGGTCAGTATCTCGACTTTACCTCTGAGCTTGTAGAGTTCGGTAGTGCCTCTTCCGGTCTTTCCCACAACACCGGCCGAGTGGCTCTCGTCCACCATAACCATCGCGTTGTACTTCTTTGCCAGGGCATAAATCTTGTCAACAGGAGCCACGTTTCCGTCCATAGAGAAAACGCCGTCGGTGACAACAATTCTGAAACGCTGTTTCTGGGCTTTCTTCAGGCACTCCTCAAGTTCTGCCATGTCTGCGTTGGCATATCTGTAACGCACTGCTTTGCAAAGTCTTACACCATCAATAATAGAAGCGTGGTTAAGGGCGTCTGAAATAATGGCGTCTTCTTCGCCCAGCAGAGGCTCAAACACTCCGCCGTTGGCGTCGAAGCAGGAAGTGTAGAGGATGGTGTCTTCGGTTCCGAAGAATTCGGAAATCTTCTCCTCCAGTTTCTTCTGCAGGTCTCCGGTTCCGCAGATGAACCTCACGGAGCTCATTCCGTAGCCGTGAGTGTCAAGCGCTTTCTTGGCGGCGTCGATAAGTCTTTTGTTATCGCTCAGGCCAAGATAGTTGTTGGCGCAGAAGTTGAGCACCTGCTTTCCGCCCTGAACGGTGATGTCTGCCCTCTGAGGGGATGTGATAACTCTTTCTTCTTTGTAAAGGCCTGCCTTCCTTATAGAAGTCAGCTCCTTTTTCAGATGAGATTGAAAATCCTTGTACATATAGATTGTCGTTTTTAAGTTGCTTGCTATAACAAATGTACGATTTCTCAAAAATAAATGCTAATTTAGCACCTAGTATTTTATCACTTTAAACAATTGAGAGATGGAAATTAATGTAGTTGATTCAAATTTCAAGGAAGTGGTCCTCGATAGCAAACTTCCTGTAATGGTGGATTTCTGGGCAACTTGGTGCGGTCCATGCCGTATGGTGGCTCCTATCGTTGAGCAGCTTGCAAAGGAGTATGAAGGGAAGGCCGTGATTGCCAAGTGCAATGTGGAGGAGGCTGATGAGACTCCGGTCAACTATGGAATCAGGAACATTCCTACCCTCCTTTTCTTCAAGGACGGTGAGCTGAAGGACAAGATGGTGGGCTCCAACACCAAGGAAGCCATCGAGGCCAAGCTCAAGGCGCTGCTTTAACCAAAAAACACAGATATGAAAAAGACAGCAAGATTTGCAGTTGCGGCCTTTGTGCTTGCGCTGATGTTGGTGGCTGCGCCTAAGAAAACCGCAGCTCAGTTCGGCATTAAAGCCGGTCTTTATACCTCCCAGTTCTCAGACATCAAAGACTTCAAGCTGAAAAACAACGTGGGCTTCCAGGCAGGTGTGCTCTACAAGCTTCATGTCACTCCTAGCATTGTTGTCCAGCCAGAGCTTCTGTATGTTGCAAAGGAGGCTAAACTGGAGGGAAAGGAAACAGTTCCTACCACAGGAGACGGTCGCTATGCCATGAAGTACATGCAGGTTCCGGTAAGTTTGCAGTACGGGCCTAATCTTGTGGTTGCCAGACCTTTCGTTCAGGTAGTTCCTTACATCAACTATGCACTAGGAAAGAGCAGCAACGTTGGTTCTTGGGATGATATCAACAGATTCGGTTACGGAATTGGCCTGGGTGCCGGCGTTGATGTATGGAGGTTCCAGTTCAACGCAAGATACAACTGGGATTTCTCTAAAGTCGGTGACGGAGAAAAAGGTGTTCCTGTAGCTGGTTCTGAGTGGAGAGCTTCCAAGGCAAGGGGTATTGAATTCTCCGTGGCATTCACATTCTAGAACCTGATGGTTAACACAGAAAGTGCAAGACAGTTTTTAGGGTCTGACTTTGAAAAATATCGTCAGACCCTAAATGTTGCTTTGCATTCAGACGAGGAGTATCTGAATGCGATAAACAAATATGTCCTGGGCAGCAGGGGAAAAGAAATCAGACCGATTCTTTCTCTTCTGGCAGGCCTTGCGTGCGGCAGCCTTTCCGAGCAGAGCTACTGCACCGCGGCGGCAACTGAAATGCTGCACACGGCAACCCTTATGCACGACGACGTTGCAGACGGGGCAAGCATGAGGCGCGGCGCACTTTCTGTCTCGGCGATGTTTTCCGCTCCGGCCGCCGTGCTGACGGGAGACTTCTGGCTTGCAAGAAGCCTTAACCTTCTGGTTTCCAAATGCGACAGGCAGATAACGCTGAACTTCAGCCAGGCTATCCGGAAGATGAGTGAAGGAGAGCTTCTTCAGCTCGACAAGGCGGACCGGCTGGATACAACAGAGGAAGACTATTTCAGGATTATCTACGGCAAGACTGCCGCCCTGTTTGTAGCTTCGCTCAAGTCCGCGGCCCTGGCGGTCGGGGCTGACGGCCTTTCAACCGACTGCATAGAAAGCTATGCGGAGCATATAGGCCTGGCGTTCCAGATCAGAGATGACATTATGGACTATATCCCGTCGCTGAATACGGGAAAACTTCCAGGCGCGGACCTGAAGGAAAGAAAAATAACCCTGCCGCTTCTTGGGGCCTTGAAATCGGCTCCGGAAAAGGCGGATTCCATATTGTCTGAAATAAGGAAAATAGAGAGCGTTTTTGCTGCCCGAACCACTCCGCGCGAAGCGGAAATCATAGCCGGTGTTTCAGATTTTGTCCTGAAGTACAACGGAATAGAATATGCCTCCGAGAAACTCTCGGAGCAGATAGGGTTGGCGGTGGACTCTTTGTCACCGCTTGGCAGCTCAGATGCAAGGCAGATGCTTATCGGCTTTGCAGAATATGTAGGCAAACGCGGCAGATGATGTCCAGTCCGACAGGTATCAGGCTGTCGTCAAAATCAAAATCAGGGCGGTGAAGCGGAGCGTGCTCCCTTCCGCATCCAAGATCGAAGAAAGTGGCTCCCTTGCGGGCCATTTTTGCTATATGGACAAAGTCGTCGCTGCCTTTGGTTCCCACATTGTTTTCTTCCAGAGTATATCCGGCCTCACGGGCGATTTCTCTGATAAGCTCTGTTGGATTCGGGGTGTTGATTGTGGCCGGGAAGTAATCGGTTTCTGACACATCCAGCTTCAGGCCGTGATTCTGGGCAATGGCCCTGGCGGAAGAAAGAATCTTGTCTTTCAGGCAGGCGAGTCCATCATCCGTCTGGCTTCTTGTCGTAACGGCGACAAATCCCTTGCCCGGGGTGATGCCGTAATCCGTGTCCCCGATGCCGGCTCCCACAACAGTCGAGAAGGAAGTCTGCTCGTTGAAACTGTTTACAGTCTTTATTGTCTCGATGATGGCCTCTGTAGGATTGGCTGCTTCCCAAGGCTCGCTGGCGTGGGAAGTGTGACCTGTAAAGTCCATTCTAAGGCCGGTTGAAGCCCAGGCATAAGTTCCGGGGTAGATTATGACTGTTCCCCTGTCAAATCCCGGCCAGTTGTGAAGGGCGAAGGCGTAGTCGAAGCAAAGGCCGTTTTCTTTCATCCACCTTGCCATTTTCTCGGCTCCGGCACCAGTCTCCTCTTCCGGCTGGAAAAGAAGGTAGATGCTGCCGCCTTCGGAAAGCATTTCCCTGTTTCTGGAAATCCATCTGGCCAGCCCGCACATAATCGCCATGTGGCCGTCGTGTCCGCAGCAGTGTGCAATGCCGTCGTAAACGGACATATAAGGCCTCTGTACTGACTCTTTGATTGGAAGGGCGTCCAGTTCGCATCTGAAAAGAAGAGACGGCGCAGACGCTTTACCCTTGAACTCCGCGATTATGCCGTGTCCGCCTATTCCTGTCCACAGATTGTCCGGGTTGCAGGAGGAGAGGACTTCACATACTATTTGAGCCGCTTCCTTTTCGTTTGCGCTAAGGCAAGGATGGCTGTGAATGTTATGTCTGAGATCTGTCAAATAGCCGTTTTCGGCCGAGTCTGCTTTAATATATCTGTCCATAGTCGTTATCTTATTCTTCCGGGTATTCTTCCTTCTTTTTCTTTTTCCAGCCAGAACTTTTCGTCCCACTGAGGTTCGGCCAGTTCTGTGTTTTTTTGCTCTCCGTCCAGCCTGAAGGCCAGGTAGGTTATAGGCATTCCCATCTTCAGGAAATACTGCTCGTAGAAAGTCTGGACTGTTTTAAGCTCGTGTGGAAAGGCGGGGTTGTCCTGGCTGTAGATATCGGTGCCGCGGCAGATTTCCTCCAGTTTGTTGTCTTTTACCACGGCAGCAGTGTATTCGTGGAGGAAACGGCTGTCTGTCTTCAGGTTGACTGTTCCTCCCTCTCTCAAGAATTTGCGGTAGCGGTTAAGGAACATCGGTGAAGTAAGTCTTTTTCTGGGAGACTTGAGCTGCGGGTCGGCGAAGGTTACCCAGATGGAATCTATCTCTCCAGGTCCGAAAATCCATTCTATGAAGTCTATGTTGGTGCGGAGGAACCTCACGTTTTTCATCCCGCTCTGCTCGACTTCCTTTGCTCCCTTCCACAGCCTGGCGCCCTTGATGTCTATCCCGATGAAATTCCTGTCGGGATAAAGCCGTGCCAGGGCAACAGTGTATTCTCCCTTGCCGCAGCCAAGTTCCAGGGTGATGGGGTTGGAATTACCGAAAACATCCTGATGCCATTTTCCCTTCAGGCTGTAGTCTTTCCTGAAGACTTCTTCCATCCTGGGCTGCAGAAGGCATTTGAAGGTGCTGTTCTGCCTGAATTTTTCAAGTTTTCCTATAGTGCTCATAGTTAGGATAGTTCATCGTGATACAGAAACTCCCATTCCACGGATTTTCCTGTAGACCGGCTTGTCTTTTTTCTCACGGTCAAGCAGTATCTCCCAGCGTCCCTCCTTGTTCAGCTTGCCGATTTTCATATAAGGCCAGAGGATCTGGATTTCCGTCCCGTTTTTGACAAAGTCCGAAGCATCTGTCTTTTCTATTCTCAGCGATGCTGTGTCGAGGTAAGATTCTCCGTCCGGAGAAACGAAAGTCAGATAGACGGTGATTTCTTCTCCCTGGGCGTCTTCAGATGCGCAGGCGCTGAGGTTCAGTATGTTGTCCTGGGAGTTGTCCGCAAGGTCCAGAGACAGGCTGATGGTCTGGTCTTCAGTCCATCCGCCAATCCCGTCCACATTCTTGAAGCACGACTGGCGCAGGGGCTCTGTGCACCCTGGCAGCAAAAAGAGTGTCAGGCATAACAGATATGCTGAGATTGTCCTAGACATGCTTTCTGAAACGTTGTTTGCCTCTCTGCTTGCCGTTCTTCTTTTTCTTGACTTCGTCGAATCTGGTGATGCTGTCTTCTCCGGCGGCGCTCTTGAAGTCTATGACTTTCTCCTTCTTGTTGCCGGCTATGGAAACCCCTTTCTGCCCCTCGGAGTTCTGTTTCATTATCTCCCTTACCTTCTCCACATTAAGAGGATAGGCCTCGTCGCTCTCGCGGTCGATATAGCAGAACCACATCATCTGCTTGAGGGCATCTGACTTTACAGGCTTCACGTCTCCGTCTTCTAGATGGAGAGGCTCGGAAAGATGTGGCATGTTCTCCTTGGCATCGATATAGACAGCGGCTTCGTAGTTGATGCAGCACTTGAGCTTTCCGCACTGTCCGGCGAGTTTCTGCGGGTTGAGGGAAAGGTCCTGGCATCTTGCGGCGGCGGTGGTGATGGACTGGAAATCGTTGATGTACCTTGAGCAGCAAAGAGCCTGTCCGCACACTCCGATACCACCGATCAGACCGGCTTCCTGACGGGCGCCTATCTGCTTCATTTCCACTCTGATATGGAATTCCTCAGCGAAGTCCTTGATAAGTTGGCGGAAGTCCACTCTTCCATCAGCGATGTAGTAGAATATGGCCTTGGTGCCGTCTCCCTGGAACTCCACGTCACCGATTTTCATCTCCAGGCCAAGGTTGGCGGCCAGCACTCTGGAACGGATCATCGTCTGGTGTTCCCTGGCGATGGCTTCCTGCCATTTCTGGATATCCTGCGGACGGGCCTTTCGGTAGATTCTGCGGAACTCGTATGTCTTGTGGTCTATGTTGTTTCTCTTGAGCTGATGGGCCACCATTGCGCCGCAGAGAGTCACAATGCCCACGTCGCAGCCGTTCTGGGCCTCTACAACCACAATGTCTCCGGCCCTGAGCACCTGGCCCGAAGTGTTCACGAAAACGGCCTTTCTGGTATTTTTGAACCTGACCTCAAACAGATTCTCCATCTCTTCGTCCGGCATTCCTGCCAGCCAGTCAAAAACGGCTCTTTTGCAGCAGCTCTGGTCGTATGTGCAGCAGAACTGCCCGTCTTTTTCTATTGTTTTCTGACAGCCTCTGTGGCAGTCATACACTATATCTTTCCTGTCCATCGTCAAATATTTTGGTAGAGAGCGTTGCACAAGTCACTGAAGACGAATTTGGCGTTGACATTTCTCTCTATGCACTCTATAGTATCGTTGAATATCGCGTAATATTGTTCAAAGCCTTCTGCCTTGAGGTTCTTGGCCAGAGCCTCGATTTCTTCCCTCTGGTTGGGGTTCAGATAGGCAATGTCCTCTTTGCCGAGCTTGATGACATACATCTGCCTGAGAATTTTCAGGGCGCTGCGGCAGAAATTTTTCTGCGCTTCCTTTCCTCTCCTGGCAAGGTCCGCGGCAAGATTTATCAGGCCCGGAAGGTTCTTTTCCTGGGCAAGGCGCATCAGGGAAGAAAAGTCGCTGAAATCCTCGCTGTCGGCTTCGCTCTCTTCAATCAGCTCGATTGCTCTTCCGAAACTGCCCTGGGCGCAGGATGCCCACATGGCGGCCTTTTCCGGATCCATCTTGTACTTTTCCGCCAGGGCCGCAGCCAGAGCCTCGTTCTCGATAGGCGGAACTTCAATCAGCCGGCACCTGGAGCGGATTGTCTGGATTATTTTTCCCGGAGCGTTGGTTATCAGGAAGAAGTAAGTGTCTTCCGTAGGCTCCTCGATGCTTTTGAGCAGCTTGTTGGCCGCCTCGAGGTTCATCCTTTCCGGGAACATTATCAGCACAACCTTGTCTCCTCCCTCGTATGCGCTGAAACTGAGACGGTTTATCAGCCAGTTGGCCTCGTTCACGCCGATGAGCCCCATCTTGTTCTCCAGCTCCATTGCATTGTAAAGGTCCTGCTCGCTGAGATACGGGTTCTTCTTGACAAGCTCGCGGAATATCTCGTAATAGGCGTCTATCGGGGCTTTCTTTCCCTTTTCCACCAGCTGGGTGGTGTTGATAGGGAACACAAAATGGAAATCTGGATGAGAGAGATTGCGGATCTTGATGCAGGAAGAGCAGATTTCGCAGCTGTCCGTTGTCGGGGCGGCGGTTTCCGGATTGTCTCCGAAGAGCCCTTTCAGCAGCCATTTCTCGTCTCCTCCGGCCAATGCCTTTCTGGCCCTGCAGAACATGAACTGGACCGTAGCCAGCACCAGCGGCAGCGCACCGCATCCGCTCTGCTCGGCAAACAGCATGGCGTGAGGCATACGGCCCTTCTGAACCATATTCTTGAGCATTTCCGCCAAATCTTTATGTCCTGCAATCTCAGAAAATATCATACCCCGCAAAGATAATCAAAACGCACGAAAACAAGCTTACTCTACTATTCGTCTTGTTTTATGTTATTAATAATAGCCACTACCTGAGTTTTTAGTTCAGGAACATCTATTAATGCAGTGTGCCAGAGCAATTCCGGTTGAATAGTGGCATATCCGTGAACCAGAACATGGCGCATACGAATGATGTCATTCCAGGGAATATTGGTGTATTTTTCTTTGAATTCTAGAGACAGCATATAGACTGCCTCTCCTATTATTTCAACATTCTTTACAACAGCGAAATAGCGCAGTTTATCTGAAGCCAGTTCTTCTTGAGAATGGCCTTCTGTAAAAGATATGATATTGTCGGCAGCCAGGAGAATGTCCTGCAGTCTCCCATAATCTCGTTCAGGCTCTCTCATAAACAAGTACTTTATCCTGGTTAATAGTATCCTGGGCAAATGGCTTTATACTGCGTCTTTCCACCATGTCAACCTTTCGTCCAAGTTGGGCTTCCAATTTGTTTATCATTTTAGCATACTGTAATAATCCCATTGGAACAGAGTTATCCAGATCAACTAGAATGTCGATATCGCTATCAGGCCTCTCTTCCATTCTGGAAAAAGAACCAAATAACCAGGCGCGTTCTATGGGTTCATTGCGAAAAAAGTCTTGAATGGTATGTACCGTCTTGACGCGTTGCCTGTCAATCCGTTCCATCCTGTTTTGGATTTCCTCTTTTTTCCCCTTTCGGCTTGCATATCTGAGAAGTCGGGAGGTGTTGACTTGGTACAGTTCAAAAGCCCGCTGGAATTCTTTCTGGATATCGTCTTCTGTCAGGGCGTCATATTCTTTATCTGAATAGTGGTCTACCAGAAGCTTCTCCAGCTCAGGTACGTTAACTCCATTATCGTCAAATATTGGAGATTCAGAAATAAGCGGCTTGACCAGAATGAAATCGTGCAAGTCTTCCATCATAGGATAGGCCTTGCGAATGAGAGCGACATCCGGAAACAGTTGTTTTAAGGTAGCGAGTACAGTTTCGCACATTTTTTTAGGGACCTCCACTATGAGATTCTTTCTTGTATCTGTGATACAGTGGTTCATTCCGACGAAAGCTTCTGTGAGAACCTTCGCTACAGCTACCATCTTTGGAGATATGTCGCATTTGTATTCCATACCATTATTTTTGCTGCAAAGATATGAAATATTGGCAATATTTTCAAAAAATTGCCAAAGGTCATTACAAAAAGTGTAATGGAGGTGCTCATTCGTCTCGGTTTTGTCAAAACAGTAATCCGAATAATAAAAACCGATGGGATAGAGTAGAGTCAGCCCTTAAGCTAAGGTTGCATTGTACCTACGGCGGCCACCTCTAAATAACCGCGGTAGTGACTACGAACCTTTTGAATACGGCCATTTCTGATGCGTTTGTACGCTCTTACTTTGACCTTCTTCGCAAAATCCACTCTAATGGACATGCGAATCAACAGTGGTCGCGTTCCCATTTGTAGAAAGAATTAATAGATAGCTGTGGAACGTCCGGCCTCCTTGTTTCAAGCACCTCCCATCGGTTAGGGAAAAACAAAAGCACATAGATATCTATTAGAGGATAAATATCTATGTGCTCTCACTTGCTATCGTTTCTTTCTACGACAGTGCAAATATAGATAAAACTTTTAATCCTACAAGCATTTCCTTCATTTTGTAGATTTTACCAGCATTTCACATTTTGCACAGTCGAAATCCAGGGCGAGGGTGTTCCTGCCGTTTTTCAGATAGAGACGGAGTGTGTCTTTGCTTTCCTTTTTGCACATGCCCAACTGATATCTGATGCAGTATTTGCACCTCATAAGAATGGCATCTTTTGGAGGGGCCTGTTCGTATGAAGGCTTAATGTCGCTGAGGCCAAGTTCGGTATAGACTTCTTTTGAAAGGCAGTTGGAACAGTTCCTCAGATATGAACAGCCGCCTTCCTTAAAGGCTTCTTTTGCAAGATCTTTAAGAGGTGAAAAGTCTTTTTTCTGAGCGATGTATCTTGCTTTTGTTCTTTGGCGTTCTTCTTCCAGATACTTTTCCAGACTCTCTGCAAGTTCCGCCCTTATGCCGTTGAGGGAAGAAGTCTTGTAGAAGTAGATGTCGTCTCCGTCAATGCTGTTTACGGTAAATGAGAAATGTTTTGCGGTTTTTCCGAGCTGTTTGCGGATAAGGCCTTTTGCCGTTTCAGGGTTCTGGGCCCGGTCGCCTCTGAGGAAGAACACGAAGGTCTTGGATTTGTCTTGGATGTTGGCCGAAATGGCAATGTGGCCGTCGCTCAGGAAAACATCCAGAGTGGTGTCTATCATTCTCGGCGGGGTGTTTTCCAGCTGCTTTTCAAAGGCGGAGTCAAGGTTGCGGTAGATAAGGTCTCCTTTTTTTATCTGGGCGTCTTTTGAAAAGATTTCAACCGTGTTGCCGCTGCAGCTGTTGGCCCTGTATCCGGCTGTCACCTTGCCTTTTGAAGCAAAGCACAGTCCGTCCGAGTTATGGATGGGCTTGTTGGAGTCGTAGGTGAATCTTACCATAGACTGCCCTCCGCCTTTTACCGAGGTTACGGTCCCGATGAATTCTCCCATTCCCTTGGCCGCGTCCCGGCTTTTCCAGTCTCCTCTTTTGCCGTCGAGGAAATAGTCTGTATATCCCCGGCTGAAAGTCTTTTCGGCATCTGGGGTGAAATCAGCTCTTTTCCTTCCCAGTGAAGATCGGCGGAATTTCTCTCCGTCCTTGTTTTTCTCGGCGATGATTTTCTGAAGGACACTGTCGTAGAGGCTCACGATATTCTTTACGTAAGAGACGTTCTTCAGCCTTCCTTCAATCTTGAACGAGGTCACCCCGGCGTCGATCAGGTCTTCCATCCGGAGAGAGCGGTTCATGTCCTTGAGAGAGAGAAGCGGGTTGTCTTTTGCAAGGATGTTACCGTCCTGGTCTACCAGGTCGTAGTTTGAGCGGCAGACCTGGGCGCATTCTCCGCGGTTGGCGCTTCTTCCTGTCATATATCGCGACAGGTAGCACTGGCCGCTGTAGCTTACGCATAAAGCTCCGTGAACAAAAGATTCAAGAGGAGCGGAAGTGGCCTTGCGTATCTCTTTTATCTGTTTGAGAGACAGTTCTCTGGCCAGTATCAGCCGCTCGAATCCCAGTTTCTCAAGCAGGGCGGCTTTTTCAGGAGTGCGGATGTCTGTCTGGGTGGAGGCGAACAGCGGTATCGGCGGGCGTTCCATCTTCAGGAGGGCGAAGTCCTGGACAATGACGGCGTCGATGCCGTTTCGGTAAGCTTCCCAGAGATAGTCCTTCGCCTCTTCAAGTTCGCTGTCGTAGAGGATGGTGTTAAGCGTGAGATAGACCTTCGCCCCAAACTTGTGAGCGTAGGAACACAAACGGGCTATGTCTTCAAACGAATTGCCCGCCTGAGCCCTGGCCCCGTATTTTGGAGCGGCAATGTAAACGGAATCGGCACCGCAGTCTATGGCCGCGATACCGATTTCCGAATTCCTTGCAGGAGAAAGAAGTTCTATCTCTTGCATAAAACCTTAGCAACCGAGCTTAGCAATCTTCTGCTTTGCAGTAGGGCCGAACTTGCCGTCGTTAAGCACCTTCTTGTAGGTAGCGCAAGCCTGAGCCTTCTTTCCTGCGCTCTCGTAGCAAGAAGCGAGGATGTAAGTGTTCTGTGCAGAAGCAGGAGCGTTTACAAGGTGAGTGATGGCCTTGTTGAAGTTCTTTGCCTGATATGCGCTCATTCCGGCGATAAGGCTTGCAGTCGGGTTAGGGCCGATGGCAAGAGCCTTCTCTGCCTTTGCGATAGCATCGTTGAACTTCTTTGCCTTCATGGCGTCGTTAGCGGCAGAAAGGAACATTCCGCCGAGAACTTTTTCTGCATTTGCGTCGCCGAGCTCCTTGGCCTTCATAAGAGATGCTTCAGCCTCGTCGTCTTTGTTGGCCTTGTTGTAAGCCATTCCGAGAAGAAGGTGAGCCTTGGCGTTGTTTCCGTCTCTTTCAACAGCCTTCTGGAGAAGGGCGATAGCCTCATCCATATTGCCTGCCGTATATGCGTCGTTGCCCTGCTGCAGAGGAATCTGGGCGAGTTTTGTCTTGGCGTTTGCCACAACAGCGTCGTTTCCATATTCGGTAGCTGCGTTAAGAGCTTCGGTGTAGGTTTCTTCTGCCTTTACATAGTCTTTGGCTGCAACCATCTTTCCGGCTGCAGACATGAGAATCTGAGGAATCATGTCCTTGCATCCCTGAGCCATCTCAATTCCCTCGTCACCGGCAGCCTGAGCGATCTTCAAAGCCTCCTTGAAGTTCTTTACGGCTTCCATTTCATTGCCGGCCTGATAAGCCTCAGTAGCCTTCTGGTAGAGTTCGCCGGCCTGAGTCATATCCTGTGCAAATACGCTTCCCGCAAACAGAACCACTGCCGCGGTCAAAAAAAGTTTGGTGATTCTTTTCATCTCTGTATTGTGTTTTTAGTTCTTAATTTCAATTCGGTGAGCACAAAAATAGTTATTTTTGTACCAAGCGCCAAATACGACACATCATGAAGAAAATATCCTGCATATTAGTTATCGTGCTTTCTGCCGTTCTGCCAACGCTGCTTTATTCCCAGTCTCAGACCAAGGATCTGCCTAAACTTCCGGATGATCCGAGGGCAAAAAGCGGCACTCTGACCAACGGCCTTTCATATATCATTATCAAAAACCAAGCCCAAAAGAACACAGCCACCTTCTGCGTGGCCCAAAAAGTGGGCACATCCCTGGAAAAAGATGCCGACAGGGGGTCTTTTATGCTGCTGCAACAGCTTCCCACTAAGGGAACAAGGAATTTTCAGGGCACTGCCATAACAGATTATCTGAAATCACTGGGACTTGGACCGGACAACATTGTCTTTTCCACCGGAGCGGACAGGATAACCTATGCTATCAAAGATGTTCCCATCGGCAGAGCCAACACGATAGACTCCTCTCTTCTGATTCTTTACAACTGGAGGAGTTCCATTAATGTTGACGAGAGCGACAG
>JAEEGH010012835.1_pt1 | contig 18707 bp, 18 predicted proteins | sample 9134181 | NCBI WGS metagenome assembly JAEEGH01 (sample SAMN16246544, study PRJNA631951) | gut metagenome | biome: gut microbiome; feature: rumen; material: DP-attached | host: Bos | place: Iran: Karaj | collected 2018-10 | reverse complement strand
GGAGTGTTGGCGACTTTTGCCGGGAAGTATATATCTGAGAAGATAGAATTGCAGGCGAACGACAAAATCAATAAGGAGCAACTGTTGGATGCATGGAATGTGAACGGTGGCTTTATAGTAGCCCGCCTGGGAAACATGAGGCATGTGAAGCGCTATCTGAATATTTTCATGTCCCGCTACCCGAAAGTGAAGAATGATGTAGATGCTGCTGATTTTCTGGTTCTGACCCTGCTCCGCTACAAAGACTTGAATGCATATAATACTGTATTCGAATTGCGTTTTCTGAGAAGGGGGACACCTTTTGTCTCGGGTACGACGAAGCTCGTTTATTTGCAAGATGATTATGAAGAAAGGTTGAGGAATCTCAAAATCTCGGATTCGTCAAAAGAGATTATCGAACGGCTCTTCTTAAAGAAGGATGCCATGGAAAGTGCATCTTTGAATTCTGTTTATGGAAAATTAAAGTGGGCAGAGTCGTTCAACAGCTACTTTTATGATTACAGGGTTGGCAAATATCATTTTGAGGACTTCCAACAGTTGTTCACTCTGGACGAGAAGACGGCTTTTGCAAAGGTGGAAGAGATGCAGAGAGATAGAATAGTTGCCCAGTTGACGGATTTTCTTAAGAGTAGAAAGGAAAGTTGGATAGTAGATAAAGGAGGCTTGGCGCGTTTCATTAAGATTGCAGTCTATTTGGATAGTCTTGAACGCACGATGGATTTGGATTTTCTCATTAGCGGCTTGCTGATAAAATCCACGATGGATGAATATGTGAAGGTGGGTGTTGTGAGTGGTGTGGAGGAATACAAAACTACTGTAAAAGAAGCGTTGAAGTCAATGATGGAGCGTTGTCCTATGGAGGTGGGATTTGCTTGTTTGAGAATGAATGATGAATTTATTCAGGGGAAGGCGGCAGAGCAGGAGTTGGCTTTCTCTCCAAGCGAGTTGGTTGACATGTCTGTTTGGGCGCAACGCTATTATTATAAGAAGTATGAGGGCGGTGATTATTTAGCGAACGCCATTTTTAATCTTGCAAAAATATATGAGCGAAAAGATGGTGCTATCCGTGTTGCGGAAGCGGCCAAGCGAGAACTTGTGGCCTTAATGGAATTACACCCGGAACAGTTCGCAAAGGATATTGTTGTGCCCTCGCCATATATGGCCCCGAATGGAGTAAGGTACCTGAATTTGAGGTTTAACGAGCATTTTGAGTACGAGAAATTACTCGCATTGGATGATTTCTCATTTGAGCGTTGGATAGATTCGTTCTCGGATGAAAAGATGGGCTATGTGCTAAAGAGGATTTATGAGACAGGACGCAATGATGTGCTCCAAGTGCCGGCATTGAAAACGGAATATGAGATGGGTAATTTTGAAGGATTTTATGATGCTTTGAAATCATACGATTACAGCGAGGATGATAAGAAGGTTTGTGCCATTTTGGATAGAGACATCCCGCTTGATTATCAGACGCTTTGCGCTTTGTCAGGGCTCAATGAAACAAGGGCAAAGGAGTCTGATGCGAGGTTGGTGTCAAGTAATAAAGTAGATAAGAAATACGTGGCAATGAAAAATAAGATGGAGCCTTTTGAGAAAGGTGACTTTGTGAAGATTGTTGATTCAGTATATGAGGCCTATACGAAAGATGTCATATATACAGACAATGTCTTCAAAATAGTCAAGCTATTGGATAACGGCTCTGTGAAGCTGGCAGACATCAAGGTGGAGGTTCCGCGCAACAACATAGAAGCTATTCCTATGGACGGCGTTCACGATCGGAACATATACTATGATCCAATCATCGCCGCCTCTTACGTCGCTCCCGGTCAACCAATACCGGTTCATCATAGTCAGCGCGGTGTTTATTATCTGGACGGACTTGAAAGGACAAGATACAACGATAAAACGCTGAGGCAGATTGTGGAAGAATATAACTGCCAGTTCGTACATGAGGTTCAGCATTGCTTAAGAGAGGAAATAAACAGTGATGACTTGAAACTGGACGAGACAATTAGAAGGAGTATGTAACGAATCACTTTCAAATGTACCGGGCACAGCGGAATCAATTGTACCCCTCATGGCGGAAACAAATATACCGGCTGTGGACGTATCGGGATGAGCTTGACTTGCCGTTGTTGGAAGACCGGTTGCGGAGGATGGGGATGATGTCGGAATGGAAGGCTTTTGGAGCCTTGGCGGTTGAATGGCTGGGGATGCCGGTGGAGGCTATGCCGTTTTATTCGTCATCGGCCCTTATTCGATGGAAGGTGAGGAGGATTCTGGCGTTTGTGTTGATGGATTTGCTTTTCCGCAGTGAAGCATGTAACTTCACACTAAAAGGGAAAAGCTATGGAAACAATATCAATATGTTCCGGGGCTGCCCAAGGGGTGGCCCCGGTTATTGTCTTCCGTTTGGAGGACGGTGAGCAAACGTTTTATCACTCCACGGGGATTGAGGCCTTGCCTCATGAGGCGGAGCGGGATCATGTGCTAAGGGATAAGCTGGAGATTCATAAGCTGGCCATGTGCAAGGCTTATACGCTGATGCAGCTGAAGCGGATGGATATGAACGACCGAATCTTTGAGATGCAGGTGGGGCGGGTGCTTTCGGCCCGGGTGTCGCCGGTGGTCAATAACCGGTGTGAACCTATGTATAGCCGTTATCTGCGCTATGTGGAGGAGATTCACAAGGTGGGCGTGGTGGGGGCGTCTCGCTATACTCAGCTGCTTAGTAAAGCCCGCAAGTTGTGGCGGTTCCTGGAGATTAATGGGCTCACGGGGGTATCGGCCCGGGAATTTGATTCTTCTTTGCTGCTGGAGTATCGGCAGTTTGTATATGATGAGTACAAGTATGTGCCCCTGCATCCTCATCTTTATCCCTCGGGCGGAGGACGACGGGCGCCCAAGAAGAGGTGCAAGAATAATACGGTGGTGAGCGATTTGCTGGCGCTGAAGGCGTTCTTTAGCGAGTTGGAAGATACGGGGGAGATTAGGCGCTCGCCTTTTAGGAAGCTGTCGGGGGAGAAGCGCCGCTCGGTGATGCATGTTGAGTATGATGAGCCTTTTTATTTAAGGGCCGATGAGTTCCGGCGGGTTTTGCTGGCCGATGTGCCGGCTGAGCTACAGTGGGCCAAGGATATGTTTGTCTTGAATTGCGCGCTGGGGTGCAGGATAGGGGACTTGAAGAAGCTGAGTATGGAGAAGGTGGCGGTGTCGGAGGAGGGGATTCCGTATGTGCATTATATCCCGTCCAAGACTTCGCGGGTGAGTAAGCGGGAGGTTGTGACGCCGTTGATTAAGCCGGCTTGGGAGATTGTTTTAAGGACGCGGTTCGCCTTTAACGGGCACAATCCCAATTATGAGAAGCAGCTATACAATAAGGCTTTGCGGCGGTTGCTGGAGTTCTGCGGAATTGACAGGCCCGTGTGTTTGTATGAGCCGGAGGTGGGGGATAATGTTTATCGGCCCTTATATGAGGTGGCTTCTTCCAAGCTGGCCCGCAAGACGCACGTGGATATGCTCAATAAGGTTCAAATCAATTACTACGCCGCGGGACTTCATCGCGAGGGCTCTAAGGCCGTGTTCCGGTATACTTCGTTGGAGTTGGCGGATAGGTTCGCTTTGCTCAACGCGGCGTTTGGGGAGGAGGGGTATAGGGTGTGAGGATTATAAGTGTTTGGGTTTCAGGAGGATGGGAGAGTTTGGAAAACTACGGAAAAAAGTTGACACTTTCCCCAAAAGAAATCCGCATTTTCCGTAAAAAAATTACGTTAATCCAAATATAGTTTGTATATTTGCATCAACATACAAACATTTATGCCATGCTTGCAAAGTTTTCCGTAAAAAATTTCCGAGGGTTTAGGGATGAAATAGAGCTGGACCTCACAAGGCACAGCAACTATGAATTCAACCTGTATGCCATCAAGGATGATATCATTAAGAATGGTATTATCTATGGTCCTAATGGCTCTGGAAAGTCTAATTTCAGCCTTGCTATATTTGACATTGTATATCACCTTTCCCAGAAATGGAAGGAACCTAATTACTATGCTAATTATACCTACGCTGGGGACCAAAACTTGAAGGTTGAGTTTGAATACACTTTCAGATTTGATGGACAAACAGTGGAGTATAATTATGCCAAGAATTATCAAGGATTATTGAGCGCGGAGTCTATGGCTGTGAATGGAAAGCAGGTCTTTAAACGTGCTGATGGAAAATTTGCCATAGATACGGATTCTTTCCCTATCGATAAGTCTATGCAGCGGAACTTGGCAGATAATGCCAATAATATCCCTATCGTGAATTTCTTGTTAATGTCCATTCCGCTGGCTCATGATCATTACCTTATCAAGTTGCAGCATTTTGTGAATGGAATGCTTTGGTTCCGTAATTTGGATGTGCGGCAGTTTATCGGCCTGGAGACGGGTGTCTCTATGTTGGAGGAATACATCATTCAGAATAAACTTATTGATGATTTCCGCAGGTTCTTAAAAAATGTGAGTGACCAGGAATTTGAGTTTGCGCAGCCAAGGGCGGGGGAGAAGGTTCTGTTCTGTCAGATTGATAAGAAGCGGATACCGTTCATGGCTATTATCTCTACCGGGACAAAGGCCCTGGAGTTGCTCTATTTCTGGATGCAACGGATGGGGCAGGCTACATTTGTATTCATAGACGAGTTTGATGCGTTCTACCACTTTAAATTAGCTTTTGAGGTTTGTAAGATATTGTTTAACAAAGACTGTCAAGTCTTTATGTCTTCTCATAATACCTACCTTATGACCAATGATTTACTGAGGCCGGATTGCAACTTCATTCTTGACGAGAATAAGATTAAGCCGCTGGTGGACTGCACGGAAAAGGAACTCCGTTTTGGTCACAATATTGAAAAAATGTTCAGAGGTAACGCGTTTAAGGTATGATTCTGTTTGTTTTTGAAGGAGCAGAGAGGGAACCGAGGATATTCAGGACGCTGGAGCGCCTGTTCTTCGGCCAGGGGGAGAGGATTGTCTGCTCCTTCGAGAACAACATATATGAAGTGTATCGGCAATTGAAGGAGCTGGGCGGGGATGGAGATGTCGTTTCTATTCTTCGTGAAAACAATGCTCAATTGCCGTTAGGCGTTAAATCGTCAGATTTCTCTGAAATCTATTTGTTCTTTGACTACGATTTCCAGAATACCAATTTAACGTTGGTGGAGATGAATGAGCAGCTACAAGAGATGTTGGAAATGTTTGACGATGAAACCGATAATGGCAAGCTGTATGTCAGCTACCCAATGGTGGAATCATTATGCTACACAAAAGAGTTGCCAGATGAGCATTTTGTAGAATATGCCATTTCCCGAAGTGACTGTATGGAAAGGTCTTTTAAAGATTTGGCACGAGAGTTCAGTTATTATGGGAGTCTGGATTTCATTGAGTTGCCGGATTCTGGGCACCATCGGCCTGGGAAGAAAGAGGTGGCTCAAGTTCGGCAGATCAGTGCGAGAAGTACCTGGGTGACGAAGAGAGGATTGCTATTTTGAATGGATTCCCTTTGTTTCTGTTTGAGTATTTCAAAATTAGTTTTTGGCATTGATTGCGTACTCCGGATTATCCCCATCAATCCACATCCACCCAAAACTCAACGCTTATGGTATTTGGAAATACATTGTTTTCTCCTGAGGAGATGTTTTTGATGCTTTATCGGCCCTTGGAGGAAGGCTGTCCTGTTCGGCTTCAGAAACTGACAGACTCCCAGATTGAGCAGATTCCCATAATGCGTCAGGTATTACATCTGATGTCAATTTTATCGGCCAGTGAGTTGAAACTGACGGAAAAGGGCTATATCCCTCCCAAGATTGTTGAGGAACTGTAGCTGATGGGGGAGAGGAGCTGGAATACGGCTTGGTTTAACCAGGAGAGTGAACCTAAGACGGAGGAGGTTCAAGTGTTGAGGGTGGTGCTTAAGGAGTGCGGTTTGATAAAGACGCGCCTGGGTAAGATGTCACTTACGGCTAAAGGGAAGTGTCTTCTGGCTGATAAGAATGAGCTCCTGCAGACCGTGATGATCTTCCTCTTGCAGGATTACAATACCGGGTGGCTGGATCTTTACGATGACATGGAGGTGGGGAATGTGGGACGACTGTATTCTTTGTGGCTTCTCCATCGTTATGGGGCGGAATGGCGACATACGGATTTCTATACTGGCGAGTATGCAAAGGCGTTCCCGATGCTGAATGATTATCGGGCGTATGGTTTCAGGGTATTCAATCGCTTGTTCCACCTGATTGGCTTGTGTGAGGTGAATGAAAGTGAGGAGGACCGTGGCCCTGGTTGGGGAAAGAAGGTTCTCAAGACGGATGTGCTGGATATGATGTTTGAGTTTAGAGAGCCGGGATACTAATGCGTAAGTGATGAGAATAAAGGAGGGAAAATGACACAAGACGAACTGTGGATGAACAAGTGGCAGGAAGCGATTGACTTCTTGGAGACTAATCATCGTCGGCCTTCGAAGTTTGTGCCGGAGGAGAGGGATATGAGGAACTGGTGGAAACACAACAAGAAACTGATGAATGCAGGGACGATGAAGGAGGATAGGGTGGTGTTGTTTAACCAGTTGTTGGAACTGGGGGAGAAGTATAGGCACGTGAACCAATATGATTGAGATTGTTGAACTGAATACGCTCACTGACGCTCAGGTGCAGGAGGTGATTGGGCTGATGGGTGAGTTGGATCCGACTATCACTGTGACAACGGAGATGGTTAAACGTACCGTTGAGGCTCCTGGAACGCACTTCATCGCAGTCACCGCAGAAGAGCATATCATTGGCTGTGCATCGCTTTGTGTTTTTGAGTCGCCAACGGGTAGAAAGGCGTCTGTTGAGGATGTTGTAGTCTCTTCGCCCTATAGGGGACAGCACATAGGCAAACAACTTATGCAATACATCATTGAGTATGCCAAGACATTGGCGCCGATCAACTTACAGCTTACATCCAGGCCGGAACGCGTCGCTGCAAACAAACTCTATCAATCATTAGGCTTCCAAAAGAGGGGGACAAACGCATATAGGATGGAAATCCTGGATTAAAGCCCGAGGGGTGAAGGGTTGAGTGCGGTTGACGTGCTGGAGAAGCGACTGTCTACCGCGAAAAGGTACCCAAAACGCTGTAGACGTCACTGATTTTTGGACGTATACGGCGCTCGCGTGTGTGAAAACGGCCCCAAACGCACACCGGAACACAAAAATGACCGTCCCGTGTGTGAAAACGGCCCCAAACGCACACCGGAACACAAAAATGGCCGTCCCGTGTGTGAAATGGGGGTAAAATGCACACCGGAGAGGTTCAGGCTTAAAAACCGGGGGGGCGGGCATAACGGAATAAGCCGGGCATAAGGTATAACAAGCCCGGTTTTTTCGTATCTTTGCCAACCTGAAATAAAACGAATGAAATGAAAAAACTGTTTCTTGCACTTGCTGTGGTTGTATTATGTGGCCTGGCGGTGTCTTGCGGAAAGGAGGACATCAGGGACCAGCTGAATCCGCTGGATGTCGAAGGTCCGGAAGGAACGCTGGAGATTAGTGACTGGGATCTCTATTTGAAGAACGGTCATGCGAAGCTGTATGCTACCTATCGCAATGGCGACGGCTTGTATCGGCCTGAAAAGATTAGCGTGACTCCGGGAAACATACAACCCAATCCGGAGGGGGACCATGCGGTCTTTGACTTTACGGTTCCGGGCTCTTATACTGTCAGTGCAGAGAAACTAAGTATTCACATAGAGGTCTTTAAATAGACGGATTCCTTCCCAATTTGGAGGAAATTCAAAATACTTTCGCTATCTTTGTAATCCAACCCTATTATTGGCTATTTTGATGCAAAGCGGAGATATTATTAAAAAGCTGTCCAACTGGTACTTTAGCAAACGGGTGCTACCGTACTGGGTCATTTTGTTGGCAGATGCTGCCATCGTCTTTGGATGTGCCGTCTTTCTTTATTGGGTCAGCAGCAACTCGCAGATTACTTATGAGCACCATCAGGCCGTATTTATTTCGGCCGCTATCTATGCGGGTATCAGTTTTATTGGCGCCCGCATTTTCCGTACGTACTCTGGTGTGCTGCGTTATTCCAGTTTTGTAGACCTTCTCAAGCTCACCTATTGCAACGCCCTTTCAGCGGTGCTGGCCCTGGCGGTAACGCTCATTGGCCAGTGGCAGGGGATTGAGCTCATCAGTGCCATTTCGCCCCTCAAGACCATTGTTACGTTCTTCCTGGCAACGGCCGGTATGTGGGGCCTACGCATTATTGTGAAGGTGCTCTTCGATGTGGCCAATACCAGCTCCAAGGCGGTCAACGTGCTCATTTACGGTGCTATGACCGGTGGTGTGGGCATTGCTAAATACATCCGTATGCAGAAGCCGGAGCAGTTCAAGCTCAAGGGCTTCATCTCGCATTCCGGTAAGCTCAAGGGAATGCGCCTGATGGGCGTGAAGGTGTATGGAATTGACGATGATTTTGAAACCATCATCAAGAAGGAACACATTGAAGGCCTGCTGGTTAGCCCTATGCGTGTAGAGGAGTTCCGCCAGAATCAGAAGATCCAGGATGTGTTCATCAGCGCCGGCTGCAAGATATTCATGGCCCACGATGCGGAAGAGGCAACCATCCGCCAGGGAGAGATCCTTGATAGTGAGGCCGAGCAAATCCACATGAAGGAAGTGAGCGTAGAAGACCTCCTCCCGCGTTCGGAGATTCGCGTGGATATGAAGTCCGTGGGTGAGCAGCTTTCCGGCAAGCGGGTGCTCATCACCGGCGCCGCAGGCTCCATCGGCTCCGAGATTGTGCGCCAGGTGGCCCAGTTCAAGCCCGCCAAGATGATGCTCATAGACCAGGCCGAAACTCCGCAGCACGACATTCGCCTTATGATGGCCAAGGATTTCCCCGATGTGCCCAGCGAGGTGGTGGTGTGCAGCATTGACCGCCGTACGCGGATGGAGCATATCTTCAAAGAGTTCAAGCCGGAGTATGTGTTCCACGCCGCTGCTTATAAGCACGTGCCTATGATGGAGGACAACCCTTCCGAGGCGGTTCTCAATAACATCTGGGGTACCAAGATTATTGCCGACCTCAGCGTTGCCTGCGGGGTGAAGAAGTTTGTGATGATCTCCACCGACAAGGCTGTGAATCCCACCAATGTGATGGGCTGCAGCAAGCGTATCTGCGAGATTTATGTCCAGAGCCTGGACCGCAAGCTGAAGCTGGAGGCCATGGAGAAGTACAAGGAACAGGTGAAGGGCAAAGGCAAGGGAGAGAAGGCCAAACCGGAATATACCCAGTTTGTGACTACCCGTTTCGGTAATGTGCTGGGTTCTAATGGTTCCGTGATTCCGCTCTTCAAGGAGCAGATCAAGAATGGCGGCCCCGTTACCGTGACGGATGAGAATATTGTTCGTTTCTTTATGCTCATCCCCGAGGCCTGCAAACTGGTGCTCGAAGCCGGTACCAAGGGCAATGGCGGCGAAATCTTCGTCTTCGACATGGGCGCTCCCGTAAAGATTGCAGACCTTGCCAAGCGCATGATTGCCCTCTCCGGCGCCAAGAACGTCAAGATTGAATACACCGGCCTCCGTGAAGGCGAAAAACTCTACGAGGAAGTGCTCAACGAGCTCGAGGGCACCAAACCCACTTTCCACGAGAAGATCCGTATTGCCCAGGTTCGCGAATACGACTACGAAGAAGTTTGCAAGGAGATCGACGAACTGGTGGAAATCTCCAAGAAGTTCGACGACATGGCCACCGTGCGCAAGATGAAGGAGATTGTCCCCGAATACAAGTCCAACAACTCCATTTACGAGAAACTGGACGCCGAAATCTCCTCGAGGGGGGGGTATGAATAAATAATCCCTGATGAAGATTTCTGTCGCAGGCACCGGCTATGTAGGAATGAGCATTGCCACCTTGTTGGCGCAGCGCCATCAGGTGACGGCCGTGGACGTGGTGCCGCAGCGCGTGGAAATGGTGAACCGCCGGCAGACGCCCATCCAGGACGACTATATTGAGGATTACCTGGCGAACAAGCCATTGAACTTGAAGGCTACGCTGGATCCAGAGGAAGGCTACCGGGACGCAGACTTTGTGGTCATCGCTGCCCCCACCAACTACGACCCTACTCTCAATTTCTTCGACACCAGCCACGTAGAGGAGGTCATTGACGCGGTGCTCCGGGTGAATCCCGCCGCGGTGATGGTCATCAAGAGCACGGTCCCCGTGAGCTACACCGCCTCCCTTGCGCGCAAGTATCCCGCCGGCCGCTTCCTCTTCTCCCCGGAATTCCTCCGCGAAAGCAAGGCGCTGTACGACAACCTCTATCCCAGCCGGATCATCGTCGGCTTTCCCGAAGGCCTGAAATCGGCCGCCGAATCCTTCGCCTCCCTGCTGAAGGAAGCCGCCCTCAACGACCCCGCCGTGCTGCTCATGGGCACCACCGAGGCGGAAGCCGTCAAGCTCTTCGCCAACACTTTCCTGGCCCTTCGCATCAGCTACTTCAACGAGCTGGACACCTACGCCGAGGTCCGCGGCCTTGACACCCGCGCCATCATCGAGGGCGTGGGGCTGGATCCCCGCATCGGCACCCACTACAACAACCCGTCCTTCGGCTACGGCGGCTACTGTCTCCCCAAGGACACCAAGCAGCTCCTGGCCAACTTCAACGACGTCCCCGAAGACCTCATCCGCGCCATCGTCGAAAGCAACCGCACCCGCAAGGACTACATTGCCGATGCCGTCCTCCGCCGCGCCGGCTACTACCAGGGCAGCAGCCCCTTCGACGCCTCCCGGGAGCAGACATGCATCATCGGCGTGTACCGCCTCACCATGAAGGCCGGCTCCGACAACTTCCGCCAAAGCGCCATCCAAGGCATCATGAAACGCATCAAAGCCAAAGGCGCCCAGGTCATTGTCTACGAACCCTCCCTGCCCGACGGCTCCACCTTCTTCGGCTCCCTGGTTGTCAACGACCTCGCTCGCTTTAAATCCCTGTCCCGCATCATCATCGCCAACCGCTACGACCCCTGCCTTGACGACGTCAAGGACAAGGTGTACACGCGGGATATCTTTATGAGGGATTAGGGTTTTACCCCTTATTATCGTAGAAATATTTCCACAACGGCGCAGCCATTAGTGCCTGGAGGATCTGGTTGTTCTCCAGCAGCTCGCGTACGAAAGAGGCGGGTTTCAGGTACACGTCGATGTCTTCGGTGGCGTCCAGGCTCTGGCCGGCGACTTTGCGCACGCCGGTGGCCAGGAAGCTGTGGGCCATATTGGTGCAGGTGGCCGGGTTGGGGGAGAGGGTCATCCATTCCTGCCAGGTGCCGCCGGCATAGCCGGTTTCTTCCAGAAGTTCCCGCTGGGCTGCCTGCAGGGGCGTTTCGCCAGCTTCGATGACACCGCAGGGGAGCTCGTAGCAAGTGTTTCCCAGCGCGTGCCGGTATTGCCTTTCCAGCACAAAGTCACCGTCTTCCGTGATGGCGATGATATTCACCCAGTCCGGGTATTCCAGGACGTAGTATTCGTGGTTGATGCGTCCGTCGGGCAGTTGCGCAACGTCCCTGCGGGCGGTGAGCCACGGCCGCCGGATCAGGTATTCAGTTTCCAGAATGGTCCACTTCTTTTCCTCTGTGATGGTGTTTTTCATAATGTCAGGCAATTGAACACACAAAATTACAAATAATTATTATCTTTGTGTGATAACATAAGGATTTGATATGCAGAATTTTGAATATTGTACTCCTACGCGGCTGATTTTCGGCAAGGGTGTTATTGGGCAGCTCCCCGAAGTACTGGGCGCTTACGGTCATAAGGTGCTCCTCACTTACGGTGGGGGAAGTATCAAGAAGATTGGCTTGTATGACAAGGTGCTGGAATTGCTGGCCGGTTTTGAAATCACCGAACTTCCTGGCATCCAGCCCAATCCGAAGTACGACCCTTCCGTGCTGGAGGGCGTGCGGCTGTGCAAGGAGAAAGGAATTGAGGTCATTCTTTCCGTGGGCGGTGGCTCCGTGCTGGACTGCTCCAAGGCCATTGCGGCGGGGGCGTGCTACGACGGCGACCCGTGGGACCTCATATCCTATAAGGTAAAGGCGCAGAAGGCGCTTCCCATTGTGGACATCCTCACCCTGGCGGCCACGGGTAGCGAATACGACTGCGGCGGCGTAATCTCCCGGCCGGAGACCAACGATAAAATCGGCTATATTGACCCGCTGCTCTTCCCGGTGGCCTCCTTCCTGGACCCCACCTACACCTTCACGGTGAACGCGTGGCAGACTGCCGCCGGCATCGCCGATGCCATGAACCACATCCTGGAACAGTATTTTTGCGAGGACGCCACACTCATGAACGACGGCTTCTGCGAGGCCGGCCTCAAGAGCCTGATGGTCAACGGCAAAGCCTGCCTGGCCAACCCGTCGGACTACAAGGCGCGCGCGGAAATGATGTTCGTCTGCACCCTCGCGTGCAACAACATCATGTCCCTGGGCAACAGCGGCAGCGGCTGGCCCATGCACGGCATCGAGCACGCCCTCTCCGGCTACTACGACATCACCCACGGCGTAGGCCTTGCCATCATCACCCCCCGCTGGATGAAGCATATCCTTTCTGCTCGCACGCTTCCTAGGTTCGTGAAATACGGGGTGAACGTCTTCGGCATTGACCCTTCTCTCCCTGGGATGGAAATTGCCTCAATGGCCATTGCTGCTACCTACGACTTCTTTGCAAGCCTTGGCATCCCCATGCACCTGCAGGACGTTGGCATCGGCCCCGACCGCATTGCTGAAATGGCCCACCACGTCGCCCTGAACGAAGGTCTGGATCAGGCGTATGTCCCCCTGACAGAGCAAGATATCGCAGAAATCCTCACGGCTTCGCTGTAGTTCCCTTCCCGGCTTGGGCCGCAGGCCCGGCACCGACCCACGAATAAGTATATGCCGCCCGTATACTTTCGAGCAGGTGACGACCTTGCCCTCCTCGCCAACGCTGAAGTGTGGGTCACTTTAACGCAGGCGCACTGTTGAATGCCGGAACGGCCTACAACATGTGTGCAACACGCAGGCACTAAGGCTGGCGACTTGCCCAAGGTGTAACGAGCGTTGCACCTACCTTCGCGAAGCACCCTATGCGCGTGAGCCGGCGCAATATATGCCCTGCGCCGGCTGAGGCGGTCTGCCCTTAGGCACCGCTGCCCCTCACAACCAAGAGGGGCAGCTACGGCCAACCATTTTCCGGGCTCGATGGAACGGCCCAGAAAATGGCTGCCCGTTGCCTCCTTTGTGATCGGCTAATTTCCGTTATTCCCGGCTTGACCGGGAATCTCAGTGGCTGGAGCAGGTTCCTAGGGTAGATGGCGCAGGCTTATCCCCTGACCGGCGCCGGGACCCCCTCTGACTGGTGCTGGCTTGATTTCATGGTGGGTGCCAGCGCCGCTAGAACGCACAGAATGCAGATTCCCGTGGCAGGCACTGGCCCTCTTTTTAAGCCGGCGCCGTTTATGCCAGGAGCCGGCACCGCTTACCTTGGGTGCCTGCACCACTTAGTCAGGGAACCTGCGCCAGAAGGTACAATTCAGCCGCAAAGACCTTCTTGATAGTTGTATCAAAGAAATTTTGAATTGAATTTTCGATTCATTACATTTGCATTGCTTATGAAAAAGAAAGAGAAAGCGAATATGGGAACTCGTTCCGTCTTCGATAAAATGATCGAGGACAGGAGAGCTATTGCCCAAAGCATTCGGAACGGGGTGCGTAAGGAAACAATAGAGAAGGAGAGAGATGTTCGCTTTGCCACACCCGTATAGGCAGAGTCTAACGATAAGCATCTCAAAATATCAATAAAAACCTTGATAATTATAAAAAATCAAAGAAAACATTGATATTTCTTGTTACACTTAGCCGAATAGCAGCCTGTAGGCATCGGCCTTTTTCTCCAGCGGCAGGGGATAGGCGCGGGAGGTGGAAGGCATGCGCCAGAAGCGAAGGGGGCGGCTGGCGACCTGCACGTCGATAAACCCTCCCACGGGCGGGATGTCGCAACAGAGGGCATCGGCAGCGAGGTTGGAGGCCTTCTCGCCGGTGGTGACGAGCGCTCGGCAATCCGGAATCTGGGCCAGTAAGGCGGGAATGTCGGTGGGGGTGACTACCTCCAGGAAGGCGTCGGAGGCATTGTCCTTAAGTCGGCGCACTTCGGTGGCGGTGTCGTAGAACGCCAGACCTTCCTTCTTGCAGAAGGCCCTGATGGCAGTCTCGTCAAAACGCTTCTCGCCGGGGATGCAAAAATGAGCCTTGTCTCCAAAATGGATGAGCCCCATGATGCGCCAGAAATCGTTGATCCAGTTGGGGTAATAGAACGGCATGCACCACCGATGCGGCTGGGGCGGGAAACTGCCCAGAAAGAGAATCTGCGCTCCTTCAGGGAGAAACGGCTGGAATGGATGTCGTTCTGTGTTCATGATTCAAATATACATTATTTACTGAAAACGGACAATGCCCCACTCTTGCATAACCCGCAGCAAGGGCTTATATTTGTATCCATGGAAGTCCCCAACCTGCTGGACATACACACTCGCGAGGTGCTGTACGCGTGGTACATGGAGCATCACGCGACGGCAAAGGATTTCTGGCTGCGGGTGAACAGGGCATCGGCCGACTGCCCCGGCGTGATCCGCTACGTGGACGCCGTGGAAGTGGCGCTGTGCTTCGGCTGGATCGACAGTACCATGAAGCGTATCGACGACGGCAAACCCATCCAGCACTTCACCCCTCGACGGAAGGGGAGTAACTGGTGCGAGCATAACCTCGTACGCTGCCGCCGCCTCGTGCGCACGGGAGAAATGACCCCCGCCGGGCTGGCCGTTGCACCTTCGCTGGACCCTTCCCGTTTCGTCTTCGAAGACTGGGTCCTGGACGCTCTTCGGGCCGACAAACAAGCCTGGGCGTTCTTCCAGTCCACCCCGGACAACTACCGCCGCATCAAAGTAGACCGCATCCAGCACTACTACCACACCGCCCGCGAAGACTACGCCCAGCATCTCCTGGCCAAATTCATCCAAGACTGCCACGCCGGCAAACTCCAGCCCGGCTGGAGCGACTTCGGCCGTCTGGAAGAGTAGGGAGGATAATGAATCGGAAGGTGCTTCGGCATCGGCCTTTTTCTTTCATAAATCTTTGCAAACCTTGCAAAGATTTGTAAGTCTGAAGGGAATTGTTAATAGGATTATTCTTTTGATTTCCAAATTGTTGCAAACCTTGCAAAGATTTGCAGAGGGCATTAATCGGCCGTAACTTTGCCGACGGAAACAAAAATTAAAACGCGACGACTATGACACAGGAAAAGATGAACGTAACGCTGGCTAAGGCCGAGCACGAGCGGGCGGTTTACACGGAATCACTGCGAAGGCAGGGGGAGTTTTTCAAGAGGAATCCCTCTTCATTTAGGGGAGAGAAGAAGACCTTCCATGCTGCTGAGGGACAGTTGGAGGACCCTACCAAGATGGGCCACACGGTGGTGGCTACTACAGTATCGGAAGAACTTAAGCGGCTGGTGGATTCGGCCCTGGCGCCTTATCTTAAGGATCAGTTTGCCATTGAGGCAACCAATGCCGCCGGGTCTGCCCGAGTTCCGTTTGTGGTGGACGGACTCAATCTGGGCAGCTTGTCGGCTACGGAACTGCTTCGGCTCAAGAACATCCTCACGGATGAAAACCTGAAAAATCTGGTATCCAACATCCCCGTGCGCTCGGACTCCGAGATCTGGAAGGCCAGCGGGAATGAAGACTATGAGGGCCGGTCCGATATCTTCGAAACGCCTCGTCTGGAAGGGGACAGTTTTACCACTATTACCGATACGGAGATTCTGGTGGATCCAAATATCGACAAGGAGCACGTACCCTCCAGCTATCGGCCCATCACAAAGGAAGTGAAAACAACGATAAAAAGAGGATCATATACATCCCAGAAGTTCTCAGGGGAGTGGACCCTTAGGCAGAAACAATTGGTTCAGGAGCGTATAAGCAAACTATTGAGTGCCGTCATTGAAGCAACCAAGACGGTAAACGATACTCCAACGATGGAACCGAATCTGGCCACGGACAAACTTATGAGTTATATCTTCTACGGGAACGAGTAATCCTCATTATTGGCAGTTAAGCGTTAGCGTCATGAATTAGCTTTATTTGCATCCCGTGGGATGCACGTCAGCTTCAGCATCGTGCCAAAGCTTCTGCTTTATGGTTCAAAGTATAGGCTCTTCGGAGGTTAAGTGTTACGACAAGAGAAAGCCCAAGGTTACGGGTTCAAGTCCCGTATCCGCCTCTAAATACAAAAAACAACACGGCGGATTAGATCAAATGGTAGATCATGGGCAAGCAGCATTAGCTTGAAATACTCTGAATCCTATCGGCCAACCTGTAGGCCGGGAAGAAGGATAAGAATCCCGGTCCAGGCCGCGTACCTTAGTGGTTAAAGGGCAACACTTGCAAATGTCGAATACGTTGGTTCGAATCCAACCGCGGCCGCTATTATTTGTTTGAATTATGTAATGAAGAAACTAAGTGGGATAAAGAAATGAATGCTGATGAGTAGCGCAGCCTTAATGGATGGAAGAGGATTATTTGAAAAACTGGGGATTAATTGTTATATTTGCAAGGTTATGATGAGTATGGATGACGTTAATACCCTTAAGGCGGCCTTGCTTTATATTATAAAGAATAGCGAGCCGAATCGTTGTGATGTTTATGGTATTGTGAAGACGGCCTTCTATGCTCAGCAGATGCACCTTTCTTCTACTGGCAGCCCTCTTTTCAAAGACGAGATTTGTGCCCTTCCTTTTGGCCCTGTCCCATCCAGTATATATGATGTCCTTAAGATGGCTAGGGGTGATGAGAATGAGATGCATTTTCATCAAGCCGACGGTCTTTTGGAAGTGTCGGCCTCTATCGGCTGGGAGGATGAACGGTTCTTCATCAAAGAGGAACCGGATATGGACTATCTCTCCTCTTCGGATATCCAGTCCTTGGATGCAGCTATTGATCGCGTTACAAATATGAGCTTTAACGACATTCTTTCTGCAACTCACGGAAGAGAATGGGAACGTGCATTCAAAAGCAAAAAACGAGGTAAAAAGATAATGGATACCTTGAAGATTGCCGAGGAAGGTGGAGCTGATGATTCAACGCTTGAATATCTGAAGGAATATCTCGAACTGGAAAAAGCCCTGGGGTAGTATGATGGAATTGGATGTGTTTCCGGATGAGCTCAGGAAACAGGCTGTGGAGATAGGGCAGGTTTTGAAGATGGATATGTATCCGTCTGACCGTGTTACGCCCAAGAAGGGTGCAAATCATAAGGAGAAGCGTTTTGTCATCGTTGGAAAATATGAGGGTAAGCTGGTTGCAGCATTGCTAATCAATTCTCAGATTAATCCTAATCTGTTTCTTCGAATAGGCCCATATCAGCACTTGATTACTGAGACAAAGTATTCTTTTTTAGACCACGATAGCTATATCGATGGTTATTCGATTCGGGAATTTGATACGGAAAGAGTACTGAAGTCAGCTCAATATCTGGGCTCTATAGATTTAGAGGATATAAAGGAGGCCGTCAATCATGTTTGTGATTCACCAGATGTGAAACCTTTTATTCTGAAGAAATACGGGTTGTCGAAGCAATAAGAGTCGGTGTTTCTGTACAAAACACGTATTCTAGCGTTATAATATTTGCTTATTTTCAAAGATCTATTAGCCTATCCGCAGGTCTGTGGGAAATTGTTAATAACGAAGATTAGTCCGCTACATCTGTGGACCATTCAGCGGGGGATGAACGATTTCAGGCACAGCATACTTAACGGGGAGCGCTTTTCGGCAAATGATGTGGACGATCTGCATCGGCGGTGCGTGGAGTGGCTGGAATCGGCCCTGAAGGCCTCGACGGCAAAGACCAAGATTGTGGTGACGCACCATTGTCCAACGTTGCGGTCTGCGTTCAATAGTTACCCCGGTGGAGCGCTTAATTCGGCCTTCCAGGTGGATATGGACGACTTTATCGAGCGCACAGGGGCCGATTACTGGCTCTACGGGCACACGCATTATTCCGGCGGCAGCGGGACGGTGATTGGCACAACGAAACTGCTGTGCAATCAGCTTGGATACGTGTTTTACGGTGAGAACCAGGACTTTGTGCCCGATGCGGTTATAGAGCTGTAAAGACGGCGTTTGTGCGGTACAGGCCGGATTTGTTTCGCTTGATGTAGTATCCGGCGGCTTTCTTGGAGCCGAGGACCTTCACGAACTTACGTTTAATGCGGGAAATGTTGCTGTAGAAAACCCGTTTGGATTCGGCGCAGAGGGATGCCAGGACTTTTTCCCGGAGTTCTGGGTCATCGAAGCGTGATTCGTGGGCATAGATGTCGTTTAATTCCTGCCAGTGAAGGATTAGATCATCAGCGCAAATGCCGGAAGGGTGAGCCATGAACAGCCGAAGCAACGTGCTCTCGGTGGGGTTGAGGCATATCTCTGCACCTTCAGCGGGAAGCCGAAACCAGCCCCGCCGGCCTGCCGGAATCACTTGCCTGATATGATCACTCTTTGACATACTGTGACAAAGATCGCGGTTCGAAGCCTATCTATCATATTTTGGCAAGGCTTGCCAGAATTTGGTAGTTTCGAATAAAATGTTATGG
>JAEEGH010012833.1_pt1 | contig 18708 bp, 13 predicted proteins | sample 9134181 | NCBI WGS metagenome assembly JAEEGH01 (sample SAMN16246544, study PRJNA631951) | gut metagenome | biome: gut microbiome; feature: rumen; material: DP-attached | host: Bos | place: Iran: Karaj | collected 2018-10 | reverse complement strand
TTCCAATACTTTGTGGACCAGGGTTCCCAGCACATCTGCAGGTAAAGCCCTCCCCGGCTGCTGACAGTTTGTTGACGGCAGTCCTGCCCAAGGCTGTTTATCAGCCGCAAGTCTTTCATCGGTTTTTCGTTCCGACACAGTTTCCGGAATCTGCTCTTCCGCAGGCGGTATGTTTTCGATGACTCCGTAATAGTATCGGCGGGGACAGAGATCATACTCTCTCAGGGAAGTAGCCGAAAACTCTGTCATCGTTTTGCCGCCGAAGGAGTCCAGGGCCGCCGCCTTTTCCAGCAGTGCTGACAGTTCCCGGTCCGAAAGACTTTCCGGCCGGGCTGCTGCCGGCTGCTGTTCCACAGAAACCGCGGCGCCCACCTTATTATCGGTGCGTTCCAGTCCGGTATAATTTTTCGGCAGGCCCAGGTTCAGCCAGTTCAGCCAGTGCTTTGCATCTGACTTCTCCTTTTTGATCTCTTTCCAGCTTCCAGTCAGGATCAGCCGGTCTTTGGCCCGGGTCATGGCCACGTACAGCAGCCGTTTTTTCTCTTCCAGGTCCTTTTCTGCGTTCGCGTCTTTGATCTTGCCCAGCAGGGGCCCCCCTGTGACGGACCCTTCCGGATTCCGCACGGAGATGCCCAGTCCCAGAGCCGGATGCCAGACCGCCCGTGACTTATCCGCCTGGTATCAAATGTCCAGAAACGGCACGGCCACCACCGGGAACTCCAGGCCTTTGGATTTATGTACGGTCATCAGCTGGACCGCACCCTCTGACACCACCGTTGCGGCTGCCTCCCGGTCCTTTGCTTCCGCCAGCTGCTGAAGGCGAGCGGCAAATTCCTGCACAGTGCCCTGTTTCTGCGCCGCAAAATCGTGGGCCATCCGGTAAAATTTGCGCAGGTTCGCCAGCTGTTCTTCCCCGTTATCCTGCAAGGCCAATATCGCTTCCGGATGCAGCAGCCTCCGGATCTCCCGGCAGAAGGCAGGCAGATTCAGAACAGCGGCTGCGGCAGGAAGGGGGCGCAGCAGCGTGACTGTTCTGGCCAGCGTTGTATCTTCCTGATTCCCGTCTTGTTCCTGCAGCAGGAAATCCCACAGGGATACGGCCGCCACGTTTTTCGCAGCCTTGTCTTTATTAACTTCCGCCAGGGCGATGTGCAAAGTTGTCAGCATCGTATCGCTGAGACCCATGTAAACAGACCGAAGCACAGCGGACAGGTTCAGATCGTCATAGGGGTTGACGGCAAAACGAAACAGGTTCAGCAGATCCCGGATTTCCGTCCTCTCAAAGAAGCCCCTGCCGTCTGTCACGGCATAGGGAACTGCCCGTTTCTGCAGCGCTTCGGTAACGGCGGCAATATGGGTCATGTTCTGTAACAGTATGGCCATGTCTGCATAGGCGATACCTTCCCGGTGCAGTTCGGCCAGCCGGTTTGCCAGCCACGCGGTTTCCGACTGCCGGGCTTCCGCCAGGCCGGCTGTGGACGCAGAACTGTCCTCTTTATAATGCTGCACAAACAGTTCCGGTATGCAGTCGCTGTGGCGGACGGCTTTTAACGCTTCGTAATATACATCCTTTTCCTCATCGATGCCCATGAGGCCTGGGAACAGGTCGTTGCAAAGCTGCAGGACCGGCTCCACGGTTCGGAAATTATCGTTTAACCGGATCAGTTCGCCGCCCGTCTTCACGATCTCGTTGCGTACTCTGGCAAAGACGCTCACGTCGGCCCCGCGGAACCGGTAGATGGACTGTTTGGCATCCCCCACTACGAAAAGGCGGCGGTCTTTCAGCTCATCTTTGTTCCCGCCGCACAGAAGGTAAACCAGCTGGCGCTGCCGCTCATTGGTATCCTGGAATTCATCCACCATGATGTACCGGAACTGCCTTCTGCACTTCGCCAGCACATCAGGATGGTGTTCAAGAAGGTCAAGAGCATTTTCTTCCAGGTCGTCAAACGAAAGCAGGCCTGTTTCCCGGAGTTTTGTGTCCAGATATTCCCGCATCTCCAGGAGATACTCTTCCCAGGCCGGCGTTAGTAATCGGGCTCTTGCGCAGAGAGGAAAAGCAATAATCCGGTCCAGGCTGTTTTTGACAGCGTCGATGTCAGCTTTGTTTCTGCCTGTCCTTTTCAATCCTTTGTTGATATCCTTCAGAATATCAAGATTTTCCTGTTTCGTAAGGTCATCTAATGCACGCTGCAGACTGTCCCAATTAGTTTCCAGCACAGTCCGGTTGCCCGAAGAGCATTCCGCTATTAGCTCTTTGGTTACAACGCATTGGAGATGCCGGGCTTCCTGCAATATCTCCGACAGTTCTTCTTCATATTTCACCGTCAACCCGCCTCTGGCAAAGGAGAATCCTTTCTGCAAAAGACTGAGGGTCTGTTCCTGCAGGCTGCGGCTGCCGTATTCGTCGCAGAGAAGCGACGCCGCCTGATTCTGTTCATGCAGCAGACGGCGAAGATGGCTTCTGACTTCCGTTACCAGAAAATCGTTATGATCCCTTTCTTCCAGCACCGTAAAAGCGGGATCCAGATCGCTTTCCACCGGGTTGGCCCGCAGGAAGCTGCTGCACAAGCCGTGTATCGTGCCGATCTGGGCATGTGTCAGGTCTTTCAGCTGTTGCTGCCAGTAGATCCGTTGCGTTTCTTCCTGACAGCTTCTGCAGTTCTTTTCAATTTCGCCCCGTATCCTGTCGCGCATTTCAGCGGCAGCCTTGCGGGTAAAGGTTACGGCCAGGATTTCCCGGGGCAGCACCTTCTCTGCCGGCTGCCGGAGCCCCAGGCCGAGAATGTACAGAAAGCGCTGCACCAGCACCCTTGTCTTACCGCTGCCGGCACCAGCAGATACCGCCACATTGGTATCGATGCAGTGAATTGCCCTGTCCTGAGACGCTGTTAATGTAAACTCAGCCATTAGGGTCCTCCTCTTCCCGATTCCGTGTCAGCACGCGGAACCGGCAAATCTCCGCCGCAGGGCAGTTTCTCTCGCAGTCTTTCGACGGGGTCGGGCTGAAATCTCCTTCCCCTATGTGTTCCAGCATGTCTCCCAGTACGCGCCACAGTGTTGCCTGCAGGTCTTCCATAGCCGCAATGTCTGTTGCGGTACCGTTCGCGTCTTTTGCTTCCGAAAAGGTTTTCCAGGGAACCGTCCCCGCCGCTGGCGGAAATATAAAACTCTCTTTGCGTTCCGCATCTTTCAGGCTGTAATAACCGCCGCCGACAACTTCACCTTTGGTTTGCATTGCTGCGGCAAGAAGGTACAGGGGAAGCTGCAGGTCCGTATCAGCAAACTCTTTCTTATTCGGCGCGTCGCCGCTCTTGTAGTCCGTAATGAAATAAGCGTCCCCGGCCCTGTCGATGCGGTCGATCTTCCCGTTAAGATAAATGCGGCGGCCGTTAATATCCAGCGCGACCTCTCCCTTACCCTTTTTGCCAAAGACCTGTTCCGTGGAGACCGGGCGCCATTCCCCCTGCTCGTTGTAGGCAATTTCGCTGCGCAGCCACCGCTGCAGCAGGATCCGCTGCTGTTCCTTATCATGCTGCCAGAAATCGCCCGGATAGAGCCAGCCTTTATCCGCGTATTCCTGACAGACTGTATCAAAAATTTCATCCAGTTCTTTCTGCAGTTCCGCATACTGCGCCTGCTGCAGTTTTTCTTCCAGATGCCGTCTGATAAATATTTCCAGTACCCTGTGCAGCAGACTGCCCCGCTGCATGGGATCCATATCTTCTCCTGCTGCCTCCGCCGCTTTCTGCTGCCAGACATAGGTGACCAGGAATTTAAAGGGACAGCTGCGGTAGGTTTCCAGTTTGGACGCACTGAAGAGGTCGCCGATCTGCCGGCTTATCTGCTGCAAAAGCATTGCACCGCCCGGGTTGCCGTTCCAGCCCGCGGCCTTTTGCAGGCGCTTCCGGTCACTGCCGGCACTCTCCGCCAGTCCCGGTTCCAGCTGCTTAAGGACCTCTGTTTGTCCGGACCTTGCCAGAGCCAGTTCCAGTTCCTCCCGGGACAGGCTGTCCTCCGCCGCGGTTTCCGCTTTTATTTCCTTCACCTCAAGGTCGGTAAAGAGAGACAGTATCTCCGCAATATAAGGCGACGCGTTATGTTCTTCATCCGTGTAAAAAGTCAGCACCAGCCGTTCTGTGGCCGCGGCGCAGGCGTTCATAAAGAAATGGATATCCTCGCCGAAACCGTCCGCAGAAGAAGGCAGCGGAATCCCCAATACCGCCAGATCAGCCCGTTCCCTGTCATTGTAGATCCAGTTTTCATCTTTATAAAAGGGAAACTCATTTTCCCGGAGCCCCAGGACATATACTTGTTTAAAGGACGCGTCCTCCAGATTGACCGCGGACAAAAAGGCGATGCCTTCCCGGTTTTCCGGCTGCAGCGAAAGGGACATCTTGCCGGCCGCATCAGCCAGCGCTTCAACGAAGCCCGCGCAGTTTGTCGTTTGCCTGCCGGACCGGCAGAACCGGTAATCCTGGGGCAGTTTCTGCAGAAGGGCAAGTATCTCCCTGCTGGCGCAGACCATGTTCTTAAAACCGGCCAGCGTTATCTTCCCTTCCCGGTACAGACGTCCCGCTTTTGCCGGCATTTCTGTCAGAGACAGGAGACGGCCGGCTATGTCGCAGTAATCCTGTATAGTAGCTTCCGCCGGGATAGCATCGATTTCCTGCCACAGTTGCCGCAATCCTTCGCATCCTGTTTTCTCCAGTACATCTGTCAGGAATTTTCTATACTCTGTATAATAGTTATTTTCGGCAAGCTGTATCACTGCTTCCGTCGGCAGTTCCAGAACAATCTTCTGCAGGGGCTGCGTCAGAAATGCAATCCAGCGTTCGACCTTTTCCCTTCCGTGCAGGAAAACGGTTTCCAAAATAGCCGTAACAAAATGAAAAACAGGGCTTGCCACCAGGGCCGCACTGTCTTCTGCCTGTACCGGAATCCCGTATTGGTCACATAATTCCCGTATCCCGCTGTATTCCTCCATGCGGCGGACTACCACTGCAATTTCGGAAGGTTTGAGTGTTTTGCCGCGGAGCTGCTGCTTGATCTCCCGCAGCACCGCCCGCATTTCTTCATTTTCATCGGACATCTGCCAGATTTCGATACCCTGATCCGCAGGGACCGGTTGCATTTCCGGACTCCGCAGGTTCCGGACGATATGATGCAGCGAAGCAGTCCGCACAGAAACTCGAACCTCAGGCAGCCGTTCCCGTGTGGCATATTGCATCAGGTCGCCGTAGGTAAACTCCGCCGCCCTGTACAGCTCCGGCCGGCCGGGTTCATAGGGCAGCGCGATACACACGTCACAGATTTGGCTGAGCAAACGGATAATCACCAGTTGCAGCGCGTCAAACCGGTAAAAGCCCATAAAATACAGGGCTTTCCATGTTACAGCGCCACCGGCCTTCCGCAATGCGGCCAGTTCTTCAGCCGCCACCCGGTAAAGCCCTGACATGTCATATATATTGTTCTGTATAAGGTAAAGAAGATATTCCCTGTAAATTTCTGCGATTTCCCGGTCTTTCTGCCGGTACGCAGGGGAACGGCCGTCCCAGTGGGCGAAGGCGGTTTCAATTTCTTCCGCCGTTGCGCCGCAACTGCCGATCTGTTCCATTAAAGAAACTACAGACCGGATGAAACCCTTTTTGCCGGACATTCTGCCAAAATACGGCAGCCTGCCTTCCTCCTGCAGCCGGTCAAGTATATCCTGCAGGATCAGCTCCTGGGCCTTCCGGCTGATTTTCCGTACGACGAGCCTCTCATGCAGCTGCGCGCTGCACTGCTCCGTTACCGCGTTGGCCAGGGCGTCAAAATTTGCTGCCCGGATGCCCTGCATACGCGCTTTCTCTACCAGCGCTTCCGATGAAGCAACCAGCACCGTTTCTTCAAATTTCTGCTGCAGCGCCTTCTTATAAAAAAAATCTGTAACGTCGCAGTCTGATGGCACACAGAATAAATGTAACATGTTCCACCTGCCGAAAAATCAGCATTTTCCTTTTAACTATCTGTTTCTTTAGTTTTTGGTTTCTTTAGTTGTTGGTTTTTTGAGCTTGCTGTTTTTTAACTTTCGGTTTGCTTAGCGTGCGGCCTTTTTAACTTTCGGCTTTCCATTTTTATTTTTTGATTTATCCTGCTTATCTTCCGGTTTATAATGCTGATCTTCCGGTTTAACCTTACCTTCTTCCCGGATTGTAATATTTTCACCGGTATCCTGGTCCGTCAAAATGATCTTTCCAAGATGCAGTTTATTGTTTACGATACTGAACGCGTCCGTGCTGATCCTTCCGAAAGGCGTGTCGATGACTGCGTCATAAATGTGCAGTTCTCTGAAGCGGTTGGTAAAACGGCCCTCCAGGCTGTTAAAAGGCAGGAAACTGTAACGACCTTTCCCGGATTTAAAGTCTCCGTAAGCCAATATATTTCTGGGATTCCCGTTGCACATCAGCATAAGGTTCAGATCGACCAGACAGGAAAAGCGCATATCGTTCAACGCACGCATACTTTGCAGCCTGGTTCCCGCACCGTAAATATGGTATACGCGTGTATCGATATGATAATCGCCCCGGGCCCTCAAGTTTCCGCCGAAGACCTTTGCGTTCACATCGGTAAAACGGAACAGGCCGTTGGCATAGTTCACATCGCCGATTACATCCGTAAAATTCAGCGCCGGAATATGCAGCTCTTTCATTTTTACAGTGCCCCGGCCCATTGGTCCGGTAACAGGACCTTCCATTCTGGCTACTACCGTCATATTATCATGGACATTCATGCCAAAGCCCAGGGAGGAAGGATCCACATCCCGCAATGAAACATCGATATCCAGTTCCGGATCAGCCAGTTTAAAATCAATGATGCCGTAGATGGACATTCCACCGCCCTGCATGGTTCCGCCAAATTTTCCGGTCGACAGGTCAATATGTGACTTCCCGGTCGTGTCTAACCCCAGTTTCATGTTAACATTATTCAAAACATAATGACGTTTCAGGTAACGGGCTTCCAGCCGGCAGTCCTCTAATATGATTACTGTTCGCAGCCTTCGGCTGCCCAAATCAAAATTGATGCCGTCTTCATCATAAACGTAGTCGTGGTCCTCGATCCATTCCAGTTCCGGATCCTGTTCCGAATCTTGCTTTGTATCCTGTTTTGCGTCCTGCGTTGTCTTCTGTTCCGTTTCCTGTTTTGTTTTCTGTTCTATCTTCTGCTCCTTATCTTGTTTTATTATCTTTTCCGTGCCCTGCTTTGTTTCCGGTTTTTCTTTAGACCGCGGAACAGCCAGCTCTTTCTGATCCAGAAAATCCACCTGCATATTCTCATTAAAGCGTAAGGAGATTACGGCGTTTTTCAGCGTCAGCTGCTGAACGGTAGTTGATTTAAAATTGCGGGTGATAACATCCCAGGGACGCACGTGAAAGCTGCCCTCGGGAATCTGAAGGACCAGGTCTCCGTCAGGCTCCTTCCACACCAAATTTTCAAAATTAACATCCCCGTTGATATGGGCCATGAGTGTTTCAACCGTTATGGTTCCGCGCAGCATGGTCTGTTTTTGCATTTCCCGGTTGAAGAGGTAAGCTGCACCCCGCCTGGCAAGCTGAGCCAAAGCCAGCATGACAAGAAGACTTACGATGACAAGTGCAACAACGGCTGTAACACTGATTTTATGTTTTTTAATGAAATGTTTCCCCGGAAATTCCATAATAATTAACGATTCCCTATAATCAGACTTTCGCCCAGTGTTTCCGTTTCCATTCTTTGATCTGCCGCAGCCGTTCCTTGTAGCGCGCTTCAAAGCCTTCTTCTGTAGGCTGGTAGTAGCTCTTGCCCAGCAGCGAGTCCGGCAGACACTGCATGTTGGTCAGCTTATCTTCCGTATCGTGGGCGTACTGATAGCCTTTGCCGTAGTTCAGGTTTTTCATCAGTTTTGTCGGTGCATTGCGGATCACCAGGGGCACCGGCTCCGCGATCATGTTCAGGGCATCCACCCGTGCTGTGTTATAGGCCACTTCCATGGCGTTGGACTTGGGCGCCAGAGACATGTACACCACGGCTTCCGTCAGGTGCACCGTGCATTCCGGCATACCGATAAAGTGACAGGCCTGATAGGCCGCCACAGCAATCTCCAGGGCTTTGGGATCCGCCATGCCCACGTCCTCGCTGGCAAACCGGGTCACCCGGCGGGCCACATACAGGGGATCCTCCCCCGCTTCCAGCATCCGGGCCAGCCAGTACACCGCCGCGTCCGGGTCGGAGTTGCGCATGCTTTTGTGCAGAGCGGAGATTAAATTGTAATGCTCTTCCCCGTTTTTATCGTACAGCAGTGATTTTTTGGAAATACATTGCTCCAGTATCTCTTTGGTTACTACGACTGTGTCGCCCTTCATATCCCCGTTCAGTATCACCATCTCCAGGGTGGAAAGGGCTGACCGGGCATCCCCGTTGGCAAAATTGGCAATCAGGCTCAGCAGCTCGTCCGAAATATCGATTTTCTGGCCTCCGAAGCCTTTGGGACTTTGCAGGGCGTGCTTCAGCATCTTCAGCAGACTATCCGCCGACAGGGGCTGCAGCACGAACACGCGGCAGCGTGAAAGCAGCGCACCGTTGACCTCGAAGGATGGGTTTTCGGTGGTTGCGCCGATGAGGATGATGCTGCCTTTCTCCACAAAGGGAAGAAACGCGTCCTGCTGGGCCTTATTGAAACGGTGGATCTCGTCTACGAACACGATGGTCCGCTGGCCGATCTGCCGATTCTTTTCCGCTTTTTCCATGACGATACGGATTTCCTTGATACCGCTGGTCACGGCAGAAAAATTAATAAACACCGACCGGGTCATCCGTGCGATGATCTGGGCCAGCGTCGTTTTTCCCACACCGGGCGGACCCCAGAAGATCATGGAGGAGATACGGTCCTGCTCGATCATGCGGCGCAGCACCCTGCCCCTGCCCAGCAGATGCTCCTGCCCCACGTATTCTTCTATTGTTTCCGGCCGCAGACGCGCGGCCAGGGGTTGGCTCACCAGGTCATCAAAAATGCCTGCCTGTTCCATAGTCGTCGCCTCGTTATCATACAAATCATCAAAACAACTGTTCGCATTTCATTGTATCATATTCCTGAAAAAAAGTAAAGGAAGTGCTGAACGATCAGCACTTCCTTCAAATATCTGTTATCAGAACGCGGGAACGACCGCGCCTTTGTATTTGTCTTGAATGAACTTCTTCACTTCGGGGGTCTTCAGCGCCTTGGCCAGCTTCAGCAGTTCAGGGCGTTTCTCGTCGCCGGTACGTACTGCGATTACGTTGGCATACGGAGAATCCTTTTCAATGAACAGGGAATCTTTCACCGGGTTCAGTTTTGCTTCCATGGCGAAGTTGGAGTTGATGACTGCCAGGTCGGTGTCGTCCAGGGCACGGGGCAGCGTAGCGCTTTCCACTTCAATGATCTTCAGGTTTTTGGGGTTCGCTGCCAGATCGTTAGGCGTTGCGGTGATGCCCTTGCCGTCTTTCAGTTTCAGCAGGCCCGCTGCTTCCAGAAGCATCAGGCTGCGGCCGCCGTTGGTCGGATCGTTGGGGATTGCCACTTTGGCGCCGTTGGGCAGGGATTTGATGTCTTTGAATTTCCTGGAATAGCAGCCCATGGGTTCGATATGGACTTTATCCAGCACCGTCAGTTTCAGATTGCGTTCCTGGCAGGTCTTATCCAGGAAAGGAACATGCTGGAAGAAGTTGGCGTCCAGTTCCTTATCCGAAAGGGACAGGTTGGGTTTTACATAATCAGTAAACTCGATGACCTGCAGGTCAATGCCTTCCTTAGCCAGCTGCGGTTTTACAAAATTCAGCAGTTCCGCATGGGGTACCGGGGTCGCGCCAACTTTAACAACGACTTTTTTGCCGCCGTCTTTAGGGGCATCCGTCGCCGCCTTTTTGCCGCCGTCACCGCCGCAGCCCAGCATCAGCATGGATGCCATTGCTACAGACAGAATACCGTAAATAAATTTTTTCATGTTTCCCACTCCTTCATTTAATTATACGTATCGTCAGTAATTCAGGAAGCATTGATTCCAACGCCTGTAAAGACAAACAGACAGGTACTCTCCAAAACACTACTCATCCTACAGGAATATCTTAAAAATCTTTTCTGCTTTTGTCAAGCAAAATACCACCCGGCAGATAGTTTTTCACGACTCTGACGATAAGTTATCACGTATGTCCCGGCCATATTTTCTTCCGGTGCTGTAATCTGCTCTACTCCCAGCCCAGAATCGCTCGGGCATAAGCACGCAGATACCGGGCAATCTTTTCATGTCCGCTGGCCAGGGGGTGTACCCCGTCCAGGAAGTCTGACGGATTCAGCAGGGGACCCTGCGCGTTTAGATTAATAAAATATACTTTTGTATCGCCTTCAGCCCGCAGTTCGGCCACTGCGCCGCCCATGCCCGGCACCGAGCGCCGGCTGGTAACGGTATTGGCCGGCGTCATACAGAAGATGACGGAGTCGGGCCGGAATTGCCGCAATTTTAAAATCAGCTTTTTATACTGTTCTTTAAAATAAAAATCTGAAGGACGGTGCACGTCATCGTTGAAATCGTTTTCCCCATAGGCCAGGATCACCAGGTCCGGATCATCCATCTGATTACTCCAGCGCGGTTCCTTCTGAGTGTAAAAAGCCCGCTCAATCTGCTCCTCAGCATGTTTTGCCGTATAAGGGGCTTTCTCTTCGTTATTGCGCACAGCCCCTTCCCCGGAAGAAGCCACGCAACTCCAGTCGGCGTTCAGCATACGGGCCAGACGGGGTCCGAAAGCCAGATAGCCGCTCTCCCGCTGAAAATAATCCCCCTCAGGATAAATAAACGCCCCTGCCGCAACCGAGTCGCCGATGATTTCTATGCTCCGGCGGTGAGGAAGCTTTTGCACCGGCTGGGGTACAGACGTACCGGCCGGTTTTTTGCCCACAGCCTTACGGTTGGCAGCAGCATTACCCTGACCTGCAGGAGGAACTGTGTTTACCGAAGGGGCCGGAGCCGGAACTTCGGGCTCCCCGATAAAGTAAAATCCCCGCAGAATGGTTACACCACGCATGCCTTCCGTATCCCGGATCATAAACAGAGTATGTTTTCCCATGGGCAGGTTTTCATACAGCACATTCATCCCCATCTGGGCCTTAAAACGGATCAGGGGACCGTCGTCCAGCTTTTTCAGCCACCAGACATCCCCCTGGGAGTCGCTGTACATCTGTACCTGCACGCCGGTTCCTTCAAATACCGCTGAAGCAATGACTCCACCCCGACCGGCGTAGAGGCTGCCGTTATCTGCCGGAATCCAGCGTCCCATGGTTTTGATACGGGGACTGTTGGCAGGTACAAAGCTGGCAGCGGCAGTGCCACAAAAAACCAGCCCTGCAGTAAGCAGGGCCAGCAGCATATACCTTAAAATTCTATTCTTCATACCATTAACTATATGTTCCAAAAGTATATAACCGGTAGTCGTTTCCCTATTAAAATGTTTAAGCAGACAGTATCAGTCTAACTGGCTGGTGCAGTGCGGGCAGCGGGTGGCATCGTCCGCGATCTCGCTCTTGCAGTAAGGACAGGTACGGGCCGGAGCCGGTTCTTCCGCCGGTTTGCGCATCCGGTTGATCTGTTTGATCACAATGAAAACCGCCAGTGCCACCAGCAGGAAATCAATAATCGTGTTGATGAAGGAACCGTAGGCGATGACAGCTGCGCCCGCTTTTTTTGCTTCTGCCAGGTTCGCAAACTGTTTATCGGTCAGGTTGATGTACAGGTTGGAGAAATCCACATCGCCGACCAGTTTGCCTAACGGAGGCATCACGATATCATTTACAAAGGAAGTAACAATCTTGCCGAAAGCGCCACCGATGACAACGCCTACAGCCATATCTACAACGTTTCCGCGTACTGCAAATTCTTTAAACTCACTGTAAAAACTCATTTTTATTCCCCCTTACAATTAAAGCAGCAACGTCCGGGTCCACCGGATCCCGCTCTGCTATTACTGCCAGCCATCATGATTACTGCAGTAATAAATGAAAATTATTCTATACGATATTAAACCACAACAATAGCTATTAGTCAATAAACAGCTTCTTACAAGCTGCCTGTATATACCAATCTAAAGATGGTATTTACTTTTTTCCCTGCAACTTGCTATAATGGTGAATAATAACATAATACTGAATAAATCAGTTACAAAGACACAGTTACAGAGTCTCGGGAGGTATAATTATGGAACGCGGAACCTTTTCAACCCGTCTTGGTTTTATATTAGTATCGGCAGGCTGCGCCATCGGCCTGGGCAATGTCTGGCGGTTTCCTTTCATCACCGGCAAATACGGAGGCGCGTCCTTTGTACTGATATACTTATTTTTCCTGGCGATCCTGGGCCTGCCCATCATGGTAGCGGAATTTGCGGTAGGCCGGGCCAGTAAACGCAGCGCGGCGCTGTCCTTTGACATACTGGAACCCAAAGGCACGAAATGGCATTTGTACAAGTACGGCTGCATCCTTGGTAACGCCATGCTGATGATGTTCTACACCACCATCACCGGCTGGATGTTCTATTATCTGTACAAAATGGCGACCGGCGGCTTTGTCGGTCTTGCCGACAAAGATATTGGAGGTGTGTTAGGCGGGCTGGTGACGGATCCCGTTACCATGGCCGGTTATATGATCCTGACAGTTGTCCTGGGTTTTGGCGTCTGCTATCTGGGTGTGGAAGCCGGTGTGGAGCGGATTACCAAATTCATGATGACCTGTCTGCTGTTCCTCATGATCGCCCTGGCGGTCCATTCCGTGACGCTGCCCGGCGGGGAAAGCGGTCTTGCCTATTTCCTGCAGCCTGACTTCAGCCGCCTTGCCAAATACGGCGCCAATGAGGTCATCTTTGCCGCCATGGGTCAGGCTTTCTTCACCCTGAGCCTGGGCATCGGCGCCCTGGCTATCTTCGGCAGTTACATCGGCAAGGAAAAACGCCTTACCGGCGAAGCGATCTACGTCATCCTGCTGGATACTTTTGTGGCTATCATGAGCGGCCTGATCATCTTCCCGGCCTGCTCCGCGTTTAATGTGGATCCGGGAGCCGGCCCCAACCTGCTGTTCATCACCCTGCCCAACGTATTCAATCACATGGCCGGCGGCCGGTTCTGGGGCACCCTGTTCTTCCTGTTCATGACCTTTGCCGCCATGTCCACCGTTATCGCGGTATTTGAGAACCTGGTAGCCTGCATCTGCGACCTGACCGGCTGGGAACGGAAGAGCGTCATCAGGCTGGGAACCGTCGCGATCATCGTATTGTCCCTGCCCTGCATTTTCGGTTTCAATATCTGGAGCAGCTTCCAGCCTCTGGGCAAAGGTACCGGTGTGCTGGATTTGGAAGATTTCATCGTCAGCAACAACCTGCTGCCTCTGGGCAGTCTGGTCTATCTCGCTTTCTGTACCAGCCGCTACGGCTGGGGCTGGGATAATTTTATCAAAGAAGCGGACACCGGCAAGGGCATGGCGTTCCCCAAATGGCTGCGATTCTACCTTACTTACCTTCTGCCTCTGATCGTATTGTACATTTTCGTACAGGGCTACATCGCGATTTTCGGGCATTGATTTATAACTGAAAAATAAAAAAACTGGAAGAAACAGACACCGCAAAGCCGTACACGACGTTTTGCTTCTGTCTGTTTCTTCCAGTTTTGCTTTTTATTTTAAGTTATTAAAAAAGTGCGGCGAATCGCCCCACTGCCCCCAGCCTACCGTGTCCCCTACCGAAGCGACCCGTGCGCTGAGGCAGTTACGGCACTGTTCCTGTCCGTCTTCCAGGCAGGGTTTGTTATCGTACAGCTGGTACTGACTGCGGAATTGCGGAAGTGTCACCAGAGGCATCAGGATATTGGCCCCGGCCTTCAGCGCCATTTCTCTTCCCAGTGGATGCAATGTCTGCATGGCTGTTGTAGCCGCTATGTTTACATCCTTTAAGAACAGGCGCGTCACCGCCACCATGTTAATGCTCAGGCGCAAACGGCGCGCCCTTTCTTCCGGCGAGTCAAGCCCGGCTTCGCTGACCTTCTTTCCCAGCGGCGTGTTGTGATGCACCACGTACGGCCCCATGCCTATCATGGCAATGTTCTGGTTTTTATAGAACAAAATGTCATCCGCCAGGTCTTCCAGCGTCTGCCCGGGCAGACCGATCATGACGCCGGTACCTACCTGGTAACCGATTGCCGCCAATGCGTCCAGACAGGCTTTCCGTACTTCCCACTTGTGATGCCCGTCCTGAGGATGCAGCGTTTTGTACAGTTTCGGGTTGCTGCTTTCGATCCGCAGCAGGTAACGGTGCGCCCCTGCGTTGTACCAGCGCTGATAGGTTTCTTTTGTCTGTTCGCCCACGCAAAGGGTGATACCCAGCGCTCCGTCGCCGATTGATTTAATATCCCGCAGCAGTTCCTCTACGTAATCGATGAAAGCCTCATCCTGCCTTTCTCCTGATTGCAGCGTAATGGAACCGTACTGTTGCTCATAGCACCAGTGGGCCATGGCCAGGATATCTTCTTTCGGCGTGTCAAACCGTTCCACCTGCCTGTTGCCTCTGCGGATCCCGCAGTAGCAGCAGTTCTTGATGCAGCGATTGGAAAACTCCAGCAGACCCCGGTAGTAATCCACGTTGCCGACACATTCCTTTTTCACTTCATAGGCCGCATCGTACAGTTGCTTAAGTTCATCCGGTTCAGTTCGGCCGAGAAGAAAAATGATATCTTCCCTGTTCAATTCTTCTTTATGTAAATAATAAGAAATGTTCATTTTGAATAGCTATATTGGAAAAAAGAACGCGTGCAAGGATTGGGCTAACACGTACGGTTTTGCGAAGCCTTGCACGCCTGAATCTTTTACGAAATAATTTTTATTTTCCCGTAAACTTTGCTTTCCGTTTCTCCAGGAACGCGGTAATGCCTTCACGGAAATCGGCGCTGTTGGCACATTCGTTCTGGAGTGCTACTTCCGCTTTGATAAATTCTTCAAATCCCTGATACATGCTGACGTACATCATCTTCTTCATATTGGCATAGGCCAGCGTGGGACCTGCCGCCAGTTTTTTCGCGAAAGCCATGGCCTTCGGCATCAGTTCTTCTGCCGCGGTCACTTCTTTTACCAGACCCAGTTCGAAGCATTCCTGCGCGGTAACCGGACGGCCTGTTACGAACATATCCATGGCGCGATGGGTTCCGATAGCTCTCGGTAACATATAACCGCCGCTGGTATCCGGAATCAGGGCGATGCCTACAAAGGCCTGCAGGAACTTGGCATTGTCTGCCGCAAATACAAAATCACAGCCCAGGGCCAGATTGCAGCCGCCGCCTGCAGCCGCGCCTGCTACGGCACAGATGACCAGTTTCTTCATCTTTTTGATGTACAACACAATCTCAGACAACTTACCGGCCAGTGGTCCCATGGAAGTATCCGCAAAATCCGGCTCTTCACAATGGGCTTTCATAAAGCGGATATCCCCGCCGCCGCAGAACGCCCGGCCTGCGCCCGTCAGTACCACAACTTTGACAGCAGCATCTTCTTCCGCCTGTTTCAGTGCAGCTTCCAGCTCCAGCGCCAGGTTCATGTCCAGCGCGTTCAGGGTCGGCGCATAATCCAGCGTAATGACCGCTACCTCATCTTCCACAACAAAACGCAACATTTTAAAATCCATGGCAATGCCTCCTGTTATTTTATTGTGAGAGTTAATTTTTATAATACTAATTATACCATAGAATTGATTATGCGTGAAATAAACAGTGAGGAAAAGACTTTGCAAACACGCCAGCGATTGTTATATCCTAAGGTCTTTCCCTCAATACTCTCAGTACCAGTTCATGCAATACCTTCACTGCGCCTTCCAGCGCGTAACGGTCATAGGTCATGGCGGGATCATGCAGGCATGGGGTTAAGCTGCAGCCTACACCCATGTCCACGGTTTTCATATGGGGGCGTTCCTGTTTGAAGAAATTGAAATCTTCCCCAACCGTGATGGATTTCACCGGCAGCAGGGCTTTCTGCCCCAGAATGCTGACAATGACTTCCTGTGTCAGGGGCAACAGGGCCGCATCCGCTTCCGCAGCGGGACAGGTTCCTACGATATGGCTGTCCGCTTCCGCTCCGTAAACCTTCGCGGTGTTGGCGATGAGGTCCCTTACCTTCCGTCGCAGTTCCAGCATCTCGGCATTAGAGGTGCTGCGCAGGTCAAAGCCCAAGTTCACTTTATCGCAAATCGCGTTTAACGAGCCGCTGCCTCCCTGGAAGCGCGTGGTCTTTACATTGCCGCCCAGCAGCGGATCGGAATGCAACGCGTTCACTGCGTTGACGATGGCCGCCCCCGCGTCAATGGCATTTATGCCCAAATGGGGCTGGGAACCGTGGGCTGCCCTGCCCCGGATTTCCGCTTCAATTAATGTGCAGGCCGTCCAGCTGATTTGGGGGATGATCTCCCCTGCCCGGGCCATATCTTCCGGCATCACATGGAGACCGAACAGGTAATCCACATCGTCCACGGCCCCGGCGTCTATCATGGCCAGGGCGCCTTTCCCGATCTCTTCCGCAGGCTGGAAGATGATTTTTACTTTACCGCAGGGCAATTCTTCTGACGCCAGCCATTCCGCCACCGTGAGGACCGTGGTCATATGCCCGTCGTGCCCGCAGGCATGCACAGCCTTTTCCGTTCCGTCTTCCTGCTTGAAAAGCAGACAGTCCATATCGCTGCGCACCGCAGCCACAGGTCCGGGCCTGCCACTGTCCAATACGCCCACGACCCCGGTGGTTCCTCCCACCTTTTCCTGCACTTCATATCCTGCTTTACGCAAAACCTCCGCAACAAAGGCGGAGGTTTTGATTTCGCGGAACGCAGGTTCTGGAATTGCGTGCAGGTACGGCCAGAACACATCAATTCGTTTCCTGATATCCATTATTCACTTATTCCTTCCATCCCAGATATACGGAACCCGGGAATTTCGTTTTTATGAAGTCGCCGTTTTCCTTGGACTGATAGGCTTCCTGGAATATTTTCAGCCGCGGGTCTTTCAGATCTTTCTCCTGTACCGCCACGATGTTTACATACAGGGAGTCGGCGGTTTCTTTTACGATAGGATCCTTGGCCGGGTTCAGGCCGGCATTCAGGGCATAGGTCGTATTGATGGCCGCGCAGGTCAAATCATCCAGACTGCGGGGAATCGCTGCCGCTTCCAGTTCTATGATTTCAAACTTGTGAGGATTCTCGGTAATATCCTGCACCGTAGTAGTGATATCTTTGGGGTTCTTCACCTTGATCAGGTTATTGGCTGCCAGCAGCAACAGGGTACGGCCGCCGTTGGTAGGGTCATTGGGGATGCCGATCTTGGCGCCATCGGGAATCTTGTCGCCGGGTTTCAGCTTTTTGGAATAGATGTTGATGGGGAACAGCGCGGTATTGAAAGCCTTCGCCAGTTTGAATTTCGGTTCTTTCTTCATGGTAGCGTTCAGGAAAGGCTCATGCTGATAACTGTTGGCCCAGATCTCGCCGGCAGCCAGCGCCGCGTTGGGGGTCACGAAATCGCTGAACTCTTTAATCTCGATCTTCAGCCCTTTCTTTTCCGCGATCTTCTTCACGTTTTCCATGATTATTGCATGGGGTCCGGGGTTCACGCCTACGATGACCGGTTTGGATGTGTCCGGCTTCGCGTTCTCCGCTTTTTTATCTCCGCCGCCGCAACCTGCCAGGGCCAGTGTCAATACGCCCAAAGCACCCGCAAGTACTAATTTCTTTAACTGTTTCATGGTAAAAACCCCCTTCTTATTCTGCACCAGGATCATCCGTTCCTGCGCATGCGCATGTTACATTCCTGAAAATCATTCAACCGTGCCTTCGATGCGGGCATAGGCACCGAACACCCAGCCTACCGAACCGTCTTCCATGATGATGTAAATCCAGGAATCCGTTCCGTTCTTATCTTCCACTTTATTCATAAATTTGCAGACAGTGCCTTTGTTAAGCTTTTTAATGATATAACCGTCCAGATCGGGATGTGTCCGCACCCGCAGCTGGTCACCGGTGATTACCACATCGGCGATGGTAGAATCCGCAAAAATATCTTTCGTCGAACGTTCTTCCGCGGCAAAGCAGGATGCAGCAACGCACAGCAGCATTGCCAGCATAACCATGATCTTTTTCATAAAATGTCTCCTTCCTTTAAAAACAGCCAATTCTTCTTTGCGCCGTTATCTGTCATAAAGTTGTCTGGATACAGGTCGCCTTCGGTTCTGTATAAGATGGCAGAACAACGTGCCTCCCTATATTTGCTTTACATTTAATTATAGCACAGATATGCCTGAAAAAAAAGATAATCCACTATATATAGTGGATTAATTTTAACTTAATATAGTGGTTTAATTTTAACTTACAAGGTCTTTTACTACTTCCCCCGCAATGATCAGCCCCACCACAGAAGGCACGAAAGCAATACTGCCCGGAATACTGCGGCGTGAAGATGAATGCAGGCTTTCTTCGTCGTTCTGTACCGCGACCGGCAGTTCTTTTGAATAGACGACCTTCAGATTTTTCACGCCCCGTTTCTTCAGCTCTTTGCGCATCACTTTTGCCAGAGGGCAGACACTTGTCTGGTAGATATCCGCGACCTGGAACGCAGCGGGGTCCAGTTTGTTTCCCGCTCCCATACTGCTGATGATGGGC
>JAEEGH010012832.1_pt1 | contig 18709 bp, 15 predicted proteins | sample 9134181 | NCBI WGS metagenome assembly JAEEGH01 (sample SAMN16246544, study PRJNA631951) | gut metagenome | biome: gut microbiome; feature: rumen; material: DP-attached | host: Bos | place: Iran: Karaj | collected 2018-10 | reverse complement strand
TTACAAGAGAACTCCCGAGGGACAGGAAGCGTTCATGAGATTCGTGGAAAGTATATAACGAATTGGGGTCTGACCCCAATTCGCTTACGCTCCGATGTCATCTTCACTCTCAATCCCTTCCGCGGCCAGCATGTTCAAAATCTGGTTGCGGCTCAGGGCGTTAAGATTTTTGGCGATGGGAAGCAAGCCTTCAAGCTTGCTTTTTATTGTGGCTTCATTGAAGCCAAGCTTTGTTTTGTACATATCGATCAAAAGCCTGTAGGTGGAGGAGATGTCAGTTCTTGTTTTTACCGCAAATTCAAGAACCTTGCAGGCATCCTCGAAGCGTCCTGCGTTGTACAGGGCATCGCCCCATTTTTGCAGGGCCACCACCAGGGCTGTATAGTTCTGGTCGAACTGAGTAAGGGCCGTGATATTGGCGGTGCCGTACTCAAGTTTGAGATCAGTATTGGTAATACCGGTGAAATTCACTATTTTTTCATCCTTGAGAGCCATGAGCTCGTCTTCAGCGGCTGCAAGGGTGGGATTCTCCTCAGCGGTTCCGAAGGGAAGCAGGTCATAAGGAATGTGAATGTACTCCAGTGTGTCGAGACTTTTTTTCCTCACATTATTGGCTTCACGTTCTTTTTCCCAAAAATTTTGTTCCTTTTCTTCGAACTTCCGAGAGGTCCTTCTCATGCCAATCGCAGAGACTATGCACAGTAGTATGAAACTTGCTAAAATAGGGAATTTCATCTATAATATCCTTTCAGTAAAATCATGGATTCTCTTTTTACATAATAGCACAGAGGAAGCATTATGAAAAAACTATTTGGTGGAGCGGTTCTTGTGATGCTGCTTACATTCCTTTTGCCGGGAATGGTTTCAGAGGCGGCGGATTCAAGGACTATTGCAAACGGTGTTTATATCGGAACCGTTGATGTATCCGGAATGACAGTCAGTGAGGCCGGAGCAGCCGTGGAACAGCGGGTTGAGGAGCTTAGAAACAGGGAGCTTACACTGGCGGCGGCAGAGGATCAGTCTTTAACGGTGACAGGCAGCGAACTTGGCATCGCCTGGGCCAACAAAAATGTTGTGAACGAAGCCTACGAGCTTGGTCATCAGGGCAACATTGTCCAGAGATACAAGGTTCTTAAGAATCTACAGAATTCCAACAAGGTATTTGATCTCAAACTTTCATATGATAACGAGGCCCTCACAGCTCTTTTGGACAGATGCAGCGAGAACTTCAATCAGGACAAGGTAAATTACACACTTACCAAGACCGAAGAGGGCTTTAATATATCAGACGGACAGGTGGGCTGTTTTGTTGATACAGCGGAGTCCGCAGGTATCATCAAGAACGTCATTTCCGGCGAGTGGAGCCAGGACGCAGAGCGGATCCAGCTTTCGGTAAAAGAGGATAAGCCCCTTGGAAGCCACGAAGAGCTTGCCCTGGTAAAAGATGTACTTGGAACCTTTACCACCAGCTACAAGACTTCAGGATCAGCCAGAAGCGCCAATGTGGCCAACGGCTGCTCACTTATAAACGGAAGCACGGTTTATCCCGGCGAGGAGTTCTCAGTACTTGATAAGATTACTCCTTTTACAGAGGCCAACGGATATTTCCCCGCAGGTTCTTACCTGAACGGCCTTGTTGTTGAGAGCGTAGGCGGCGGTATCTGCCAGGTTTCCACCACTCTCTACAACGCAGTACTTCTGGCGGAGCTGGAGGTTACTGAGCGCCACAATCACTCAATGATCGTCAATTACGTTTCACCCTCAGCGGATGCGGCCATCGCCGAGTCCGGAGGCAAGAACTTTAAGTTTGTTAACAACACGGAGCATCCTATTTACATCGATGGATACACAACTCCGGACAAGCACATAACCTTCACCGTTTACGGCGTGGAGACAAGACCTTCAACTCACCAGGTAGCTTATGAGAGCGAAGTTCTTGAGACCATTCCCGCTTCCGCAGATGAGTTCAGGCTGGACGGTTCCCAGGGCGTCGGCTACGTTGGAACCCAGTCAGCACACCTTGGATACAAGGCTCAGCTCTGGAAGATCGTCAAGGAAAACGGCGAAGTTACCGAGAAAACAGTAGTTAACTCCAGTACCTACAAGATGGTTCCCAAGATTGTTACCGTAGGAACCGCAGGCGCCGACGAGGCAGCCATGGCACAGCTTAACACAGCCATCGCCACAAGAGATGTGGGAACTGTCAAGGCTGTGGCAGGAGCCATTCTGGCAGCCAGGAACGCCGCAGGTACAGAGGGTGCAGAGGCAGCCAATCAGGCAGCCGCCGATGCGGTGAACGCAGCCAATGCTCTTCTTGCACAGCAGCAGGCAGCCGCTGCCGCTGCTGCACAGCCACCCGCTGAGGACCTGGAGTCAGTTAATAACGGATAAAAGAAAGCCGGTACCATGAGAATTGGAAAAATAACAGAGAACGCTTTGAAACGCTCAGTTTTGAAGCCTTTGAAGACAGAATACAAAAAGAATGCAAGCGCAGCTGTAGGGACAGACTGCGCTTTTTCTTCGGATAAAAAGAGCTTTTCAGCCATGAATACAGTGACGGCAGGAGTCTCGGATGCGGGCTACTACGCGGTTATGAAGGCGGCGGGGAGTCTCTTTTCCCAGGGGATAACCCCGGACCACATTAGTGTGAATATACTGCTTCCCCCTGAAGCCGAGGAGCAGGAGCTTAAGAAAATAGTGGCGGACTGCCTGGAAGCAGCCAGGAAGCTGGAAGTAATGTACGCCGGCGGACACACGGAAGTTACCACTGCGGTAAACAGGCCTGTGATCACCGCTGTCTGCGTGGGATATGCAGAGGATGACAAGGCTTCTGCTATAGCCCAGGGCAAGGGCAAGGCAGGACAGGCCATAGTTGTCAGCAAGTGGGCGGCCCTTGAAGGCACAGCCATGCTGGCGGCGGAAAAATACGAGGAGCTTACTACCAGATATCCTGCGCCTTTTGTGGACGACGCCCTTAGATTTAAGGAGCTTATGGATATCAGACGGGAAGCGGCTATTGCCCTTAAGGCGGGAGCTACCTCAATACACGATGCTTCCAATGGCGGCATTTTTGCTGCCCTGTGGGATCTGGCGGCACGAGCGGGATGCGGCCTCAAGGTAGACCTTAAGGCCATTCCAATGAGACAGGAGACCGTTGAGATCTGTGAGTTTTTTGAGATAAATCCATACCAGCTTTTGTCGGGAGGAGCCCTTCTTATTACCGTGGATGACGGAGAGAGGCTCGCCGATGAGCTCCGGGAAGCCGGAATTCCTGCGGCGGTTGTAGGTTATATGCAGGAAGGAAACGACAAGATCATTGTGAATAATGACGAGAGCAGGTTCCTGGAAATGCCTCAGGCTGACGAAATACACAAGGCTCTGTCATAACGAGAAATAGCGCTTTAGTAATGCACTAAAGTAGTGTAAGATTAGAAGTAACACAGTTTAGCATAGAATAGGAGAATACAATGGGGACAAGAGAAGAAATCCTTAAGGTTATTGAGAAGAACAGCCGAATTGACATCAAGGAACTGGCAGTCTTGATCGGCGCGGATGAGATCGTTGTGGCCAATGAGCTCAAGGCCATGGAGGATGAAGGCGTTATCTGCGGCTTCAACACCATGATCGACTGGTCAAAGACAGGACTGGAGCGAGTTGACGCCCTTATCGAGGTTAAGGTTACACCCACAAGAGGCCTTGGTTTTGACAGCATCGCTGAGAGAATCTACAAATATCCCGAGGTTACCAGCGTATACCTTATGAGCGGCGGCTTCGACCTGATGGTCATCGTTGAGGGCAAGAGCCTTCAGGAAGTTGCTGGCTTTGTAAATAACAAGCTTGCCACCCTGGACACTGTTCAGAGCACAGCTACCCATTTTATCCTTAAAAAATATAAGGACCACGGAACTATTTTAACCAGGCAGTATGAAGATACAAGGGAGATGATGTCACTATGAGAAACCCCATAGGAAGTAAAGTCGTAGACATCAAGCCCTCCGGAATAAGGAAGTTTTTTGACATAGTTCATGAGACTGAAGGCGCTATATCTTTGGGCGTGGGCGAGCCGGATTTCGACACACCCTGGCACATCAGAGATGAGGGTATCTATTCCCTGGAGAAGGGTCGTACCTTCTACACCTCCAATTCCGGACTTGTTGAGCTGCGAAAAGAAGTTGCCAATTACATAAAGAGAACTCAGGGAATCGACTATGATCCCATGAGTGAAGTATTTATCACCGTGGGCGGATCCGAGGCCATTGACCTGGCTTTCCGCGCCATGATAGATCCCGGGGATGAGGTTCTTATTCCTCAGCCCAGCTATGTTTCCTATGAGCCCTGTACCATACTTGCGGGTGGAAAGCCCGTTATCATCGACTTAAAGGCAGAAAACGAGTTCAGGCTCACTGAGGCCGAGCTTCGAGAAGCCATTACGGATAAGACGAAGATCCTTGTTCTTCCTTTCCCCAACAACCCTACAGGGGCCATCATGGAGGAGAAGGACCTGCTTGCCATCGCAAAGGTCTGCGTGGAAAAAGACATCTTTGTTATTTCCGATGAGATCTATGCGGAGCTTACCTACAAAGGACAGCATGTTTCCATCGCATCTCTTCCCGGAATGCAGGAGAGAACCATCCTTATCAACGGCTTTTCCAAGGCCTTTGCCATGACCGGATGGAGACTCGGTTATGCCTGCGGTCCCAAGGAGATCATCGCTCAGATGACGAAGATCCATCAGTTCTGCATCATGTGCGCACCCACCACCAGCCAGTATGCTGCGGTGGAGGCATTAAAGAACGGTGATGAAGATGTGGAGAAGATGCGTGAAGCTTACAACCAGAGACGCAGATTCTTATTGCATTCCTTCAAGGAAATGGGTCTTGAGTGCTTCGAACCCTTCGGTGCATTTTACGTATTCCCCTGCATCAAGGAATTCGGCATGACCAGCGAGGAATTTGCCACCCGCCTTCTGGAAGAAGAAAAGGTTGCGGCAGTTCCGGGAACCGCTTTCGGCGACAGCGGAGAAGGCTTCTTAAGAATATCCTATGCATATTCGTTAGAGCGTTTGAAACTGGCAATGGACAGGATCGGACATTTTGTCAACAGACTTCGTGAGGAACAGAATAAGTAATGCACATAGTTTTACACGAGCCGGAAATACCGGCAAATACAGGAAATATAGGGCGTACCTGCGTAGCGACAGATACGCCCCTTCATTTGATAGAGCCTTTGGGCTTCAGGCTTGATGAAAAGGCCATCAAGCGCGCGGGCATGGATTACTGGGAGCATCTTGATGTATCCACATACATAAACTATGCGGATTTTAAAGCAAAGCACCCGGAGGCAAAGATCTGGTACGCCACCACAAAGGCAAAGAGGAGTTACACCGAGGTTTCTTTTTCCAAAGACGATTTCATCATGTTCGGAAAAGAGTCTGCGGGAATCCCCGAGGAGATACTGGTGGATAACGAGGAAAACTGCATTCGCATTCCCATGTGCGGAAAGATCCGTTCCCTTAACCTCTCAAACTCCGTGGCCATAGTCCTTTACGAGGCCCTTCGCCAGACGGGCTTTGAAGGTATGGAAAAAGAAGGGGAGCTTCACAGGCTTAACTGGAAGGAAGAATAGGAGAAAAACTGTGGAAAACTCAAAGACATCGGACAGAAGTCGGTTGATAAATATCGCGGTGTTTGCGGCGGCACTTGTCGCTTCTGTTTTGGTGTGTGTCATTCCCTATTTCAGTGACGGACTTCCGGGGCATTTTGTGGACACGGTGTATTTTCTTGAAAGGGTTGAGGGGCTTAGGGATTCCATTGCTGCTCATGATCTTTTTCCCGGGATTTATCCAAGGTTTTTCGGTGGATACGGCTATGCAACGCCTCTGTTTTATTCGGACATTTTTGTGATCCCCTGTGCATTGTTGAGGCTTGCGGGATTTTCTGCCACACAGAGTTTCAAGCTCTTTGTGATGTTTCTTGTTACCGTTAATTTCACGGTTTCGTTTTTTTCTTACAGATTTATCACCAAGGATAAGATAGCAGCGCTTTTCGGAAGCGTTGTTACGGTCACTTCCGTATATCAGATCTGGGAGATCACCCAAAGAGTGGGTGTCGGAACATATATCGCAATGATCTTTCTGCCTGTGCTGGCAGCGGCTTTGTGGGATTTCTTCAAAGAAGAAGGAAAAAGAAGTTATCTCTTTGTGATGGCGTTTTCCGGAATGCTTTTATCCCATTCCATAACGGTTTTTTTATCCGTTATCATCTGCGTGATCATATTTGCTGTTGCGCTTTTTATACCCGGTTTAAGGAAGAAAGCTTATACCGCGCAGAAGATCGGAAGGCTTGCAATATATGCGGTGATGACGGTGCTTGTTATGGCCTTCTATCTGTTTCCCATGGTGGAGCAGATGATGTCCGGAAAGTTCGGATACAGCAATCCACTTGTAAATGTGGGGGATTTCGTTGCTCCTTTTAAGTCGATCTTTTCTGCAACTGCCATGGTTTCAGAATACACCGGCTACATCGGACTTGGATATGCTCTTTGGCTGAGCGCAGGTGCGAGCCTTCTGATAGCCTTCATGCACAGAAAGACAAATGTCGGAACCGTTCTTACCGTTGCGGGTGTTGTCATTGCCGCTTTGGTTACAAGGGTATTTCCGTGGAAGATATTTAACGATACGTTTTTAAACAATATTCAATTCTCTTTCAGACTGTTTCCATTTGTTGTGCTGTTTGTTGTTACGGGAACTGTTTTATCCCTTGGGGGACTGGAAGAACGTGACAGGACCATATTTGCAGCCGTAATTGCGGTGGTTTCCATCGGGTTTGGCGTATGGCAGAATCATGATGTTGAGATCGAAGATATCACAAAGAACCTGACGCAGGAGTTCCTTGACGGTGAAGGCACAATGTACGTGGGAATGGGTCAGGAATGGCTTCCGGTAGAAGTTGATGTGATGCAGCTTTCGGAAAAGTGTGTGCGAAGCGGCGATGAGAGCTTTGAATTGGAAAAGCCGGGATACAACATTTATCAATTCAGCGATCCTGAAGGCGGACACACCGAGTATACCGTCCCGTTGATCTATTACAAGGGCTATGAGGCATATCTGAGAGAAGAAAACGACGAAGGTCCCGTACTTTCGGTCAGAAAGGGCAAAAACGGATTGCTTACGGTCGAAAATAAAGAAGGCCTCCCGGGAGAGGTTTATATCCTCTACCAAAAGACCCCTGTAAACAGGATTTCAGGTGCGATCAGCTTTATATCCGTCATTGTTTTGATCGTTTTTGTAAGTGTTAAAAAGAAAAAGGATCAATCCATATAGTATCTGTAAAGAATTCCGTTTCCAACGGGTACTTCTTCAAGAGAATAGCCCGCATCGGTAAATGCGGTGGGGAACATGCCGTCCTGGCACCAGATCACGCCGGGAGCTTCATGGAGTTCGTTAAAGTCGGTTATGAATCTGCAGTTTACCAGAAGAGGCCAGCTTTTGAAGGCTTCCCCCGCGTCACGGCCTTCTAAAAGGTATTGGGTGACCCCGGGATAGTAGGCTGCCTGAATGGACATGTCCTGCATATAGAAGCTGAAGAACGCGTCATTTTCTTTATCCAGATGCTCATCAAGATAAGCCCTTAAATACATCTGCTCGGAATTCTTATACTCATCAAGAACGGGCTTTGTGTTTTTGAAACCGATATATATCATAACGAGGATCATCAAAGCAGTCACGGCAACGTGGCTGTTTTTTACTATGACAGCCAGGGCCGGAAGCCAGAGGATCGGAAGGAGCATCACCAGATAGCGGCTTACGATTATGGGTGAAACAAGAATGGAATAACCGAACCCGAAAAGCAGCCAGAAACCGACGGTGATGTATGAGATCCCCGCAAAGAGAGACAGTTCTTCTTTCTTGGCAAAGACTGCTGACAATACTATTCCCACAACAAACAGAACGACCAATATCACGGTGAGTATCAAAGAATCGGTCTTAAAGATCTCATCAAAGTAGCTCTTCATCTCCGAAAGGGAGGGAGGGCCGATCCAGTAATCCTCATTGACGGAGCTCATCTGGGAAAAGAGTACCTTAATCCATGGAAGATACATGATGAGCATGGAAAAACAATATGAAAACCAGAATACAAACGTACGGCCCGGTTTCTTTACCTTTATCAGCATGAAAATGAGAAATGCCAGGGAACTGCCCACTGCTGCAACGCCCCCAAAGTAGTGGGTATAGGCGCAGGCGGTCTGAAGGATCGCAAGAAGAACCCATTTGGCATTGAAATACACCTTTTCTTTTTCCTCAAAATCCTTAAGCATGGAGAAGATCAGAAATACGGAAGAAGTAATGAGGAACATGCACATGCTGTACATTCTGATCTCAAGGGCATACTTGGGGATCTGAGGAACACAGATGAAACCGATCATTGAAAACAGTGCCGTTTTGCTGTCGGCATATTTGTTTAAGAAAAGCAGTGTCTCTAAAAGTATTGCGATGACAAATAACAGCGAAGGAAGATGATAGGCGATGGTCCTCGGGCCCAGAACGGACACAAAGAGTTTCACCACAAGGTAATAAAGGGGAGGGTGCACATCGAGAGCGGTAAGGCCGATCATATCCTTTACCGGATGATTTACCAGATTCATGGTGAAGCTTTCATCGTACCAGATATAAGAAAAGCGTGAAAAATAAAGCAAAACAGCGGAATATACCGCTATGATCGCAAGGGATATTATGTTTGGGATCCTGTCTTTGTTTTTCATGAAAAAGCCTTTCAAAATAAGAAATCGCAAGGAAATTTTACTATAGGGGCGGGTATTTTTCAATGAAGGTTTTTGCTTTCAGTATATGTGCGGATATGGTATTATAAAGTGATGTTTTATGTTTAAACGGGGGGTTTACATGAAGAAAGTCTACAAGGTCACGGTGACATGGATCGGTGCGATGATCTGCCTCGGATTAACGTTATTATCCGCGGTATATGACTGCTATATGAGCGATGTCTGGTCATCCTTCCATGAGATCACCATATTTGAAAAAGATCATATATGGATAAACCTGTTGGCGCTTCTGTTTTTTGTAGGCGTATTCTGGGCTCTTGCGAAAAGATTCTCCAATGTGCGCATTTCGGAAATCTCCTATGAGGTGATCCACTATCTGCTGCTGGCGGTGATCGCGGCGATGGGTGTTTTCTGGGTGCTCAGCGTCAAAGCGGTTCCCAGGGAGGATCAGCTGTTTATTCAACAGAGCCTCGGGGCATTTTTAAACGGGGACAAGGCGCCCTTCATGCCTGACGGATACATAGGCATTTACCCTCATCAGACGGGATATATGTGGTTTTCGCTTATAGTTGCGAAGATATTCGGGCTTTACAACTATACTGCCCTGCAGCTGATAAACGTTGCTGCACTGGTGCTTTTTTACGAGTCACTCACAAGGCTGTGCGATCTGTTTCAGTTTAAGAAGCATGTGGGGATAATGATCCTCGTGGCAGGAATATTGTTCTACCCGCTTATCATTTACACCTCCTTTGTTTACGGCAACGTACTCGGACTTGCCTTTGCCACTGCTTCCATATGGAGAGCCTTCTGCGTTGACAGCGACAGATCGAGGCCTGTCCTTAATTATATCCTTTCCGCGGTGCTGATGGCTTTGGCTGTGCAGTGCAAAAAGAACTATCTGATATTCGCCATCGGTCTGATAATATGGCTTTTTGTAAAGGCCTGCGCCGATAAGAAGAAGCAGACATTTATCGCTCTTGCGGGAATCGTACTGGCGGTGATCCTCGGAATGCGTCTTCCCATCGCGCTGACAGAATGGCGCACCGGCTGCAAACTCGATTCGGGAATTCCCGCAACGGCCTTCATCGCCATGGGTCTTCAGGAAAGTGAAAGGGCTCCGGGCTGGTACAACGAGTACACGAAGGATCTGGCCTTTTCCACTGAACATGACCACAAAGTCCAGGTACAGATCGCGAAGCAGGATATAAAGGAATCCCTGAACCGTTTTAAGAGGGACCCGAAGTATGCTTTCGTGTTCTTTTTAAACAAGACGAAGTCCCAGTGGAGCAATCCCACCTTCCAGTCGGTGTGGGTAAATCAGTTTGTGGGAGATACGGAAACACAGCCGAAATGGGTACAGAGTTTTCTTTCATTTGACAACGTGATGATCCATGTAAGATATCTGAGTATCCTTACATTCATCATCTTTTTCGGTGCACTCCTGTACATACCCCTTTCCGTAAGGGAGGACCGGTACACGGAGTCCCTGATCCTTTTGATGATAGTCATCGGAGGTTTTATTTTTCATACATTCTGGGAAGGAAAGAGCGAATATACCATCTCGTATTTTGTTCTTCTCATTCCCTATTGCTGTGCGGGTTTTGTAAGGCTCGCAGAAAGACTTGGTAAGATATATGAACAACAAGGTACTGAAAACACTTGAATACGAAAATATCATAAAATTACTTGAAGAAAAAGCAGGTTCCGAACCTGCGAAGAAAATGTGCCGTGAACTTCGTCCCATGACGGAGATCCACGAGATCGAGGACGCCCAGAGAAATACGGCGGATGCCCTTGAAAGACTCATCAAAAAGGGAAGCATCAGCTTCGGGTCAAACAGGGACTTCGGATATGCCTTAAAGAGCCTGGAGATAGGAAGTACTTTAACGGCAACAGAGCTTTTGAGATTTGCCCGTTTTCTTACAAACGTAGGAAGGGTAAAGGCCTGGGGCGTACGGGAAAAGGAAGAAGAGGAAGCGGATTCCCTTGATGATTACTTTGATCTTTTAGAGCCCCTTAAGAGAACGGCGGAGGAGATAAACCGCTGCATATTAAACGAAGACGGGGATATGGCGGACGACGCAAGCCCCACACTCAAGAGCATCAGGAAGAACAAACAGATCACAAGCGATAAGATCCACAGCCAGTTAAACCAGATGGTGAACGGTTCACTCCGCACCTATCTTCAGGACGCAGTGGTCACTATGAGAGACAACCGTTACTGTATCCCCGTTAAGGCGGAGTACAAGGGACAGATCACAGGTATGGTACACGATCAGTCTTCCACCGGAGCCACTGTTTTCATCGAGCCTCAGGCAGTGGTGGACTTAAACAACAGGATCCGCGAGCTTGAGATCGAAGAAGAAAAAGAGATACAGGTGATCCTGGCAACTCTGTCGGGAGAGCTGGGAGTTCATACGACAGAGCTTAAGACCGACATGGATTTCATGACGAAGCTGGACTTTATCTTTGCAAAAGGCCAGCTGGCTCTTGAACAGAACGCTTCAAGACCGGTCTTTAATACAGAACATCGCATCAATATAAGGCGTGGGCGTCATCCTTTACTGGATAAGAAGAAGGTGGTTCCCATAGATGTTCCTCTGGGCGAGGATTACGATCTTTTGGTCATCACCGGTCCCAATACCGGCGGTAAGACCGTAACCTTGAAGACAGTGGGCCTCTTTACACTGATGGGACAGGCGGGGCTTCATATCCCGGCGGGAGACCGTTCGGAGCTTTCGATATTTGAAGAAGTATTTGCGGATATAGGTGACGAGCAGAGCATTGAACAAAGTCTTTCCACCTTCTCCTCCCATATGAGATCCATAGTCCATATCCTTGAAAATGCGGACGACAATTCCTTATGTCTTTTTGACGAACTCGGAGCGGGAACGGATCCTACGGAAGGCGCCGCTTTAGCAATAGCGATACTCGATCATCTTCACAGCCGCGGTATCAGGACAATGGCCACAACTCATTACAGCGAGCTTAAGCTTTATGCATTGTCCACGGACTTTGTTCAGAATGCCTGCTGCGAGTTTGATGTGGAAACATTATCACCTACCTACAGGCTGCTCATCGGTATCCCCGGAAAGTCCAATGCTTTCGCTATTTCCAGGAAGCTGGGACTGTCCGATACCATCATAGAAGCGGCTAAGGCCCAGATCTCCGATGATTCCGAGCATTTCGAGGATGTGATCGCCGATCTTGAAAGGTCCCGCGTTCAAATGGAACGTGACAAGGAGGAGATCGCCAGGCAGAAGCTGGAGATCCTTGAAAAAACAAAGGCCCTCGACGAGAAGACTGCGAAACTTAACGATTCTAAGGACCGTATCTTAAGGGAGGCCAACGAAGAAGCCCGGGACATTCTGGCCGAGGCCAAGGAATATGCGGACGAAACCATTCGCATAATGCAGAAAGCCGGATCAAACATTTCCATGAAGGATCTTGAGGCAAGGCGTCAGAACCTTCGGGGCAAGATGAACGACAAGAACGAGAAGATAGCAAGAAAGCGTGACGAAAAAGAACCCGTGGGACTAAATCCCAAGGACCTTCATATCGGAGACATGGTAAAGATCGTTTCCATGGGAATGAAGGGAACCGTCAGCACCCTTCCCGACGCAAAGGGAAATCTTTACGTTCAGTGCGGCATTATCCGCTCCCAGACAAATATCAAAGACCTGGCAGCGGTTCAGGAGCAGGAGATCACCGGTCCCGGAATGCCCAAGTCCTCCGGCGGCTCCGGAAAGATAAAGATGTCCAAAGCCCTTTCCGTATCCTACGAGTGCAACCTTATAGGAAAGAACGTGGATGAAGCTCTGGCCATTCTTGATAAATACCTTGATGATGCATATCTCTCCCACATGAGCCAGGTACGCATCGTTCACGGAAAAGGAACGGGAACCTTACGAAACGCCGTTCAGAACTATCTTAAAAGATGCAGCTACGTCAAATCCTACAGAGCCGGAGAACACGGCGAAGGAGATGCGGGCGTTACCATAGCAGAGTTTAAATAAAGGGAGATCCTTATGGCGGAAAAACAAAAGATAATGATCGTCGATGACGACAATAATATTGCGGAGCTGATCTCTTTGTATCTTATCAAGGAATGCTTCGACACAAAGATCGAGAATGACGGTGAAAGTGCGCTGGAGGACTTTGATTCCTTTGCGCCGGACCTTGTTCTTCTTGACATAATGCTTCCCGGCATTGACGGCTACAGAGTCTGCAGGGAATTAAGGACAAGGACCGATACTCCCATCATCATGCTTTCGGCAAAGGGCGAGGTATTTGACAAGGTGCTGGGACTTGAGCTCGGAGCGGATGACTACATGGAAAAGCCCTTTGATTCAAAGGAGCTTGTTGCCAGAGTAAAGGCGATCTTAAGAAGGGTCAGCAAGGAGCCTGAAAAGAAGGTTGAATCCGATGACAAGATCGTTGAATATCCCGATCTTAAGATCAACCTCACCAACTATTCCGTAACCTACAGGGGCGAGAATGTTGACATGCCTCCGAAGGAACTGGAGCTTTTATATTTCCTTGCGTCCCAGCCCAACCACGTATTTACGAGAGAGCAGCTGCTTAACAGTATCTGGGGCTATGAGTACATGGGCGACACCCGTACCGTTGACGTTCATATCAAGCGTCTCAGGGAAAAGATCAACGATCATGAAAAATGGGCCATCTCCACTATCTGGGGAGTAGGCTACAAGTTTGAGACCAGAGCATAATGAAAAGAACACTTTATTTAAAATTTCTTTTTGCATATCTGATATTCGGTGTCTTCGGTTTTATCATCGTAAGCTCCTTTGTGTCACAGAACACTTACAACCGGCTTACGAAGGAAAAAGCGGAATCGGTGTATCGTGAAGCGAACCTTCTTGCCAACACCTATGCAGCGGACCTTTATTCAACCACAAGGTCCCTTGCGGAGGTTAAGGAGCAGCTCGATAACCTTGGAACCTTTATGTCCGCCACCATCTGGATCATAAACCCCTCGGGCCGTATGGTTATAAGCTCGGACAGACCCCTGGATGTGGAAAATCCCTTTGTTGTGGAGGGCTTCGATCCCACCGTTACCGGAGACAGCTACTATACCACCGGCACCTTTTTCGGTAGCTTTAACGAAGAGGTGCTGAGTGTTTTTGCGCCCATCACGGCGAACTTCAAGGTAAAGGGATATGTGGTCATTCATACCACAATGGCGGATATAGCAAAACAAAGCGATGACTTTCTTGCCATAGCTTATCTGCTTCTGGGCATTCTTCTTGCCCTTTCCCTGATAATCCTTTTCTTCTTCACGGAAATGGTTTACCTGCCCCTTAAGAAGATCACCGCCGCAACGGAGCAGTATGCTTCGGGAAATATGCACTACGAGTTCAGCATAGACAGCAGCGACGAAATGGGTTATCTGGCCGCAATGCTTCAGTACATGGCAGCAGAGATCGCAAGCAGCGAGGACAATCAGAAGAAGTTTATCGCCAACGTTTCCCACGATTTCAGATCCCCACTTACTTCCATTCGCGGCTATCTTGAGGCAATGCTCGACGGAACCATTCCACCGGAGATGCATGAAAAATACCTCGGTATCGTCTTAAGCGAGACCGAGCGTCTTACGAAACTTACAAACGGCCTGCTTGCCCTCAACAACCTGAACATGAAGGGTGTTGTTCTTGAGTGGTCGGATTTTGATATAAACGAAGTCATAAAGAGCACTGTCCTTTCTTTCGAAGGCACCTGCAGAAAAAGAAGCATTTCCATAGAGCTTGCTCTCTACGGGGAAAGCCTTTACGTTCACGCGGACGAAATGAAGATCGGCCAGGTTCTCTACAACCTTCTTGATAATGCCATCAAGTTCTCCCACAACGACTCCTCCATAAGGATCGAGACCACGGAGAAGCACAACAAAGCCTTCATTTCCGTTAAGGATTCCGGTATCGGAATTCCGAAGGATGACGTGAAGTTTGTTTTTAACCGATTCTACAAATCCGATCTTTCCCGAGGAAAGGACAAAAAGGGCACGGGCCTGGGACTTTCCATCGTTAAGGAGATCATCACCGCTCATGACGAGCACATAAACGTAATCAGCACCGAAGGCGTGGGAACGGAATTCATCTTTTCCCTTGCCAAGACAGAGGAATGATCATGGAAGATATGGAAAAACAAAAATCCGGAAACGCTCCGGAAAACGGCCCCTCCGAGGAGAAAAAAGACTTTGTCTTCATACGTGAGGAGATAAAGAACCGTCCGGTCAACAGGGGAAAGCTTGCGAGAAGTACGCTTATTTCGGCAGTTTCAGCTCTGGTATTCGGTCTGGTGGCATGTATCACTTTTGCGGTACTGCTTCCTTTTGCAACGGGTTATTTTGAAAAGGATACTCCGGCCAGCACGGAGCAGCAGTCTACGCAGGTTATTTTTCCGGAAGAGACCGCGGAAGAAGAAATGAATCCCGAGGATATGCTTCAGACTCCCGAGCCCGAGATCAATATCGAGGAGATAACCGCGGCCATCGAGGAAGAGGAAATACAGAACATCGTTGACAATATAGAGTATAAGTTCACTCTGAACGATTATCAGGAGATATTTGAGGACCTTGCGGCCATAGCGGATGAAGCGGAGAAGGCAATAGTCAGGGTAAGAACGGTGGCAAAGGAAAGGGACTGGTTTGATACCCTTCTTGAAGAAAGTACGGAAGTGCCGGGAGTGATAGTTGCGAGTAATGAGTCAAATCTTTATGTGCTTACATACACGAACATGATCGATACTTCCGAAGAGATCTATATCACCTTTGCAAACGACATTTCCATAAAGGGTTTCTTCAGGGCAAACGATCCGAGGACCGGCCTTGGGATCATAGCCGTACCCGACATTTTCATAAATCAGGCAACCAGGCAGAGTATTTCTGTGGCAAAGCTCGGAAGTTCAAACTCATCCCTTCTTTCGGGAGCCCTTGTTCTTGCGGTGGGAAGTCCCATGGGTAATTACGGCTCCATGAACTTCGGAATGATAACCTCCTACGGAAACCGCCTTAACATTCCGGACAACTGCTACAAGCAGATCACCACGGACATATACGGAACCGTCAATTCCGGCGGTGTGCTCATAAACCTCAAAGGCGAGGTCGTTGGTATCATAAACTGGGATTATGCCGACAGGAACGCGCCGAACCTCATCACTGCCTTCGGAATCTCGGAGCTTAAGAAGACGATGGAAAAGATGATAAACAATCAGGATCTCATCCATCTGGGCGTTACTGCCATCGATGTTCCTTCAGAGGCAAGGACCGGTTACGGAGCTCCCGCAGGGGCTTTTGTTGTTTCGGTTGAAATGGATTCCCCTGCCATGCGCGCAGGCATTCAGGCGGGCGACATTATCGTGGGGATCGGAAGCAAGACCATCGCTTCAAGCACGGAACTGGTAGCGGCGATCAGGGATCTTGCCGTGGAAGAAGAAATGACTGTGAATGTTGTGCGATACTCTCAGGAAGAATATAAAGAATTAAGCTTTTCGGCTGTGCCGGAAGCATTAGGAGAGAAAGACAGGTGATATCATGAAATTTATCAAGGATTTAAGAGACGGCGAGCATTTACAGGGGATCTACCTCTGCAAACAGAAGACTTCCGCCGTTACAAAAAACGGAAAGCCCTATGACAACGTTATCCTTCAGGACAAGACCGGTTCCATAGACTGTAAGATCTGGGACGTTGGAAGTGCCGGAATAGCGGATTTCGAGGCTCTTGACTATGTGGACATAGTCGGTGACGTTTCGGTATTCAACAATGCCCTTCAGGTATCCATAAAGAGAGTGCGCGTGGCTCAGGAAGGGGAATACGAGCCGGGGGATTACCTTCCCGTAAGCTCTAAAAATAACGATGAGATGTTTAAGGACCTTATGTCCCTCATCAATTCCGTTGATAACCGTTTCCTTAAGAGACTTCTCGAATATTTCTTTGTGGATGATGCGGCTTTCGTTAAGAAGTTCAGAAATTCCAGCGCGGCGAAAAGCGTGCATCACGGATTTGTGGGAGGACTTCTGGAGCATACCCTTTCCGTGGCTCAGACCTGCGACTATCTTTCAAAGAAGTATCCCATTCTCAAGAGGGACCTTCTTGTTACGGCAGCGATCTGCCACGACATCGGAAAAACAAAGGAACTGACACCCTTCCCTGAGAATGATTACACCGATGAAGGAAATCTCCTCGGACATATCGTTATGGGCTATGAAATGATAGGAGAAGCCGCAAGGAACATCGACGGTTTTCCGAGAAGCCTTGAGGATGAGCTTAAGCACTGCATTTTGGCACATCACGGAAAGCTTGAGTTCGGATCCCCCAAAAAGCCCGCACTTATCGAGGCAGTGGCATTGAATTACGCCGACGATCTCGATGCGAAGATGGAGACCTTCAAAGAAGCGCTGGAAAGCTCCGTGGGAACGGACTGGCTGGGCTTTAACAAAATGCTCGAAACCAACATACGCATGACGAAAGAAGAGGAATGATCGATGCTTGCAAAAAACAGCGAGATCGAACTGAATATTACCGCTCTTGGAAATGACGGAGAAGGTATAGGAAGAAGCGGCGACGGTATCACGATCTTTGTGCCCGGGGCTGTACCGGGAGATGTGATACTTGCTCACATTACCAAGGTTAAAAAGACCTATGCCTACGGTATCGTTAAGGAGATCCTTACAGCTTCCAAAGACAGGGTTGAGCCTAAATGTCCCGTCGCATCAAAATGCGGTGGCTGTACTCTTCAGCATCTTTCCTACGAGAAGCAGCTTGAATACAAGCAGAACAAAGTCCGTGACTGCATCGAGCGCATAGGCGGGATTGTTGATCCTCCCATGGAGCCCATAGTCGGCGCGGAGAATACATATTTTTACAGAAACAAAGCGCAGTTTCCCGTGGGAACCGATAAGGACGGAAATCCCGTCATCGGCTTTTACCGCCGTCATTCCCATGATGTTGTGAATAATCCCGATTGTGTCATTCAGGCTCCCGTAAACGGTGGAATAATGAAGGCATTTTCGGAGTTCATGGTGGAAAACTCTCTTTCTTCTTACAATGAAGAAACCGGAAAGGGTCTTATCCGCCATGTATATACCCGTGTGGGCTTTGCGACAAAAGAGGTTATGGTCTGCATCGTTGCAAACGGGAAGGAGATCCCAAATGCAGCCGGACTGGCGGAGCGCCTATCCGGGGTGTGCAAAGAGCATGGCTTAAACCTTGCAAGTCTCGTCCTTAACGTTAATCGAGAGAAGACAAACGTTATCCTCGGAAAAGAGACGATAACCCTTTACGGCAAGGATCATATAACGGATAAGATCGGTGACGTGGCGTTTAATATCTCGCCTCTTTCTTTTTATCAGGTCAATCCCGAGCAGACAAAGAAACTTTACGATCTGGCTGCGGAATACGCAGGCCTTACGGGAAACGAGGTACTTTGGGATCTGTACTGCGGGATCGGAACCATTTCCCTTTATCTTTCCCGCAAGGCAAAAAAGGTCTACGGCGTTGAGATCATTCCCGAGGCGATAGAGAATGCCAAGGAAAATGCCCGCATAAACGGCATCATCAATGCGGAATTCTTCACAGGAGCCTCCGAGGATGTGGCACCGAAGCTTCCTACTCCCGATGTGATCATCGTGGATCCTCCCAGGAAGGGCTGCGACGAGAAGCTCATCTCCACGATCCTTGAAGTAAAGCCCCGCCGCCTTGTCTATGTCTCCTGCGATCCCGCGACTCTCGCCCGGGACCTTAAGATCCTCACCGCCGGCGTCTTCACCCTTAATCGCGTCCGTCCCGTGGATCAGTTCATCCATTCCGGGCATGTGGAGACTGTAGTGTTGCTCACAAGAGTGAACTAATAGAAATCCTTGAATTTACGCACTTTTTCGAGCATTTCACGTTTGATAAGCCTGATTATTATGTGC
>JAEEGH010012829.1_pt1 | contig 18711 bp, 13 predicted proteins | sample 9134181 | NCBI WGS metagenome assembly JAEEGH01 (sample SAMN16246544, study PRJNA631951) | gut metagenome | biome: gut microbiome; feature: rumen; material: DP-attached | host: Bos | place: Iran: Karaj | collected 2018-10 | reverse complement strand
GATCTTAAGGTGGTTCTTACATTTTATTAAGAATCAAAGGTTTTTATGAAGGAGAAGAGGAGGAAAATTATGAGAAAGATCACGTCACTTGCGCTGGCAGCAATGATGGTCACTGCAACTTTTGTAGGCTGCGGTGGTGGTTCTTCAAACACGGGGGCAACTTCTGGCGATGGAGTTACAGCTTCGGGCGAGTTTGATTGGCGAGCTTTTGAAGGTGAAGAAATCACAGTGCTTTTTAGTGAGCATACTTATGCTGATGCTGTGGAAGAAAAGCTGGATGAGTTTACTGAGAAGACCGGTATCAAAGTAAATTATTCATCTATGCCTGAAGGCAATTACTTTGAGAAGCTCAATGTAGAGCTCAGCAGTCATTCTGGCTCAATCGATGTATTCATGACAGGTGCTTACCAGTCATGGGAATACGCAACAGCTGGTAATCTTGAGCCACTTGAGAATTACATCGACACAGGCCTTACAAGTCCAGATTGGAACTACAGCGATTTTATCCCTGCAGTTATCGACGCTCTTAAATGGGACTGTGTTCCTGGACATGCTGTAGGCTCTGGCTCTCAGTGGGCACTTCCAATGGGCTGGGAGGTAAACATTCTCACATATAATAAGAGAATTCTCGAGGAGAATGGTATTGAGGCTCCAAAGACAGCTGAGGAATTACTTGCTGCATCAAAGGCACTTAATGAGTTTGATGGCAGTGGCTCTTATGGTCTTGCTGTCAGAGGACTTCCAGACTGGGGAACAATTCACCCTGCATATATGTCTATGTACTCTACATGGGGTGCAAAGGATTTTGAAATTCAGGATGGCAAGCTTGTAAGTATGGTTAATTCACCAGAAGCTGTTGCTATGACAGAGTATTGGGTTGACCTGGTTAAAAATGGTAGCGCACCTCAGTGGGCAACATACGGCTGGGAAATGTGTGGCGCTGATCTTGGAGCAGGTAAGGCAGCTATGATGTGGGATGCAGACAGAGGCGGATACACACAGAACACACCTGGTTCTTCAAATGAAGCTGGAAATCTTGCTTTTGGAATGGTTCCATATCCAGAATCAGCTGGCAAGACAGAGGCAGATATGAAGTCTAACCTTTGGGTATGGTCAATGGCTATGAATGCTGATTCTTCAAAGAAGGAAGCTGCTTGGTATTTCATGCAGTATTTCACAAGCCCTGAGTTTATGAAGTGGTCAGGAATCGAGAAGGCTTGCACAGATACACCTCGTATGTCAGTACTTAATGACCCTGCATACAAAGAATCATTAGCAGGTGCAGAAGGATACTATGAGGCATTCTCTACTATTTCGCAGAGTGCAAGTATCTACTTTACACCACAGCCATATTTCACAGAGACTACCACAGAGTGGGCAAAGACATTGCAAGATTTGGTAACCACAAATAAGTATTCTTCTGTTCAAGAAGCGATGGACGAGCTAAAGATTACTATGGACGAACTGGTATCAGATCTAGAAGTAGAATGATTTTATAGGAAATAATTTGCCAAGGGGACATAAGCTCCCCTTGGTAATATCTAAAAAATAATTTATGAAGGAGTATACATGATGGCTAATAAAAAGAGCAACGATAAATCTGAACTGAATAAAGTGCCTTTTGCTACACGTGTCAGACCATATTTGATTGTTGCGCCTTCTCTAATCATTACAATTGGAATTATGGTTCCTTTTGCAATGGCAATTTGGTATTCACTTACAAACTATTCTTTTAAACTTCCTAATCATAAATTCATTGGACTTACAAACTGGGTGAATATGTTGGGAGACCCTTCTTTCTGGGGGGCTGTAAAGATTTCTCTATTATACGGTGTGATTTCTACTGTAATTGAGATGCTTATTGGATTGGGCGTCGCGATTCTACTTAACAATTTGAATAATGGGCTTTCAAAAGTGCTTAGAGTGTTGTTAGTATTTCCGCTTATGATTGCTCCTGTTACGGCCACAATTGTATGGCAGTTAATGCTTAATAGCTCGGTAGGTATTGTTGAAAAGCTTTTGAATATATTTGGAGTGTACAACTTCCCGTGGGCAGCAGCTCCAGGTACAGCACTTCTTACTGTTATCCTAATTGATGTATGGATTAATACAGCGTTTATTATTCTTTTGGTATTGGCTGGACTACAGTCCCTGCCAAAGTCACCTTTTGAATCTGCACTTATTGATGGTGGAAGCGCATGGTTTAATTTTACAAACTTAACACTTCCTATGCTAAAGCCAAGTCTTTACATTGCACTTTTATTTAGATTTATGGCGGCACTTCAGGAGTATGCAGTTATATTTGCGCTCACAAAGGGAGGACCAGGTGATTCGCTTATGTCCCTTTCCCTTACGGCATATCAAAAGGGATTTAAGTTCCAAAAATTTGGTGGAGCTATTCCATATATCCTAGTGCTTTGGTTGCTTATAAATATAGCCGCTAAACGTATTGTAAACTTACAACGCAATGCACAAAAGCAGGCTGCTGGCCTGGAAGAATAAAGGAGGAGTGTAATGAAAACTGGCAAACAAAAAGCACTTAATGTGCTTCAAAACATACTGTTGATTGTTTATGCAATTTTTGCACTCTTTCCACTGATTTGGATGGTGCTAATTTCATTTAAATCAGATACAGAAGTTTTTACAACTACATTTGTTTTTAATCCAACACTTGCTAACTATCAGGAAGTATTACTTAGGTCTGATTATGGAAGATATATCCTAGATAGCGTTATTGTATCTGGTGGAGCCGTGCTGGTATCTATTATTGTAGGCGTTCCCGCAGCATATGCTCTGGCTAGATACAATTTCCCTCGAAAAGAAGATTTGGCCTTTCAAATACTTTCTTATAAGTTTGCACCAGAAATTCTGGTGGTTTTGCCGCTGTTCATGATTTATCAAAAGATTGGTCTCTATGATAGCTACGTTGGTTTGATTTGGGTGTACCAACTGATATCGTTGCCACTTTTGATCTGGGTTGTCCGAGGATATTTTGAGGATATCTCAGTGGAAATTGAATATGCAGCACAGGTTGACGGTTACAGTTGGTATCAAATATTTTTTAAAATGCTGGTTCCCCTTATAAAGCCCGGCTTAGTTTCATCAGCCCTACTTGCGTTCATATTCGCATGGAATTCATTTACCTTTCCTTTGATACTGTCTAGTAACAATGTATACCCTGTAACCGTTGCAATCATGAAATATTTAGGTACCGATAGTGCACATTATGGTCAGTTGGCTGTTGCTTCAACTGTATCTGCTTTACCAGCTGTTATCTTTGCCCTATGCATTCAAAAACATCTGGTTAGAGGTCTTAGCTTCGGTGCTGTTAAAGGATAAGGAGTCTTACTTATGGCGAGAATACAACTGGAAAATGTCAAGAAAGCTTTTGGAAAAGTTCAGGCTCTTGATGGCATCACAATAGATGTTAAGGACAAAGAATTTTTCGTTCTTTTTGGACCTGCCGGAGCAGGAAAAACTACTATATTAAATTGCATTGCAGGAATAGCAATGCCAGAAGAAGGGGCAGTAAAATTTAACGGCGAGAATGTTAACCTAATTGATTCTGCTCATAGAAATGTGGCAATGGTATTTGAAAACTATGCCTTGTATCCTCAGATGACAGTTTATGACAATATGGCCTCAGCCTTGAGAAGTAAGCTCTATAAAACAGATGAAGCTGAAATAGAAAAGAGAATTCAGTGGGCAGCAAAGACCATGAAGATGGAAAATCTCTTAGAGAGACTGCCAAGTCAGCTTTCAAATGGGCAAAAGCAAAGAGTTGCCATGGGGCGAGCCTTGGTGCGTACGCCTAATGTATTTTTAATGGATGAGCCACTTGCTCATCTGGATGCTAAGCTGAGAAATTCCATGCGTACAGAGCTAAAGGAAATGCAGGCCAATCTAGGCTCAACATGTATTTATGTAACCCATGATTTTATGGAGGCAATGGCTCTTGGAGATAGAATTGCAATCATAAACAAGGGAAAGATTGTTCAGATTGGAACAGGCGATGAAATCTATTATATGCCTTGTAATGAGTTTACAGCTCAGCTCATGGGAGAACCACAGATAAATATCGTAAATGCGATAATTTCAGAAATGGATGGAAGCTTAATCGCCACTGTAAATGTAAATGGAAACAATGTAGCCCTAAAGCTTCCTGAAGACGAGAGGGTTTACCAGAAAATTAAAGAGTCTAATCTGACTAATGTGGATATAGGTCTTAGACCTCAGAATGTTAAATATTCATTTGAACCAAAGGATGGATATTTTAAGTCCAGTGTTTACAGCTATGAAAGCATTGGCAACAAGTCTGTAATTGTAGCTGAATGTGCAGATGATCAGCTTAGAATGATAGCACCAAATGGCCTTTCGGTAGCAATTGACAGTGACATCTATCTGTATTTTGAGCTAGACCGTGCAATCATTTTTGATGCTAATACTAAAGAATATATTGTCAGATATGATGAGCAGAGCTTTATTGATTTGGCTGCATCTATGGAGGAGAAATAATGGCGGGTTTAACACTTAATCATCTTTTTAAGAGATATGACAATTCTGGAAAGAAGAAAAAGATAAAGAACGATTTTGCCGTAAAAGATCTAAATCTGGTGTGCGAGCAGGGAGAGTTCGTGGCACTTTTAGGTCCTTCAGGATGTGGCAAGACAACAACGCTTCGCATGATAGCAGGCCTTGAGGAAATCACAGATGGAGAAATCTATATTGGAGACAGACTTGTAAACAAGGTCCATCCAAAGGATAGAAATATAGGGCTTGCCTTTGAGGACTATGCGATGTATCCACCTCTTAATGTATATGGAAATGTGGCATTTAACATGAGAGCCAAGGGCATTGATAAGTCTGAAATCGATAGAAAGGTTCGTGAGATTGCCCCTCTTATGCAGATTGATGATTTGCTGGATAAGATGCCGGTGAAGCTTTCCGGTGGACAAAAGCAGAGAGTAAATATTGCAAGAGCAATTATTAGAGAGCCGGAGCTATTGCTTATGGATGAGCCTCTTTCTCACTTAGATGGCAAGGCAAGACAGGCAATGCGTACGGAAATTAAACGTCTTATAAATAAGATAAAATGTACCACTGTCTATGTAACCCATGATCAGCTGGAGGCTATGTCCCTTGCAGATAAAATCGCCATTATCAATTTTGGAGTTTTGCAGCAGTTTGGTACACCAACAGAAGTGTACGATGACCCTGCAAATGAATTCGTGGCATCATTTATCGGCGAGCCTCCTATGAATATTTTGGAGACAAAAATAGTAGATGTAGATGGCACGTACTTTTTCACATTCAAGGATTCTAATCTTAGGATTGCAGTTCCGAAAAGATACTACAGTGTGGTTCATGATGGATTCTGTTGTAAGATGGGCGTGCGCCCAATGGATGTACTAGTTGGAGGAGAAGACTCAAAGGGTACTTCAGAAGAAATAGCAACATTTGAAAATCTAGGTGATGAGCGAAGAATAGGAATCCGTGTTGGTGATGTGCTTATGATGCTTATTACAGAAGATGAAAAGCGATATAAGAGAGGGGATGTAATCAAACTGGAAGTCAGAGAAGAGAAGACCCACCTCTTTGATATTGAAACTGGCGATAGAATTAGAGAGAAAGAAATATAGGAGGAATCATTATGAATATAGTTTTAAGTATCGCGTCACTAGCGCTACTGCTTCTCCTTGTTTGGCAAATATGGGGCTCAATCTGGAATATTATTGCCATTGTTATTAGCCTCTTTAAGGATTAAAAAGTAATGCGTCACACTACTGTGTGGCGCATTTTTCTGTCTGCAAAATGAGGATTGGCGCTGAGTGGGTGCTGCTCCTCGTTTAGAACTCTGAATTTTGATGGCGGATAGCCAGTGCTTTTTTTGAAGGCACGGGTGAATGCGGTGCAGCTGGCAAATCCGGACTGGTAGGAAATGTCTGTGACGGAAAGCTCTGGGTTGGACAAAAGTGTAGTGGCGTAATTTATGCGAATCTGCTGTAAATACTGGTAGAATGTGACGCCAGTGTAGTCGCTGAAAATGCGCTCAAAATGATACTTGCTAAAGCCGGCGTAGGATGCCACTGATTCTAGAGATAAGTCCTCTGAAAAATGCTCTGCAATATAGTTGCATACATTGTTGAGAGGAAGACTATTTTTCAATGCCCCTGCAGAAGCCTGTGAGTTTGACTCCTTGAAAAGGTGGATGTTCTTTCCACAAAAAGCGATTAATTGCATGAGGATAGAGTAGATCTCAAGCTCGTCATAGTCCGCAAGTTTTGTATAGGAAATAACTGTATCATCCATTTCCTCCTCATGGGTATATATATGAGGGGTAGAGCCAAAATACAATTCCATAATGGCATTCATTTGGCTGCAAATATAATTGTAGACGTCAGGTGGGCAAGATTTTTTCTTGATGTGAAGAGCAGGAGCCATGAGGTGAAAGGCCTTGTCAATTTCCTTTATGGCTCCGATGCCGGAAAAATCTGCCTGGATGTATACTCTAGTGCCAGGAGATAGAGAAAAAATCTCGTGAAGAACGGTAGGACAAATCAAAAGAATGTCATCTACCTCTACATAATAAGTCTGATTGCCGCAGATTACCTTGTAAGGAGCCTCTCTAGGCCAGATAATCTCGATGTCCGTATGCCAGTGAGCTGGAAAATCAGCGTGGAGGCGGTTGATAAACATTCTCAGACTGGTGTTAACTTTGTGCTGTACGTTTTCTTTAGCATCTTCATAATATCTTTTCATACCATCAATCCCCCAAAAGATGAATAGAAAAAACAGAAATAGCAATTTTTATCGTATCCGCATTTACGATTATTATTGTCACATTATAACATACCTAATCCCGCAAATGAGTGACAAAAGCGACATATTGCAATGGTAAATAATTGACCTTTTTAGGTAAATTATTAAATATGCACATATAAAATAGCAATTATAGTATGGTACATAGCAATTATGCACAGGCGAAATATTTTCTCGTAATATAAAATCGGTCTTAAGAAGGAAGCAAATGAATGCTTCAAAAAGCGACTACTAAACAGAAGGAGGATAAGGTATGAACAAAAAACGGGTTTTTAGTACTTTACTTGCTGCAGCTCTTGCTGTGACATCGTTAGTTGGTTGTGGTGATTCATCAACAGGGGGACAAACAGCGGTAAACAATGGTCCTAAGCAGACAGATGGAAAGAATCTTCCAGAGCTTACAACAGAGCCAATGGAAATCATTCTTTGGGACATCGCTACAGACGAGCCAGCAAAGAGTACACAGGAAGGTGCTGTACAGAGGTTTATGGCAGACTATCCTAACATCAAAATTACTCAGGTACACCAGCAGAATGATAACTATAAGCAGCAGCTTGTAGTTGCTATGAGTTCTGGTCAGGCTCCTAACATTTACGTACATTGGGGCGGCGGTCCAATGGCTGAATACTATAACTCAGGATATGCTAATGACATTACAGATATGTATGCAAAATACGATCATCCAGAGTTCATCGATGCAGCAGTTGCACAGTCTACATACGATGGCAAGATGCTTGCTATTCCATTTGGTGGACTTTCAGGATGTGATATTTACTATAACAAGACAATCTTCAAGGATTTAGGTCTTGAGGTTCCTCAGACAATCGACGAGCTTGAAGATGTATGCGATACACTTAAGGCAAACGGAATCACACCATTCTCACTTGCAAATGCATCTAAGTGGACAGGTTCTATGTACTACATGTACTTAGTTGCTCGTCACTCAGGCAATGCTGAATTCGATGCTGCATATACACAGGAAAATGGCGGAACATTTACAAGCGAAGCATTTATCTATGCTGGCGAGAAGATTCAGGATTGGGTAAAGAAGGGATACTTCCCAGATGGTGTTAACTCACTTTCAGCTGATGACAATCAGGATAGAGCACTTCTCTATGATGGCTCTGCTGCTATGATGCTTCACGGTGCATGGCAGGTATCTGGTATCAAGAATGATAATGAAGAGTGGTATAACGAGAACATTGGTGTATTCAGATTCCCAGAGGATTCAGAAGCTAAGGCTAAGGGCGTTCCTCAGGACGTAGAAATCGGTACAGCAATCGGTATGGGCATGAGCTTTAACTGCTACAACGATGACGGTACAGTAAATCAGGATATGCTTGATGCTTGCTATGTTCTTGCAACTCAGTACTACAACGATGATACATACAACAATGACCAGTTATCAACAGGTACACAGCCTTCAATCAAGGGTATGGAAGAGAATATTGATGATCCTAACATGAAGATTATCGCTGATGTGTTCTTCAACGCTTCAAACGTACAGCTCTGGTATGATCAGTATCTTCCAGCATCTGTAACAGAAGTACACAAGAATTGTATGACAGAATTGTTCGGTCTTGAAAAGACGCCTAAGGAGATAGGTGAGGAACACGACGCGGCAATGCAAAAAGCTCTTGCGGAACAATGACAAGCTACATAAGTAATTGTATACGCTGCTGCTAGTAGTAGAAAAAACAAGCTGCCCCACAGGGTTTCGGCTCTGGGGGCGGTTTTTAATTAAAGCAGTAGGAAGGAGAGTAGTGTGAAAAAGAATAATAACATGGGGCTTGCTCAGGCGAAGGCGAAAAGTACTGCCATAGCGGCGACAGTATTTTTATTTCCGGCCCTTTTACTTATAGGTATTTTTATAGTTTATCCAGTAATTGATACATTTGTCATAAGCGGATACAAATGGAATGGTATTTCCGCGGACAAAGTATTTGTGGGACTTGAGAACTGGAAAACTCTTCTCCATGACGAAATGTTTTGGAAATCATTCAAGCATAATTTAATAGTAATGGTATTTTCTATCGTTCTGCAGATTCCTCTTGGAATGCTTCTTGCTACATTCCTTGATGCAGGCGGCAAGAAATTTAACTTCTTTAAGATTATATGGTTCTTGCCATATCTTATGAGTTCGGTTGCAATCGCTTTCTTATTCGTATATGCGTTAGCAACAAACGGTGGTATGGTTTCTTCATTTGCTTCGATTATTCAGGGAAAAAAGGTGACTATCGACCTACTTGGAACAGCGCCAAATGCCCTTTATACAGTAATTGGAGTTATGGCTTGGCAGTTTACTCCATTTTACATGGTGTATTTCATCGCCGGCTACGGAAACATCGATACTACAATTTACGAGGCAGCTATCATCGATGGCGCCACAAGATGGCAGTACATTAAAAATATTGCTATCCCACTCCTTGGACCTATTTTCAAGACTGCATGCATCATGTCTTTGATAGGTTCGCTTAAGTACTTTGATATGATTTGGAACATGACTCAGGGTGGACCTGCAGGCACAACAGAGCTGATGGCTACCTACATGTACAAGCTGTCATTCCAGCAATTTAGCATGGGTTATGGTTCTACGGTAGCAGCGGGAATGTTTATCCTAATCACTGCTATTGCCCTTATCTTTAACAAGGTATTCAAGGTTAAGGAGGTTTACTAGTTATGGCAAGAAATAATACAACAAGCTCGGATTACCGTAGCTCGAAAATAAAATCAAAGATAGCATGGGCCATAGCCATTTTCTTTGCTTGCATCATGTTGGTGCTTACACTGACACCATTTTTCTTTATGATAATGAACTCCTTCCGTAAGCAGTTTGACATGTTGCAGCAAGGTGTATTCCACCTTCCACACCCATGGTATTTTGATAACTATATAAACGTGGTGAAAAATGGATTCTTTGGATATTTCCTTCGAAGTGTAATCGTAGTTGGCATTTCGCTGGTGTTGATGCTTATCATCTCAGCATTTGCAGCTTATCCACTTTCTCGAATGAACTTTAAGCTGAACCCACTGATTTACGCAACAATTGTTGCCATGATGTCAGTTCCAATGCACGTTACACTTATTCCTATTTTCAAATTGACCACAGCTATAGGATTCTATGATTCCCTAAAGGCACTGATAGGTCCTTACGTTGCATTTGCGCTGCCAATGTCGGTATTTATTTTGACAGCATTTATGAAAACTATTCCAAAGGAGATTGAGGAGTCGGCAGAAATTGATGGCTGCAATCGCTATCAGAATTTCTTCAAGATAATACTTCCTCTTTCAAAATCAGGACTTTCTACACTTGCTATTTACAACGGTGTTGCTATGTGGAATGAATTCGCATTTGCGAATACGCTTCTTATTACACCAGCGAAAAAGACACTTCCACTTGCGCTTGGACAGTTCAAGGGTGAGCACTCACTTGATATTCCTATTATCCTAGCAGTACTTACTCTATCTGTTCTTCCTATGATAATTTTGTTTATCGTTTTCCAGGATAAGCTTGTAAAGGGCATGATGGCAGGTGCAGTTAAGGGATAACATAAGGGAGATTTTTTATGACAATATATGTAGATGTAAATGCTAAGCACGATGGCAACGGAACAGAAAAGTTGCCATACAGAAGAATAAATGAGGCCGCAAAGGTGGCACTTCCTGGAGATGAAATCCTTGTGGCTCCAGGAACATACAGAGAGTATGTTGACCCTGTAAATGCAGGTACTGAAGATGCTCCTATAGTTTACAAGAGCACCAAGCCACTTGGGGCAATTATCACAGGAGCAGAGAAGCTGACTGGCTGGGAGAAATACAAGAAAAATGTGTGGACAGCCAGGGTGAAAAACAGCGTCTTTGGTGGATATAATCCATACACAACACTTGTATACGGCGACTGGTATTTTGCAACTCCAAACAAGCACACAGGATGCGTTTGGTTAAATGATGAGGCACTTTACGAGGCACTTAGCATCGAAGAGTGCATCGAGGCAAAAGTCTATGAGTGCTCATGGGTACCAGAAAAATCAACTAGAAAATGGTATGCCGAACAGGACAAGAAAAATGATGAGACAGTTTTCTACTGTAACTTTGGCGGGGCAAACCCTAACAAGGAAAATGTTGAAATCACTGTAAGACGTGAGTGCTTTATGCCAAGCAAAGAGGGCGTGAGCTACATTACAGTCAGCGGATTTAACATCAACAAGGCGGCTACAACATGGGCGCCACCAGCAGCTTACCAGGATGGAATGATTTCTCCTCACTGGAGCAAGGGTTGGATAATCGAGGACAATGAAATCTGGGGCAGCAAGTGCGCAGGTATTTGCGTTGGCCGATATTATGACCCAGAGAATAGCAACTTCTATACAACAGAGCATGTTAAGAGTCCAACTCAGATGGAGAGAGACTCAGTATGCCGCGGCCAATATTATGGCTGGGTTAAGGAGAAAATCGGTGGACACATTATCCGCCGCAACAACATCCACCACTGCGAGCAGGGTGGAATCATCGGCCGAATGGGTGGAGTATTTAGTATCATAGAGGACAATCATATTCATCATATCAACAACATGATGGAGCTTGGCGGAGCTGAGATTGCAGGTATCAAAATGCATGCAGCAATCGATGTAATTATGAGACGCAATCACATCCACCACTGCACAATGGGAATCTGGTGCGACTGGGAGGCTCAGGGTACAAGAATTACCCAGAACCTTCTTCACGACAATCAGCGCCCAGAGTTTGCAGAGCAGCTAAAGGGCGGCATGACATGCCAGGATATTTTCGTAGAGGTAAGTCACGGCCCAACACTTATTGACAATAACATTCTTCTCTCCGATGTATCTTTGAGAATCGCAACGCAGGGTGTGGCAATGGTCCACAACCTGTGTGCCGGTTCATTTACCTACGTAGGAGATGGAACAAGTTGGAGATATACACCATATCACATGCCTCATAGAACAGAGGTAATGGGATTCATGACATTCCTTCACGGTGACGACAGAATCTACAACAACATTTTCATTCAGAAGTGGTCATCAAAGGATCTTGAGCTTCTTAATGACTCGGACCCAACAGAGAAATATGTTGAAAACCGCAAGGTAGGAACATACTGTTTTGACGAGTATCCTACATACGACAAGTGGATTAAGATGTTTGACATGGATACTGTATATCCGGATATGCGAAAGCATGAGGATGCTCATTTTGCTCATCTTCCAGTATGGATTGATGGCAATGCATATTTCCTAGGTGCAAAGCCATGGAAGAACGAGAAAAATAAACTTGTGGACAAGTCTAAGAAGGCCCGCGTTGATGTGGTAGAGAAAAATGGCGAGTACTTCCTTGATACAAATCTCTTTGAGCTCGTCAAGGATTTCAAGGTAGACATGATTTCTACAGACACTCTGGGCAAGGCATTTGAGCCACAGCAGAAATTCGAGAATCCTGATGGCACACCTATCACATTTGACTGTGATGTACTTGGCAATCACCGTGGAACTGATGTGATTCCAGGACCATTTGCCACAGTAGAGCTTGCTAAGTCAAAGCTCTATGGAAAGCTTGCTATCGAGTAAATGATTTTGGCCCTAGGGGACGGGGTTATAGGGCCAAAATAATTGATTTCTAGGCCAGCACACTTTTTGAGAGTGTGCTGGTTTTTTTTGGTCCAGGGGGACGGGGTTATAGGACCAAAATAATATGGAAATGCGTATTTTAAGGATTTTTTAAGAATTGGATTAGTACAATGGCAGAGATTACGTTTTCATCTTTTGTATTAGTGTGAATAAAAGATAGGAGAAATTTTGGATGAGAAAATTCTTAATAATTACTAGAAACATTTTCATGGGGATCATCGGACTGATGTTGCTTTTTGTGGTGGGCGTATTTATTTACAATCAGGTGATGCTTAAAAAGGAAGAGGTCTACTGGAAGAATCCGCCAGGAACAATGGTAGAGGTGGATGGACACAACATGCATGTTTACACTGAGGGCTCTGGGAACCATACCATAATTCTGCTTCCGGGATTTGGAACAGCTAGCCCATACGTAGACTTTTTACCAATGTGTCAGGAGCTGGCAAAGGATTATAAAGTGGTAATCATTGAGAGATTCGGTTATGGACTTAGTGATGTGGTTGATGGAGAGAGAAGTTTTGAGACAATTGTGGATCAGGATAGAAAGGCGCTTGATAAGCTGGGTATCAAGGAGCCATACGTGCTCTGCCCACATTCTATTTCTGGAATTGAGTCACTTATCTGGGCTCAGAATTATCCAGAGGAAGTAGAGGCAATTATTGGAATGGATATGTCTGATTCATCTATAAAAGAAGATGAAGAATTTCATGATGGAATTTTTGGTGTTGAAGGTACAGGTATTAGGGTACTTAGAGCAATGGGATTTTTAAGATTGATGGCAGATGAAGCAGGTAGTGAAGAGGAGAAGATGATTATTGCCATCGGAAATAGAAACTTTTTAAATAAAACACTTCTCAATGAGGCAAAGAGCTTGGATGCTGCCTGCGATATGATTGATAACAATCCATTGCCAAAGGTACCTACATTGCAGTTAGTTTCTACTGAAGCTGGTGATGCATGGCTGGCTAGTCATCAGGCAATAGTAGATGCATCTTCAAATGGAAAGTTGGTAGAGCTAGACTGTGGACACTATGTGTATGTAGAGGAGCCAGAGCGAGTAGTGGAGGAAATCAGAGGGTTCCTTGAGGCGATGTAAGAATTTGTAGGGATTACCTCTCGAGGAAGCGGAAGTGCTTTCTGTGGGGTAAACTCATGGAAATGGATGCAAAATGATTGAAATGGATTATAGATGATGTTATATTATAGATAAAGAAAGCACCCACTCCAAAGTGGATGCTCCCGATAGAGTTTAATTAGCTCTCAGTGAGAGCCGCCTCTTTCGTTTGCCGACGAGAGAGGCATTATTTTTTTCGCTTGTTGTTTCTCTTATCGAGAAAGTCAAGCAACGCAAGTAGGAAACCACAAGCTTTAAGGAGTAATGCTAATATTGTTAGCATAATCATCAACATTTCATAGTCCGACATATGCGTCACCTCCCTTCCATAGTGACATCCACTTTGTGGAGCACCTTATAGAATGGTTCGGGAGATTTCCACCTCGTCATGGGTACTTTCAGTACGGATGAACCGCATAAATAAATTTAGCACATATGTTCGAGAATTACAATCGGACAGTAACAATTTTTTATTAAAAAAGGTAATTCAGTGGGAAGCATAGGCTTCCCGCTTTTTTTAGCCGAGGTGTGGCATAAATATTTGAAAGATTAAGAAGGGATACGTGTAAATTTGCCCAAAACGGGAAATTTCACGTAAACAAGGAGTTGCTGGAATGATTTAGGTGGAATAGATAGAACCTACAGTGGTATAGTAATGCTAGAGGCGCTGGGATGAGGTGGCGCTAGAAAAAGAATGGGAAAATGCGGGAAAACATGAGAAAGTTAATTTTATTTGGAGATTCAAATACATACGGCTTTGATCCTAGAGGATTTGCCACTGGAAGATATCCTGCTGAGGCAAGGTGGGCTACCATCGTAAGTAACGCGCTATCAGAATCCTATCAGGTGGTGGAGGATGGCATGAATGGCCGTCAGCTGCCGGATGTGAGAGGCGGGTATTTTACAAGCATGCTAAGTGGGCTGAGTGAAGAGGATACTGTGGTAATGATGCTTGGCACCAATGACATATTGCTGACGTATATGCCTGATGCAAAAAAGACTGCAGAGAAAATGGAGAGGATTCTTAAATATGTTAAGGAGAACTTCAAGGGCAGATTCATCATGATTGCCCCTCCATATATAGAGGCGGATGACCCTGACCTTATGAGGTACAGGGAGGCAAGCATTGAGATGAACCAGATGTTTTTAAATTTGGCAGAGCAGTACGGCGTGGAGGCCATAAATGCAGCAGTCTGGAACATTCCTATGACATATGATGGGGTCCATTTTACAATGGATGGACAAAAAGTGTTCGCCGTGAGGTTTTTAGAAGAGAGAATTTAAAATAGCTGCTGTTCAGGAAACTGAGCAGCAGCTATTTTTTGTAAGGATTTTATAATTTAGTTTTTGAAAGATTATCGAACTTAGGCAGCTCTATGGCCATATCGGTGATGGTTGTTGTGATGGTGGTTGTGATGACCGCCGCCGTGACCAGGGTTGCCGCTTGAATCGCCGGATGTATTCTCTGATGCATCATCTGTAGAATCGCCGGTAGTATCATCAACTGTATCGACAGTAGTATCCTCCACAGTAGTATCTGTAGTATCCTCCACAGTAGTATCTGTAGTGTCATCTACAGTAGTGTCTGTAGTATCGTCTACAGTATCGTCTGTAGTATCCTCTGCTGTATCGACTGTTGCATCGTCTGTTGTAGTGGCAAATTCTGCATAATCGTCAGCATTGTAATCTGGGATAGACTGACCTTTTTGAACACTTTCGATAACATCATTGATGTAGGCTTCAATCTTTGGATCTTTTCCAATCTGAGAATAGTACTCCTCAGAAATGAGATATCTGTCAGTGATTTCTTTTGTGTCATTATCAATTACAGTGACGCCGATATTCTGAAGCTGAATTCCCTGAGACTGAACATGGCATCCTGGGTATTTCTTCTGGTTGATATCGGACATAGTTGTGTGAGAATGTCCGTCAAGCATCAAGTCGATTTTATGTACACCATCATCTTCGCCAGTGAAGGCAAAAAGGTCTACACTTCTGGTTCCGTTTGCATAAACCTTGTCATATATCTTTTTACCGTTTTCGTCTCTATCAAATACGAATCCCTTCTGATTTTTAAGAATGTCATTTTCAACACCTAAGTGAGCTAAAGTGATAATTACTTCTGCACCTTCTGCAGCCAATTTGTTGGCTGTTTCGCTGGCTGTGCTATGTAATTCGGTAGGATCTACAGAATATCCACATCTATCATACCAATTACCACTTTCTGGAGTAAGTAATCCGAAGAATCCTATTTTTACAGGTGTGATTTTCTCATCTGTAATGGCATAAGCTTGAACCTTATCGCCTGTAAGACCATTTATATTTGCATCTACAAATGTGAAATCAGCTGCGTTGATAATGTTGTCAAGTGCATCCTTTCTGTGTTCAAATTCATGATTGCCAAGGCATGCATAGTTATAACCAACTGCATTCATTATTTTTACAGCAGCAATTCCTTTTGACTTATCTGTACTTTCCTTTGCATCGTCACTTTTACTATCGTAATATTGTATTTCTGGTTTGTCTGTACTGAAATCTCCTGAATCTACAAGAATAACTGAAGCTCCACGTTCTTCCATTTTATTTTTTAGACCAGCAACATAGGCGAAGTCTGTGATGGCGCCATGTACATCGTTTGTTGAAATGATAACTGTCTTTCCTGTTAGATTCTCTTTTTTGCCGCCGTCAAGAGTATCATCGTATGATTTTCGCTCTTGTACAATAGAAAAATCTACAACCTCACCCCCAGCAGCTTCGACTGTACCAGCTGATGATAATAGGAGAGTAGCTGCTGTAAAAGCAGATACTAAAAATCTCGTAGTAAGTTTGTTTTTCAAAACAATACCTCCTTTATTCAAGTAATGTTTTCCAAGTAGTAGGTTAGTTACATGTAACATTGGGAATACCCTACCAAAAAAAATACGAATATGTCAAATGTATTTCATTAAAGCGATGAAAATATTACAAAGTGGATTTTGGAGAGATGAAAAAAATTTTCAAATATTATTCTCCCTATAAACCCTGTAAATACACAGAATATATATTGTGTGTAGTGAAAAAACTAAGTGATTATAGTGTAAGAAAAAATTAAAGAAGAGTTAAAAAGACTGAATAATAATCATATTTTATGTCAAAAATCTGAAATCTTTGTTTAATGAGTACTGTTTGGGCCTAACATCTTTGTTAAAATTTACGAATTGTAGACAAAAATACGAAACTGTTAAAATAATATAAGCTTAAACGTTTAAGAAAGAAATAAAGGACAAACTTAGGAATCGGGGGTGAAAAAAGAATAATGAAAAGAAAAACATCAATCGCGTTAGGGTTGCTTGTGACAGCAACAACAGTGCTTGCACCAAACTTGAAAGTTAATGCGGCACCGCAGATTGTTCCTTATGGTACAGTAGAGGCAGAGCTTGATTTTACAAGGAATGTAAAAGATGTTTTTACTGAAGAAGATGGGGTAACAACCGCTGTAAGTCTTGAAAACGGTAATTATTTTTCCATGAGGACCGTAAATTTCTCAAAGGGAGTTTCAAAAATCAGCGTTAAGTTAAAGGCTGACGGACCTGGAATCATTGTCATCCATAAAGGGGATGAAAATGGTGAAACAGTAGGAACTATCAGATACTCAGCTACAGATGGATATCAGGAATTCTCGGCAGATGTTAATAATTTGGCTGATACAGATTATTTTACTTTCGAAAATAAAGTTGGTACTTGTGCTGTAGATAGCTGGAAAGCAGTACCAGGAGAGACTCAGGAACCTGAAACACCAGAAACACCGGAAGAGCCTGATACTCCACCGGTGCAGCCACCATCAACAGAACAAGGTGCAATCAACCCTTATGAGAAGGTTGAGGCAGAGAATGCTACTTCAGATGAACTTACAAATGCGATGGTTGTACCATCAAAGGATAAAGTAGTAATCAATGAGAATGGTAAGGTTCTTGTACAGAACGTTAACTTCTCTCAGGGCGTTTCAAGTATCAACGTATATGCTCAGTCTTCAAAGCCAATGGTTAAGCTGAACGTATACATTGACGATGCAGATGCTCCAATAGGAACAGCAGCAGTTGGTACAAATATTACCAATGCAACTGCAATCAATGTTTCATCAAATATCACAGGTTCACACAATGTATACTTTGTGGCACAGGGCGGTTCGGTAACACTTGATGGATGGCAGGCAGTTGCATCAAGTGAGCAGCCTCCAGTTGAGGAGCCACCTGTAGTAGAGCCACCAGTAGGCGATACAGTAAATCCATACAGCGCAGTTGAGGCTGAAAGCGCAGCAGCAACTGATATGAGTAATGCAAGAGTTACTCCTAAGAAGGATGCTGTAAGTCTTACACAGGCTAATTCATATGTTGCATATAAGAATGTAAACTTCGCTCAGGGCGTAGAGTCATTTGATGCAAATGTTTCTGCGACCGCAGCAGCAATGCTTGAGGTCAGACTTGACTCAGCTACAGGCGACAAGGTTGCAGCATTTAGATTAGATCAGAATAGTACAATTACTACTAAGACAGCTAAGGCACTTTCTACAGTTACAGGAACACATGATGTTTACTTTGTAGTAGCAGGTGGATCAGGTGTTACACTTGATTCATGGGTAGCAAAGACATCAGGTACTGTAGAGGAGCCACCTGTAGTAGAGCCACCAGTAGGCGATACAATCAATCCTTATGAGAAGGTTGAGGCAGAAATCGCTACAGATCTTACAAGTGCAATGGTTACACCTTCAAAGGATAAGGTTGTAATCAATGAAAATGGTAGCGTTACTGTACAGAACGTAGATTTCTCACAGGGCGTTTCAAGTATCAATGCATACGCGCAGTCTTCAAAGCCAGGTGTAAGCTTGAATGTTTACATTGACGATGCAGATGCTCCAGCAGGAACAGCATCAGTTGGTCCAAGCATTACAAATGCAACTGCAATCAATGTTTCATCAGCTATCACAGGTGTCCACACTGTACGCTTCGAGGCTAAGGGCGGTTCTGTAACACTCGATGGATGGCAGGCAGTTGCAGGCGGCGGCGAGGAGCCACCAGTTGTAGAGCCACCAGTAGGCGATACAATCAATCCTTATGAGAAGGTTGAGGCAGAAATCGCTACAGATCTTTCAAGTGCAAGAGT
>JAEEGH010012825.1_pt1 | contig 18715 bp, 19 predicted proteins | sample 9134181 | NCBI WGS metagenome assembly JAEEGH01 (sample SAMN16246544, study PRJNA631951) | gut metagenome | biome: gut microbiome; feature: rumen; material: DP-attached | host: Bos | place: Iran: Karaj | collected 2018-10 | reverse complement strand
TGGCGGCGTTAATCTTCACGTTAAGTCCTGCGCCTATGACAGCGGAGCGTGCGCAGAGGGCACCCACGCCGGCGTCGGTGATGGAGTTGGGGTTGCCTATCTCCACCATGGCGTTTATCACCTCGAAGGCCTCGAAAGCTTTCTGCATAGTGCGGAAAGGCACTTGTGTGGCGTATTTGGTGGCCTCCTGAATGGCGGCAGTACGGGCTTTCTTCTCGTCGTCGGTCTTTTTGGGCAGGCCGAAAGCGTCCATAATCTTGTTGAAAGCGTTGGTGTCCTCGTCGACGAGGTGCAGCAGTTCGTCTTTGATGCGCTGGCCTTTCACGGCCCAGTTGGAGAACTCTTCCCAGCGGTCGTCCCAGCCGGCTTTGTGCGACGACAGGTTGGCCACCATGGTAGCCAGCGAAGCCGCCAGAGCGCCCATATAAGCGGAGATGGAGCCGCCTCCCGGGGCGGGGCTCTCGCTTGCCGTTTCGTCGGCGAAAGCGGTGCAGGTCATGTCCACCAGACGTTTGGAGGTGTTGTCCTCGAGGAAATATTCTATCACCTTCTCCTTGGGGTTGAAGGGTTTGAGGTCGTCCAAGCCCATTGATTTCACGGCAATCTTGATAATCTCGTCCTCGCTGACGCCGAGGGAGCGTTGCTGTTTGGCAAGGTAGTAGTTGCCGGCGTCGATAAGCACTTTTTTCGGGATCAGTCCAACGATTTCGCAACCGCTGACGCGAACTCCACGAGCGGCAGCCTTGGCGCAGACCTCCTCGAAAGCCACATGCACGGGGGTTACGGAGATGTTGGTGATGTTCATCGACACCTGTGCGATGCCGTATTCCTCTATAAACCAACCGATTGCCTTGGTGCATTTCAGCGTGCCGGGAATCATGATGGGGTTGCCGTTGGCGTCTTTCATGGGTTTTCCGGTAACTTTGCCCCCTTCGCGTTGCGGACGGCCTTTCTCACGCACGTCGAAAGCGATGGCGTTGGCGCGGCGTGTGGAGGTGGTGTTGAGGTTGTAGTTGATGGCCACGAGGAAATCGCGGGCACCCACCTGAGTGGCGCCGGTCTGAGCCACGTGGTCGTTCCATGCGTTGGGACCAAAGTCGGGTTTCCACTGCTCGGTGCCGAGGCGCGACGAGAGCGACTCGTATTCGCCGGTGCGGCAGTAGGCGAGGTTGCGGCGTTCGGGAACCTGAGCGGCCTCCTCGTAGCAGTAGATGGGGATGTTCAGCTCGGTGCCGATACGTTGTGCCAGCTTATGGGCGTAGCCCACCACCTCGTCCATGGTGATGTTGGAGACGGGTATGAGGGGGCATACGTCGGTGGCACCTTGGCGCGGATGGTCGCCGTGGTGGTTGCGCATGTCGATAAGTTCGGCGGCTTTCTTCACCACACGGTAGGCGGCTTCGCAAACGGGCTCCGGCTCGCCAACGAAAGTTATAACGGTGCGGTTGGTGGTGGCACCCGGATCCACGTCCAGAAGTTTCACGCCTTCAACCTTTTCTATCTCGGCAGTTACCTGATTGATGATGTTCATGTCGCGTCCTTCGCTGATATTGGGGACACATTCGATAATTTTTATCATTTGAGTTTTGGTTTATATTTTTGTTATTCAAATATTTATGTTAATACGTCGAAATTGACGGTTATGCAAATGTACGCAATTTTTTTCGAACTTTTGGCCAAAGAGTGTAGTATTTGGAAAAAAAATGGTATCTTTGTTTTGGTGTGTTTCGATACATTGGTTTTCGAATAATGTTATAATAAGTTTATTTATTGATTGTTATGAAAAAAAGTATAGTGCTTTTAACATTGTTTTCCGCAATTTTTCTTATGATTCTTCCGGTTTCGTGCAAGGATGAGGGGGAAGATGGGGATGCTCCTGTGGAGACAGGCAGCGTGCAGTTTACCGTGCGGGGATCTACTTTCAACATGCAGAAAGTGCAGGGCGGTACCTTCACCATGGGCGCCACTTCGGAGCAAGGCACACGGGACCCGGGTTCCAACGAATATCCCACGCATCAGGTCACTCTTTCCGATTATCTTATCGGCGAGACCGAGGTGACGCAGGAGTTGTGGTGTTCGGTGATGGGCGGCGACGACCCCGCAGTACATCAAGGTATGCAGAAACCTGTGGAGAACGTGAGTTGGAACGATTGTCAAGATTTTATAGCAGAACTCAACCGTCTTACGGGCGAGCATTTCCGTCTGCCCACCGAGGCGGAATGGGAATATGCCGCACGTGGCGGGGCGTTTCACAGCGGTTACAAATATTCGGGCAGCAACGAAGTCGACGATGTGGCGTGGTATTGCGTGAACAGCGACTACTCCACGCATCCCGTGAAGCAGAAACAGCCTAATGCACTGGGAATCTACGACATGAGCGGCAATGTGCACGAGTGGTGTTTCGATGTGTACGGACTATACACAGCCGAAACCCAGACCAATCCGCAGGGCTCCAATTCCAGCTCCGACCATGTGATTCGCGGCGGGGCATGGCTCAACACCACCAACTACTGCCGTGTGTCGTACCGTTATTGTTATTGCGTCACCCAAAAGAACGAATATCTGGGACTGCGCCTGGCTATGTCGAAATAGGGCGGGGTAGACGGTGCCGGAAATGACGTTTTCCCACGCATCGAGCTAACTTTTTTGTAAAATAAATGGCAAAAAGGCAATAATTTCGGAGTTTTTTCGTATCTTTGCAAGGTCCGTATTATATGGACAAAGAATTGAAAAATGGTTTAAGACTCTTATATACAGATAGATATGAAATTTAATGCAGTTGTTTTGATAATGGCTTTTGCCACTGCGGCATTCACGGCCAACGCCCAGAAAAGTCCTTCCGACGCACAGAACGACGGTTTTCGCGGCAAGGTGAAAAAGGTGTCGGAATATATCTACGACGCCGAAGGCACCGCCAAGGACCCGCATAAAGGCATGTCGCTACAGATTACCGAGACCAAGTACGACAACTACGGCAACAAAAAGGTGATAACCTTCTTCGCCGACGAGAACAACATCATTTTCAAAACCCGCTACAAACGCGACGCCATTGGCAACCTCATCCTTGAGCAGTTTATCGACCCCGACGGCGATGTGATTGGCCGTACCTATTATCAGTACGACCCCAACAACGTGCTTTCACAGATGTATGTGTTCGACGGCGAGACACAGCTCGAAAACCGTACCCTGTTTGTTTACGACGGTCAAGGCCGGTTGATTGGCAAGAATTTCTGCGACAACTACAACGACATCCTCGACCGCGAGGTGTATGAGTTGGGATACAACGGACTGCCCCAGAAAAAATCCATCTACAACCGCCAGAAAAAGCTGGTTGACGAGACCCTCTACGAATACGACGATCACGACCAGGTGATAACCGCCACACATTTCGACTACAACGGCAAGGATGCCGAGGTGGCCACCACGCTGTACGAATACAGTTACGACGACCACGGCAACTGGGTGGAACGCTACGAGTATGCCGTCGACGGCGACAAGATAGAGCCTGTCACCATCATCGAACGTACAATAGAGTATTATTAATTTTTTATCATCATAATATAGGCCGGCAGGATGTGAAACACCGTCTTGTCGGTTTTTTTTCGACAAAAACAGAGCATTATGAGCGAACGCAAAGTGAAAGTGGGCATTGCCCAGCTAAAATGTGCGGCCGACAAGCAGGCCAACATTAACAACGCCGTGGAAAAGATTCGCGCCTTGGCGGCACAGGGTGCCAATATAATATGTCTGCAGGAACTTTTCGCTTCGCTGTATTTCTGCGATGTGGAGGATTACCACAATTTCCGTCTGGCGGAGAGCATCCCCGGTCCCACCACCGAGCTGTTCTCGGCTCTGGCCAAGGAGCTGGGTGTGGTGATAGTGGCCTCGCTGTTCGAGAAACGTGCCGAAGGACTGTACCACAACACGGCCGCCGTTATCGACGCCGACGGCACCTATCTGGGCAAGTACCGCAAGATGCACATCCCCGACGACCCGGGCTACTACGAGAAATTCTATTTTACCCCCGGAGACTTGGGCTACAAGGTTTTCAAGACCCGTTTCGCCACCATCGGCGTGCTTATCTGCTGGGACCAGTGGTACCCCGAGGCTTCGCGCATCACTGCCTTGAAAGGCGCCGAGATACTGTTCTACCCCACTGCCATAGGCTGGGCCACCTCGCAGGACGAGGCCACCAACGACGAGCAGTATCAGGCGTGGCAGACCATACAAAGGGCTCACTCCGTGGCCAACGGCGTCCCTGTGGTGTCGGTGAACCGCACCGGCATGGAGGGCGACATGCAGTTCTGGGGCGGGTCGTTCATCACCAACGCCTTCGGACGGGTGAAATACCAGGCTCCGCACCTCGATGAGGCTCTGCATGTGGAGGAGATAGACCTCGCCGAGAGCGACCACTACCGCATGCACTGGCCCTACCTCCGCGACCGCCGCATCGACAGCTACGAGCCTATCCTTAAACGTTTTATCGACGAATAGCCTTTAGGCAAAATTCTTTTTCCCGTCGCCGGTATGGAAAATATCCGCAAGATAGTGCATATCGACATGGATGCCTTTTTCGCTTCGGTGGAGGAGCGCGATTTCCCCGAACTGAAAGGTCGTCCCGTGGCTGTGGGGCGTCCGGTGGAGCGTGGCGTGGTGGCTACGGCCAACTACGAGGCACGAAAATACGGGGTGCATTCCGCCATGTCGTCGAAAATGGCGCTGCAACGCTGCCCGCAGCTTATTTTCCAGCCACCGAGGTTCGATGTTTATAAGGCAGTGTCGAGGCAGGTGCACGAAATCTTTGCCGAATACACCGACATCATCGAGCCGCTCTCCATCGACGAGGCTTATCTGGACGTTACCGACAACAAGAAAGGCATGCCCTCGGCCACCATAGTGGCAAGGGAGATAAAACGTCACATCCGCGAGGTCACCATGCTGACGGCCTCGGCAGGAGTGTCGTACAACAAATTCCTTGCCAAGATAGCCTCCGACTACGACAAGCCCGACGGCCTTTTCGTGATAGAGCCTAAGGACGCCGTAGCTTTTGTGGCCACGTTGCCCGTGGGCAAGTTCTACGGCATTGGTCCCGTAACGGAGAAACACCTTGTAGGCATGGGGATACGTACCGGGGCCGACCTGCAGCGGCTTTCGCTGGCCGAGATGAACAATATTTTCGGCAAGAACGGACAGTTTTTCTACGACATAGTGCGCGGCATCGACAACCGCGAGGTGGTGGTGGACCGCGAGCGTAAGTCGTACAGCGCCGAATGTACCTTTGAAAAGGATTTGAACAGCAATTTTGCCGTGGTTACCGAGCTTTACCGCCTCGAGCAGCGGGTTTGGGAAGATGTGTCGCGTGCGGGGAAATACGGCAAGACGGTGACGTTGAAGATGCGTTTCGCAGATTTTTCGACCATCACACGGAGCTATACCGCCGAGGGCTACGTGTGCAGTTTCGCCGAATTACATGCCATTGTCAAGAGCCTACTTTCCAAGGTGGATTGTTCGGGCAGAGGTGTGCGTCTGTTGGGCGTAGGTGTGAGCAACCTCACCGATGTGGAAAACGAGTGTATGAGGCAACTCTCGTTGAAATTCAAGTAGCTGTGCGGCTTTGAGGAAAAAAATGTTGAATTGTTGAATTGTTTAGTTGTTTAATTGTTGAGGTGTTGAGTTGTTGAAATTTTAATTATCAATTATCAACTACTCTCTGTCGCCCCTTCGGGGCTCATTGGTTGGGGGTGTCCTTTATACGAGGGCTGTGGGTTCTCCGCTTCGCTATCGAAAGGTTCACTGAACCTTTCTTCACCCCCCGCCTGTAATCTGTCGCCCCTTCGGGGCTCATTTCTCCGCTCCCCTTGGTCGCTATCGAAAAGCCCACTGGACTTTTCTTCACACCTTCGGGGCTTTTACTGAATACTGACCACTGACACCTAATTGTCAATTGTAAATTGTTAATTATAAACTAGTTCCGAACTCCGAGTTCCGAATTCCGAACTATCAGGAGAGGCATTGGTTTTCCTGACGGGCTTCTTCGAGCACCTGTTCGTATTCGGCGGGGGTGAGGTCGTTGTAGAAGAAATAGACGGGGTTGACGCGTTTGCCGTTTTGTAGCACCTCGTAGTGCAGGTGGGGAGCCTGCGAGAGTCCTGTGGTGCCCACGTATCCCACCAGTTCGCCGCGTTTTATCTTCTTGCCTTGCACGGCTTTCACTTCGTTCATGTGCGCATACAGCGTCTTGAATCCGTTGCCGTGGTTTATAACGCACACTATGCCATATCCCGCATAGCCGTCGCCGCGGCCAGCCACCTCCACCACTCCGTCGCCGGTGGCGTAGATGGGGGTGCCTTTCTTGGCGGCCATGTCGATGCCGGTGTGCATGCGTGAGTAGTGCAGGATGGGGTGGTAGCGCATGCCGAATCCCGACACTATGTGGAAGGCGTTTTTGCGCATGGGCAGGATGGCGGGCATCGAGGCCATATATTCCACTTTGTTTTTGGCAAGTTTATACACCTCGTCGAACGAGAGCGACTGCACGTACATACGTTTGGTTATCTCGTCGAGACGCTGGTGGGTGGAGGTTATTTCCTCGGTGTTGTCGTAGCCCTGCAGCTCGTTGTAGCGTTCCACGCCTCCGATGCCGGAGTTGCGCACCTCCGACGAGATGGGCTCCGCTTCGAAGATGGTGCGGTAGATGTTGTCGTCGCGGTTTTCGAGGTCGGCAAGTTCGTCGGAGATAAGGTTCATGCGGCGGTTTATTTCGGCCAGCTGACGTTTGTACTGTGCGTTTTCGCGTTTCAGACGTTTCTCCTTGGGGGAGTCGATAAGGCTGTAGCCGAGGAATGTGAAGATGACGGCAAGCACAACGCCCAGAGCCACCGAGAACGACACCATCCGTAGGCGGTCCTTGATGCTTACCTTCACTTTCTCGAAAGTAAGGGTGTGCGGGTTGAACTTGTAGTTGTGCTTCTTCTTTGCCATTATTTTCTATTTTTACAGGGGCTGACACCCCTTTTTTTCTCCGCCCTTTGGGCTATTAACCATTGACCTTAGACCTATGACTTTGGACTTTAGACTAACGTAGTGTGTCGTTTTTTATTGTTTGGGAAGTTGAAAAAAGGTGCGGGTTATTTGTCAAACTCCTGATATTCGAGGTTTTTCGGGGTGCCGTTGTCGATGTCGAAGCGCACGAGGGTGGCTTTTAGGTGGAAGCCCTGATGTCCGCAGGCGCCGGGGTTGATGTGGAGCAGTTTGCGTTTTTCGTCGAACATTATGCGCAGAATGTGCGAGTGTCCGGCCACGAAGATGTCGGGTTTTTCTTTGTCGATGAGCGGCAGCACAAAACGGTCGTAGTGTCCGGGATAGCCCCCGATGTGTGTCATCATCACCTTGGCGCCCTCACAGTTGAAGAGCTGCACTGGCGGTATCTGGTAGCGCAGGTCCTGACCGTCGCAATTGCCGTACACCGCCGTCACAGGTTTAAAATCCTGCAGGGTGTTATAGGTGGCGAGGTTGCCGATGTCGCCGGCGTGCCAAAGTTCGTCGCAGTCCTTGAAAAAAGTGAATACCTGTTCCGGTATAAAACAGTGAGTGTCAGATAGTACGCCGATTTTTTTCATGGTAAAAGATGTTTGATCAGTATTGCAAAAATACGAAAAATAAATGAAAGGTGTTTGGTGGGCACCCTCCGAGAGCTGGGGGAACGAAAAACGTTGATACATATAACTGAAATTTTCTGACCGCAGATGACACGGATTTAACGGATTGATTTTGTGTGTGGTAATATTAGTATGACTACATATAGTGCGAATTATTGGGAACTACTATAATAAATAGGACAAAAATCCGTTTTTCCTTTTCCGAACAAAGACACTTATAGCGATGAACGCCCGAAAGATTCTGCCGTATCTGCTTGTAACCCTCGCTGTTGCGATGTGGGGTGTGTCGTTTGTGCTCACCAAGGCCATTTTCAATTCCGACGCGCATTACACCGCGACAATCATCGTCTTTTTCCGGCTGCTGTTTTCGGTAGTGATTTTTGTTCCTATCTTATTCATTGTCAGAAAGGTGCGAAAGATTGAAAAGGGCGACCTCAAGTATTTCCTCGGATTGGCGCTGATGGAGCCGTTTCTCTATTTTTTGTGCGAAAACACCGGTCTGCAGTACATCTCCAGCGGCTTGGCGTCGATGATTATCGGGCTGATACCTGTGTTTGTGCCTTTCGGGATGCTGATAGCCTACAAGGAGCGTCTCTCGCCGATGAATATCGTAGGGGGACTGGTGTCGCTTTTGGGCATCGCCACAATGATTCTGGGCAGCGGAGCAAGTCTGGGCAGCGAACTGCGGGGCATTCTACTGCTTTTCACGGCAGTGTTTATCACAGTGTTCTACTCGTTGATACTGAACAAGATAGTGGACAAGTACCCGCCTATCACCATCACCGTTTACCAAAACGTGATAGGCATTGTTTATTTCCTTCCGCTGCTTTTTTTCAACATCCCCAACCTGCAGGCAATACATTTCACGGCAAGTGCAGTGGGCTGTATCGCCGCGCTGGGATTGGGCTGTTCCACGCTGTCGTACGTGTTTTTCTATTACGGCATCCGCCGGATGGGGGCGTCGAGTGTGTTTGTGTTCAGCAACGCCACGCCCGTGTTCACCATGATTTTTGCCTGCGCCATAGGGCAGGAGAGTCTCACGCTGCTCAAGGTGGTGGGTATGGTGGTGGCCATAACGGGCGTTTCCATAGCACAGATAAAAAGAAAGAGCAACGTTTCACAATAAATATAAAATGTCGCCGTTAATTATGCCTATGAACAAAAACATTATATTGACAAGTATTGCCGCACTGCTGCTGTGCCTCTCGTGCAACAAGTTCGAGGGCGACCAGACGGTGCCGGCCTTCATCTCCATCGACAAGATAGAGGTGGCCAACGACCCGCACAACTCCATTTCCAACTATTCGGGCTGTTTCACCTCGAACATCGACGCGGTGCAGATTACGTTGCGTAACTCGGAGGAGAACCACCAACTCGGCGTCTTCACGCTGCCTTGCAGGGTTCCGGTGCTGCGACAGGGCGAATACACCATCAGCCTGACACCGGTGATAAAACTCAACGGCATCGCCGCCACACGAAGCAGCTACCCGTTTTATCGCAATATCAACATCAAAAACCAGACTCTGACTCCCGACCGCTGTCTCGAACTCGGCTCGCAGACCACCTACTACGACAGCACGGGATTCCTTTACAAAGTGTGGGAAGAATATTTTGAGCCGGAGATTCCCACCCTATCGCTGCCCGACACCGTTGTGCAACGCGTCACCTCGCCCGACACCGTGCGCAGCGACCGCGGATGTGGGGCCGTGTACTTGAAAACGGACCAGAGCGCCGCCACCTTCATCTCAAACGAGGAGTTCACCGTTACCGACAACGGGGCGCTGTTCCTCGAACTCGACTACTGGACCAACGTGCCGCTGAGCGTGGGACTGTGCAGTCGCACCAGCCTCAACAGCAAATACGAGACATTCTACGCCATCACCCTCTACCCCAATTTCGACAAAGGGTGGAACAAAATATACATACAGCTGGGCAAGCTGTGGAGCCAGTACAGCTACTACAAACAGTTCCATATCGCTTTCCAGGCTGTGAACAGCAACGGCATCGAGGGCAAAGTGTATATAGACAACATTAAACTTACGGCCTACAAAGACAGAGACAAGAAATGATGAACAAAAAAGTGCAGATAGCCAAGTATGTGATTGCCGATTTCATCGGAACGGCACTGGCATGGGCGGCATTTTTCCTTTTCCGCAAGACGGTGGTGGAAAACGTGCCCTGCTCGGAGCTTGGTAATGCTCTGTACGACAGCAAGTTATGGTTGGGATTGCTGCTGATGCCACTTTCGTGGATAGCGTTGTACGCCATTCAGGGCACCTACCGTAACGTGTTCCGCAAATCGCGTCTCAACGAGCTGAAACAGACGCTGTTGGCTACGCTCATCGGCTCGGTGGTGATTTTCTTCGTGCTGCTGCTCGACGACCGTATAACCTCGTATAAATACTACTACCTGCTGTTTCTGGTGCTGTTCGGACTGCAGTTTTTCTTCACCTATTTCCCCCGACTGGTCATCACCACACGCAACGTGCACAGCATACACTCGCGCAAGATTGGTTTCAACACCCTGCTGATAGGCAACGGCGAAAAGGCTTGGAAAATCTTTCAAGAGGTTGAAAATCAGGAGATTTCGGCAGGAAACTTTTTCAAAGGCTACATCACGATGAACGAAAGTGCCGATCCGCAGCTGTCCGAAGCGTTGCCCTGTTTGGGCAGCATGGACAATGTTGTTCAGGTTATCGACGACAACACTATCGAAGAGGTGATTATCGCCGTGGAGAAATGCGAGCGGTCGATGCTCTCCACCATCATCAACCTGCTGTCCGCCAAGGAGGTGCTGATAAAAATCACCCCAGAGATACGCGACATCATCTTCGGTTCGGTGAAGATTACGTCCATTTTCCATTCGCCGCTTATCGTTATCGACACCCGACTGATGAAGGAGTGGCAGTACAGCGTGAAACGTATTATGGATGTGGTGATTGCGGCTTTGGCAATGATACTGCTCTCGCCGGTGTATCTGGTTACGGCCATCATTGTTAAGACCACTTCGAAAGGCAGCGTGTTCTACTCGCAGGAGCGTATCGGACTGGGCGGCAAGCCGTTCAAGATGCATAAGTTCCGTTCGATGTACACCGACGCCGAGAAGAGCGGCCCGATGCTTTCGAGCGACAACGACCCGCGTATAACGCCTTTCGGGCGTTTTATGCGCAAGGTGCGACTGGACGAGATCCCGCAGTTCTACAATGTGCTGAAAGGCACCATGTCGCTGGTGGGACCGCGTCCCGAACGCCAGTACTATATCGACCAGATTGTGCAACGCGCCCCCGAATATCTGCTTCTGCACAAGGTGAAACCCGGCATCACGTCGTGGGGACAGGTGAAATACGGCTACGCCGAGAATGTGGACCAGATGGTGGAACGTATGCGCTACGACCTTCTCTACCTCGAGAATATGTCCATCACCACCGACATCAAAATTCTGCTCTATACTGCGATAATAATAATGCAGGGGAGAGGTAAGTGATTTTTAGTTAAGAGTTAAGAATTAAGAGTTTAGAATTGTTTTTTAATTCGGATTTCGGATTTATGATTTCGGAATTATAGTTGGGAGTTTGCAGTTGGATTATGCGGGGGTTCGACAAGCTCACCCACCGCTCGGTGTCTGAGCCTGTCGAAGGCACACCTTCACTTAACATCTGTCTCTACCGCTTTTTTCGACCAAAGGCGGAGAAATTTGGCTACGCGTTTGGGGTTGTAGCCTTTGCCTTCCTCGAGAGATTCCGACTCCTGTATGTGGATGGGCGTGCCTTCGCTGTTGAGCACCACGAACACGGGGTAGCCGAAGCGTCCGGGGTTGCCCAGAAAGCGCATGGCTTCGAGGTTTTTGTTGGCTTTGGAGTAGTTGACATGGATATAGACGTAGTTCTCGACCATAAGCGGGGCGACAAGGCTGTCCGTTGTGGCGAACTGCGCGAACCTAATGCACCACGGACACCAGTTGCCTCCCACCTGACACATCACATAACGTCCGCTGGCTTGGGCCTCGGCCACGGCGGCACGAATCTGCTCCATGGCGTCGATACTTTCGTCGTAGGGTTTCTGCTGGGCCATGGCGGCGGTGGCACTGGCGAAAAGGATTGCTATAATCAGAATAACTTTTTTCATCGGTTTGAAGATGTCGTTTTAGTTTTTGTTGTGGGTTTTCCGGTTGCAAAGATACAATTTTTTTGCTGTTTTTTCCAAATGCGATGTGCAAATTCTTACTGTGGATGCCTAATATACATTTTATTGTTTTTGTGTATTTGGAGACAGTTTAAATTCATTTTTACAAATCACGTTAGAAGTTGTTTTCTCACACGTTTTATCCCTTCCTCAGCCTCTCCAGCGCATCGGGGCGGTGTGCGGTGACGGCACCGAGTTTCGCACAGGTTTCCATCTTGGTGCAGCCGCCGCAGTTGTCGAGGCCTTTGCCCATGGCGCAGTGACGTATCTGGCAAAGCTGTTCGCAGAAAACGGTCTTGGAGCCGTCCATGCGACAGCCCTGACAGTTGATCTGCTCGGGCAGGATGGTGGCGTTGTTCAACTCCGACCACAGACGGGCTGTACGCTCGCGCAGGGCTTGGTCGTTGTCGCGGGTGGCTATGTAGGCGTCGCACTCCTCGCAGTCGAGCCCGCAAAAGGCAATAAGATTGTTCATGATTGTAACATTTAATATCAACTGCAAAAGTACAAAAAAAACTCGAATTTGAGGTTATTTTTTAACACGAATTGCCATGACACCTGAAAGGTTGATGAGCTCCAAAACAACAAATAAAACCATGCGAATAATTGACCATTAATTGTTACAGGAAAGATTTTGATGATTCTTGTTTGTGGTGGTTTTTGAACACGAATTGCCACAAATTTGCCATTAATTAATTTTGTGGTTTTTGAACACGAATTGCCATGAATTGACCATTAATTGTTACAGGAAAGATTTTGATGATTCTTGTTTGTGGTGGTTTTGAACACGAATTGCCACAAATTAACCATTAATTTTTATGTGTGTTTTATAAAAAAGAAACAATATTATCAAGCGCAAAACGTTATTTAAAACGTTGATTATTTGTTAATTATTTGATTGATATGAATTTGAGAAAATACAAGGAATTGGTGTATTCCATTATTGGTGCCGCAATGGAGGTTCACCGTGAGTTGGGCGGGGGACTGCTGGAACCAATATACAACGAAGCGCTTTTTATTGAGCTTCAGGAAAGAGGCATTCATTGTGAGCGCGAAAAGCAACTTCCATGTTTCTACAAAGAATACAAATTGGAAAAATATTATCAGATGGACTTGGTAGTCGAAGATGTAATTGTTGAGCTCAAATCGGTCAACGAGCTGATTCCTGCACATAGGGAGCAGTTATTCAACTACTTGCGACTGACACGTATGCCAATCGGACTTCTTATCAATTTCGGGATGTCGAGCCTTCAAGGCGAACGATATGCCTATTTAGACGATGACAACGAATGTGTGCTAATCGACAAAAATATGGACATCGTGTATTGAAATTTTTGGATAATTATATGGCAATTCGTGTGAAAAGTATCACATTGTTTTATTCGTGATAGTCGCTGTCCTTCCATTCGAATTTCACCGTTTCGGGGACAAGGTATTTGCCAATTTTGTAGTCGATGTTGGCTTTGTGGGCCTGACTCAGCTGGTGGCACCTTTTCACACGGTACATCCGTCCGTCCTTGACGAAACGCGCCCCCGTCTGGTGGAAACGGAACGCCACCTCCTTTGCCACGCACTGCTCGCGGAGGGCCAGAATCCAGTCGTAGTGGCAGGGACGTGCGTCGTAGCCCGACTCGCCGCCCGCCGACACCTCGTCTATCGTCGCATCGAGATAGGGGCTGATGTCGATGGCCTCGAGCATGGGCGCCACGATGATGCTTTTGTGCTTGATGGGGAGCGAGCGGAATATGGGCAGCCGGTAGTCGGCCATGGCCTGATTCTCCACGGTGCAGCCCACCATGACGTTAGGGTAGCCGTCGCCCCAGTCGTCGGGCAGGCACTCCATGAAACGGTCGATGCGTTTGGTGAAGAAGAAAAACCACAGGTCGCTGCGCTGACGCATCATCTGCCAGCACTCGGGCCGCCACGCGTCGGCGTCTTTCAGCAGGAAATCGGAGGTGAAGCAGGTGAACACCACCTTGCCGCTCCCTATCTTCCACGACTTGTCGCGACGACGTTTCACGGGGAGGTCGAAATTGGCCGTCTTGCGGCACTGGCTGCTCGAAATCTCGCTGCCGTACATCTCATCCTGTCGGTACACATAGCAGTACTTGCAGCCGGGACTTATCTTGGTGCATCCGTGCCACGGGTTCCAGTCGGCGTAAATCTCCCAGTGTTCTGACATAGCGGTTTGTTTGACTTACTTATTTGGGTAACAGCTGTTTAGCCAATTCGGCTATTTCGTTTTCCGATTTCGAATTTGGGACAAAAATGGCGATAAACACGCATCTTCCGTCGGGCAGTATGACGACTCCGGCGTCGTTCATGTCCTGAGTGCCATCACCATTAGGGAACCCCGTGCCTGTTTTGTGAACGATGGTGGCCCCTTCGGGAATTGCGGCCGGTATGCGTTTAAAACCTGTCGAGCAATTGGACATGGTGTTCCAAACGAATGTAAGATATTGATTATCATCTTTATGTTTGAAGAACCATTGGAACAGACTAACCATTTCATAAGGTGTGGAGCTGTTCTTAATAGCCTTTGCCGGATTTTTGTGTAATTGCCTTTCGGTGAATCGGATATGGATCTCGCGAAATCCGTGATTGTGCAGAAATTTCGTTACCGCTTTTGGCTTGCCGCAATGCTTAAAAAGGATGTCGCACGCATTGTTATCGCTTTGGGCGAGCGAAAGTTCCAACAATTCGGCATACGAAAAAGCCCTCCTGCCTTCGAACATTTTCAGCATCGGGGACCAAGTGTCCTGCATCAGTTCCGTCTTGTCCACTACGATGGTGTCGGTTAGTGCCAGCCCGTTTCTGTTCAGATAATCAGCCACATATATGGCCTGCGGGAATTTCATGACGCTGTGCAAGGCGAAACTCTCGTCGGCGTTGAACAAACCGGCTGTGTGGTTATGCGAAACGCAAGCCCCATATCTCTCCGTCTTGGACTGGGCAAAAAGCAGTGCGGGCAAAAGCATTATCAGTATCAGAAGTTTACGTTTCATTTTTTCTCCATATAAATCCAAGTCAGTTTGGGGTTTTCGTTCAGTATTCCGGTGGGTTTGAACCCTTGGCGGAGATAGAAATTGTAGGTGGCGGACATTTGCAGACAGGCCCAGAACCACGCCCGCCGATGGGGCATGAGCCGCTGTATCTCGTAGAACATAAACCTGCCGATGCCTTGTCCCTGATAGTCGGGGTGTACCATCATGCGCCCCATCCACAGGGAGCCGTCGGCGACGTTGCCACGGATGGAGCCAATTATCTGTCCCTCCGCATTTTGCACTTTGTAGATGGTGCAACGGCGGAACTCTTGGCAGAGATGTTCCAACGTCTCGTCCAGAGGCGACTCGTCGGTCCAGTCCAGACTGCCGAAAGCGGGAGCATAGGCCTTGCGTTGCAGCTCCAGCAAGGCCGGAATATCCTGTTTTACGGCAAGTTCTATCTGCATCGGTTTACGGTTTTTATCACATTTCACATTGCAAAAGTACGATTTTTTCGCGACATGCCGAATTTCTTCGCCAACAAAAGCAATAAAATCGTAAACAGAGCGTTTTTTTGGAATAAAAACCGATCACACCATGAAAAAGTTTTTGTTTTTCTGCGCCACGACAATCGTACTCGCTTCCAATGCATTGGCACAACTGGAAGTAGTGCAATGTACTGAAGATGATTATAAAAAAGGTATCCAGAGCATGTTTTATTGCTCTCACCTTGATTTGTTGCCGGATTTTTCTCCGGCGGACAATGCGCGCATGGACAGTGTGCTGCGCCATCATTTTCTTGCTGCCGAAGGTTATGACGACACTGTGCATTATGACCTTTGGAGGGACACCTGGGTGTTACAACTTTTTGACACCAAAAACTACGTCGTGGAGTATGGTCCGGAAATCAAGGGAGGAGATGTCGTATTCGAACGCACAGCATTTATAGACACTTCGTTTCGTCCGCTGGGTTTCATAGTAGGAGGCAGGGCTACGTGGGATTGCTGCTCACGCAAAGTGGCTACGTTAGAGAATTCACTGTCCGGTGACGTATATCCAGTTTTGCACATATATAAATGGGATTCCCATTCGGCAATTCCTGTAGAGGTAGGAAAATACGCACCCAAAGATTTTGTTATTCAGGAATTCAACTATGGTTTATTCGACCTTTATGTGAAAGGCTACTATATTGTCAATGAACTTTACGCAGGCGATACCAGATATTTGAAGATAACCGTTGAACGCACAATAAAACCGTAAACAGAGCGTTAGTTTGGAATAAAAATCGATCACACCATGAAAAAGTTTTTGTTTTTCTGCGCCGCCATTCTAACCTTTGTTGCTGTGACAAGCTGCAATCATGAACAGCAACAGCCCAAATATGTGGACCGATATTATTGTTACGATGACGACGATGGAATGGAAATCATACTCCATAAGGATGGTACATTTGACATATATTATGGAATAACTCGGGAGCATTTGAAAGGGACTTATCAATGCATATTCCCTGATGTTTCGTTACAAATTGCTGAACCTGACACTCTGCTTTCCGAAGTGAGTATGAGAGATAATTTCGTAAATGGCTTGGATTCATTGAAGTTCAGTGCAAATGCAGATACATTGTATGTATTTGAACGCAATTCATTCTGTTTGAAATTAACTCCACACAATGCACTTTCTCATTTCCTGTTTAAAATGGGAATCTAAATTCACAATAAAACCCGAAACAGAGCGTTGAAGTATATAAACACACGATACACGTTATCAATAACATGACAAAGGACAACAACGGAATAAACCACACCAACGGCGAGGAGCACCGCAGCCTCATCGAATCCATGTCGCCGTTTCTGGACAACGGCAAGCCCAAGCTCGGCATTTTCTGGTACGATGCGGCAAACCAGTCGCTTTTCGGCGTGGAGAAGATTGACGCCGAACAGGCCGCCTTTGTCAACGGTCGCGCCACCATCTCCAAGCTGCACAAGACCTACTGGCAGAAACAGCACCACCGCGCCGAAGCCAAGGGCGACACTACCTCCATTTTCTATCAGGAGCACAACTACACGCTCATTCCCCGCGGCCGCATCTTCCTCGACGAAGCCACCGACCGCTTTTATGTCTGCGTCGGCAACTGGCTGCACGACGGCGTGGGAGGCCTCCCCGTGGATGCGGAAAAGCTGCACGAACTGATAGAGGACGAGTTCAACCTGCCTGTGGATTTCGAGTTTGTCATCGACTACCACTGGGACCTCGGCCACGGCTGGTCGGAGGAGCTGATGTAGGCAAGAAAAGCCCTGCGCTATTTCATTTTTCCAGAAAGAATCTTGTTCCGAAGCCCTTTTACAGCGGGTTTGTAATAGTCTATCTGCATGGCTTCGAGGGTACGCATAAACTCCTCCGTAAGCTCGGGGTAAAACTTGCACATGCGGTAGGCGAGTTTCATGCTCACCGACTGTATTCCGGGAGACTCATCGAGGCTGACCATGTGCTCAAGGCAGAAATCGAGGAAATCCGTCCTTAGGTCGTCTTCGGTTATCTCAAGGCGCTCCACTACGTTCAGCGACAGGCGTCTTACCGACGAGTTTTCGGTATGCATGGTCAGTTCCACAAGCTCGTCGAGCAGCATCTGCAGCTGCGAGAGTTACTTTTTGTCGGGGTGCACCATCATGCGTCCCATCCACAGCGAGTCGTCGGTGACGCTGCCACGGATGGAGCCAATTATCTGTCCCTCCGCATTTTGCACTTTGTAGATGGTGCAACGGCGGAATTCTTGGCACAGGTGTTCCAAGGTCTCGTCCAGAGGCGACTCGTCGGTCCAGTCCAGACTGCCGAAAGCCGGGGCGTAGGCCTTGCGCTGCAGCTCCAGCAGCTCGGGCATGTCCTCAATGGTGGCAAGTTTCAATTCCATCGTGAAAATTACAGACTTTAATTATACAACCAAAAAACTCTCAAAAGATTAATATTTTGATTTTCAACATCGAAAGACACTAAAACAACAAAAAACTTCAGTTTTTTTGGTGTTTTTAGATGTTCCGTTTATTTCTTCCAGCGTTTCAGCTGTGGGAAGTACTGATGCATCATCTGTATGTATTCCTCTTTGGTCATGGGTTTGGGCATGTTTTTGTTCACCTCGTCAACAAACTGTGCGCAGAAGTCGATCATCTCGTCCATGGTGCAGTTGTTGGTGAAAGCCCCGTCCTTGTAGCAGTAGAGGCAGTAATCCTTGTTGCGGCTGCCGTCGGCGTTGGTGCCGGACATCCCTTCGGTGAGCGGCATTCCGCAGCTCTGACAAAATTTTGGTTCCATATTATGGTTGTTATTTGTGAATGTTTATTTTCCAAGCATTTCGACAAGTTTTTTCTCCAGCTCTTCCTCCAGAGTCGTGGAGAATCCTATCTGGGTATGGACGATATTGCCATTGCGGTCGATGAAATAGAGTGTGGGGTAGCCCGACACACGGTATTCCTTTGGCAGTTCGCGGTCGGAGAAAAGAACGGTGTAGGTAACGTCGCGCTTGGCAAGGAAATCGGCCATTCTGGCCTTAACGGGGTCGTCTATCGGGTCGATGCCTATCATAACAAAGCCCTTGTCCTTGTATTTTTCGTGCAGACTTTGCAAGCAAGGCAATGCGGCACAGCATGGGGCACACGATTTGTAGAAGAAATCCACCAGCACCACCTTGTCTTTCAGGTCGGCGAGAGAGACAGTGTCGCCCGCAAGATTGGGCAGCGACCACAGCGGGGCTGGATCCCCTGCGGGAAGCAGCTCGGGAGGAGTATATGGAACATAGTCCTTTAAAAGCACTGTCTTTGGCACAACATCAAACGACAGTTTCGTATTATCGACTACGGGACTGAAAGATAGCAACTTGAACTCTCTGTACTCGAA
>JAEEGH010012823.1_pt1 | contig 18717 bp, 11 predicted proteins | sample 9134181 | NCBI WGS metagenome assembly JAEEGH01 (sample SAMN16246544, study PRJNA631951) | gut metagenome | biome: gut microbiome; feature: rumen; material: DP-attached | host: Bos | place: Iran: Karaj | collected 2018-10 | reverse complement strand
GTTGTATGGCAGCTGTGCGAGCTTGGCAAGGTCGATCAGGGCGGCGGTGGCACGATTGCAAAATATATGGCCAACCGCAACATCGACACCATCGACGCAGGCGTGCCCGTTCTGAGCATGCACGCGCCGTTTGAGACGGTTTCCAAGTTTGACTGCTGGATGACCTACAAGGGCGTTCTCGCGGCTTATCAGGAAAAGGCATAATCGAACCAATTGCACAGAAAAGCGGGTGAGTTTCACCCGCTTTTTTACTTGTTCTTTTTTTATATTTGTGCTATGATTAACATTCGAGGTTACATAATTCATATGCAATCCTGAATATTCGCTGTTTTCGGAGGTATTTACCAGTGTCCATTCTGAATGCGATCATTCTCGGTCTGGTGCAGGGCATTGCGGAGTTTCTGCCCATCTCCAGCTCCGGACATCTGTCCGTGCTGCAGAATCTGTTTCACATGTCCACCACGGAGCAGGGCCATCTGTTCTTTGACGTCATGCTCCATTTTGGCACGCTCATTTCTATCTTCATCGTATACTGGCAGGACATCGTGCAGATGGTGCGCGAGCTGATCTGGTTCTTCCAGGGCAAGGGTCTGCGCACCGGCAAGGGCCCGGATCGCCGTCCGCTCCCGATGGCGCGCCTGGTTCTGATGATCATCTTTGCCACGCTGCCGCTCGTGCTCGTGTTCCCGATCAAGGACAAGGTCGAGGAGCTTTATTATCACACGATTGCCATTGGTCTGTTTTTCCTGCTTACGGGCTGCATCCTCTTCATCTCTGACCGGATGCCGCAGGGAAAGCGCACCGAGCGCAACATGACCGTGAAGGATGCCCTCATCATCGGACTGTGCCAGTGCGTTGCCACCATCCCGGGCATCTCCCGCTCCGGCAGCACGATCACCGCCGGTATGGCCCGCGGTCTGGATCGTGACTTTGCCGTTAAGTTTTCGTTCATGATGTCGATTCCCGCCGTTGCGGGCTCGACGCTCTTGACCCTCATCGATGCCATCAAGACCGGCATCGACACGTCTCTCATCCCCGCGTATCTGATCGGCACTGTGGTTGCCGCCGTTGTCGGCGTGTTTGCAATCCGCATTGTCAAGCGCATCACCAGTCAGGGCAAATTCGGCCGCTTCTGCTATTACCTGTGGGGCGCCGGCGTACTCACGATTGTGCTCTCGCTGCTGTTCTGATTATTCTAAAAGGAGTTTCAAATGGCGAACACCGGTTCTTCCCAAAAGAAAAAGTCCGCCTCTGCTGCCAAAAAGGCTGCTCCCAAGCCCAAGGGTGCGCCGACCAGAGCCAAAAAGCCAGCGGCGAAAGCCGCGCCGCAGCCGGAGCCGCGTCAGGCCCTGCCCTCCATGTGGATTTACGCAGGCGTTCTGATGCTGCTGGCCGTGCTCGCGCTCATCGGCTTTTTTCTGGATCCCAAGTCGGAGGATGGCTTTGTCATCCGCTATCTGCGCATGGGGCTCATGGGCATTCTCGGCTATGGCTATTGGATTTTCCCGTTTGCAATGGGAATCCTCAGCTGGGTTCTTGTCTCTGCCAACCGCCAGAGCGCCGTGTTTCGCGGCGTTTGCGCGGCGCTGCTGCCGTTTCTGCTCGGCGCTGCGCTGCATCTGATCCTGTGCAAGGCTGCCTTTACGCAGGGCGACGTATATACCATCATCAAGGAGCTGTATTCAGGCGGCGTCGCGGGTCAGACCGGCGGCGTGCTTGCCGGCGGCCTCGGCATGCTGCTGCAGGCGGCTCTGAGCAAATATGCGGCTGCGCCGCTGCTGCTGCTTGCTTTTTTCTATGCGCTGCTCCGCTGCTTCCACGTTACGGTGCAGAAGATCTTTCAGTGGCTGCAGGAGCGCAGCGATGCGAAGTATTATCCCGAGGAGCTCGACGAGGAGGACGATCCGTTTTTCGAGCTTGAGCAGGCGGATCCGCAGCCTGTGCGCCGCAAGAACGCGCGTCCGGCGCGCACCAGGCAGGTTCAGAAGCAGCCTGAGCGTCCGCGTGAGATCCCTGCGGCTGCTCAGCAGAAAAGGGAGGTCGCGTCCACCGCGCGTCTGCGTCAGCCCAAGGTGACCTATGATATCAATATGGACGATGAGCCCGTCCGTCCAAAGACGCCGTCTGTCAAGGATACGAGCAAGGTCAAGCCTCTCTCTGTGGAGGAGGCTGCCGATCTCGCGGGCGTGGAGCTCGTGGATTCCAAGCAGGGCGAGACCGTGAGCGCTGCCGGCAAGGGTGCAAAGAAGGCTGCCGCTGCGGCTGTTCAGGCGGAGACTGCCGCCATCACCGCCGCGATCGAAAGCGAGGGCGATCTCGCTGCCTATCAGTACCCGCCCGTGACTATTCTGCAGCCCGGAACCCGCAGCAAGGCGGACGCCGGGGAGGAGGTCAACTTCAATCGCAACCGGTTGGAGACTGCGCTGCAGAGCTTCGGCGTGAACGCCAGTATCCGCGATATTACGCGCGGCCCCACGGTCACGCGCTATGATCTCGAGCTTGAGGCGGGTGGCAAGCTCAATAAAATCACCAATCTCTCCGGCGATCTTGCGCTGGCGCTGGGCGTGGAGAACGTCCGAATCGCTCCGGTACCTGACAAGATTTCCACCGTCGGCATCGAGGTTCCGAATAAGGTCATCAGCATGGTGCGCCTGCGCGACATCATTGACACCGATACCTTCCGCAATGCCAAATCCAAGGTGTCCTTCGCCGTCGGCAAGGACATCGCCGGAAACAACATCGTCGGCAATATTTCAAAGCTGCCGCATATGCTCATCGCCGGCACGACCGGCTCCGGCAAATCCGTTTTTATGAACTCGCTCATTCTGAGCCTGCTCTATAAAGCGACGCCGGAGGAGGTGCGCCTCATCATGATCGACCCGAAGATGGTCGAGTTCGGCGTCTATAACGGCATTCCGCATCTTTATATTCCGGTTGTCACCGATCCGAAGAAGGCGGCAGGCGCTCTGCAGTGGGCTGTTGTGGAAATGCTCAAGCGCTATCGCCTCTTCTCCGAGGTGCAGGTGCGCGATATTACGAGCTACAATGAGCTTCAGCGCGCCACTGCCGACGGCGAAACGCTGCCGAATGTGGTGGTCGTCATCGACGAGCTGGCGGATCTCATGCTCTGCGCTGCCAAAGAGGTGGAGGAGAGCATCTGCCGCGTCGCCCAGATGGGCCGCGCCGCCGGCATGCACCTCGTCATCGCAACGCAGCGCCCGAGCGCGGACGTCATCACCGGCCTCATGAAGGCCAACATCCCGAGCCGCATCGCGTTCGCGGTCTCCAGCGCAATGGAATCGCGCATCATCCTTGACCAGATGGGCGCGGAGAAGCTTGTCGGCAGCGGCGACATGCTCTACGCGCCGCTGGGCATCGGCAAGCCGACGCGCATCCAGGGCGCCTTCGTCACGGACGAGGAGCGCGAGGAGGTCGTGAACTTCGTCAAGCAGTACGGCGAGGCGCAGTACAATTCCGACATCCTGGACGCCATGAATCACGCGGCGGAACCGGAAAAGTCCGACGGGAAGGACGCGCGCGCCGAGAGCGTGGAACCGGCGCCGGTGCCTGCAAACGATTACGACGAACTGCTGCCGCAGGCGGTGGAAGTCATTTTCGAGACAAAGCAGGCCAGCGTTTCCATGCTCCAGCGGCGGCTGAAGCTGGGGTATTCCCGGGCTGCCCGCATCGTGGACCAGATGGAGGAGAAGGGGATCGTAGGTCCCTTCGAGGGCTCCAAGCCCAGGGCAGTCCTGCTGACCCTGGCGGAGTGGAAGGAGAAGCAGGGCCTCGCTCCGGCTCCCTCCGGAGAAGGGGAGGAGGACCTGTCGGAGAAAGGCGAAGACGGCTGAACCGCCAATGTTCTTCCATGAAATATTCTGCAAATAGAATAATCCGGCGGATCGGATTTCCCTTGTGGATTGTCCGATCCGCTGTTATAATGTTGAAGTAAAAAATTGTGCATAGCATTCTGAGAAGGAAAGGATGATATTATTGGCAAAGCTCACCAGACTTCAGTTCGAGATCAACGGCGTTCCCCGCCATGTGATCGTCGATCCTGAAAAGGACAAGCTGTCCACCGTGCTTCGCCGGATCGGGCTCACCGGCGTGAAGGTCGGCTGCGGCATCGGCGTCTGCGGCGCCTGCACCGTGCTGATCAATGATGAGCCTGTGCGTTCCTGCACCAAGAAGATCAGCAGCATCCCCGAAGGCAGCCGGATCCTCACCATCGAGGGCATCGGCGCTCCCGGTCGTCTGCATCCCCTGCAGCAGGCCTGGATCACCTACGGCGGCATCCAGTGCGGCTTCTGCACCCCCGGCTTCATCGTCTCCGCCTACGGCCTTCTGCTGAAGAATCCGAATCCCACCCGCGAGGAAGTGCGCGAGTGGTTCCGCGCGAACCACAATGTCTGCCGCTGCACGGGCTACAAGCCCATCGTAGACAGCGTGATGGCCGCCGCCGCCGTGATGCGGGGCGAAAAGACCATGGCTGACATCACCTACGATTTCGAAGGCGAGAAGGACATCTACGGTTCCAGCCATCCCCGGCCCACCGCCCTGGCCAAGGCCACCGGCCTTGCGGACTACGGCGATGATCTGGCCCTGAAGATGCCTGACGGTGTCGCTTACCTGGCCCCCGTTCTGGGCGAACAGATCCATGCCAAGATCATCGATATCGACGTCTCCGAAGCGGAAAAGATGCCCGGCGTCATCAAGGTCATGACCGCGAAGGACGTGAAGGGCGCCAATAACGTGGACTTCCCCGCAGTGGTACCGCGGCAGCGCGGTTCCGGTCTCACCATCTTCCCCGTCATCTGCGGCGAGAAGGTCGTCCGCATGGGCGACGTGGTCGCTCTGGTAGCTGCGGATACCCGTGACCATGCCCGGGAGGCTGCCAAGAAGGTCAAGCAGACCCTGGAGCCCCTGCCCGTGTACATGACCCTGCCCGAGGCGGCCATGCCCAACGCCATCCAGCTCCACAAGAACGTTCCCAACTTCTACATGGAGCAGCCCTGCTACAAGGGCGACGCCCCCGCCGTGTTCGACGACGCCCCCATCGTGGTGGAAGGCTCCTTCCACAGCCAGCATGAGCCCCATCTGCCCATCGAGCCCGATACCGTTCAGGCCTACTGGGGCATCGATGATATGCTCACCGTCCAGTGCAAGGCCCAGGCCATCACCGAGGCCATCGAAGGCATCGAGCAGGGCTGCGGCATCCCCAAGGACAAGATCCGCGTCATCATGAATACCGTGGGTGGCTCCTTCGGCTACGCCGTCACCGCCAACACCTACGCCCTGGTGGCCACCGCCGTGCAGAACCTGGATATGCCCTGCGCCCTGACCCTGAGCTGGGAAGAGTTCCAGCACATGTCCGGCAAGCGCAGCGCCACTTATACCAACGGCCGCCTGGCCGTTGACAAGGACGGCAAGATCCTGGCCGGCGAATATGACGTGGGCCTGGACCACGGCGCCTACGGCGTGGTGGCCGGCAAGATCTTCAACAACCTGGTTTCCGTCGGCTTCCATGGGTACAATATCCCCGCTTTCCGGGGCCTGGCCCGGGGCGTTGCCACGAACCACGGCTTCAACGCCGCCTACCGCGGCTTCGGCGCTCCCCAGATCTACACCTGCACCGAGGCTCTGATCGACATGGCCGCCGAGGCGGTGGGCATGGATCCCTGGGAGTTCCGGTATAAGAATGCCGCCCGTCCCGGCGACCTGACCATCAACAGCCGGCCCTATCACGACTACGTGTATCCCAGCTTGCTGGAGAAGATCAAGCCCTACTATGACGAGTACAAGAAGCAGGCCGAGGAAGGCCGCGCCGCCGGCAAGGCCATGGGCGTGGGCATCTCCATGGGCGGCTTCATCATCACCATCGGCATGTTCGACCAGGCGGAGGCCGCGCTGGAGCTCATGCCCGACGGCGGCATCACCTGCTACGACACCTGGGAAGACGTCGGCCAGGGCGGCGACATCGGCTCTCTGACCCATACCGTAAAGGCTCTCGAGCCTCTGGGCATCACCGCCGACCGGGTGCGTCTGGTAATGAACGACTCCAAGACCTGCCCGGATACCGGTCTTGCCGCCGCGTCCCGCTGCCACTACATGGGCGGCAACGCCATCATCAATGCCGCCGATCAGCTCCTCGAGGCCATGAAGAAGCCCGACGGCAGCTGGCGCACCTACGAGGAGATGACCGCCGAGGGCATCCCCACCAAGTATGTCGGCCACTATGACCAGTTCAATATCGGCCTGCCTCCGGGACTCGATCCCAACACCGGCATGGGCGAGAAGAACCCCACCTTCATGTACGCGGTCAACACCTGCCTCGTCGACGTGGACAAAGCCACCGGCAAGGCCAAGGTGCTCAAGTACACCACCGTGGCAGACGTCGGAGTTATCGGCAACATGCTCAGCGTCGAGGGTCAGGCCTACGGCGGACTGAGCCACAGCATAGGCTTCGCTCTCAGCGAGCAGTACAACGCCGACAAGAAGACGAGCAACATGGTCGGCGCCGGCATCCCGCAGATAGACGCCGTTCCCGACGACTTCAACGTGATGTTCATCGAGACCCCGCGTCCCAACGGACCGCACGGCTCCTGCGGCTGCTCCGAGTGCTTCCAGAGCTCCGGACACATGGCCGTCATCAACGCCATAAACAATGCCTGCGGCGTTCGCGTATACGAGCTGCCCGCCACCCCCGACAAGATCAAGGCCGGTCTGGAGGCCAAGGCTCAGGGCAAGGACATCAAGCCCGCCAAGTACTACCTCGGCAATGATTTTGAGGACGAGCTTGATTACATCAAGGCCAATCCCATGTGATCTCCGGCGAAAACCATTTTCCGCCGATACGGTCCGAAGGACCCTGTCGGCAGGCTCACATACAGACGGGACGAGGTCCCGTCTGTATGTTCATCCGGAAGTTTTTTCGGTTTTTATCCGCACTGCGCTTGCGCGCGCGGATAACGGGATGTATTATTGTCTTGAAATACCGTTGGTATTATCGACCGCGCCTTTGCGCCTGTGAGCGGAGGATCATCATGCAGATAGAAGATTTCACGAAATATACCGACGCCTGCTTCAACGGCGAGAGCGCCTCCTGTTCCTGCGCCTGCCCTTTTAAGCTGGACGTGCGCTCCTTCGCGGAAAAGTGTCAGAAGGGGCGCTGGGCTTCCGCATGGAAGGCCTACCGCAACGCCGTCATATTCCCCGAGATCGTCTCGTCCCTCTGTCCCGCTCCCTGCCGCGGGCACTGCCAGCGCGCCCCTCTCGGCGGAGCGATAGACATTCCCGCCCTTGAAAGAGCGGCGATAGAGTATTCCGGCGCCAAAAAGTCGGAGCATTACAATATACCGCCCAAGGAGCAGTCCGTCGCCGTGGTCGGCGCGGGACCGTCGGGCCTTTCGGCTGCACTCAATCTTGCTCAGAAAAGGTACAAGGTCACCGTGTTCGACAAAGCCTCCGGCCGGGGCGGTATCCTCCGCTCCCATGCGGATTTCGCCCGCTTTGACGAGGACATATCTCTTCAGTTTTCCTCAGTGGAGGTCGAATTCCGTTTTGATACCGAGATAAGCTCGCCCTCTCAGCTCGATGAGTACGACGCCGTGTATATGGCCACGGGCGAAGGCGGAATATCTTTTGAGGGTGAAAAATACTTCCGCGGCGGTCTGCTCGCCGGCATGAGCCTGATGGAGGGCATCGCCGTGGGCGCCGAGGTCTCGAAGCTGGTGGAAACCTATCTCATGACCGGCCGCTCCGCCGAGGTGGAAAACGTATCCTACGCTTTCTGCGACCGCGTGGTCGATCACGAGGGCGTCGCCCCCGAGCCCGCCGTCGAGGTCCGCAGTGAGGAAAGCGCGCGCGCCGAGGCGGCGCGATGCATGAAATGCGACTGCGACGGCTGCATGCGCTCCTGCGAGGTGCTGGCCCATTTCCGCAAAAAACCGCGTTCCATGGCGAGAGAGGCTTTTTCGGACTCTCAGGCCAATCCTCCGATAGCCACTCAGAGCCTCGTGCGGGAGACGTATTCGTGCACGAATTGCGGACACTGCGGCGCGGTCTGTCCCGAAAAGGTCGACGTGGGCGCGATGCTCATGCTCTCCCGCGCCAACCGCTTTGAAAAGGGCACCGCTCCGGCGGCGTTCCACGATTACTGGCTCAGGGAAATGGACTTTGCCTGCGGCGAAGCCTCGGCCTTTCTCCCGCCTCCCGGCTCGGACACATGCGCCTTTGCCTTTTTCCCCGGCTGCCGTCTCGGCATGGATAACGTCGGGCACGTAAAAAAGGCTTATGATTTTCTCTCCCGCAGCTGTGACGGAGGCGTCGGCCTGATGCTCGGCTGCTGCGGCGCCCCGGCGCTCTGGGCAGGCGACCGGACCAGGCTCGAAAGCAACTTCTCCGCGATCCGCGAGGCCTGGGAGCGCATGGGCCGCCCGACGCTGGTGTTTGCCTGCGCCACCTGCTCGAATATGTTTGAGGAATATCTGCCCGAGATAAAAAGGGCGTCGCTTTACGGGCTGATGGAAAAGGCCGCCCTTCCCCACGCCGCGTCCTATCCCGAAGCCGTCGTATTCGACCCCTGCGCCGCGCGCGAAGACGAAGAAATGCGTCTTTCCGTCCGCGCCCTTGCCCGCCGGGCGGGTTCGGCGCTCGGGGAGCTCGATCACGGCTGCCGCTGCTGCGGATACGGAGGCCATATCCAGGTGCCCAATCCGGCTCTGTTCGAAAAGATCGCCTCCTCCCGCGCGGAAGAAAAAGACGCGCCTTATATCGTCTACTGCGCCAACTGCAGAGAGGTGTTTCTCAGCCGCGGCAAGGAGTGCAGTCATATACTCGATATCTACTTCGGCCCCGGCGAGGACGTGCCCACACTGCAGCGGAAGCGGGAAAATGCGCTGCGGCTGAAGAAGGAAATGCTCAAGGAGATATGGAACATGGATTTCACCCCCGAGTCCGATCCCTGGGACGGCATCGAGCTCGTCATCCCCGGGGAAATACAGGCGGCCATGGAAAAAAGTCTGATAAGCGAAGCCGATATCCGCGAAACGCTCTGGCGCGCCGAGCAGAGCGGCGATAAGCTCACGGGCGGAGGATACTCTCTGGCAAGTCTCCGCAAAAACGCCGCCACCTATTGGGTGCAGTACAGCGGCGCGGACGGAGTGTATCAGGTTTCCGCCGCTTACTCTCACCGCATGAAATGGCGCGAATGACGAACGGGAGGCCGTAATGGACAATATAGAATGGAAATGCAATAAATGCGACAAGCCGCTCAAGCCGAAGTCCACCGTGTTTGAATATATGGGGCGTTCCTTCAGCCACGAGGTGCTCGTATGCCCCGGCTGCGGCAAGGTATTCATACCTCAGTCCCTCGCCGAGGGCCGCATGGCCGAGGTCGAGGAGGCCCTGGAGGACAAATGAACGGCTTTACCACTGCCGAGGATATCATAAACGGCGGCGCGGCCATGTGCCGCGTCAGTCAGAAGGATATAAAGCGCGTCGTAACGATGCGCTCTTCCGGCAGCACGGGCCCGGCAAAGCGCCTTTACTTCACTGAGGGCGATCTCGAGCGCACAGCGGACTATTTCCGCCGCGGCATGGCCCATATCTCGCCGCCCGGCTCGTCCGTCGCGATCCTGCTCGGCAGCGCGTCGCCCGACGGGCTCGGCTCTCTGCTTGCCGAGGGGCTCACGCGCCTCGGAGCGCGTCCTTTTCTCCACGGCGCCGTGGAGGACCACGGCGAGGCAGCGGCTTTTCTCGCCGCTCTCAGGCCGGACGTGATCGTGGCGGCGCCCGTGCCGCTGCGCCGTCTCGCGCTCTCTCTTCCTTTCCTCCGCCCCTCGGCAGTCCTGCTGAGCTCGGATTACGTCGCCGACAGTCTGCGGCAGACCGTGGCAAGAGTGTGGAACACCGCGGTGTATTCTCATTACGGCCTTACGGAAAGCGGGCTGGGCTTTGCCGTGCAGTGTCCCGCGCTGGAGGGTCATCACATACGCGAGGGCGAATTTCTCACCGAGATAATAGACCCCGATACCGGCACCGTCCTGCCGGACGGCCGGTGGGGCGAGATCGTGTTCACCACCCTGCGCAGAGAGGCTATGCCTCTGAGGCGCTACCGCACCGGAGATATCAGCCGCATCATTCCCGGCACGTGCGCCTGCGGCCGGAGCGGGAAAAGGCTTGACAAGATACTCGGACGCATCGACGAAATAAAAAAGCCCGTCAGCATTTACACGCTGGACGAGCTTTTGTTGGGTGAAGACGGGATCCTGGACTATTCCGCCTCGCTTCGGGGCGATACTCTTCGCCTCGAGGTGGTGGGCGACGCGGACAGGGCCGCGGAAATGACCGAACGGGCATTGCCCCGCTTTGCTGTCAGCGCCGCCGCGGTACGCGATATAAAAACGCGGGGCAAGCGGAGCGTCGCCATTCTCTGAGGGCCGTCAGGGGATTATCCTGCGGCATTCGAGATAATATCTTTTGTCCAATGCGGGACCTATGGAAAAGCTCTTCTTCGGCAGCGCGCCGCTGCGTATTATCGAGGGGAAGAGCTCTTTTTTATCCATTATCGGCATAAGGATGCCGGCGCAGTCCTTCCGCGAGCCGAGTTCGAGCACGGTCTCGCGGCCGTGTATGTAATCTATCCGCCCGCCGTGATTTTCGACGTAGCGTTCGGCAAACTCCTCGCAGGCCGCGATGCACTCGCCCAGCGTCAGCTCGCCGGTACCGCATTCCACGCTGCCCTCGCCCGTAAAGCAGGTCAGCTTATGCTTCTGCAGCCCGTCGAAACGGGAGAAAAACTCCTTCGCCTCGCGCAGATACGCCCCGGTGTCGGTATCGTAGATCAGTCTGTATATGGGCTCGAATATTATGGTGGCGTCGTGCAGATTTACGAGCTCCACCAGGGTCCTGCGCGCCGGATGCGTTTCCCTCTGCTCCTCGCTCAGTCCCCCGCGCACCTGTTCCCAATTCATTTTCGCCGCGGCGAGGCTGTGGTTCCCGTCGCCCACCGCGAATATGACCGGCGCATTGCCGGCGCCGTATTTTTCCGCCAGTCGTTCCGGGCTCGCGAGCCTTTCGAGAGCTTTTTCTATCTTCTCCGCCCCGCTGCCGGATATCCTTCTGCCGCGGACGCGGCCGCCGCCCTCCATCAGCTCGAAATCGTACAGCGTTTCTCCCGCCTCTTTCTCGGCCGGAGCTATCACGCTCATTTCGGGATCGTCTATGAAAACGATTATGTGGGGCATCTCGAGGCAGGCCCTGCTTCTGACCTTTGCCCGCGGAGGCAGCCTTTCGGGCACTATGCCCTCGGTCGCCCTTATCGGGGAAGCGGAATCGGGGGAATAATCGTAGTATTCGAGATCGAGCAGACCGAGCAGGCCGCGTCTCACTCCGCCTCCCGATACGGTGCGCTCAACGAAAACGAACGACTCCTCCAGCGTTCTGAAAATGCCTCCGTCCGAATACTCCCGCATGCTCTTTTCTATGCCCGCGACAAGCTCGTCCACGTCGGGCCTGTCGAGATAAGCCTCCGGCAGCATAAGCCTGAGCGCGGACGGCGCTCCGCCCACCTTTTTTTCCACCCCGGCCCAGTAATCCGGCGCGGAGGTGAACTGATCGCAGGCTATTACCGACCACAGGCGCATATCGCTGTTTTCGGGGATAAGAATATCTCCCGGTACGAATATTTTTCGATCCATGCCGTGCTCCAATCACAAATATCAGCTATATTACCACACGCACCGCGGTTTTGCAATATGACCGGGGGCATAATAAACACACGTCACCGGCTATATGCTGTTGACTTTTCAGGATAAATTTGCTTATAATACTATCGGTATTCGATAAAAAACAGAGTTTTTTTATCGGACATCTGTAAAAGATCATACGGATACGGGGTCAGATTATGGATAAAGATATATCTCTCCTTCTGCAGAAAGCCGAGAGCGGAAATCCCGCGGCTCAATATGAGCTTGCCAAGCGCTACGGGCGTATGATACAGGACGCCGAGAGCGATGAGGACACCTACAGCTATTCGAAGCAGGCCATGATGTGGCTGAAGAAATCCGCCATGCAGGGCTACGCTCCCGCAAAGGAGGCTCTGGAGGAGCTGAAAAAGGAAACGCTTGATTTTTCCGCCGACGCCGCGCAGGCCTCCGCTTCCTCCGGCAGGGACGGCGACGGCCGGACTCAGGCGCGGCAGGACGCGCCCCCCTCCGCCGAAACGGCAGCGCGTCCCGCGGCGGAGGACAGGCCGCGCGAGTCCTCCGCCGCCGTAAAGAACGCCTCTTTTTCTTCCTCGGGACCCGCTCCCTCCGGCGGCACGGTCGCTCCTCCCGTTCTGCCCGAAATGAACCCCCCTCTTCCCGACAGCTTCGTCGATGCGGACGCGGAAGAATACGATATGGAGACCGTTCATCCGGCAGGCCCGCTTTCGGGCCCCGGCGGAGTCATAGTGGTCGTACTGCTCATAATCAGCCTTCTTGCCAACGCGGTGCTCGTTTTCCTGCTGTGCCGCTCCAAAGCGGCCGAAGAAAAAGCTCCGCCTTCTCCCCCTCCTCCCATATCCGACGGCATAAATCTGCCGGTCATAGACGATCCGGAGCCCGCCGGGAACCCCGGCGAAGAGGTGAACGGCGAAGAGAACTCCGAGGCGACGGCTCCCGCCGATCCGGTCATAGAAGAAAACGAGCAGCCCGTCACCGAAGAGGTCATAGACCTTGCTCAGCTGCGCAGGCTTGACTTCATCCCGTCGGAAATATACGGCGAATTCGTCTACTACACCGTGCAAACGGAAGGGTACGACCTGAACATACGCAAGGGTCCGGGCACGAACTACGACGCCATCGGATCCATACCCAACGGCACTCAGATCGGCGTCGCGGCGGAGAACGAACGGTGGTATCTCGCCTGCTACGAAAATACCTACGGCTGGGTCTACGGCGACTATCTCCGCGCGCAGTAAGCCTTTTGCGATCCCGGCAAGGGCATAACGGCGGCTTCGTCCCCGCCTCCGAAAAAAAATGTTGACATGGACGGATTATTGTTTTATAATTCCTTCAACTTTCATAAACGCTAAATGCTGTGACGGAATTAAGCTCCGTTCTCCCGCGCTTCAGAGAGTCGGCGTTCGCTGCGAGCCGACGCGCCGGAACGGCGGCTGTCTCACTCCCGAGCAGGATCCCGGATAATGGGATCCCGGTTTGCTCCGTTATCTTGGCAAAAGGCTTGTCTGAGCCTGGTGAGTTGGCGGGTCCTGCCCGCAACCGGGGTGGTACCGCGGTATTGATTATCGTCCCCGAGATGCATGCATCTCGGGGATCTTTTTATTGCATTTGTAAAGGAGTTTTCAGCGTGAAAAAGATCACAGTATCCGATCAGACTCTTCGTCTCAATCCTTCTCTGAGCTTCAGAGACAAGCTTGAGATCGCCCGTGAGCTCGATACGGCCCGCGTCGACGTCATAGAAACTCCGCAGATCGAAGACGTCAAGGCCGATTCTCTGCTCGTCCGCACTCTTGCGTCCTCCATATCCGACTCCGTGCTTTCGGTCCCCGTCGGTCTCTCCGTGCGCGAGGCCGAGATCGCCTGGGAGGCCGTGAAGGGCGCCGCGAAGCCGCGTCTGTGCGTCTGCGCGCCTCTCAGTCCCGCCACGATGGAATACATCGGCGGCGTCAAGCCCGCCAAAATGCCGGAGTTGGTCACCGCCGTGGTATCCCGCTGCGCGGAGCTGTGCCCCGACGTGGAGTTCTCCGCTCTCGACGCGACGAGAGCCGAGAGCGGCTTCCTTCGGGAGATAATCGGCCGCGCGGCGTCCGCCGGAGCGTCGTCCGTGAGCGTATGCGACTCCGCGGGGATAATGCTGCCGGACGAATTTGCCGCCTTCATCTCTTCGCTTGACGTCGGCGTGCCGGTATCGGCGGAATGCTCCGACGAGCTCGGCCTCGGCGCCGCCTGCGCCTTTGCGGCTCTCGGCGCGGGCGCCGCGGGCGTAAAGACCGCGGCGGGCACGTCTCTTCCCTCTCTCGACACCGTCGCCGCCGTCTTCCGTACCCGCGGCGACAGACTGGGCTATGACTGTGCCCTTGACATGACCGTCCTCAACCGCTCCGTCAGGAACATACGAACCCTGCTCTCTCCCGCCAAAAGCATGCTCCCCTCGGCTTCCCCCCGCTCCGCCGCCGAGGCCGACGCAGCCGAGGATGAGGACACCCCCGTTCCCAGCACCTACAAGCTGAAAAGCTATGTGATAAACATAATCACCGGCGTCTCAGCCGACGGCAAGGACAGCAACGACGCCATGGCCTCCGTCGTCATCGAGCAGGACGGCGAGGACCGGCGCGGTCTCTCCGGCGGCAACGGCCCCATAGACGCCGCCTTCAGCGCCATCGATCAGATCATCGGGCGTCACTACGAGCTGGACGATTTCCGCATCAAATCCGTGGACGAGGGCCGCGAGGCCGCGGGCAGCGCCCTTGTTAAGCTCAGAGAGCGCGGCTCGCTGTATACCGGCACGGGCCGTTCCTCCGACATAGTCGGCGCCGGCATACGCGCTTACCTGGCCGCCCTGAACAAAATAGCCTGGGAGGAGCGAAGCAAATGAAGCTTGCCTTTTCTACCAACGGCTGGAGCGGCTGCAGCTGGAACGATTTTCTCGGCTTTGCCTCCGGCATGGGCTTTGACGGCATAGAGCTGCACAAGGTCGACGACGGCGTTCTGAAGGGCCCCGGCGGTCCTCTCGACCCGACGCGCACCGCCTCGACCGTGCGCGAAATGATAGAGCTCGGACTGGAGCTTCCCTGCCTCGACGCTCTGTGCGATCTTTCCGACGCCTCCGCCGAGGAGGAAAACCTCCGCGAGGTCCTCTACTGCATCGATATGGCCTCCGCCATAAAGATCCCCTACGTCCGCATACACGCCTCCGCCCCCGAGGGCGGCGAAAACGCCGACGAGGCGGTGAAGCGCTGCATTTCCGCGCTGCTTCCCGAGGCGGAAAAGCTTAAGGTCACCCTGCTTATGGAGACCTGCGGCATCTACGCCGATACCGGACGCCTGCGCGACGTTCTCAACTATTTTGCCAGCGACAGTCTTGCCGCCCTTTGGGACATGCATCACCCCTTCCGCCGCTTCGGCGAGGACCCCGAGCAGACCGTGTCCAACCTCGGCGCCTGGATAAAGCATGTGCACATAAAAGACTCCGTTACCGCGGACGGACGCACCGAATTCCGTCTTATGGGCGAGGGAGACCTGCCCGTATCCGACATGTTCGCCGCGCTGCGCAGCATAGGCTACGACGGCTTCATAACCCTTGAGCTCGATCCCGCCGCCGTGGAGGAGCTCGGCGTGCCCGACATCGTGTTCCCCCACTTCGTCAGCGTCATGCGCCGCTTCGAGCGCGGCTCCCGCCGCTCCCTGCTGTATTCCAACCGCGCCGGCACCGGCAAATACATATGGAAAAAGGACGCTCTCATCGAGCAGACCTTCCCCCAGGTGCTTGACCGCATGGTCGAGGAATTTCCCGATCAGTACGCCTTCAAATACACCACTCTGGACTATACCCGGACCTACTCCCAGTTCCGCGACGACGTGGACGAATTCGCCCGGGCGCTCATCGCCCTCGGCGTGAAGCCCGGCGGCAAGGTTGCCGTATGGGCCACCAACGTCCCCCAGTGGTTCATATCCTTCTGGGCGGTCACGAAGATAGGCGCGGTGCTGGTGAGCATGAATACCGCGTACAAGATCCATGAGGCGGAATATCTGCTGCGCCAATCGGACACTCATACCCTCGTCATGGTCTCCGGCTTCCGCGACTCCGATTACCGCGCCATCATGCGGGAGCTCTGCCCGGAGCTTGATAATACGCCCTCCGGCAGCGCCCTGCACAGCCGCAGACTGCCCTTCCTGCGCAATATCATCACCGTCGGCTTCCGCATGGACGGCTGCATGACCTGGGACGAGGCCGTTTCAAGGAGCGTCCTCGTGCCCGTGGCAGAGCTGCGCCGCCGCGCCGCCGCCGTTGATATCCACGACGTGTGCAATATGCAGTATACCTCCGGCACCACGGGCTTTCCCAAGGGCGTCATGCTCACGCACTACAACGTGGTAAACGACGGCAAGTGCATAGGCGACCGCATGGATCTTTCCACCGCGGACAGAATGATGATCCAGGTGCCGATGTTCCACTGCTTCGGCATGGTCCTTGCCATGACCGCCTCCATGACCCACGGCACTTCCCTCTTCCCCCTGCCCTACTTCTCCGCCAAGCCCGCGCTGGCGTGCATAAACAACGAGCGCATAACCTGCTTCCACGGCGTGCCGACGATGTTCATCGCCATGCTTGAGCATGAGGACTTCCCGAAGACCGATTTCAGCTACATGCGCACAGGCATCATGGCCGGCTCCCCCTGTCCCATATCCGTAATGCAGGACGTGGTGGACAAAATGAACATGACGGAAATTACCATAGTCTACGGCCAGACCGAGGCCTCGCCGGGCTGCACCATGTCGAGCACGGACGATCCGCTCGAGGTCCGCGTAGGCACCGTGGGCAGGGCAATGCCCGAGATAGAATGCCGCATAGTCGATCCCGAGACGGGCGAGGACCTGCCCGACAACGTCACCGGCGAGTTCATAGCCCGGGGCTATAACATAATGAAGGGCTACTACAAGATGCCCCGCGCCACCGCCGCCGCCATAGACGCGGACGGCTGGCTGCATACGGGCGATCTTGCCTGCCGCACTCCCGAGGGGAATTACCGCATCACGGGCCGGCTGAAGGACATGATCATCCGCGGCGGCGAGAACATATACCCCAAGGAGATAGAGGAATTCATCTACACTCATCCCAAGGTCTCCGACGTGCAGGTCATAGGCGTGCCGGACGAGGCCCTCGGCGAAGAGATAATGGCCTGCGTCATCCTGAAAAGCGGCGAGACCATGACGGAGGACGAGCTCAAGGCTTTCGTCCGCGACCATATGGCCCGCCACAAGGTCCCGAAATACGTCCGCTTCATGGACTCCTTCCCCATGAACGTGGCCGGAAAGATCCTCAAATACAAAATGCGCGAGGACGCCATCGAGCTGCTCGGCCTCAAGAAGGCCGCCGAGATCGTCACGGCGTAAGTGAAAAAATCACGCCCGAAGCATTATCGCTTCGGGCGCGTATTTTTATAGGCCTGCGGTGTGTTTTTTTCTTCCGATATTGCATATCGGCGCGTTTGATTGTATAATTATGCCCGAATATTTGTTTCGGACGACAGGGAATTGAAATATGGAATACTTAAGAGCGCACCAGCTTGACATCATGCTGTTCATGTGCGGCATGTGCGGGATACTTGCGGTCATGACGCTGATCACGCGAACTCTGCCGCGCAAAACGAAGCGCATCCTGGCGGCTATGGAGTTCTCTGCCATGATGCTGCTCTTTTTCGACCGTTTTTCATATATTTTCAGGGGCAATGAAAGCAGGCTCGGTTATATCATGGTCAGGATCGGCAACGGCATGGTCTATTTTTTCCTGCTTTTTATTCCCTTTCTTGTCACCGTATATCTTATCGACATGCTGATCAACGACGGCGGCCTGCGTAAAGCCCCGAAACAGCTCGTGCTCTGTGAGTATATGTTTGCCGCGGGCGTCGTCCTCGTCGCCGTTTCCCAGTTTACCGGCCTGTACTATACCTTTGATGAGCACAACATCTATCAAAGAGGTCCCTGGCATGTATTCTGCTATGTGATACCCTTCCTGATCGTACTTCTTCAGGAATGGACCCTCATAAAATACCGCGGGATCCTCAGCCGGCGCCTCGTCAACTCCATGATCGTTTGCTTGGCTCTGCCCACGGTCTCGTCGGTCCTGCAGATCTTTGCATACGGTCTTTCGCTGACCAACATGACTACCGCTTTGGTCATGTGCGTATTCTATTCCTACGCGCTGATCTTTCTCAGCGAAGCCGCTGAGCGCGCAAAAGCGCACGAGCTTGAATATTACAAGGAAGCCCGCAAAAAGGAAGCTGCGCTTTTTGAGCAGACGACGGAGGCCCTGGCAAACGCCATTGACGCCAAGGACAGATACACCCGCGGTCATTCGGCAAGGGTCGCCCGTTATTCCAGGCTGATCGCAAAAGAGGCCGGGCTGTCGGACGAGCTCTGCGACCAGGCATATTTTGCCGCGCTCCTGCACGACGTGGGCAAGATCGGCGTGAGCACCCATATCATCAACAAAGCCGGCAGCCTGACCGAGGACGAATTTGCCCAGGTCAAGGATCACCCCCTCCTCGGCGCGCGCATCCTTTCCAGCATCAGACAGGCGCCGTTTCTCGGAGACGGAGCCCGCTATCACCATGAGCGGTACGACGGTCTCGGCTATCCGGACGGGCTGTCCGGCAGCGAGATCCCGCAGATAGCGCGCATCATCACGGTGGCGGACGCCTATGACGCAATGACGTCTTACCGCAGCTACCGCGATCCGCTGAAAAAAGAGGCCGTTATCGAGGAAATAAAAAACGGCAGGGGGACGCAGTTCGATCCCGAATTCGCGGATATCTTGCTGCGGATTATGGAAAAGGATCCCAACGCCCTGCGTATGTCGAAATAAAAATCCTACGGATAGGGCGAAGGGAGTTGAACTCCTGCCGCCTGAAAGCGTCCCTTTTCGGCGCTTTTTGCCCTTTTTTCTTTGCAAGGCGACAGCCTTGCCGCATCAAAAAGAACAAAAATCACT
>JAEEGH010012822.1_pt1 | contig 18718 bp, 14 predicted proteins | sample 9134181 | NCBI WGS metagenome assembly JAEEGH01 (sample SAMN16246544, study PRJNA631951) | gut metagenome | biome: gut microbiome; feature: rumen; material: DP-attached | host: Bos | place: Iran: Karaj | collected 2018-10 | reverse complement strand
ATAGGTTGAGCGGGGTAGAGATATGGTACAGAATATAATTTTTGCTTGTATTATCGTAACAGCACTGGGAGCACTCTTCGGAGCAGGCCTTTCCATTGCTGCCAAGCACTTTGCTGTAAAGAAGGACGAGAAGCTTGAGGCTCTTGAGGCCGCTCTTCCTGGATACAACTGCGGTTCCTGCGGATTCGCCGGCTGCTCCGGCTATGCCGAGGCTATCTTCAACGGCTCTGTCACAGAGCTTACAAAGTGTGCTCCCGGTGCTGCCAAGTCTGCTGCCCGGATTGCAGAGATCATGGGGGTTGCCATCGACCTGAATGCAGAGAAGATGGTTGCTCACTGCCATTGCCGCGGCGACAACGAACAGGCTGTCAGGGCAATGAACTATAAGGGTATTGAGGACTGTAATGCCGCTTTCGCTATGTTCCAGGGACCTAAGGCCTGCAAATATGGCTGTCTGGGATTCGGAAGCTGTATCAAGGTTTGCCCGGCAGGCGCTATCACCAAGACAGGCACAGGCCTGGTTCAGGTTGACAAGGACAAATGTATCTCCTGCGGAGCCTGCACCAAGGTTTGCCCAACCCACGCAATGCGGATGATTCCTTACTCCGCAAGCCACGTTGTAGACTGCAACAGCCACGACAAAGGACCGGCTGTAAAAAAAGCTTGCAAAGTTGGCTGCATTGGTTGTAAAATGTGTGAGAAGAAGTCTCCTGAGGGAGGATTTGTCGTAGACAATTTCCTCGCTTCCATTGATTACTCCAAGACTGGAGAGCGGGACACCGCATGTGCATCCTGTCCTTCCAAGTGTATTGTTGATTTAAGGGCTTCTAAATAATTTATTTAAGAGGCATTTTTGAAGCTTATTGTTGGATTGTCCGGAAATTTGCCTAGTCAGATTTCCGGCAATTCTTTTCTATCTGAGTACAATTCTTTCTATCGTCCATTCTTTCAGATTTTATATGGACATCCCTCAATCCCCATAGTGCTCTATTTCTCAGGCCTTTGGTATGAATGGCTTGCAGATGAGCATATCGAGGTATTGAACCTTATTTCCGAGATAATGAAGAAGAACAAGCAGGTGGAGCTTTTAGGCGGCGCCTATTACGAGCCTTATCTTCCACTGCTTCAGTATAACGACCGCATAGGTCAGATAGATGCCCTCACCACCTTAATCCGCATGCGTTTCATGAAAAAGCCCAAGGGCTGCAGAATAGACAGCACCAGCTGGGACAACTCCCTTATCAGCAGCCTTAAAAGCTGTGGAATAGAATATGTATTTTTGGACAAGTCCGCCATGTTTTTCCCGGCAGGGTATCGGGTGCCCGATTATCATGTCTCCATGACCGAGGACCAGGGAAAGATAATCACTATCTTCCCCCTGGCCGACAAGCTGCTGGAAAATGCCCAGGACATGACTCCCGAAGCCTTTGTCCAGAAGCTGCTTCAGATCAAGGGAAAGGATCCTGTTGTTTCCCTTTTCTTTGACCGTAAGAATATCCCATCCCTGGATCTGGTCTGGCTGGATGAGTTTTTCAGGCTTATAACAACTAACAGGTCAATAGAGCTTGTCTCGCCGTCACAGTATCTCAAGGGAGAGCCGGAGATAGCCCGGGAATACTTCCAGAGCAGGAATATATGCAAGAAGATGCTGCTCAGTTCAGAGGAACTGGACAACCTTTATGCGAAGATGATCTATGTCCAGACCCTGGCTAATTCAATCCGTGGCGATAAATATAAAAAGAAGAGTGCCCTTGAGGAACTGTGGAAGGGGCAGGGGTATTTCTCAGCCTTCACCTGCAGTGCGAGCCGCAAGGCATACAGCTGCTTCATAACATCGGAGAAGCTGTCTAGGAGCCAGGAAACCTTCATTTCCTCCCTTGTGAAGGCAGACTTCAAGCTCAGGGGCTATAAGCAGTACCTTTATCAGGGCGATACATGCAACGCTTACATCCAGAGGGCAGGAGGAATGATCTTTGAATTCGACAATATCCCCACAGCCTGGAACTATGTAAGCTATTGTCCGGATAATCAGAGTCCTGGAATATTCAGGGACGGCATGTATGATCCAGCAAAGTGCCGCGGTGACATAGAATCGCTGACCACAGCAAGCATTGAAGATTTTTCCTCAATAGTCTACGATGTGGACATCTATGACAGGGAGAATAAAAAGCTGGTTCTCTCTTTCCGGCATAAAACCCCGAATGGACCAGTCCGGATCATCAAGACCTACCAGTTCTTCAACTTCCTTACAGCAGTCAAGTATGAGCTTGTCAATATCGGGGGGCTCCCCATCAACATAGGTGGCTGGGTGAGCTTCAACCTGACCCTTTCAAGCGATGCCAACATATTCCATCCACGGATGCTGGAGAAGGGAATAGAGTTCGAGGACAAAGCCAGGACAGTCACCATCACTTCGGACAGAGTAAGCAATTTCACATACCGGAATATATTCCACGAAGGGAATCAGTATCTTTCCACTCTTATTTACGCATTCGGCCAGACTGGGGTTCTGGAGCCGGGCAAAAGCTGCCAGATAGCCTTTGAGCTTTCCTGTCATTGACGTTATCCTGTTTCACGTATATTATATAAATAATATATTAGGAGAGAAAAATGAAAAAAGTTTTAATGTTTGCAATGATTCTTCTTCTTGTTGCTGGTATGTGTTTTGCCGGCGGAAACAAAGAGAAGGCATCAGGAGAGAAGGTTTGGATTATTGCTACTGATACAGTATTCAGACCATTCGAGTATACTAACGAAAAGAATGAATTCGTAGGTATCGATGTTGATATCCTTGCTGCAGTTGCTGCTGACCAGGGCTTCAAATATGACCTTCAGTCCCTTGGCTGGGATGCCGGTATTGCAGCTGTTCAGGTTGGACAGGCAGATGCTCTTATCGCAGGCGCAACAATCAAGCAGGAGCGCATTGACAAGGGCTGGATCTTCTCCGAAGGCTACTTCCTTGCTACACAGACATTCGTAGTTGCAAAGGGAAGCAGCATCTCCAAATTTGAAGATCTCAAAGGCAAGAACGTTGCTGTAAAGAATGGAACTGCAGGTGCAGACTTTGCCAAGTCTCTTCAGAGCAAGTACGGCTACAAGGTAACTGTATTTGATGATTCCCCGGCTATGTACAACGACGTAGTTCTCGGAAACAGCGCAGCATGTGTAGAGGATACACCTATTATTGCTGACAACATCAAGAATGCTGGCCTCAAGCTTCAGATTCCTGCTGGAATGGAGAGCGAGGGAGCACCTTATGGTTTCGCTATCATGAACAAGGCTAACCAGGAACTTCTGGATATGTTCAATGCCGGCCTCAAGAACATCAAGGCAAACGGCAAGTACCAGGCAATCCTGGACAAATATCTTAAGTAATTATTGTTGAATGATGCCAGAGCTTTCCTGCTGGGAGGCTCTGGCTTTTTTTTTCTTAAAGGAGTACGGCGGATGATATCTATCCTACAGAGTTATTCTACTATGCTGCTCAGGTCTCTGGGCTATACACTGGTGCTTACAGTTCTGGCACTTATCTTCGCTATGATAATAGGACTTATATTTGCCCTTATGAATGTAAGTCACAGCCGCATATTGAATATTATAGGAGCTGTTTATGTAGATGCTGTCCGCGGTGTTCCTTTGATTGTACTTGCATTCTTTATCTATTTCGGTGTGCCCCAGGCTTTCAAGATGATGGGGTTCGCACGGTTCAGGCTTCCTGCTCTGCAGGCTGGTACCATAGCTCTGGCAATGAACTGCGGCGCCTATATGGCCGAGATTTTCCGCGCCGGAATAGAAAGTATAGACAAGGGACAGATGGAGGCAAGCCGCTCTCTTGGCCTAACATATGGCACAAGCATGAAATGTGTAATTCTGCCTCAGGCTTTCAGAGTGATGATTCCTTCCATCATCAACCAGTTCATCATAACCCTCAAGGATACATCAATTCTCTCGGTAATCGGCTATCCGGAGCTTACCAACATGGGAAGAACCATTGCCGGCAACACCTTCCTGAGCCTCCAGACATGGGCAATTGTCGGTGTCCTTTACATGGTGGTGATTGTCTCCTTGAGCAAGGCTTCAAAGCGGCTTGAGCGGAAGATAAAGATAGAGGAAGATGCAGGCAAGCCCCGCAAGCGCCACAGGGACCAGTAGGAGGATGCTATGACAGATACAGTGAAAATCCATGTGAAAGATTTAAAGAAGTATTTTGGCAAGCTGGAAGTCCTTAAGAGCATAAGCATAGATATCCACGAGGGAGAGGTTGTGGTAGTCATCGGTCCATCCGGCAGCGGCAAATCCACATTCCTCCGTTGCCTTAACAAGCTGGAGCACTCCACCGGCGGCACCATAATAGTGGATGGCAATGACATAAATGACAAAAATGTAAATATAAACAAAGTGCGGGAAGACATAGGAATGGTGTTCCAGCACTTCAACCTGTTCCCCAACATGAACGTGATCAAGAACATTATGCTGGCACCGGTGAAGACCAAGAAGATGACCGAGGATAAAGCCCGGGAGACTGGGATGAGTCTTCTCAGCAGGGTAGGGCTCAAGGATAAGGCCGAGGCATATCCTCAGCAGCTGTCCGGTGGTCAGAAGCAGCGTGTGGCTATAGCCCGTGCCCTGGCCATGAATCCATCCATAATGCTGTTCGACGAGCCCACATCGGCACTGGATCCTGAGATGGTAGGAGAAGTCCTCCAGGTAATGAAGGACCTGGCCAAGGGGGGTATGACCATGGTTGTGGTAACCCACGAGATGGGATTTGCCCGGGAGGTGGCTGACCGCATTGTGTTCATGGATGGAGGCTACATAATTGAGGAGGGGACTCCGGAAGAGCTTCTCAAGAATCCTAAGCAGGAGCGGACCCAGAGCTTCCTCAGCAAGGTTCTGTGATCAGAGGTTGAAATGAGAAAGATCATCACTATAAACAGAAAATTCGGCGCCGCCGGTGGCAAGATAGGACGCAAGGTTGCAGACCGGCTGGGCTATGAATATGTGGATCACGACTTGGTGGAACATGCAGCCATGAAGGCAAACCTCACTCTTGCACAGAGCTCAGATCTGGACGAGAAGGTGCCCCACGAATATGGCTTTGCCCAGAGCCTTTTCGGTGTATACCGCACCACACTGGAAGATCGGTTCATGGAGGCTCAGAAAAAGGTCATAGAGCAGTTCGGAAACCATGGAAGGTGTGTCATAGTAGGGCGCAATGCCGATGCAATCCTGAAGGAGTACGACGACACTCTCCATGTCTTTATATATGGCTCCGAAGCCTGGCGGCTGGATTACGTCAGAAACCTCTATCCGGACCTGTCATACAGCGAGCTTAAAAATTTACTCCATGATGTGGACAGGGGAAGAATCAAGTACTGCAGCTACTACACCCAGCGGGAGTTCGGCCTGGCCGAGAACTACGACCTGTGCCTCTGCTCATCCTCCCTGGGCATAGAAAAGTGTGTGGATATTATCTGCGATATCGCTAGAAGCTGACAGCCAAAGAAGCGTAACAGACTATTTTATCTCCACCTGAGTCGGAAGCCCCCAGTACTGTAACTCTGGGTGCAGCCTCGGCCAGGCCAAGTACTGCGGCGGCGCAGCCGGTGCCCCCAGGCAGGGGGGTGCGCTTCTGCAGCTGGGCCAGTATAGCCTCGCTCCCGCCGGCGGTGACCAGGGCCAGGAATGCATCTGCATACTCCTGGGCCAGAGGGCGCTGCAGGTATGGGCTTGCGTTGGCGCTTACCACGAACAGAGTATTCTCCATCTCGTCCTTGAACACCTCTTTCAGAGCTTTGGTCAGCTGCTTCACTGTCCCTGGGTTCTGCCTTCCCATGTGCACAGGCACTATCTGCGCCTCTGGCCACAGGTGCTGCACAAAGGGGAGCTGCACCTCTATGCTGTGCTCCTCCAGGAACGGAAACTGGTTTATAGAAAATCTTCCTTTATGATTAAGGAGTGCGGCTACCTTCTCCTTGTCCACCGGCACATCCCCCAGGGGAGTCTGGAAAGCCTCAAAGCCGCACAGGAACAGGCCGTCCTGGGCATCCCTGGTCACCGGGGCCAGAAGCACTGCTGTACGGATGGCTCTGCCTGATGCACTCTTGAACCCGGCTGCTGCCAGAGCACCGGTGTAGCTGTACCCGGCGTGGGGCACCACTATGGCACTGGCATCAGCAGCTGTGTCAGCCCCTTGTCCGGCACCTTCCAGGAGCTCCTTGACCTTGTCCTCCAAGGTCTTTTTATCTGCAGGGTAGAATATTCCATCAACAATCGGTGTTCTCATATAATAAGTATATCCTGCAAGGGAAACTATGTAAATAAAAAAAACTGCGTTTATATTTAGTTTCTATCTTTACACATTTTTAAAAAATTGGTATACTGTTCTTAGAAATGGGTAAAACAACTAGACTTTTTGATAAATTTTCACAGAATCTCCAGAAGCATTTTTTTCTATTCTTTGTGATTCTGCTATGCATAGGAATCTTCGTAATTAAGGTCTCTTCTGACATTATTTTTGATAATCATAACTCAGATAAAGTCCTTGAGGAGATGGATTTTATTGCTGCTGAAGAAGTGTCCATGATCAACCGTGCCATGGATAGAAACTTTATACCACTGGCGTTTATATCGGATTACCTTTCCTCTCGTGGCGGTTTTAAGAAAAATGTAAACAGCGACTTTCTTAAAGCTATGATAGACAGTAACCAATGGACAGCCCTCAGGTATGCAGATCTTAATGGTAACTCCATCAACCAGAACGGAGAGGCAAGAGGAAATGTCTCTGATATGCCTTTCTTCTATGAGATCACTATAAACCGCAAGCCTCAGATGCTTAATATGAGGTGGGATTCATACATAAGTCATGACATATATCTTTTCTATGCAATCCCTTATTATGAGAATTACATCATGAAAGGTGTCCTCTATGCAATCAAGCAGGTGGATAACCTGGAGTTCCTGTTCCATCATAATCTGGCCAGTGAGCCTCTGAGAATTATGATTGTAAACTCCAATCTTGAGCTGCTTGCCACCAATATAGCTGCCCGGATGTATCTTGGAAAAGGCTATTTCCGCGGAGCCAATCTTCCGGATATTATAAAAGAACCTATTGACTGGGGGTATCTGTCCAGAAGTATCAATGAAGATCTGAATATTCATTATCAGTATAAGAATGTGGATAAACAGCTGGTTGTGCAGCACTCCTTAGGACTCAACGACTGGCATCTGATTGTGGCAGGCGACAGGGAAGCCTTGATCAAATCCTATGCCATAGGACAGAAGGATACAAGATTCCTGATAATCCTGTTTATGCTGTTAAGCTGGGTTATCTTCATCTACTTCTCTATGATCATAATAATTAACATTTACCGCAGGCGGCAGGGGATAGAGGAGATAAGGTTTGAGCAGGAGCGGAATGCCATCCTCCTGGACAAACTCAACTGTGATTTCTTCGATTATAATGTTGAGACTGATGAGTTGAAGATCCGCAATACAATATATACCCGCAACACTTTGAACCAGCTGAAAGATACCCTGTTCGCTGGTTTTGACGAGAATATATTCCTGAAAGCCCTGGAAAAGGTAAAGGATACAGGAACCGTCTATACCTTTGATGTAGGCAGCAAGGGTGACAAAATCTGGCACCGGATTGTCCTTTCTCCGTTTAAGGACAACGAAGGAAAGGTCTCCTATGTGTTCGGTTCTATCTTGGACCGCACCAGAGAGCACAATGCAATTTTGAAATCTGCAGAGATGAGCAATGTGATTACTGCCTTTGCCCAGGATTTTGAGTGCCTGTATATCGTCAATCTGACCACAAATGCATTCAGGGCTGTCAACGCAAGCGGTGAGTTCAGCGAGATAGGTGTTTCCATCAAGGGTGACAACTTCTTTGATGTGAACAACTACGACTACAATACTTTTATTTATGTTGATGACCGTGATTTTGTGAAAACCATGGTTAACAAAGAGAAGATACAGGAAGCTTTGAAGCATTCAAAGAATTATATCTTCAACTACCGTGTGGTTCATAACAACCAGCCTGTCTATTATCAGTTCCGGGGTATTCTGAACGATAATGACAGCAATATACTCTATGTGGGAATCCGGAATATCGATACATCAATCCGGCGCGAGGCAGAACTGCTTCAGAAGGAAAGGTCTTACCGCAATGCCATAACCTCAAGCTGTCTTCTCTATGGTAATATAAACCTTTCAAAGGATATACTGGATGATTGTTTCAGTGCCGTAAATTCCGTTATACCTAAAGAAGTTGAAATTCCTTTGGAAAAGCCCTGCAGCTACAGCAAATTCTTGGAGTGGTGCGCTGACACCAAGCTTCTCTCTTCCAAGGACAGCTTTTTCAATACCTGCAATTCTTCCTATCTTATCTCTGCCTTCAACTCAGGTATGCCTTACACCGAATTCCAATGTCATGCCAAGTTTGCAGAAAATGATGACCGTCTGCTCCGTGTTGTATTCTTTGTCAACCGCAACACCAGCTCCGGCCATATCATGGCTTTGTTTGTAGCCTATGATATCACTGAGATGAGCAGAAAGAACAAAGAGGTGGAGAATCTTCAGGAGGCTCTTAAGGAGTCCAGGTTCAAGAATTCCATGAGCCAGATGCAGCCTCATTTCCTTTACAATGCTCTGGGCTCAATCCGGGAGATTATCCTGGACGACCCGCAGTATGCCTCCGACCTGGTTTACGACTTCACAACACACTTGAGAGCCTGTATCAAGGCTATGTCCAACAGCGATCTTATTCCGTTTGAGCAGGAGCTTACCAATATCAACGCCTATGTGAACATCGAAAAGATGCGGTTCGGCGACAGGCTCAAGATTGTATACGATATACAGAAGAGCGATTTCAAGATAGTTCCGCTGGGAATTCAGCCTCTGGTGGAGAATTCCATCCGGCATGGTGTCTACAAGCGGGGAAAGGCAGGTGGTACTGTCACAGTGCGGAGCTATGGGGATGACAAAGGCAATGTGGTGGTTCAGGTTGCGGATGACGGTGTCGGATTTGACTTTGAGCAGGTCAAGGCCGAGATAGCCAGCGGCAAGCGGGATTCCACCGGTATGCTGAACCTTATCTTCCGGTTCGAGAAGATGATGGGGGCAAAGGTGGATGTGCAGAGTACAGTAGGAGTGGGGACGACTGTGACGGTCACGTTCCGCGCTAATTAATAAATATTTTTTGTATATATTTCATGGGAGGAATATATGAGAGCAATTGTTGTAGATGACGAACCGATGATGCTGAAAAGCTTTTTGAGACTCAGCAGCGGTATCGAGGATCTTCAGGTCCTTAGCACATTTGAGGCGCCGGAAGATGCAATTGAATTTGTAAAGAAAAATTCTGTAGAGATCGCTTTCCTTGACATAGAGATGCCTACAATGTCCGGTATCCAGCTGGCCAAGGAACTTAGGGCTATAAGGCCTGATATCCTCCTTGTGATCATCTCTGCCTATGGAGATTATATCAAGGATTCCAATGCTGTCGGAGCCGATTACTACATACTTAAACCGTATAAGCACGAGACTCTGGAGATGATGATGGACAGGATGCGCCTTCTGGTGAAAAGGCAGCAGAAAGAGCTTTTCATCAAGACCTTCGGTGAGTTTGAGGTGCTCAAGAACGGCAAGCCTACCTCTGTTACAGGAAAGGCAAAGGAGATTCTGGCATACTGCGTCATCATGCAGGGCAAGGAAGTCTCCAACGAGGAGATTTACAGCGTGCTTTGGGAAGGCCGCGAGTACAACAACGTGAACATGAAGGTGTACTACAACGCTATCAAGCGGCTCAAGGATGCACTGTCAGATGATGCTATCCCAGACCTGCTCATCTCAACCAAGCGTGGACATCTTACCAATACAGATATCTATGACTGCGACCTGTATCAGTGGATCAAGAAAGGCAACAAGGATATATCCAAGATTCCTGGTGGATTCATGACCAAGTATGAATGGGCTCCTAAGCTCTTGGAAAAGGTTCTTGAAAAATAACGATATCTATAGACAGAATTTAAACGGTATATCTGTATGGGCCCTGGCCTTTGGCTGTGTTATCGGCTGGGGCAGCTTTGTAATGCCGGGCACCACATTTCTCCCGGACTCAGGGCCTCTGGGCACCACTATAGGAATAGTGATTTCTGCCCTTATAGTGCTCTTTGCATGTGCCAACTACTCTTACCTTATGAGCCGGAATCCGGTGCCGGGCGGATCCTACACATTTACCAGGGGTGTCCTGGGGGAAGACCATGCATTCCTGGCAGCCTGGGCACTGGAGATAGCCTATATCTCGCTGCTGTGGGCCAATGCCACCGCAGTTATACTTCTGTTCCGTTATATTTTCGGAGATGCCCTCCAGTGGGGGTTCCTTTACAGATTTGCAGGGTATGATGTATATCTGGGAGAGGTTTTTGTCACTATTCTTATTCTGATTGTCTTCGGAACTATCGACTGTTTCTGGAAGAAGATCACAAACATAATCAGGGTTCTCTTTGGAATAACCATGTTTGCATCCGTGGTTGTCCTGTTTGTCGCCATCCTGGCTAAGACAGGAGCCAGCCACATGTTCACTCCGCGGTTCTCCACCGGCGAGTCGGCAGGGATGCAGATTCTGAATATAGTAGTCCTGGCACCCTGGCTCTTTGTAGGGTTTGAGACAGTAACCCATTCGGTGGAGGATATCCACTTCCCGGTGCGGCGTATGTTCCTATATGCTGGACTTGCCATTGTGACAGGCATGCTTGTCTATATATTCCTGAATCTTACAGCAGCGGCAGCAGTTCCAGCCGGATATGCTGACTGGGCTGAATATATGGCAGATCTGAAAAATCTGTCTGGATACAAAGGGCTGCCAGTATTACATAATGCCCATGCAATACTGGGGCAGTGGGGAGTAGTCCTTGTGGTGATTGCGGCAGGTTCTACCCTTACCACCTCTATATTCGGTTTCCACCGGGCAGCCTCACGGGTTGTCAAGACCATGGCCGACGGCAGGCTTCTGCCGGCGATGTTTGCCAAGGTGAACAGGGCAGGGGTTCCTGTGAATGCCGACATCCTTGTGGTTCTACTTTCTCTTCCTATACCTCTTTTAGGGCGTACCGCCATAGGCTGGAACGTCGATGTATCCACATTAAGCGTCTCCATAGTATATGTATACATCTCAATCTGCTGCATCATGACATCAGAGGGGAATCGCCGTGTATTGATAAACGGTATCTGCGGAGCTGTCTCATTCATCCTTATCTTCTTCTTCCTCCTTATGCCCAACATGTTTGCCAAGAACGCACTGGCTTTGGAGAGCTACCTTATTTTTGCAGGATGGAGCCTGGTAGGAATTCTGTACTACGGGGTTGTATTCTGGAAAGATAAAGAGCACAGGTTCGGAAAGTCCACAATCATGTGGATCATGATGCTGTTCCTGCTGTTCTTCTCCACCAACATCTGGACCCGGCTCTCTGTTCATAACCGGAACCTTTCAAGCTTTATACAGCTGACTGTAAGTATGGCTGTCATAGCCATAATGTACAGCCTGTTTGCAATTATGCGGCGGCGGGAAAGGGAGTTGACTCAGGAGATTATCCAGACCGAGGTGCGTGTCCGGACCCAGGAGCAGGAGCGGCAGAGCATGGAGATTATCCGCAGGTTCAGCCGGAGCTTTGAGTCTGTCCTTGTTGTTTCTCTCATTGATGACTCTCTCACTATCCTCAAGATGGAGGAACCGGTACGCCGGAAATATGGAAACGGCACCTCCTTCAGTGCTACAGTGGCAAAATATATCAATAATGATGTGGCCTCCGAGGACAGGGAACTGCTTCTGACCGAAACCAAGTTTGACCGTATATCTGAACGGCTCTCCAAGAGCGACTCCTATTCTGTGGAGTTCCGGGATATATCAAGAGGAGAGCCCCGGTGGCACCTGCTGCAGGTCTCGATTCTTTCAGAAAACAATACTATATTGGTAGGATTTTCAGACAAAGATGGGGAAATCCGGGAAAGGATGGAACGGCAGGCTGTCATTCACGGCCTTGCATCAGACTATTCTCTTGTGTGCTTTATTAACGTCAAGACAGGCAAGGATAAGATATACAGCATCAGCGACAAGCAGTTCACTGACTTCCCGGAGTGGTCCAACATCACAAGCTTCAGACAACGGCTGGACATTATCTGCAACACTATGGTGCACCCGGAGGACCGGCATATGTTCCTTTCTGCCACAGCCAAGGATTATGTCTTGGAGCAGCTTAAGAGCAGGGGCGATTATTATGTGAACTACAGGATGCTCCAGCAGAACAAAATCAAGTATTGGCAGATAAGATTTGTTGCTGCCGACAAAGAATGCAGAAATATAATATGCGGCTTCCACAGCGTGGATGAAGCGGTTCGCCATGAGGCTGATATGATTCAGAAGGAACGGGCTTACCGCAACGCCATTTTATCAAGCAGCATAGGATTCATGGATATCAATCTTACCAAGAACCTGATGCTGGATGCCTACGATGCCCGCCAAAGTATGCAGATAAAGCCTATTGAGTTTCCAGATCTTCCTAAGCCCCATAAGTTCACCGATTTCATCACTTGGTGGGCAGAGAATATGATCTATTCAGATAAAGAGACATTCATCAACACTGTCAGCCCAGCAAAGCTTATAGATCAGTTCAATGCCGGAAACCCGTATGTGGAGTTCCGGTGCATGTCAAGATTCTTAAGCCCGGAGCAGCGGGTTGTCCGTATAGTCTACTTCATGACCAGGAACGAGACCTCCGGGGATATAATGGCTCTCTCTATTATTTATGATATAACAGAAGCCGAGGCCCGTGGCCGCCGTATTGAGGAGCTTACTGCAGAGCTTCAGGAGTTCCGGGTGAGGAATTCAGTAAGCCAGCTGCAGCCTCATTTCCTCTACAATTCTCTGAGTTCTATCCGGGAAATGATTCTGGAAGATCCCGACTATGCATCTGAACTTTTGTACGATTTTACCATGCATCTCAAGGCATGTATCAAGAGCATGTCAGAAGGAAGCCTTATACCTTTCGATCAGGAGATAACCAATGTCAAAGCTTTTGTCGCATTGGAAAAGATGAGGATGGGAGACAAGCTTGCCATTGAGTATGATCTTAAGGAGACTGATTTTCAGGTTGTTCCCCTGGGAGTGCAGCTTTTTGTGGAGAATGCTGTCCGGCACGGAATCTTCTTCCGGGGCAAGACCGGCGGCAAGATAACAATACAGAGCGACAAGGATAAAGACGGCAATTTCGTGGTCAAGATCATGGACACCGGAATAGGCTTCGACAGTCAGAAAGTGCTGGCAGAGATTGACAGGGGAGAGAAGGATGCTGCAGGCATCAAGAACCTTACATTCCAGTTCAAGCGGCTTCTTAATGCCGATGTATCAGTGGAAAGCCAGGTTGGTGCCGGAACTGTGGTTACTATAACGATTCCCCCAGCAGCCGTTTAAGGCGTGCCGGATCTGCGGTGACAGCCAGGTTCTTCTCCTGAGTGGGGAGAACAAGGCCCAGAGGACCATCCTTGGCACGCCTTAAATATTTTACCTGTGTATAGTAGACATCAGCCTTCTGGCTGTTCTTTCCTTTGCTGAAGTGTACCGCCAGGTTTCCCGCATCCAGCAGGGTGTCCAGAGGGACACTCTTTCCTTTCTCCACCTTTATGAACACATAGCCTCCGGCATAATCCCGGGTATGGAGCCACCAGTCGGAACCCCGCACATGGCGGCGTAGCAGCTGGTCGTTCTCCTTGGCGGTGCGCCCCACATAGATCATGAATGGGCCCGATGTGAACTGAAGGCCTGGTATGTCCCTGGCCACCACCTTGCTCTGGTGCTGCTTCTCCTTCTCGTACCATTCAGAGAGCACATACACATCCTGCTCAGCCAGAAGGCTGTCCCGGCTGGCGGTAAGCTCCGCTATCTTTGCCGTCAGGTTACGCACTTCGTCCTGGAGCAGGGCAAGGCCGTTCTTTGCCTTCTTGTACTTGTGGAAATACTTCTCGCTGTTCTCGGAAGCAGAGAGCTTGGGATCCAGCGGAATCTGTATAGTCTCGTTATCGCCGTAGTAGTTGGCTGTCTCCAGGAAGCTGGCCCCCCGGGCAATGGAGCGGGAGTTGGCTAGTATAAGTTCGCCGTACTGCTTATACCGATCAAAGTTCTCGTATTTCTCCACCAGCTCCTTTGCATTGGCAAGCCTGCATTCCAGCTTCGAGAGGGAGCGGCCCACCAGGGCCTCTATCTGCTGGTGTAGCTGCTTGCGCAGATCCTGGGTCTCAAGCTCTGTGTAGTATTCATCTATGTAGCTGTTGAAGCTTACCCCAGCCGGCCAGGGGCGCACCGGGAAGGCCGAGATATCCTTCTCCTTGACTGTGTACACCAGCTTTGCCCCGGAGGTTTCACCCTTGGCTGGGCGGCGGTAGTAACTGTCAAGTATGATGCTGTCCTGGTCCACTGCTATGATGTTGGAGTTGCCTCCCCAGAGCCGTATCCACAGGGTTGTGGTCTCGTCTCCCTTGTGTATGGCCATTCTTATGATTCTGTCGTTGCCCGGCTGGGAGCACTCTGTTATCCTGCCGCCCAGAATGCGGCTCCGGAGGAACTGGGCAAAGCGCTGCAGCTTCTCGGCCTTCCCAATCCGGCCTGTATGGCGGTGGAGCCTGGAGGTGCCTGGCTTCATTGATATAAGCAGATTGAACCTGTCCCTTGGGGAGAAGATAGAGAAGATAAGGGTATGGAAATCGGGCTGTATAATCTTCTGGATATAGGAACCGGCAATGTCCAGTTCATCCAGTATCAGATTTATCTCCGACGCATTCAGGCTCATATTCTGTTCCTTTCTGAAATATACTTTTTAATAGCCCCTGCCAGGTAGAAGGAGCCGGTAACTACCACAGGCTTTTTCCCGCCCATCTCTGATGCTTTGGAGAGGGCCAGCTCCAGGGCTTTTTCCGGCACAGACTCTAATATCAAGGGTTTACCAGGATGCAGTCCAGTATCGCACAAACTCTTGGCATAGCTGTAAACAGCCTCCACATCAGTCTCCTTGAACCCCTGGGGCTCCGAGATAATCACCTGGTCAAAGGGAGGAATAAGAAGATCCAGCATGGCCCGGTAGTTCTTTCCCTTGACGCTGCCGAACACCAGCACTCCGCCGGCTCCGAAAATTGCTTTGCAGGAGTCTAAAAGACGCTGGATACTGTAGGCTGTATGAGATCCATCCAACACAACAGGTGGATTGGTCCCTATGATCTCCATCCTCCCCTCAAGAGGCACATCCTTAAGGGCATTCAGAGCTTTCTGCATATCAATCTCTGGCATGATCCTGCTTAAAGCCAATAGGGAAGATGCAATGTTGTCGCACTGGAAGTTCCCTGCCAAATTGGTCACAATGCTGTACTGCCAGCCATCCATGGACAATGTGAAGGTGCTGCCCCCGGATCCCAGCCTGCAGTTTTCAATCTTTATGTGTTCATCTGAATAAATGAGAGGACTTCCCATCTCCTCGGCTCTCTTGCGGATCACAGCCAGGGCTTCTGGCTTCTGATGCTGAACCACCACCGGCACCCCATGCTTTATGATTCCAGCTTTCTCAAAGGCAATCTTTTCTATGGTGTTCCCCAGGACATCGCAGTGCTCCAGCTCTATGGGGGTGATGATGGAAACCTCCGGCACAACTAGGTTGGTGGCATCCAGCCTTCCTCCCATGCCGGTCTCCAGCACAGCCCACTGGCAGCCCTGTTCCTTGAATATAAGGAAAGCCAGCAGTGTAAGAAGCTCAAAGGTGGTGGGCTGTCCCAGATTTCCGGTGAGTTTCCCGCACTCCAGCATCTCTTTTATAAGCTCAGTGTTGCGGATATAGATATCATCGGGAAAAAACTCACCTGCCAGAGTTATCCGCTCCTTGTAGGTTATCAGGTGAGGAGAGGTGAACAGACCAGTCTTATAGCCAAGCTCTTTTAGAATGCGGGCAGTTATGGCTGCGGTGGAACCTTTCCCCTTGCTCCCTGCTATATGCACAGCTTTAAAAGAACGCTCCGGGTGACCGCAGGCCTCAAGCATAAAGGCCATCCGCTCAAGCTTATATTCGGTCTGGGCGCTGGTGAAATTCCGCTCCAGGTTTGTGAAGCTTTCTATGTAATTAAAGGCGTCGGAGCTTGAATGCATTCCCATGGGTGATGAATCCTTCATAGTCGGCAAGCTCTTTGACATGAGGCTCCACAGCCTTGTATCCTTTTTCATCCATCTGGATTACAGAAGTATATTTTACAAAGTCCCGGATGGAGACAGCAGAGAAAGTCTTGGCTGTCCCGCCTGTAGGAAGCACCGCATTAGGCCCGGTGGAGTAGTTTGCGGCAGAGAAGGGAGTGCATCTGCCCAGGAGTATCTCGCCTGCATTCACAATCTTTTCTGCAGTGGCCGCAGGATTTTTGGTCATGATCTCCAAATGCTCAGGTGCGAAGTTGTTCACAATGTCGCAGGCCTCATCCATATTCTTGGTAAGTATGATGCCGCCGTAGCCTGACATTACATCGCTCAGGAAGGTGCGGCGGGGCTCCGGGATCTGTGGAATCATTTTCTTTAGGTGAGCCAGCACCCCGTCGGCTGTTGCCTTGGATGGGGTGATAAGAAGGGCAGAGGAGTCGGAGCCATGCTCTGCCTCCACCATCAGGTCCAGTGCCGCCAGGTATGGGTCTGCATTCTCATCAGCAAGCAGGATGGACTCCGACGGCCCGGCCGGCAGTCCCACATCGATCTTGCCATAAAGAATCCGCTTTGCGGCCGACACAAACTTGCTGCCAGGGCCTACCACCTTGACCACAGGCTTTATGCTCTCTGTCCCGTAGGCCAGGGCGGCCACTGCCTGGGCGCCCCCTGTGCGGTAGACTTCGTCTATACCGCACAGCCTGGCAGCATAGAGGCAGGCCGCATCCACGGTGCCGTCCGGGTTAGGAGGTGTCACTACGCATACTCGCTTTACTCCGGCCTCGACTGCCGGCACTCCCAGCATATAGAGCATGGAAGGGAAGCTTCCTCTGCCCCTTGGTATATAAAGACCAACCGATTCCACCGGAGTCATCTTCTCATAAGCCTTGATTCCAGGCCTTACAGTCACCATCTTCCCGGCTTCAGGCTTGTTTGCCACATGGAACTTCCGCACATTCTCTATGCAGAACTCCAGGGCCTTCTTAAGATCAGGAGAAAGGCTTTTCTCTGCCTTGTCAAACTCCTTCTTCTGCACCCTTATGGGGAGCTTGGACAGGTCTGCCCTGTCAAACTTCAGGGCATATTCCCTGAGGGCCTTGTCCTTATATTTCCGTACCCGTTCAATTATTTTCTCAACAGTCTCCCGGATCTCATTTATATTTATCTCACTCCGGGAAAAGATCTTCTCCTTCTGCTTCTCAGAGAGTTTTTCCCAGATTCTATAGTTGATTTTTGCCATCATTTTCTCCAATTTGAGATCATTTTACAACAAAAAAGGGATAATCGTCTATATTTTCGCTCCAGATTGTGGTATCTTTATATAGTAGGAAGAATGTCATGGAAGATTTGTACAAGATTCTGGGAGTGAACCGGAGCGCAACACAGGAGGAGATAAAGAAAGCTTATCATGATCTGGCTATGCGCTATCATCCCGACTTCAATCCCGGAGACCCCGAGGCAGAATATCTCTTTAAGAAAATAAGCAGTGCCTACGCTGTCTTAAGCGATGCCGACCAGAGGGCAGAATACGATGGACAGATGTTCCGTTGCCGCGTGGAAGGGTATGAGAGCTCCTGGCACAATCCTTATGAGAATTATACAGCCGCCGATTTCATCGGTGCTTTCAATTATTTCTTCAATGCCAGCCGGTTCCAGCGTCAAAGACGGAATGCCTGGGCCCATGGCGTCAAGGTTCCTGTTACAGGCTGGACTGCAGTTTTCCGCGGTGTCCTTATTTTTATCGCAGCTGTGCTTCTGGCCCGGTTCACCGGACGTATGGGTTTTATGGGAATAGTGCTCAGCTTTGCAGTGCTCTTCTTCGGAATCCGTTACATTATAAAGGGTTTCTACGATATGATGGGAGGAGCAGGAAAAAAAGATGGCAGATAAGAGAATCCAGAAAGAGCTTTTGGAACGGTTCTGCCGTTATGTGCAGATAGAGACCACATCGGAGGAGAATTTGGCAGACCGCTGTCCCACCACAGAAGGGCAGCTGACTCTTATCAATATGATTGCCAGCGAGCTGAAGGCCTTGGGGATTAAAGATGTCTCTGTGGATAATAACGGCTATCTGCGTGCTTTCGTCCCTGGCAATATCTCCCGTAAGAAAGTCTTCGGGTTCATTTCTCACGCCGACACTTCCCCTGAGGTGAGCGGTAAAAATGTCAAGCCTGTCATCCATAAAAACTATGATGGCAAGGCTATAAAACTTTCTGACAATATTGTTATTTCCCCTAAGGAGTATCCGCTCCTTGCCCAGTACAAGGGAAAGACAATTATTACTGCCGACGGCACCACCCTGCTGGGAGCCGACGACAAGGCTGGCATTGCCGAGATAGTCACTGCAGCCTCTTACTTCATGGCCCATCCAGAGATAAAACGGAACTCCATGGAGATATTCATAACTCCCGACGAAGAGATAGGCAGGGGTACCGACCGTTTCCCTATGGACAAGATCAAGTCCAGCTATCTCTACACAGTGGACGGTGACAC
>JAEEGH010012821.1_pt1 | contig 18721 bp, 17 predicted proteins | sample 9134181 | NCBI WGS metagenome assembly JAEEGH01 (sample SAMN16246544, study PRJNA631951) | gut metagenome | biome: gut microbiome; feature: rumen; material: DP-attached | host: Bos | place: Iran: Karaj | collected 2018-10 | reverse complement strand
TGCATCGTCAGCCATGATCCTGCCCATCTCTACCCCACCGAATGCATTGGCCTTTGCCACAGGCTATGTAAAACAGAGCGACATGTCGAAGATTGGTATCATCATGGGTGTCATCTCGATGGTCCTCGGTTTCGGCCTCGTCTATTTGATGGGCACGCTACACCTTATTTAATATAATAATCCCCCGCTCACCGAGTGGGGGATTATTATATCTTATAATGTGTGCATGAATGGCAGTTGGGACGCCAGGTGGAGAATGTTCTCTGCCAGGGCGGTATTGGATTCCTGTTCGCCGTTAATGGTGTCGTAGATGGCCTTGATACCATAGAGTCCTTTTCCCTGTTTGATGGCATAGACCAGGCAGAGGTTCTGCAGGCCGATGCTTTCAGAGAGGATGTCGAGGTCGGTGATGGCAATTTGAGAGACGGCCAATTGGTAGGCGTCCTCGCTGTTCTCTGATATAAACAGCTTTACGTCGCCGAGGTTCGTGAATCGGAAGCTCTCAAGAATGGGTAGGAACTGCATCATCGGTGCGGGGAAGATCTCGGCCTGGTTCACGGCAGCGATACGCTGGTTCAGACGGTCGAAGGGCTTCAGTTCCAGGAACTGACGGAAAGAGTCTGTGGAGAGCGACACTTCGCTGAAGTGCCCTGATTTCACCAACGCCTGCACCTGTCGGCGATAGTCGGTCATCGTGGTGCGCAGACGGCTGAACTCATCGTCGGCCATCTCCAGCATGCCTGCCAGACGGCTGAACTGTCTGACAAACTCTGGCGGCAACTTGACGGCACCCTTGTAACCGATGTCGTGCTCAATGGCCGACCACACATGCTGCAGGGCCGTCCGCATCTGTATCTCGAAGGGAATGGTACGCAAAGGACCTTCCTTCAGATAGCAGATATAGTGGAGTGAGAGGTAGCCGAAGCTGTTCAGCTGATGCTTGCGCTTATCGACGGAGTTCTTCCAGTCGATGTCGAAGATCTGCTTGGCGATGGCGGCCACCTTGTCGACGTCATCGGTATAATAAGTGACCACCCTGATACCGACGACGTCGGTGACATCGTAGAGTGTCTTGTACTTATAGCCCTTCTTCTCCAGCTTCCCTGCCAGTGACTCTTCCGTCTTGATGCGGCCTTCGAAGGTGTTCAGCTGGATGTTTTGTTCGCGCAAAGCGGCCTTGAGCAGGTTTGATGCCTGCTCTATCAGTTGTTCCAACTGCGGCAACTGCTTGTGATAGGCGTCCAGCAGTTCTGCAGTATGGGGGCTTTGCATAATCATACAAACTCGAAGAGGTGGGTGAAGCCGGTCATGGCAAACACCTGGCGGAGGTTGTCGTTCATACTGGCGACGCAGACCTTGCTGCCCTTCGCCTTGGCCACCTTCAGCAGTGCCAGGAAGAGGCGCAGACCACTCGATGAGATGTAATCGAGCTTCTCGCAGTCAAGGACGATGTCGTGACCTTCGCAGTCGTGGAGTACCTTCATCTCCTGTTCGGTCTGAACGGAGGATGCAGTGTCGAGGCGGCCTTCAAAGTGCATGATGTACTTGCCGTCTTTTTCCTCAAATGTTGTCTTCATAATGTTTTTAATTTTTTAATTCTTTAATTTTATAATTTTTTAATTCTCTTTTTCAGTGTCAGGACGTTATGTCCGTCTTTATACTCGTATTGGATGCTGTCCATCAGTTGTTTGACAAGATGGATGCCCAGACCGCCGATGGAACGCTCCTCGGCAGGGAGGGTGGTGTCTACCTCGCCCTTGGTTGTCGGATCGAAAGGCTTGCCGCTGTCGCTGATGACAAAAGTCAGGCAGTCGCTCTCCGACAAAGCGGAGATATCTACATAGCCTTTCGTGCCTTCGGGATAAGCATAACTCATCACGTTGACAACGGCCTCCTCCAGGGCGAGGTTCATTTGCATCGTTGTCATCATATCGACACCATGCGATTCGCAGACCTCCTCGACGAAGGCGGCCAGTTGTGGCACCTCCTGAACATCGTTGGGCAGCGTAATGGTCTTAAGACCATTGTTGTTATCGTCGGCTTGGGGCATAGTTATCGTTTATCAGCTATTTTACGGAATGACTGCAACTTTTCACCGTAGCAGAGGTCACCACAGTCTCCGAAGCCGGGCACGATATACTTCTGTTCGTTCATGCCCTGATCGATGGCTGCGCACCAGATATGGCTGTTTTCGGGTAGGGCCTCCTTGACAACCTCGATACCTTCCGGTGCGGCAATGACGCAGCAGAGATGGATCTTCTTGGGCTTGCCCGTCTCCAGCAGAGAGTCGATGGCGGCTGCCAGCGATCCGCCCGTTGCCAGCATCGGATCGACAATCAGCAGCGTCTTGTTCTTCACGCTTTGCGTGGCAATATACTCGGTATGGATGCCCACCTCGGTATGCTCACGGTTGATATACATCCGGAAGGCGGAGACGAAACCGTTGTCGGCCTTGTCAAACACATTGAGGAAGCCCTCGTGGAACGGCAGACCTGCGCGCATCACGGTGGCAATGACCATGTCTTCTTTCGGCAGGGGGATGTCTATCGTGCCCAACGGCGTGGTGACGGTCTTGAATTTATACTCCAAGGTCTTCGACAGCTCGTAGGCCATCATCTCGCCGATACGCGTGATGTTATGCCGGAAGAGGAACCGGTTCTTTTGATAGTTCTTGTCGCGCAGCTCGGACATGTAGAGGTTGATGATCGAGTTGCTCTGACTGAAATCTGTTATCTCCATTACAGATAATGTTTTGTTATTCGCAATCTGAGTGCAAAGATACAAAAAAAAGGATAACCGCCAATAGATAACGGATATTTTTTAGACTCCGATAGCAATTTTTTCACTTTTCACGCTCCACTTTTCACTTTTATTTGTATCTTTGCAGCGGATTTATAGAAAGCGACTATGCAAACTAACACTCATTTGGCCCGCCTGATTCATGATCAGGCAAAGAAATATGGAGACCGCGAGGTGCTGATCTACAAAGATTTCGGTGGAACAGAATGGAAGTCTTATTCTTGGAATCAGTTCTCTCAGACGGTGAAGGTTGTGTCGAACGCACTTCTGAATCTGGGTGTGAAGGTACAGGAGAACGTCGGTGTGTTCTCACAGAACTCCATCCAGTACCTGTTCTGTGACTTCGGTGCATGGGGCATCCGTGCCGTCACCATCCCTTTCTATGCCACCAGCTCGGAACAGCAGATCCAGTTCATGGTGAATGACGCGAAGGTGCGCTTCCTGTTCGTCGGCGAGCAGGAACAGTACGACAAGGCCCGCCGGGTATTCTCCACCTGTAAGACGATGGAGCGCATCATCATCTTCGACAAGGGTGTGCGCATCGCCGAACAGGATGCCAATGCCATGTATTTCGACGACTTCCTGAAGCTGGGTGAGAACCTGCCGCGACAGACGGAGGTGGATGCCCTGACGGCTGCGGCTTCGATGGACGATATCGCCAACATCCTCTATACCAGTGGTACGACGGGCGACTCGAAGGGTGTCATCCTCACCTGTGGCCAGTACCACGCTGCGATGGAGGCCAATAATAAATGTGTGCCGGTGGGAGAGAACGACCGTGTGCTGAATTTCCTGCCGTTTACCCATATCTTTGAGAAAGGTTGGAAGATCCTCTGTCTGACGGAGGGTGCCAAGCTGATCGTGAACACCTATCCATTGGAGGTGCAGCAGTCGATGAAGGAAACGCATCCGACTTGTATGTCCTCGGTGCCCCGTTTCTGGGAGAAGGTCTACATGGGTGTGCTGGAGAAGATTGAGACATCCAGCGCCCCGAAGCGCAAGCTCTTCCAATATGCCCTGAATGTAGGCAAGAAGCATAATATCGACTATCTGTCGAAGGGCAAGCGTCCGCCGTTGGCACTCCATCTGGAGTATGAGATGCTCAACAAGACTGTCTTCTCTCTGGTGCGCAAGGAACTTGGACTGGAAAATGCCCATTTCTTCCCTACGGCCGGAGCCACGGTCAATCCCAAGGTCGAAGAGTTCGTCCATGCCATCGGCATCAATATGGTGGTGGGTTATGGCCTCACGGAGAGTCTGGCCACGGTCAGCTGTAACCATCTCGGTGAGCCGTTCACCGTCGGTGGCGTCGGCATCCCCATCGAGGGCATCGACATCCGCATCAGCGAAGAGGGAGAGGTACTGCTGAAAGGCCCGACGATCACCATCGGCTATTACAACCGTGACGATTTGACGAAGGCTGCCTTTACCGATGACGGCTACTTCAAGACCGGCGACTCGGGCTACCTGAAGGGCGGTGAGCTGTTCCTCAAGGAGCGCATCAAAGACCTCTATAAGACGTCCAACGGTAAATACATCGCTCCGCAGATGATTGAATCAAAGCTTCTTGTAGACAAGTATATTGATCAGATTGCCATTATCGCCGATCAGCGCAAGTTTGTGTCGGCCCTTATCATCCCTGTCTATCCGCTGCTTGAGGAGTATGCCCGTGAGCATCATATCCCGTTCGACAGCCACGAGCAGCTATGTGCTGATCCGCAGATCAACGAGATGATGAAGGAGCGCATCGACACCCTCCAGCAACAGCTGGCACACTATGAGCAGATCAAGCGGTTCACGCTCTTGCCCCATCACTTCTCGATGGAGCGGGGTGAACTCACGAATACGCTCAAGATCAAACGCCGCGTGCTGAACGAGAACTACAAGAAGGAAATCGACGCTATGTACGCCGAGTGAAGAGGCGGGCCACGATGGCTCCGCTTCATCCCACTGTTGTCATCCTCACTGTTTTATTCCAGCATGACGATGGCCGACATACCGGGCATCAGGCGGGGATGCGGTGTGAGCGTGGCTTCCAGGTGTACCATGCCGTTCTTTTCCACCACGGGACTAACGGCTGTGATACGGGCCTGATGACGGTCATCAGGATAAGAGATGGGGGTCACGGTGATGGCGGTGCCTTTCTCAAACCGCTGAAGCTCGTTCTCAAGGATATCGAAACTGACTTTCAAGTGTTCGGTATCTACAATGCGGAACAGTGTCTCACCGGGGGCGGCGGTGGCATAGAGGACGGCATTGAGTTGGGTCACGATACCTGAGATGGGGGCTTGGATGGTGCAGTAGTCCAACTGGTGCTCCAACTGCCGTAGAGCAGCTTTGGCCGTGTTGTAGCCGCTGTTGACACGAGCCAGTTCCTTGATGGTTTCAGGGGCCTGGTCGAAATTACCGCGTTTATAGCCTTGCCCCATCAGGATATTCTGATACTGGAACTCTGCCTGTTCTAGTTCTGCCCGGCCTTTGGTGATCTTGTCCTCAATGGCTGTTCTGTCGAGGCGTGCTACGACTTGTCCTTTGTGTACGCGCTGTCCCATTTCCACGCCTAACATGACGATCTGCTCATTGATGCGGCTGTTGACCGCCACCTCAGAGACAGACTGGATGGTACCTTTGCATGAGAAGGGTGCTGTTGTAGGCTCCGCCTTGGCAGGGGTAGATACAGAAGCCGCTGCCGCTGCCGTCTCAGACTCATGACTATCAGCTTTGCTCTGCTGTCTGTTACCGCAGGCCGTAAGCACTACGCCTACGGCTATCCCCATTATTATTTTGGATACCAAATACTTCATATTGCTATATGTCATCAAAATTTTCAAATCTCAAACCTTAAACTTAAATTCCTCCTATGAGTGTCTGCAAATGAAAAACGGCTGTCCAGTATTTCCCGAGGGCTGACAGATACTGTTTGTAGGCATTGTCGCGCCGGTTTTGCGCCAGCGAGTAGGTGTTGATGTCGCAGAGTCCGTTAGCATAGTTCTCGGCATTCATGTCAAACACCTCGTCGGCCATGGCGACGGCTTCGCTGGTTTGCTCCAAGAGCAGTCTGTAGGTGTCGATGTCGTACATGGTCGATGTCACGTCCTCCCTCAGTTTTCGCTCAGCCTCGTCGAGTGCACTCTCCTCACGCTCCACCCATGCCTTGGCGGCAGCATGGCGGCTCTTGGCTGCTCCGTGATCCATCAGTGGCACACTGAGCGTGACGGCTCCGAGGGCATACAGCTTCTGGTCGCGGAGGGCACGGCCTATCACATTGTCCACCTGCTGCATACCCACGTTGACGTCGAGGGCGACGTTGACACCTTTCTCCTTATACGCCTTCTGCTCCTGATGGCGTGACTCGGTGAGGGAGGCTATCTGGTGCTGGTAGGCGGGACTGTTGGCCAGGGCCAGGTCGATGGCCTGGGCGGTGGTCAGGGCGATGTGCTTGGGTTCTCGTGGATACTCGAGCAGCGTCACTGGTGACAGACTATCGCCGCTGAGCCTCAGGAAGGATGCCAGCTGTGTGCGGGCCACCTCTTCCTCAGTACGGGCCATGGCTAATGCGTTGGCGGTATTGACGCGCTGCAATTCCAGTGAACGCAGTTCCGCCACAGTCACCATCGCAATGCTGGCTTTCTCGCGGGCGATGGCACAAAGTGTGTCGGCTGTCTGTAGGTTGCTCTGGTACATTTCCAGTTCACCTTGAGCGCAAACCAGCCGGAAGAAACGCTGTGTCACTTCTTCGGCAATGCGATTCATGTCATATTCGTGTTGCTGGCGGGCAGCTTTCAGCCGTTGGTCTTCGATGGCTTTCTCCCAGCGGTAGGGGTTGTATCCCAAGAGTGTCTGCCGGTAGCCCACCAGGATAGGTGCCGCCATGAACTGTCTGGCCTCTGTCGACTGTGAGTTGAAGTATTCGCTCCAGATAGCCTGTGTGCCGATATAAGCCTCGCCACCCCATCCGAGCATCTTCTGGGTGAGCCTGACGCTGGCCGCTGCCGACAGATTGTCGTAGTTGCGTAGATAGATGTAATCGCGGGAGAGGTCGTTGATCAGGCGCGAGTAGTTCGGTGCCACACGGAGGGTCAGTTGCGGTTTCCGCAGGGCGATGAACTCATCGTAATGCAACTGGTAATAGTTGTATTCGTGTCGGCTCTGGAAAGCGATGATCGTACTGTCCTGTGCCTGGCGGATGGCCTGCTCAAGGGTCAGCTGCGGCTGAGCCTGAGCCTTGCAATGGACAATGGATAATGGACAATGGATAATTGCTGCGCACAGCAATAGCCGCAACAGCCATAGTTTGAATCCTGATATATTATATAGATATGTCATCATAATTATCAATTATCCATTATTCATTGTCAATTGATCTTTGATCTCCTCATAGGGGCCGTCGGCCGCCACACGCCCGTTGCGCAGCACGATGACGCGGTTGCACTGCTTGATGGTGCTCAGACGGTGGGCAATGACGACACGCGTACATTTTATTTTGGCCAGACTCTCGGTGACGATATGCTGGCTGATATTGTCGAGTGCCGAGGTAGCCTCGTCGAGGAAGAGAATCCTCGGCTTTCTCACCAGTGCCCGGGCGATGAGGATGCGCTGCCGCTGTCCGCCCGATACGCCCTTGCCATCCACGCTGATGGGTGTCTGCATGCCCAGGGGCAGCTGCTCGATGTCCTTGTCGAGTGCTGCCATGCGTGCGGCCTCCCAGGCATCTTCCTCCGTCAACGACGGATTGTTGAAGATAATGTTATCGAGGATGGTGCCCTCGACGAGTCGGCCATCCTGCAGACATATACCGATACAGAAACGACGGAAGCTGGACAGGTTGATCTCACTGAGGTTATACTGGTCATAGAAGATGGAACCTCCCTGCGGATGCTCCAAACCAAGCATCAGTCGCATAAGCGTACTTTTGCCGCAGCCCGAGGGACCGACGAGTGCCACATAGTCGCCACTGTTGATATGCAGGTCAAGACCGTCGAAGAGCAGAGGTGCATCATGGTCATAGCGGAATTTCAAGCCGCGGATATCGACCGTACCTGTCACATTCTTCACCACGACACTGCCGTCCTTGGCTTCCGGCTTAGCCGCCATGATCGGTTTACAGAGCTGTAACTCGGGTAGCAGACGCGCCACATCCTTCGTGATGGCCTGCAGCTGGTCGACGGCAGAGCAGACGATCGCCAGCACGGCGCAGTAGGCAATATAGTCGGTAAGTGGCAGCTGATAGTGCCAGGCCGCCCACATCGTGACAATCATGGGCAACAGTTTGAGACAATAGCTCACGGCATTGATATAGAAACTGGCCATAGGCTGATAGCTGCCGTTGACCTCCGTCGGGGCGTATGCCATCGCCCATTGGTGGAAGGCACGGAACTCTGCCCCGCTGGTCTTGATCTTATGCATGCCGCTGAACAAGGAGAACAGCGTACCGATGAGGTGTGAGCTGCTGGCATTGACATTCATCTGTACTTTCCTCGTGTAGTAGAACTGCAGCAGGATCGAAAACAGTTGCAACGAGATGGCAGCAAGACCGGTGAAAAGTAGCGGACCGCCGTAGATGAAGAACTGGATAAACATGATGCCCGTGAAGAGGAATGTCAGGATGGTTGACATGAAGGTCACGGTCAGGTTGGCACTGATACGCGAGATCGACAGCACACGGTTGGATAGGTCGCCAGCCGAATAGTCCTTGACGAAGGAGGCCGGCTGGAGCAACAGGCGCGACATCATCGCCGTCTGCAAGGCATACTCCACCTTGTCCTTGATGCGTATCACCACCAGGTTGCGGGCCGTCTGCACCATCATCAGTCCGATGGCAGCACCCACGAGCAACGCTGCTATGGGAATGATCTGACTGCCATTGCCTGAAGGGATGATCTCAGAGAATATCAATTTGCAGACATAGGGCGAGAACATGGTCAGCAGGATGACGCCCACACAAGCCAGGAGACTGTAGAAAGCGTCGTATCCGCAGAGCCGGCCGATGGCGTAGTGGACGATGTCACGCGTCGTCAGACTGTCACCGGGCAAAGGGTAACAGAGCGTCAGAGCCTCTGTTTTCAGCATGTCGGTAGGCTTGTTCACCTTGATCAGCTGCCCCGTCTTCGGGTGGGTGAAGGTATAGCTTGCGAAGCCGGGGGTGAGCAGCACCGGGGTATTATCCTCAGCGAGGAAACCCATCATCTTGCCTGTGCAACGGCTCCACCATCCGTCCGACAATTTTATCTCGCGGAAGAAGATGTTCTTACTCATCAGATAGTCCAGATCCAGAGGCACTTCCCGGTTAGCCTGCATCTGCCGCCACAGCTTCCGGTCGAGCATGGCACGGAAGATGTCCTCCGCCCTGCGCACGGCCTGCCGGTCACCGCCGATGCGGTTCATAAGCTGTTCGAGAAACGGATTGTCTGTCATCTCCATCAGGCGTATTTTAAGAGGTTACTATACAGACCGTCTATCTGCGCCAGCTCCTCATGGGTGCCGTGCTGGATCACGTGGCCCTTCTCTATCACATAGATCTGGTCGCACCGTGCGATCGTCTCCAGCCGGTGGGCTATCATGATGAGCGTCATGCCCTGATCATACAGGTTTTCCATCACCTTGGCCTCCGTCTGGGGATCGAGCGCCGAGGTTCCCTCATCCATCAACAGGATGGTAGGCTCCTTCGCCAGGGCCGTTGCGATCTCGATCCTCTGCCGCTGGCCACCACTGAAGTTGCTGCCCCTCTCCGCCACCGTACCCTGATAGGCACCCGGACGCTCCATGATTTCCTGATGGATCTGGGCATCGTTACTGGCCAGTACCATCGAATAGTCCTCGATCGACTCGTCCCACATCTTCACGTTGTCAGCGATAGTGCCCTCAAAGAGCGTCACATCCTGATTTACCGCCGAGACGGAATTGATAAACGTCATGCGGTCGATGGCGCTGCGGGGTTTCCCATCGAACAGTACCTCTCCTTCCCAGGGCTCGTAAAGACCCGACACCAAGCTGATGATCGTGCTCTTGCCACAGCCGGAGGCACCTACGAGGGCGATGCGCTCGCCGGCCTTGATCTTCAGCGAGAAGTGATTGAGGATGGGAGGCAGTTTGCGGTCGTAGCCGAACGTGACATCCCTCAGCTCGATCTCACCCGTCAGTTTCACCTCTTCAGGCGCGTCGCCCTCTGCCGGCAGTTTCAAGTCTGCTCCCTCACTGCCGCAGTCGGTCACATCCTTGATGCGCTTGATCGAGGAGTTCACCCGCATCATCATCATCGTGCCGTCGATAGTCTTATTGATGGGCCAGATGGATTCATTGGCGAGTCCCTGTGAGGCTAAGAGCATACCGGGCGTGAGTTCACCACGAAGGATCAGCCAGGCGCCTACACAGAGGATGACGGCATTCGTCAGATGAAGCACCAGCAGCGGGACTGCACTGAGGAAGATGGTGTTCGTCGAGGTCTTCACCCGTGCGTTCATGGCCTGTACGTAAGCCTGATCCCATTGTGAGAAGAAGAACTGTTCGCCGCCCAGCGACTTGATGGTCTCCATATTACCCAGTCCGGTCATAGTGACATTCTGCAACCGCGATTCCGTCACCTCCAGGTTCATCGATATCTTTTTCTGTACCTTCGAGGTGGAACGCATCACATACAGCAGCAGCACGATGGACAGCAGCTGCATCAGCCCCAGCTTCCAGTTCATATACATGATCAGCGTGCAGCAGAGCACTGGCACGAAGAAGATCACCAGCGACGGCAGGTTGATGTCCAGTGTCCTGACGGTTTTCGTGATGCCCATATAGCGCGCCACCAGCTCTCCGGGACTGAATCGGCTGATAGCCGTCATCGGCAGTCGGAGTACGGTCCACAGATATTTCGACGACATCGAAATGATGAGCTTCGTACTGGTCATCCGTCGTACGATCGAGAGCGACACCCAGGCGATCATCTCTAGGATAAACAGCATGAAATAGAGCACAAGCAGCGGCGCGAACCATTCCGGGTTCTTGTGGGTGATGATGTTGTCGGTATAGACCTGCTGGAAGAAGGGCGGCAGGATATTGATAGCCAGATTGATGACGTAGACCACTATGCTGGCGATGGCAAACGCCATGTTCCCCTTCAGAAAATACTTCAATGCCGACAGCACTGACAACTCTGATTTCGGTTTAGGATGCCACTTTTTCATTACTCAAGTTTCAGCTTTAAGTTGCGCGTCTGTGTCCGTGCCGACTCAAACAAATACTGGAACATACTCCGGCGGCTCGTCTCGGTGAGCACTGAGCAGCGGGTGCCGATGCCCATACTGACACCGACGGGTTCGCCGAATGACCAGTCATACCGTGTGGAATCATCCGGGGAGCTCAGCAGGTCGATACGTACTTCATAGACCACATCACCCAGTTCCAACATCCGCTTGGCAAGGATGTCAGACTTCAGCGTCTTGCGCACTTCGTCTGCATCGGCAGGATAGCGCACCACCTGAGTGATGCGTCCACGCACATAGCCAATCTCATCGCGCTTCTCGTCGGCCGGCCACACCTGGGCTTCCATGCCTATGCGCAAGTCGCGCTGAGCCTCGTTGTCCGCATAGGCTATCAGCTGAGTGCGCTGCAGCTGTCCGCCAGAGGCATTCTCGTCTATCACACTCACAATAGGGTCGAAGGCCTCGAAAGGCTCGTTGTCCGTCTTCGAGCTGATTACGAGACCGTCGGCCGTGCTCGTCAGGAAACTATGGCTCTCACCGATGGAAACCAGCGCCACCGTCTGCCCCTGCCGCACGCTGTCGCCGACGTGCACCAGCATCGTGCGCACCATACCCTTGTTGGGCAGGGTGATGTCTGTGGTGCCCTGTGCGGGGAACACGATGCCCGAATAGTGGGCCTTGTCACTGACTTTCCCCAAGAAGCCCCATACGATGAAGGCTCCCAGCATCAGTATGACGGCCGCCGCCAGCAGATAGGTGGGCACGGATGTCACCCGCAGGTGCTCGCCCATCTCTTCAGGTGAGCGCAGGGTATTGTTGTCTTCTTCTTGATGTTTCATATATTTTGTTGTATATAGAGACACATCATCGTGAGGTCGTCGCTGGGTTCAGCTCCGTTACGGTGAGCCTCCACCTCAGCGCGGAGCTTTTCGATTAGCTGCTGCGATGAACTGAAACTGGTGTTGTGCAAAATTTCGATCAGACGTGCATCGCTGAATTCCTCCTTCTCCTTGTTTTCCGCCTCATTCAGTCCGTCGGTATAGATGAAGAATGGCTGGCCCTTGATGGTGTCCATCTCTTCACCCTCGAATTCCATCCCCGGCAAGACGCCTATAGGCACATTGGGTTGCATCTTCAGGAACGTGACATCGTCGCCGCCACATCCTATCACGGGCGGATTATGGCCTGCATTACAGAACGAGAGATGTCCGGTGGTGAGGTCTACGAGTCCGAGCCAGAAGGTCACGAACATATTGTTCTCATTGTCGTCACCCGATAAGGCATCGTTCATGCGGGTACAGATCTCTGCAGGTGACATCTCCTGTTTGGCCAGCGTGAGGAACAGACGCGTGGCCTGAGCCATAAACAGCGAGGCGGGCACTCCCTTGCCGCTGACATCACCCACACAGAAGTAGAGCTTGTCGCCCAGCAGCAGATAGTTATAGAGGTCGCCGCCCACCTCCTTGGCTGGCGTCATCGAGGCGTACATATCGAGTCCCTTGATGTCTGGGAACACGCTGGGCACCATCGACATCTGTATGTTGCGGGCAATGCGCAGCTCGCTCTCCATACGCTCCTTGATCGACGTGGTCACCTCCAGCTGGTCGTAGGCCACCTTCAACTGCCCGTGAGCCTTCTTCAGTCTTGCAGACATGCGGTTAAGCACGAAGATATAGATGACCAAGGCAAGGATGAGGACTGCCATCACGGCCAGACGGGTCCACCACTGCTGCACCTCCAGGCGTCTCTTGTCTTCCATCATCTGCGCTTCCTTCTTGCGAACGATCTCCTGCTCAATGGCTTCCGTGCGACGAGACTTGGTGATGGTCGAATCGAGGTGTGACAGGATATTCATGGCAACGGCCATAGCCGAATCCTTACGTCCCGCCCTCAGATTCGATTCGTATTTCCTCAGGAAGGTCAGCTGAATGTTCTCCATCGAGTAATCGCTGGCATACTGTTTCCTGAATTCGTCCAGATAGCTCCAGCTGTCAGCAGCATCCTTCCATTTTTCTGTAAACATCTGATAGTCGGCGGCAAGAATGGCGCCATCGGAGGTTTGGCTATAGTGCGTCTTGCGGAAAGATGCGAAGGCGCTGTCTGCCTCACTGGTCCTTCCCAAACCTTCAAGAGCCTTGGCACGGAACACGCAGGAACGGCCATACTGCTTGTCGATGTAAGTTTCTGGAGCCAGCCCCGTCTTATCGTAGCACCCTACCAGACTGTCGTAGCGGTTAGCCCAAAACAGCAGATTCTCGAGGTCGCACATGTCGGAGTAATTGTAGCAGATATTGGTGAGACCGATGATAGCCAGTCTGTAGGTGTCACTCGATGGCTGCTGGCGTATATAGCCGAGGTGCTGCTGATAAGCCTGCTCCAGTGTCTGTGCAGCCGTTTCCTTGTTCAGCCCGAAACGGCTCTGGCAGTAGCCGATATAGATAATCAGGTTGGTATAGTTGCTGGTATTGTCATAGCCCATTTGCTGCAACTGGCTCACAGCCGTCTGCGCCACCTTCAGGGCTGCCTCATACTCACCCAGCGTACATTTCAGTCCCGCCAGACGGCTGGCCATCTCGGCATATACTTCGGCATCTTCCTTATCTTCGTCAGGATTGAATGCTGCCATGCCCGTATTCCAAAAGAACTCAGCGATGCGCTTACGCATCAACTTGTCGTTTGCATACCCCAGCCAGTAGCTGGATTTCATGTCGCTGATGAGTCTGGCATTTCTCAAACTGTCGGCAAGAATCTCCAGACGATTGTAGTCGTTTGCCCGATAGGCGACGGTGATCATGCTGTCAGCCTCCTGTTGTTGTATACTCGTTGTAGAACTGTTGACGTCACAACCCGCAGTAGTCAGCAACAGTATGCCGACAACCGAACAAATAGCAATCTTCTTGATACCCATTAATCTGTTATACTATATATTTCCTAATTTAGTTTGCAAAGATACGAATAAATCTTGATTCTTGCAAGCATTTGGAACGTTTTTATCTTCAAAACTATTAATAGTTCGCCCTCATCCACTCGATGATCCTGAGGAAAAAGGTAAGGGCCGATACCTCGTGGTTGGTGATGCCAGCTTCCTTTGTTGTTTCGGAACTATATTCACCGACAAACTCCTCCGTCTTGATACCCTTATCCTTGAGGAACTTGCTCATGGCATAGAAGTTCTCCACAGGCACGACATCGTCTTTCGTATCGTGGAAGAGCATCACGTCGAAGTCTTTGCGGGGCGTCCAGCCGCTGGTGAGCGCATCTGCGCTGAAGGCCTCCTTGAATCGGCGCGACAAGGAACTGTTGGTGTTAAGCACGGCATCTGTGCAGATGTCGCTCGTCTTTTTGGTCTTGATAAGCTCCTCGTCGAGGGCTCTGCGCTTGTTCTGCTTGCTGAGGAACCACTCGTCGAAGTGGCTGGCCACGGGATCCTTAAGATAGTCGTGGATGTCGTAACCCAGACGGCAGAAGTGATTGTAGGCATAGAGCACGTTGCAGACGGTGCTGGGCATCTCGGTGTAGCCCTGGGTGATGGCATCGTACATCGAGTTGATGTCATAGGGACCATCGCCGGCGAAGGCACGCTTTACCTTGATCTCCGGATGGCGCTCTGAAATCTCGCGCAGCACGGCCATCGTGGTCTGCCCGCCCTCCGAATAGCCTGCGATGACGAAGTCGTTGCCTTTCTTCACCTGCAGGTCTTCTATCAACCGCTTGGCGGCGAGGTAGGCATCGAGCGAGGCGCGCCCGTTGGCACGGGAGATACAGTAGGCCTGCGGCTCTTTCTCTGTGATGCCGAAGCCGTAGTAGTCGGGTGCTACGACGATGAAGTTGGTGAAGGCCGCCCCTGTCGGGAACTCGACGGCTCCACGCGACGGGGCCTGCGTGGTGGCGTAGATTGTGAAGTGGTTGTAGAGCAGAATGCCGTGGTAGGGCTTATCGTCCTTGATCAGCGTCTTGTCGACCGTGATGGTGCCGCTGAGTGTACACGGATTGCCGAAGGGGTCGATGGAAGGATAGTTGAACACGTAGTTCATATAGTCGGGGAAGATCTCCACCGGGATGCTGTCGGTGATGCAGGCCCGAGGAAGGGTCGACTTCGCCATCCAGTCCTGAATCAAACCGTTCTTACCACTTTCGGCCTTGGTAAGCGAACCTTCATGAGATGCATTGCTGAAAGCGATGCGCCCCTGCGAACTATTCATCTCTATCTGACCAATATCGACAAAATCACTGTGATTCCCGTCACTGCGTGTACGGGCCGACATGATGGACGAGCCCGTGTTTGGGTCAGCCAGGATGATACGTCCTTCGGGTGTCACCTGCCATGTGAACGGTGCATCTTTCGGACCGCCGTAAATCTCGAGCGGTTCGTTGAATTCGTCATCAAACACAGCCAGCGCGACGTAGCCCGTGTGGTCGGCTTTGGTCTCCACTACTATCAAGGCACGGTTGAAGGGCTTGCCGTCCTCGGTCACGTCCTCATACTCGAACTCCTCGTACCACAAGCCGATGAGACTCTCTTCCATTCCCTGTTGGCTGGGGATTGAGGGGTTGTCACTCTTGTCTGTGCAGGCGCCCATGCCTAGCAGAAGCACCGCAGCTGCAAACATTGCAAAGATTTTCTGTTTCATAAAATTGTCCGTTACATCTAATTGCGTGCAAAGATAGAAATAATTTGGCACGAATTACACGAATTACACGAAAAATAATGATTTGCAGTATAAAATTCGTGAAATTCGCGTAATTCGTGCCAAAAATATATTAACTTTGCACCCATGATTACGCAAGACCAACTAAAAGATGTATTAGAACGGGCGGATGCACTGCACCGTTATCTGGAGATTGACAAGAAACAGATGGAGTACGAAGAGGAGGATCTTCGTACCCAGGCGCCTGACTTCTGGGAGGACCGCGTCAGGGCCGAGGAACAGATGAAGAAGGTGAAGGGCATCAAGCGCTGGATTGACGATTATAAAGAGGTACGCACGATGGCTGACGAGTTGCAGCTGGCCTTCGACTTCTATAAGGACGAGATGGTGACGGAGGAGGAGGTCGACGAAACCTATGCCAAAGCCGTCAAGGCCATCGAGGACTTGGAACTGAAGAATATGCTCCGTCAGAAGGAGGATCCGATGGAGGCTGTGATGAAGATCAACAGCGGTGCCGGTGGCACAGAGGCACAGGACTGGGCCTCGATGCTGATGCGTATGTATATGCGCTGGGCGGAGGCTCACGGCTATAAGGTGACCATCTCGAACCTGCTCGATGGTGACGAGGCCGGCATCAAGAGCGTGACGATGCAGATAGAGGGCGGCGAGTATGCCTACGGCTATCTGAAATCGGAGAACGGGGTGCACCGTCTGGTGCGTGTCAGTCCGTTCAATGCTCAGGGCAAGCGCATGACGAGCTTCGCCTCCGTGTTCGTGTCGCCGCTGGTGGATGATACCATCGAGGTGTATGTCGATCCCGCCAAACTGTCGTGGGATACATTCCGCTCGAGCGGTGCCGGTGGTCAGAATGTGAACAAGGTGGAGTCGGGTGTCCGTCTGCGCTATTGGTACACGGATCCTGATACGGGCGAGGAAGAGGAGATCCTCATTGAGAATACGGAGACGCGCGACCAGCCGAAGAATAAGGAGCGCGCGATGACACTGCTGAAATCTCAGCTCTACGACCGCGCGATGAAGAAGCGCTTAGAGGCGCAGGCAAAGATCGAGGCGGGCAAGAAGAAGATCGAGTGGGGAAGTCAGATCCGTTCATACGTCTTCGACGATAAGCGTGTGAAGGACCACCGCACCAATTTCGAGACCCGTGATGTCGACAGTGTCATGAACGGTAAGATCGATGGCTTTATCAAGGCTTATCTGATGGAGTTCCCATCCTCTGAAGAGGAAAATTAGGAATTAGAAATTAGGAATTAGTAATTATGATTACCTAATTATGCAGAAAAGACCTGAGAATGTTATTTTGAAGAAGACAGAAGATTTTAGTGATAGAATCGTCAAGATGTATAAATATCTTCAGAATAAGAAAGAAGGCAATGGTGATATATTGAAGCAAGTATTGCGAAGTGGAACGAGTGTAGGAGCAAATACGGCAGAGAGCAAATATGCTCAGAGTGAAGCGGACTTTCTGACAAAGCTTACGATAGCATTGAAAGAGGCCAATGAGACTAAGTTCTGGCTGAAACGTTTATATTCGGGAGATTATTTATCAGAAGCAGAATATAAGTCCATAGTCAAAGATAATGAAGAGATCATTAATATATTAGTAAAAATTACAGGAACTCTGAAAAGAAGGATGCAGAAGTAATCATAATTTCTAATTCCTAATTTCTAATTCCTAATTAAAAAAACAGTTATGGCACAAATTGCAAAACCATCGAAGGCAACACAGAAGAAGGTTGCCTATGAGAAGAAACAGGAAGACAGTGGAAAGAAAGTGCTGGAGTGGATCTTCGGCGTGTTGGTCGTATTGGCCATCATCTTCGTAATCTATTCCATCTTCATCGTCAGTTGATGAGCGGACTGGAGATAGAACGTAAGTTCCTGGTCAAGAACGATGACTACAAGCGGCAGGCGTATAGTAGCAGCCGCATCTGTCAAGGGTATATCTGCAGTGGTCACGGGCGTACCGTCAGGGTGCGCATTCGTGGCGACTGCGGATATTTAACCATCAAAGGGCCATCGAATGTCGACGGCATCAGCCGTTATGAGTTTGAGAAGGAGATCACCCTCGAAGAGGCTGAGGAACTGATGAAACTCTGCGAACCGGGCCTGATCGACAAGACCCGCTATCTCGTGAAGAGCGGAAACCATACCTTTGAGGTGGATGAGTTCTATGGTGATAACGAGGGACTGGTGATGGCAGAGGTAGAGCTCCAGTCAGAGGACGAACCCTTCGAAAAGCCCGATTTTATCGGAAAGGAAGTGACAGGTGACCGTCGGTATTATAATGGTCACCTCAGGACTTACCCTTATAAACTTTGGGGAATTACAAATTCCTGATTTTTAATACTATCAGCCCAAATACGGCTCCGAGTGTCACGCCAACGGCATTGGCCATTAGGTCAAGCCAGTCGCCGTTACGCGTCTCGGTGCAGTATTCCTGTAACAGTTCGATGACGCCACTCATGATGATGGGCGCCACCCAAGCCCAGAAGAACAGTTTCTTATAGTCGGGATGGTCGTGCTGGCGGATATACTCTATCCACATCACGCCACAGGTGCCGCCATACATGACGAAGTGGGCCCACTTGTCGATGAACATCACATTGTCGAGTGGTGTCTCAGGAAAAAACGGCGTTAGTGAAAGGAGCCATATCAGGGCGATACAGATGAGGGAGAAGGGGTATTTCCTAAATTGAACGTTGAACATTTATCGTTGAAATTTTAATTCCGGTGCAAAGGTAGTACTTTTTTTAGACATTTATGCCCTTATGTCTAAAAAAGTTGTACTTATGTTCTTTATGTCAAAAAATAGTTGTACTTTTGCACACAGAATAATGATAAAAGAGAATATGGCTAAACTTGAAAGGGCAAGTTTTGGGAGTAAGCTTGGTGTTATCCTGGCTACGGCAGGATCGGCCGTGGGCTTGGGAAATATATGGCGATTCCCTTATATGGCAGGACAGAACGGCGGTGCCGTGTTTATCATGATTTATGTCTTCTGCGTCCTGTTGTTAGGCATCCCCTGTATGATCAGTGAGTTCATTATCGGCCGTCACGGCAAGG
>JAEEGH010012819.1_pt1 | contig 18725 bp, 8 predicted proteins | sample 9134181 | NCBI WGS metagenome assembly JAEEGH01 (sample SAMN16246544, study PRJNA631951) | gut metagenome | biome: gut microbiome; feature: rumen; material: DP-attached | host: Bos | place: Iran: Karaj | collected 2018-10 | reverse complement strand
TGATGTTCAATTATGTGAAACAAGTCATGAATAGCAGGGAGACCGTTGCGCCTTCCTATAATGGGTAAGGACTCGCTGTATTGTTCAATACGATATCCCCAATGGAAATCATTGACCCTTTGTCCTGAAAGTGTTCCCGAAATAATAACGCTTTCGATTCTTACTAATGAAAGTCCTCCAGTAATGTTGTTGGCAAGAAACTCATTATAAGGTTCTATGCTTCTTCTCATGGAATGACGGAAATATAGAGTGAAGTCGTTACCACTGCCCATAATGAAGATACTGTCTTGGGCACTAGCTTTTTCGAACAGATAATAGCTCGCTGTACCGTCGTTAAACATTTCACCATAAGCACGTTCAAATCTGCATGAATCGAAGATGCCTCTATGTTGGCCGTAAAAGTCAAATTGAATCCTTGTAGGTATATCTTGCCCATCTTTAAGATAATACATTGTATTTGTATCAAACGGTATTTCCGGATGGTCAGAGTTGTGAATGAAATGTTTTATTTCTAATACGTCTACATAGAATGAATCTATGTGAGGTGGATTGTCGCCAAAGTGGAGGTAAGGTCCCATTTCGGCAATCAGGTCGGCAGGCATCACTTCATCAATACTTGGAATGGATTGTATGGCATAATCGTTACCAAAACGCGCCTCGTAATGGTATTTAACGCGCCCATCAATGATGTCGTTCCCATCCAAACAAAACTCATATTTGGGTTGGGTGGAAATCGGTTTCCCGTCGCGTACCCAATTAATAAAGGTGTAGCCGTTCTTTGGTGTCGCGGTCAAGATGAGCGAGTCTCCCGCTTGAAATGATAAGGTTGCCAACTCGTAGTTGAGCGGGCTTTCCACCCCATGAGTCACTTTGTTGAGTTTTATAGTGCCGCCTTCAACAGGGACTTTCTCAACTGAAAATGGCTTTCCATTATGATTAAAGGGTTCAGGGAAAAGCTCTTCAACTTTATTGCATGATGCGAAAAAGACGGCAGTGAGGCCGGTTAATAACAAAAGACGCAGTTTTTTATTCATCGTTTGAATAGGATTTTAAGTATTATTGAATGATGACGACTTTCTTGGTGAATATTCGGCTGTTATTGGTGAAAGCAAAGAAATAAATGCCTTCGGCATGTTGCTTCATAGTATAGTCATAGCTGTAGAGGCTTGTGCTGACATTGGTTTCAAAAGCATCAATCTGGTTACCTGTCATGTCATACACCTTGACAGTAGTCAATCCTTCCATGTCCTCAAAGTTGATGCGCATCTGTCCATTGTTGGGATTTGGCACGATGCTGACATTGGCGGCTGCTAAGTTGCTCTCATCAATGCCGAGGAAGGAGGACTTGAGGTAGAATTTACTTTGTTTGCTATCGCAGCCATTACTCATGGTGGCTGTAAGTATCACATAATCATCGTCATGTTCGGCAACATATACCGTACATTTGCTGTAATAGAATCCGTTTGGGTGTTGCTCAGTAAGGGTGTTGCCAATGGTCCATGAAGGTTTGCTGATTTTCCAGTTGCAAGAATTCCAAATGCATTCGCTGTGTCCAATTTCTTCAACCATGAAATCATATTGGAAGGAGAAAAACTCAGTATTGGTAACGACGGCAATGGTGTCGGCATCGGAATCTGGGGCTCCAAAGACTACTGCGTTCTCAGTGGTGCATACTATTTTGGATGGCTCAGGTGAGTACTTCATGTTCGTAACAGAGACCACCATCGCGGTGTCGCAACCATGTGTGGTTTGGCCATCGGGATAAGCTTCGTTGGGGAAGCTGTAAGTTCCATTTTCCTTGAAATATACGGTATTTCCAAACCAGTCGAACGGAATGGAGTCGCATCTGTAGTCGGGGTGGCTTTCGTTGATGACAATAGAACCATCCAAGTGATGGTGATTGACCGTGACCATGACAGTTTTCTGTCGACTTTCTGTGGTTGTGTTGTCGGTTACTGTGCAGGTATATGTGATGGTTTGTGTTGGGGTGGCAATGGGGTTGCTGATGTTGGAGGCACTAAGACCTGTGGTAGGTGTCCAAGAATAACTGTAGTCACCTGAACCACCATTGGCCATGACCTGCAACTGTGTGCTTTCGCCCTCGCAAAGGGTGTTGGGAGAGGCAATGGCATCAACATTTAAAGGACTGGCACCGATGTAAACGAAAACTGTGTCGCTGCTGATACATCCCCCTTGTGGGTTAGTAACGGTCAGCACATATTGTTGGGTATCAAATAAAGTTACTGTTTCGGTGTTTTGGCTATTCGAATTCACCACCATATTGGCAGGCTCCCAGTGGTAGGTGAATCCGCTGCCGCCGCCTGAGCCACTTAATTGAGCCGATAGTCCAGGATAGGGTAGGCTTTGGTCAAGACCGGCATCAGCTACAGGCTGTGCATTGACGAGTACGGTTTGGGTGATTTCTCCAGGACAAGTGCCGCCTTCTGCCGTAACGGTAAGTGTCACCTGATAAGTGCCAGCTTCCGCGTAGGTGTGGCTAACGTTTTGGCCGCTTCCCATGGGGCTGTCGTCGCCGAAATCCCATTCATAGTTGGCAACATTCGTACCCGAAGCCAGACCTTCAAATTGGGTAGCTTCCCCTTGGCAAACAGTGTTGGCAGTAAAACTTGGAGTGGGTTGTTCGTAAATCACCACCTCGGTGGAGGCTGTAGTGGTCTGCGTGCCTACGGTGGTGGTGCAAGTGTAGGTACCAGCCATTTCCATGGTGCAATTCTCAATAACAGGATTCTGGACGTTTGAAACGAAGCCGTTAGGGCCAGTCCAAGAGTAGGTCGCATTCATTTGTTCGTTAACGGTCAGATGGATGGTCTCGCCCACGCAATAAGGTCCGTCATTGGCCACAATACCAGGAAGAATGTCACAGTCAGTTTCGCCAGGGCCTGAACCAGGGGTTTTGGTGAAGGAAATAACGCAAGGATCGCGCGAGTAGTTGGTAATCATCAGTATGTAGTATTCGCCAACTTCCGGTCTGTGATAGTTAATTGTTCCGTGGCTTGTTGAGTGCTGGTGCTCTTCGGCAGGATATCCAAGATAGACATCCTCAGTGGGATCTGACGAGTAGCAGCAATCTATAATCTTGTCACCACTGAGGTGGGAGCAAGCCCAGCCCGATGCTACATCTTCTTCTGTGTAGGGTCCCCACATGCAGAAGTCAATGTCTCTACCTAAATTAATATCGTCTGGGTCATGACCATCCATGTGGATGATGAACTCTCCAGCCGTGTGTATCCTCATGTGATAAAAGGAAGGGTTGTAGGAATTACCTATGCAGCCGTCGTCCATACCGGGCTCCTCAGCTTGCTGAGAGGAACTGGCAGCTTCAAACTCGATGAGGTCCGTCGTGCAAAACGGAAGTGAGTTGGCGCAGTGTTCATTGTCGGATCTGCTGTTTCTGAGAGCAATGTCCATGGTGATAGATAGGAAATGTCGTGGCTCGACACCATCTTTCCATTCGTTCATCAGAACAAAGATGTCGTTCTTGGTAAGTAGGGCGAAGTCTGCAAAGACGTTTTGGTAAAAGCTTTCAAACTCATCTAAGAAATGGCTGTTTTCGTCCGTTGCAATGAGGATGAATTGGCCATACTCTTCTTCGGGAATCAGTTCGAAACGGCTGTCATTGCTAATGTTATAAAGCAAGAAAGCCCTGAAATCAACGTTGTCGATACTAAAGAAGTTCAACAATACGCCTTCATCAGAATAAGGTGTGTAAGGCGTTTGCGCCCATGGTTTCATAGGCGTGGCTATCAGCATAAGAATGACAATTGCGGCTTTTATGAATCTTTTCATCTGTGTTGTCTTATGATACATATAACTCTCTGTAAACAGGTATTATTGTGTTGCTCCTAATCAATGAATGATGACGACTTTCTTGGTAATCACTCGGTTGTTGTTTGAAACGACGAAGAAATAGATGCCTTCAGCGTACTTTTTCATATTGTAGTCGTAGTTGTAGCGGCTTGAGCTAATGTTAGTTTCAAAGGCATCAATTTGGTTGCCGGTCATGTCGAACACCTTGACAGTGGTCCGTCCTTCCATGTTCTCAAAGTCAATGTGCATTTGCCCGTTATTCGGGTTGGGTACGATGTTGACATTGGCTGGCGCTAATTCGTTTTCGCCTACCTCAAGGAAGGAGGACTTAAGGTAGAATTTGCGTTCTTCGCTGCCACAGTCGTTGTTGATGGTAGCGGTGAGCACGACGTGTTCATTTTGGCGGTCGGCCACATAGACCGTACACTCACTGTAGTACTTTCCATTGAGGGATAAAGCGGGTACTGGGTTGAACTCGATGGCCCACGATGGCTTACTGATGGTCCAATTGCAAGATTCCCAAACACATTCACGATTGGTCTCCTCAACAAAGAAGGTGTATTGGAAGGAGAAGAACTCGGTATTGGTGACTACGGCAATTGTGTCGCCAAAAACGATTGCCGAGGCATCAGAGCACTTGATTTTGTCTGGATTGGGGGTATAATGCATGTTTTGGATGTGGTAGGTCTGTTCGCGGTAGCAGCCTTCATCGGTCAGACCCGTAAAGGTATACACTGTGTTCGCAGTGAAAGTAGTGTCTTGTCCAAACCATGACACAGGTATTTCATCGCAAACGCCAGAGAAGGTTTTGTCGTCAAGAATGGATTGCGTGTTGATGGTCAGATCCAGTTCATATTCTTGTTGGCATGGGAATGGTGTCAATGAAACGTAATGATAATATTTGCCAGATTCCGTAAAGGTTTGTCCTGTCATCGGCCATGTATAGCTGTCGCAGGTAATCACTTCTTCAACAATGGTCTCTGGGATTTGTTGGAAATGCAGGTCAAGGCGGAAGATGCCGTCACAATTGGCAGTAGCAAGCGTGTCTGTGTAGAAACCTTCTTCAGTATAGGTAATAGTAGTATTGGCTTCGGGAATGTACCAATCAAATGAAGGCGTGGTTTCGTAGCACCTGTAAACTTGCTGGATGGGAGGCATGTAATAGTCGTTAACCTCAATTTCTACCCAAACAGTGCTGTCGCAGCCATGAATGTCTTCAAGATGGTAGATGTGTAGTCCTGCATAAAGCGGTATCTGGTTGGGATCTTCTTCGTAATAGTATGGCAATTGCTCAGGGCAAAGGCTGACGGGATGTTCTGTGACTTCGTTTTCAGGCCAGACCGTCAGTTCAAGCCTTACGATACTGTCGCAGCCGTGAATGGTTTGGTCATGATACAATGTTTGTGTGGTAGTGTTGTAAGTAGTGCCATAGAAATTATAGCTTTCACCGGAACAGATGGCTGCTTCTATCGTGGTTTCGTCATACGTGGGATAATGGCGCAAGTGCAAGGTAATGGTGCTGTCGCAGCCATGAACGGTTTGGGTGAGAAACTCGTAGTCGTTTTCATCGCTGTAGATTTGTCCATGCCAATCATAAGAATCGCCGGGGCAGATGTAATGGGTCTCCTCACTGAAACCAGCGTAATGGACGACGACGGTAACTGAGGCGGTGGCGGTTTGGTTGGTCTGTGGATTGGTAACGGTACAGGTGTATGTGGTGGTTTGAGTCGGAGTGGCTACTGGATTGTATATGTTGGGGTTGCTGAGGCCCGTGGTGGGAGTCCACGAATAAGTGCTGTTGCCCATGCCGCCGCCTGCACTGGCTGTCAGTTGAGTGCTGCTACCGGCACAAATGGAGGCTGGACTGGCATTGGCCGAAACGGTCAAGGCACCGCCTTCAATGTGGATGGTCACTTGGTCGGTACCGGAGCATTGGCCTTGTGGGTTGGTAACGGTGAGGGTGTAGGTTTGGTCTTGTGTCAGAACCACAGTCTGCGTGTTTTGGGAGTTGGGATTGGTCACCATATTGGCAGGCTCCCAATGGAAGTTGAATGTTCCAGCTCCGCCCGATCCACTAAGTTGTGTTGAAGTGTTGAATGGAATGGTCTGGTCGGGACCAGCATTGGCATTCGGTTCAGCATACACCGTAACGGATTGGGTCTTTGTGCTGGTGCAGAGTCCGTTACCGCAAGATACGGTGAGGGTGACGGTATAAGTACCAGCATTGGCATAGGTGTGCGAAGGATTCTGTAGTGTCGAGGTCTGTCCGTCACCGAAGCTCCATTGGTAGCCAGTGATTTGTTGTCCACTTGGGTTAGTGGTGGAGGTGCTGGTGAATTGGGTGGGGTTACCTAAACAGACGGTGGTGTAGTTGAAGTTGGCGGTAGGTTGGGGGTAGACGACCACTTCTGTGGTGGCGCTGTTTGTTGCACTGCCCACAGTGATGGTGCAGGTGTAGGTGCCGGCCATGGCCATGGTGCAGTTCGGACGGGTGGGGTTCTGTTGATTGGAGGTGAAGCCTCCAGGGCCTGTCCAGCTATACGAGGCGCCTGCTTGTCCGTTGGCGGTTAGGTTGATGGTCTCGCCCACGCAATAAGGGCCGTCGTTATCAACCAATGGGGGCAGAATGCCACAATTGGTGGTGCCGGTGCCAGCCACCTTACTGAACGAAATGTTGCATGACTGATTGGAGTAATTGGTAATGACAAGGATGAAATAATCGCCCGTCTGTGCCGAAGCAGGAATCAGACAGTGTTCAGTAGCTTGGGCTGAATAGCTGCAACTTACTACCTTATTGGCAGTCAAACTGGAACAAGGCGATGGGTTGGTAATGGTGGGATAGGGGCCCCAGCAGCAGAAATCAATGTCGTGGCTCGGTGTACTGTACATATAGATGTCAATATTGCCAGGGTTGTCGATTTGCATATAATACCAAGCAGGATTTGGGGTGGTATACAGGCAGTCGTAATATGGTCCTGTCTCACCGGAACCGGCATTCACACCAGCAGGGAATTGGTACATTCCATTATCGGTGCAGAACGGATCGGCATTGGCGCAGGTGTTGTTCTGCCTCGACCTGACGTAATAGTCCATCATCAGCGACGAAGCAAATTCGTGAGGAAGCATGCCTTTGTATTCAGCAGCTGTCTCAGCAGCTTGCACCTTATCCATACTTAAAAAATCAATGGCATTTTGCTCGCGAAAGTCGGCAAAGGTTTCTGCCAGGTTCATGTTTCCAAATGCTTCATTGGCACTGACGACGAAGATGCCATCGTTTTCGCTAGTGATGACCTCAAATCGACCATCAGTAGTTAGATTATAGAGGAAAAAGATGCGCTCATCAAAGTTTGCAATTGTGGTTATGTCAAACGAAATCGTCAGCTCGTTGTCCGCAATTCGTGTGGGCTGAGCAAATGACTTCATGGGTATAATCATCATGAACATCATTGCCACAAATAATTTGGTAAGTTTATTCATATTTGCAATTGTTAGTTAGTTTGTTTGTTGAGACCATAATAAAAAAACGCGTAAAAATACGTACTTTTTTGAAACGATGAAGCATTTTTCTGCTAAAATGCTGATTTTTTGTGCTAAAAGCCTAAATTTTAATGATTTTACGGCTCCATCGTTGACCCTTTTGCTCCACAATTATTTGATATATGCTTGTAGGAAGACCTTTCAAGGAAATGACTTTTGTGTTTTGCTCTGAGAGAATGAGTTTCCCTTGGGTGTCAAACACAAGGATTCTGAAATCACCTTCTTGTTCCAAAACAATCTGGATTTGGTCGGTGGCTGGGTTGGGATGTATTGTCAGGGGCAGCTCTGCTTGCTCGTCAGTCTTGTCAAGATATGGCGGCAGTGTGATGTAATCGATACAGGCGCAGTCAGAGCCTCCGTCAATGGAATGGTCTTTGACATATTCCCATTTGTAGATGTGCCGTCCAGGTGTGATAGGGTAGGAGTACTCCCCCCACCAAAGATCGCCCGACCAGCGTTCCTGCTCTTCGTCGTCAATGTAGAAAATGAGGAAGTCGTAGTTGGCTTCACTCGACACCCTGTTGAAGAAGTGGATTTTCTCGTATTCCGTTGAGGTAAAGGTCAATACAAGTTGAGAGGACTCGTTGTGGTCGATGTTGCCCGACTTGGCACAGTAGTTTCCGTCGTAAGGATATGATGTAATGATGGTCCAGGGATGCAGCGGGTCGTTGGTCCAATAGGCAGGCTCGAAAATTCCGTGTTCGAAGCTGTCTGTCACGAACCCCATTTCACATTGTATGTCTTGTTCTATCTTTAAGTTGTTGATGGTCGAGTGGACTGTGAAATAGATGTAAGGCATTTCACCAGCGATGTACTCGACGTAGATGTCGAAAGTAATCTCTGTCGATTCGTCTACCTCCAAGTCGTTAATGGGCGTTTCAGGAGTTATGACACGAGCGCATCCAAGGTTGTTGCTCAAGGAGATAAGGGGACTGTCGGCACGATCGTGGCCTGTGTTGGTGACGCGGAAGGTAAGGCTAGCGAATTCGCCAGGGTCGAGCCTTTGGTCGTTGTCACCCAGCGAGTCGTTGATGTGGACGAGTTCGGCAGTGATGCTTGGGGAAAGCACTTCGATTTCGTATTCTTGCTCGTAAGTCTCGTCACCAAAATAAGTCGTGAGGGTGAAAGGTATATGCGTTCTATCGTGAATGCTGTCGCCGATTGCAATCTGGAAGGCATCTACGATGAATTGGCTTGCGTTGGGTTCTAATGCGTCAAATGAGGTTTCGTCCTGCAAAATGGCCAACAATTGTGAATCGGAGGTCATGCTGACTGTGCCACCATTGCAGCCTTGCAATCCCACATTGGTGACATTGATGCCTGCAACATAGGATTGGTTGTAAGGCAGCGCGAGTTCCCATCCGTTCATTGCGATACTGTCGACAACGACAAAAGGTCTGCTTAAAGGCTCCAATGGGATGTCTTCTTCCCAACGTATGAGGTTTTCACCTGTGATAGTGAGGTGGATGGGCCCATTGGGGATGTTCTCTAAAATGTTGATGGTTTGTTCTTCTCCAGTGCCAGTGACTGTGGCCAAAATCTGCCATTGCCTATTTTGGTATACTGTCAGTGCAATCTGTGAGCCTTCCGGGGCAGTAATGTGGAAAGGTGAAAAGCATTGTATGTGGTCATCATGCGTGGTGAGGATGGGTCTGGGTACTTCTGTGAATAACCTTATGAAAGCGTCACCAAAGGTATGGAAGGTGTTGTAAGTGGTAGTACACATGTTTTCGTCAGTGCTGGGGAAGACATGAGTCCCAAGGAAGTATTTGCCTGCGACACATGCAAAAGCAGGTATCCATGTGCTGGAATGGGACGCAAAGGGACCGTATTCGGGAAGGAAACTGGGGTCAAAATGGTCCCAAACACCCCAAAGGAAAATGTCGTTGGCGAAAGAGTAGGTTTGTCCGGTAGGGCCAATGGCTCCTATGATGCCAGCATTTTGGCCGTCGCGAGTCAAGCGCAGGAGGGCTTCGATGAAGCTGGTGGTTGAATTGTCATACATGCCTGTTCGGCAGTTGACAGAAATGAGATAGGTCAACTTATTCACGTTGTTGATTTCTCCGAAGTCGGAAGTGAAGATTGCGGGTTGGTACCACCTAGTGTTCCAACCGTGGTCGCGGTGCTGTATGAGGTAGGCACCATGGTTGATGGCGTTGATGACCTGTTCGGCCGTACCGCCTGTCCAGCCGCCCAATTCGGCAGGTGTGGCAGGAATGTAACCGACACCATTGGGGCCGAAGTAGTTGACTACGGTTGCGGTGCCGGGAGCCGTCGACCAGCTGGAGCCCTGCTCTCCGCTGTAAAGCTCGTTGATGCGTTCAGGAGACTTGCCATGCTGGGTTAAGTAACCGCTGATGGTGGCAATGGTGATCTGGAACCATTTGGAGTTTTCCCATGCAGCCGCCGTCAAGGGATGGTCATAATAATATGGGTCAGTGACTACATTGGTGTATTCGTATTCATAGAGTTTGCCCATAATGATTGGGAGCTCCGACTCATTTTGGGCGAGGATGCGAGAGAAACAAATGTCGGGGAGGAAGTCGTCATTGACGTCGGCGTAGGGGTTGTCGGAAGTGATAAAGTTGTCTTTGGGATGTAGGGTCCTGTAGCCAGGCACGTATTGTTGCAAGTTGGTGCCGCTCTCACCGATGATGCAGATAGCCGCTGGAGGGATGTTCCAATTAGCGTAGATATCTCTGATCCATTGTTTTAATGTGGCTTGGTCTGAAGCACCTGTCTCGGTGACTCTCATTACCTTGCTGAGGATGCCTTGCTTGTTGCGGTAGTCGGCAAGTTCTTTTCCTGCATTGTAGAAGTCATCGTTATCAGGCGTAATGATGAGGTATTCGCAGCCAGTGGGTCGGTTTTGCGCCCATTGCTGCATCCGAGCGTCGTAATCAATGGGTTTCAAGCACTCGAAGTTGAGGATATTGTTTCTCAGGATGGGGTCCCAGTAGCGAGAACGAAGACGATCATCGCCAAAGTGTCCGTTACCGCCTTCGAAGCGAATGTCGATGTCGATTTGGCGGTGTACGGCTAACTCTCGAGTTATAGGATTGATTTGGAAAGGGCTGAGACCCAAGTGGATGACATCAACACCGCGCAGCTGTTGGGGGGCTGCGACGCAATAGGTCTCCGCAGGATAATAGCTGTTTCTGGAATACACTTTCGGGTCTTTGAAGAAGGGCCGCTCCGCATCATTCTCGCATTGGCTGCCGTCGGAGGGCGCGATGTTGATGCCCGATAGGTTCTCATCGCGCGTTGTCCTGACTTCCACGATGGCTTTCGCACCTTGCGGGATGGCAATGAAGCGGTTGGAGGTAGGTAGGTCAGGCAGGCCGTAGTCGTTGGGCATGACGATGCCTTTGCTTGAAATGGTGTGCATCAGCTCACCTTCGAGGTTGATGGTGTCGATGCTGAAGTCGTTCAATTCGAAGTGGAGGCTGATATGGCCACGGTCTGAGGAAGTGATGGTGAAGGTTTGCCCGATGGCGAACAACGGAATGACCATCATGAGTAAGAGAACAATAGAACAGCGTTTCATATTAGAGCGTTTTTGTAATGACCACAAAATGAGGCTGTAAAAGTACAACTTTCTTGGAAAAAACAAGAAGAAATGCTGTTAAAATGGAAAACCTTTTTCTTTTAAGGAGTGATTTCAGTGTTGGACAATGAGTTTTTCGTGATAAAGGTTTTTCATTTGTCTCACTTGGATGATGTAAACACCGTCAGGGAATGAACTGACATCCAATTCAACGGCTTTACGGTTGGCTAAGATGTTGATAATGTGATCGCCATATAGGTCGAACACATCCACCTCTTCAATAAATGGTATATCGATTGTGGCTTTGTCGCTGGCGGGATTGGGGAAGAGAGCCAATTGGTCGTTCTCTTTATGAACCATTACAGTAACGGTAGCTGTATTGTCGCACCCGTTTTGGGAAAATCCCTTTACGATATAGGTTATGTCTTCAGTTGGTCTTACGATGATACTCTCTGTGGTTTCGCCCGTCGACCAGAGATAGGAGTCGGCGCCTGACGCGGTGAGTCGGACGGCATTGCCGTATTCGATAAGTGTGTCGTTGCAGCAGTGAAGTGCAGGCCGGGGCTTAACAGACAAGTCAAGTTCATAGTCATTGCCGAACTTGTAGGTGGAATAATGCCCTGCCTTATTGAGCTTTTGGCCAAAGAAATCGTAGGTTTCACCTTGACAAATCGCTTCGTTCATAGTCACCACGGGTACTGGAATCACGGTTAAATCAAGTTCGTAATCTGTGCAATCGTGGACGTTGGTGTAATGACCTGTCTCATGGAGTGGTTCACCGAAGAAATTGTAAGTTTCGCCTTGGTGAATCTCAACTTCTTGGGTTATGATGGGCAAAGGGTTTACGACCAAGTCAAGTTCATAGGCTACACAGCTTTTGACGATGGAATAATGCCCCGCTTCACTAAGAATCTCGCCTTGGAAGTCATAAGTCTCGCCTTCGCAAATCTCAGCTTCTTCGGCGATGGTTTTCCATTCCAAATTGATGATGACGAGACTGTCGTAAGAAACGTTGGGGTACAAGAAGGAATAGATACCTGGCTCGGGAAGGAGAATACCGTCGTAATAGTAGGGGGTGTCGTTGCAGAAGAACCTGTTGATCACGTATGCGGTATGGTTTGACTCGAAGGCGCCAAGGTCCACATTCCTTTGCCTTAGTCGGGGATTTCCGTCCAAGTCAAATTCAGGTTGTTGTGCGATGCTGTTGGCTCTATCGATGCAAAGGCTACCCGACTGCAAGTGCCAATCGCCGTCGCGCCCCTCGATGCCTGCGGCGACATCGGCATTGTTGAATCTGATGTAAAACCTGTGCGAAGTGTCGTCGTTTTCAGGCTCAGCGTCGAAATTGAGCGAAGAAAATGAGGTGTCGCCTTGAACGGCGCAAGACATGTGGGTTTGCATCGGACCAATCTGCTTGTTCCCGTCTTGACTGACATTGCCCCAAATGATGCAATTCCTTACGTTGGGATGGGTGGACTCAGGATTATAGACTCCTCCATATTCCAAAAGCCCTTCGTTTTTGACCACGGTGCAGTTGTATAGGCTCGTATTATCCTTGATATGGCATCCACCTCCTGTTTCAGCCGTGTTGTTGTTGACCAGACAACTCCAAAACGAAGCTTGTGAAGAGGAAAGAACACCGCCTCCAGCAGAAGCTGTGTTGTTGCTGATTTGGCAGCAGATGAATTCGCTTGGTCTATTGCATATCTGTCGATGGATGCCACCGCCGCTTTGACTCGCCATGTTGTCATGGATTCTGCAACGTAGGTATGTGGCCATGGAGGCATCGTAAATCGCACCGCCGTTTTTTGCCTCGTTCCCATAGAATTCGCAGTCTTCAATGAGAATCTCCGCGGAATTCTCAGATGGCAATAAGGCAATACCTCCACCTTTGAGTTGGGCCCGGTTATTACAAATCTTGCAGTTTTTGATGTGTGTGTTGCAGGATATGGATAGACCGCCACCACTGAGAGCGAAACCGTTTTGTATGGTGAAACCGTTGATGAGGAAGGAATTGCAATATTGTAAATATATCAGACCTTTCGTGTGGTTGCCATCCAAAATACTGGGATGGGCATCGAAGTCTCTGAGCGATAGGTCGTAATCGTATGGTTCGTCTCCGTTGAAACCTCCAAAAATTTGACAGTTTCCGAATGCATAGAAACAATAGTCCCCTAAGTTGGTTCTCGTATAGGAGCCTTCTTTAACCCAAATGGTAAGATGGTCTGTGGATGCCTTGTATATGGCTGATTGCAGGTCTGAAGTAGTTTGATTCCATGACGATCCGTCACCAGTACCATCGGGTGAGACGTAGATAATGCCGTGAGTGTCGCTGTTGACAGGGATGTTGGATATTGGAGAAATGTCGTAAATAATGGCTTGATACGTAGCGAAGCCTGAAGGGTCTTCAAGGGTATAATAACCATCAGCCACACCGTCCCAGCCAAAGTTGAAATGGAAGAGTCCGTTGCTGTCATATCCGTCGCAAACGAAAGCATGACCGCCTAACGAAGAAATTCCTCGATAAAACACAGGGAGATGCATATCGATGTTGCTTTTTATGATGCTTAACCATTCCTCGTCTTTAGAATCAGACCTTTGCAAAATCTTCGAGGTAGGGTAAAGGAAGTAGTTTTGGAACGCTTTAAGGGCTTTCCCTATACTGCTACCACTTGCGTGAGGACTATAATCCATATTTACACTGATGCCGCAATGGGAGATCAGCAAGGCGGTTGCCAGGTTGCTTTTATGGAGAGTGTCGACCATGTCTTCCCAGTGGTAGGTGGTTTCTCCGAAATTGGCACTTAGATTGCCATATTGACAAGTGTACGACACTTCCCCGTTGCCCATCACAGGCTGTTTGTGGTAATACATAATCTGTGCCATGGCGATTGCAACACAACCCGCTGATGCGTGATGGCAAGGACCTGTTTCAGTTGCTGGACAAAGCTCATTATGGAAACAGCCTTGTCCCCAAGCGGAAGTCAATAAAGGCCCTACTTCTTGCTTGTACACCTTGCGCTGTAGGTTTGGAAGGTGATGCTCTATGATGTAATCTGTCGTATTGTTATAAAGTTCAATCCAATAGGCAATGTGATCAGGTAACTCTTCTGTTTTTGGAAAGCTGGAATTGGGCGAATAGGCAAGTACTTCACCTGTGGCCGAGACAAGGATAAATCCTCGAGGATCAACAGTAAACACGTACAAGTTGGGTAGCCCCGTTTGTTTGCTGTGAACCACTTCGCTCAATGAGAGTGAGGTACTGCGCTGTTTGACGTTTTGTTGTAGAAAACGCGTCGCCGTAGAAAAAGCTTCCCTTTGTCCAATCCTCACTTGTGCTTGGAGTTGGGCAGCAAAGACCAACAGTATTATGACCAACAGCTTTTTCATCCAGTTTAAATGGAATTATCCCGTTTGATTCGGCAAAAATAGTGCTTTTTATTTAAGTGTCAAGGGAATTGACAATTTTTTTTGCGTCATTATTGCACAAAAAGAGCCACCTTACGGCAGCTCTTTTCGTTCAAGTTAGTCCCGTAGGGACGATACATCAGTAAGCAGGCGTCGTGAGTCCCTGCTTTCACGCATGGCCGTATAGGCCATACATATCACAGATCACACAATCCCAGTAAATCCCATGAATGCCAAAGCCAAAATGCCAGCGGTGATCAGGGCGATAGGGGTACCCTTCATGCCCTTGGGAGGCTCCATCAGGTCGATGTGCTCGCGGATGCCAGCGAAGATGACCAGTGCCATGGCGAAACCGAGGGCGATGCCGACGGCATAGACGATGGACTCGCCGAGGCTCAGCATGTGGGCCACGCCGCCATAGTTGAATTCCTTGGTGACCACGGTCAGCGACACGCCAAGGACGGCGCAGTTGGTCGTAATCAGCGGCAGGAACACGCCCAAGGCAGTGTACAATGAGGGACTGATTTTCTTCAGGATGATCTCCACCATCTGCACCAAGGCGGCGATGATGAGGATGAAGGCGATGGTCTGCAAGAAGGTCAGCTTCAAGGGAATCAGGATGTACTGGTTCGTCAGCCATGTCACGAGGGTGGCTAAGGTCAACACGAAGATGACGGCTGCGCCCATACCCAATGCGGTCGAGGTCTTCTTAGAGGTGCCCAGGAAGGGGCAGATACCCAAAAATTGGGAGAAGATCACATTGTTGACCAAAATGGTCGATAAGATAATGATGAGGTATTTCATGGCTTAGTGACTTTCTTTTTTGAGTTTGTTGACGATAGCGATAACGAAACCGAGGCAGATGAAAGCGCCAGGAGGCAGGATGAACACCAGGATGTTGGCCGTCTCGGGCAGGATGCCGAAGCCGAAGATGGAGCCGCTGCCGAGGAACTCACGGATGCAGCCCAACAGCGTCAGGGCGAGGGTGAAGCCCAAGCCCATGCCGAGACCGTCGAGCATGGAAGGGAACACGGGGTTCTTCGAGGCGAAAGCCTCAGCGCGACCCAACACGATGCAGTTCACCACGATGAGGGGGATGAACAGGCCTAGGGTCTCATAGATGTCGGGCACGTAGGCCTGCATAAGGAGCTGCACCAACGTCACGAACGAGGCGATGACCACGATGAAGCAGGGGATACGCACCTTGTCGGGGATGAAACCCTTCAAGAGTGAGATGAAGATGTTTGACAGCACCAGCACGAAGGTGGTGGCCAAGCCCATCGACATGCCGTTGATGGCACTGGTGGTCGTTGCCAAGGTCGGGCAGCAGCCCAACAGCAGCACCAGGATGGGGTTCTCTTTGACGAGACCTTTGGTAAAGGTTTGCAAGTTGTTACTCATTGCTTTGTCCTCCTTCCATTTCGTTGTTCTCCTCAGCAGGGGTCTCTTCCATAACGGGAGCTTTTTCCTTGGCGGGAGCGTTGTTCATGAATTGTGCCTTGTTGGCCTCAAAGGCCTTATAAGCTTTGTCCACCGCTTTCGAGAAGGCTCTCGAAGTGATGGTGGCCGCAGTGATGGCGTCGACGTCGCCGCCGTCTTTCTTAACAATCAGCTTGAAGTCGGCAGGGTTCTTGTCGACGAACTGGTCCTTGAACTTGCCGGTCATATTGGCGCCGAGACCAGGGGTCTCAGCGTGCGACAGTACCGATGTGCCTTTGATGGTACCGTCGGCGAGGAAGCCGACCATCATTTCGATCTTGCCACCAAAACCGCCTTCGTTGGTCTTCACAGCGGCACCTTGGAAGTTGCCGTTGGCATCGAAAGCAAGGTTGCAGGGGAAGGTCATGTCGACACCTTCATAAGTGAATTGCATCGTGTCGGGCTTGTATGAAATCTCACCCTCCAAAGGCAAAACCTTTTGGATGGCAGCATCGTTCTTTTTCTGTTCAACTTGGGCGATGGTGTCTTTGGTCACGCCATAAACCAAGCCGAGCACACCGCCCGACACCGCTGCAATGACGAGCAGGGCGACGAGCATATTTATTAAAGTGGATGGTTTCTTTGCCATGGCGATTAGTTTTTAGAGGGTTTGACGACACCGAAAACTTTAGGCTTGAAGGCCTTGTTGATGAGCGGCGTGAAAGCATTCATAATCAGAATGGCGAACGACACACCTTCGGGATAGGCACCCCACAGACGTATCACCACTGTGATGACACCGATGCCGAAGCCAAATAGGAGTTTGCCTCGGATGGTCATCGGCGAGGTCACCATATCGGTAGCCATGAAGAAGGCACCGAGGATAAGACCGCCATACACCAGATGATACCAAGGAGCGATGTATTGGGTCGGTTCGATGAGGTAGCAGATGCCCGTGAAGATGAACACGGTGAGCAGGATGCTCAACGGTGTCCAGATATCAATGACCTTACGGCAGATGAGGTAGATGGCACCAAGCAACAGGGCGATGGCGCAAACCTCGCCGAAGGCACCGCCACGGTTACCTAAAACCATGTCGAGGAACTGCAGGTTGCCAGCTTCGGCCAACGAGCCGACACCCGCTTCTTTCAGGATACCGAGCGGGGTAGGACCCGTGACGGCGTCAGCGAAGAAGCCTTTGTCAAAGATAGGTGCGGCCTGCGGCCAGGTGGTCATGGCGGTCGGGAACGACACGAGCATGAACACACGGCCTACCAAGGCAGGGTTGAATGGGTTTTTGCCCAAGCCACCGAAAGCCATCTTGCCGATGCCGATGGCTACGACGCTACCCACGATGGCCATCCAAATGGGAAGGTTGGCGGGCACATTGAAGGCCAACAAGAGACCCGTAAGTGCAGCCGAACCATCGTTGATGGTCAAAGGGCCTTTGATGAGGAATTTCTGAATGAGCCATTCGGTCAGCATGCAGGTGGCCACCGTGATGAGGGTCAGGCGAAGGGCATACCAGCCGAAATAGTAAATGGCCACAAGCAAGGCGGGAAGCAGGGCGAGGAGCACACGATACATGATCTTCCTCGTGTTTTCCGTCGAATGCACATGCGGCGAACCGGATATTGTGTATTTATTCATAATTTCAAATTTAAGATTTAAAATTTAAAATTCATTTTTGGCTTCTTGCCTTGATGATGGCGCCGGTCTTGGCCTTGCCGTAACGGATGTAGTCGAGCAGCGGGATGTTGGCGGGGCAGGTGAACTCGCAGGAACCGCATTCGATGCAGTCCATGATGTGGTTCTTCTCGGTCTCGTCGAAATTGTTCTGCTTGGCCACCTTGTGGAGCAGGAAGGGCTGCAATCCCATCGGGCAAGCACCTGCGCAACGACCGCAACGGATGCAGTTGGTCTGTCGGCGGTCTTGGGCTTCCTTGAGGGTCATCAGCAGAATGCCTGATGTGCCTTTGATGCACGGGAAGTTAGTGACGGAGACAGATTTACCCATCATAGGACCACCGTTGATGACATCGGTGATGTCCTCAGGCAAACCGCCAGCGGCCTCGATGAGGAGGTCGGCAGGGGTACCAAAACGCACGCGGAAGTTGCCTGGCTTCTTGACCGATTTGCCTGTGACGGTAACGATACGCTCAATCAAAGGCTTGTTCTTCTGCACGGCCTCATAGACGGCGTAGGTCGAAGCCACATTGACTACGACGCAACCCGTCTCAATGGGCAGCTTGCCCGAGGGTACCTCGCGTCCCGTGATAGCCTTGATGATCTGTTTTTCACCGCCTTGTGGGTATTTGGTCTTCAGAGGCTGCACTTCGATGCCAGCGTACAAGTCTTTATGCTCGTTGATGGTCTTGTCGAGCAATTCGATGGCTTTCATCTTGTTTTGCTCGATGCCAATGATGCCCTTGTTGGTATTGACGGCCTTCATCAGAATCTTGACACCCATCAGGAACTCTTGGGTCTTCTCCAGAAGTAAGCGATAGTCGCAGGTCAAGTAAGGCTCGCATTCGGCTGCGTTGATGATGACATATTCGGCTTTTTTGCCTTCAGGAACCATCAGTTTGACATGGGTGGGGAAGGTGGCGCCGCCCATGCCGACAATGCCGCATTCCTTCACCTTATCGATGATTTGTTTGGAGTCCAACTTGATGTCCGTGAGTAGTTTATCGGTTTCGATGATGCCTTCAGCCCATTGGTCGGGTTCCACATCGATGAAGACGGCGGGCTTGTAGTAGCCCGTATGATCCATTACCACGTCGATTTTGGCGACAGTGCCGGTGGCAGGGGAGTGGACATTGGCCGAGATGAAGCCCTTGGCTGTGCCGATGAGTTGACCCGTCAGCACATGGTCGCCTTTGTTGACGATGCAGTCAGCCGGTGCGCCAAGACATTGTCCCAGCGGGACGATGATTTGTTTGGGCATCGGAAAGTCTTGTATGGGCAGCTCGGCCGAGAGTTTGTT
>JAEEGH010012815.1_pt1 | contig 18726 bp, 15 predicted proteins | sample 9134181 | NCBI WGS metagenome assembly JAEEGH01 (sample SAMN16246544, study PRJNA631951) | gut metagenome | biome: gut microbiome; feature: rumen; material: DP-attached | host: Bos | place: Iran: Karaj | collected 2018-10 | reverse complement strand
GTAGGACAGGTTCTGCTGGGACTTGCTGTGGGCATGCTTATCACCTTCCATCCGGACATTACCGACCCCTTGAAAACCACCATTCCTTTTGTGAAGAACAATGAGTTTGACTATACGTGGCTGGTTTCGTGGCTTGGTCCTTGGGCAGCCGACTATGCCTGGGTGGTGTTTGTGCTGGTGGTGATATTTATAGTCACTGCCGTCAGCAATGCCAGCAATCTAACCGACGGTATCGATGGTATAGCTACTGGTGTGGCGGCTGTCAACGGTGGTGCACTGGCTCTGCTGGCATGGGTGAGCGGCAATATTATCATGTCCAGCTACCTCAACATTATGTATCTGCCCAATATCGGTGAGCTGGCCGTCTTCAGCACCGCCTTTGTTGGTGCCACTCTTGGTTTCCTATGGTATAACACTCACCCTGCGGAGATATTCATGGGCGATACAGGCTCACTGGCCATTGGCGGCATAGTGGCTGTATTTGCCATTCTCATCCGCAAAGAGTTGCTCCTGCCACTGCTCTGTGGCATCTATCTCGTGGAGGACCTTTCTGTAATTATCCAGACCATGGGTTGCAAGCGCTACCGCCGCAAACACAAGTTGCCCATAGGCCAGCCTGTGCCGGTGGAGAAACGGCCGTTCCTTATGTCGCCGCTGCATCACCACTTCCAGAAGAAGGGCGTGGCCGAGGAGAAGGTTGTCACCCGTTTCATCATCATGGCAATACTCCTCGCTGTATTCACCCTCTCCACGTTGAAACTTAGATAATAATAAACGAAAAACAACATATCAATATATGACTATTGAAGCTTTGGCCAAACAGGGTTACGAAAGAACCTACACCGGACTCGCCGGCATCGATGCTCGCCGTCTCAAAACGATGCGTAACGCCGCTCTGCGTGCTTGTTTCAGCCGCATGGAGGAGACTCGCTACAAGCAAGAGTTTGTGGCTCGTGTCTGTGGCCGCCAGTATGTGAATGACGCCGCGTCGCGCACCATCAACGCCACTTGGTACACCCTCGAGCACCAGCAGGGTGGCCTCATCTGGATTGCCGATGCCAACGATACACCCACCGACTACAGCCGGTTGGTCCCCACCGCCCTGCGCAAGGTGCGTATGCTTGTCGTGGTTGGTGACGGCGAGGACTATATGCACCATATTTTCAACGGTATCATACCTGTCATCAAGCGTTCTTCTTCTATCGCCGAAGCACTCCGCAAATCCTCAAACTTATTGCGAAACTCTTCTCCGTATTTTCCCGTGCATAATGCATGACGGATCTCCAGACCGGGCATATCGATCGTTTCGGAAGTTTTTACGATATTAAGGCTGAATTCATTTATCTCAGGCATCACTCCGTCATGAAAGAGTGCAAAGACAACCTGTTTCAGATGCCATGGGGATTCCCAGTACTGAAAACAATAATCGACATAAGCTTTAGATTCCCAGTTGTTTCCTGTTAATTCGTTGAGCTGCTCACAGACATCATCCGGGAAATCATCATAATAGTAGTCGGAAGCCATATCGACCAGCTGCTCTACCTGCTTGAGCAATTCCTTATTATGCTTAACTTTATCCCAATCTTTCATTGATCAATTTACCTATTAGTTTGTTTAAATGAAAATCTTATCGTCTGACATTCATATTATATCAAACAGAGATAAGCACTTAAGAAAAGAAAGAACACCACATGATCTTGCGAGTTCCGCAGGTATTTTCCTCACTCAGCCGCGGTCTGCTTATAGAAAAATAGAAAAACCACCTGTGATACGAGTTCCGCAGGCGCTTTAGCGCCGAGGACCTGTTTGAAGTAGCACAGGTGGTTTTCTATGACTTTGGTGATCGTGAGCGGATTCGAACCGCTGGCCTACCGCTTAGGAGCGTCCAAAGAACATCTAAAAACATTGAAAGGACGGGGTTTCCGGGCTTTACATTCCGTTCTTAAGCCACTCTTCAGCCACTTATGAAAGCTATCTTCTTTCATTCATGACAGTCCTTGCCCTGTCATTCATTATCTTGATGACTTCATCAAGGGATTTATCTCCGGCTAAATAAGGCTGGATCTCTTCAAAGACAATAATATCGATATCTGCATCAGACTTATAGATGTGATCTATCGACTCAGCAGCTTTTTTCAAGGTATTGAGATCATCTTTCTTCGTATACAGGCTTGATTTGTCGGCACCGGTCTGCCAACTGTACTCCTGATCTATTTGATGATTAAAGATATCAACGCAGTCTGCTCCGACCTCATCAAATGCTTTTCGATTGATCGGGAATTCATTCTGGAAAGTACCGGTCTGAATGCAAAGGCTCTTCTGAACATCTTCACTTAGAAGTGTTTCGATAAATCTCCACGCACCTATCGGACATTTGGAACCTTGTGTCACCGATACAAAGCAACGTATATTTGCAGCAGGTCCTCGGCCATCAGCTGACGGGAATCCGATCAGATCCGCATCACTATAACCGAAGGGAGCGCTTTTAATCTCACTGAACCAGCCAAGATAACCTTCAATACAAGTATTTTCGGAACAATTTGAGGATCGTGCGAAACTATTCCAGTATTCATTGATCTCCACATCGTTAACATGATCACGGGTAAACTCTGCCATTGCTCTGAATCCCGTACAATCAAAGTTTACAGTACCGTTCTGTTCGACAACGTCATATTGATAGTTTAAGCATTTGCCCATAAAACCTGTCCGGCTGTTAGAAACAACATTAAGGCCATTGCAATACGAATCTGTAAACTGACCGAATTGATCGAATGTCATTCCGTTACCCTCAAATCCGCATTTTGTTCTGTCTACGATAATTCCATCCAAAACGAACGACAACGGCATGGCATATAGACATCCGTCATTCTCACAAGCCTTGACGATGTTATCGAAAACCTGATTTTTCATTTTGCCGGATTCTAAGTAGGGCTTCAGATCCATCATGCAGTTGCCGTTATTTAACTGGCCGTAACTTGACACGTAGAAAACTACATCCGGGCAGTCACCGGCCATAAGATCAACCATCATACGGTTTCCGACTTCGCCTCTTGTATATATCTCAGGCTTATCAGATGTATATGCACTGCGCTCAGCATCAGTATAGATATTCGGTACTATCTTGATGTAATAGTCCTTATCCGTTCTGTTTAAAGTCCAAATAGCGGTATATATTACGTCCTTATAAAAACCATCTGTAGTTATGATCGTTTTCCCTGCATGAGGATTAGTTTTCGCTTTTGTGGCATTGTATATCTCAAATCCGCATCCGTCTTTTTCCGGCAGATAATCCATTACGATAAATTCGGCTGATTCCTCATTTGCATTAGCAACATAACAGTATTTTTGGCCGGATGAAGCAAAGACAGCTCTGTTTATATCCATATTTTCGAGAAGAATAAGGTTGTTGAAACATTTTTTACCAAAGTCCGGAACTGCCACCGCATCCGGAGTAATAAAGTATATTTCTCCATTACTGCCCGTGTTGTACCGGATATCAGGTCTGTACCAGTTAAAATATGGTTTGATCCAGTCGTATTCCGAAGTATCCTTTGAGAGCTTCCCGGAGGTCACATCATAAAGGAAGTACTTCTGTGTCTGATAATCAAAAAACAACGCCTGAGTATCACTTACAGGCAGAAGATCAGAAACATATCCTGAAAGATCCATTTCCAGTTCAGGACCGGGGTTATATATCGAAGTCTTGCCATCAGGTCCTACGCTGAGGATACAGAAATTCTCATATAAGCTTACAAACAACTCGTTCTCACCGCATTTAACTCTATTAACGCTAAACAAGTTATAACCGGAAGGCTTGCTGCTCTGAACGCTGTATGTAGCAGACAACTCTACTGCCCCATTCAAAAGATCCACGTCAAAGAGCATGATCGACATATCGCTCTGATTATCGATCTTTAATTTCAGCTTGCCATCCTGAAGATAAAGATCGTATGCACCTCTGAATTCAGGCATGCTCAGGTCAGGGTATAACTCCTCTACTTTCGCGAAAAGATCCAATTCAGCGGTCCGGGTTCCTTCTCCGGAATAAAGATACACTTCCACTATATCAGATCCGATAACATTAAGAGCGTAGACGTAGCCATCTGAGATTTTTCCTATCGGATACTGGCTTATCTGATCTTCTGCAAAATCATTTGTGTTTTCGCGCTTTACCTCACACTCCGTGACCTTACAATCGAACCATGGAGTATCGGCAGATACTTTCTCACCACCCTCATCTACTTTTCTGCCAAAAGAACAACCAAAAAATGAGCCTGCAAGAACAGACACTGTTAAAAGCAGTGATAGTTTTCTGATAATAGTCTTTCTAATACATGCACTCATCAATCAATGATTTCCCAAAAGAAGCATGAGATTAATTACATTATGCCACTTACAGAAAATAGATTTATTACATTTTCGGATTTCTCACTAAATACGGACTGTAAATTGGTGCCGAGTCCAGTACTTGTGAAGGATTCATTATGAAATTTTTGTTTTTTGCTTTGACCACATAATTTTGCCCTCTCCCATCAATCTTATAACCTAAACCAAAATTTTAACAAAAAGTGTTTTCCGAACCTGGTAAACCCTCTATGGTGGGAATTGGTATATTTAATTCAGAATCTTCCAATCTAAACTGCACCCTATGCAAATTACTTCCTCAAACACAGATTATTCCCATTAACCTGGTTCATCCGGACCACCATAATAAGTATCATCATCTATCTTTATCCATATTCGGTATCTTTTACCGTCTTTTTGTGATACTGCACGCATGTTTTCCGCATCTATAATGAATTCTTCTTCCCAGTCTCCGCTGATTATCAGGCGGTTATCTTCAATTCGCCATGAGAGGTTATCGTAGAATGAATTGCCTTTTTCACCGTCTTTCATGCTCCAGGATCTTTCAGCCGAGTTCTCATTTATTGTGAAATACAGCAGATCCTGACCACCAAGCTTCTGAAGAGTGAACGGGAATCCATAGGCAGATATTATTTCGTCGAGGCAGCCGTAAGATTCAGACTTTGTAATTCCTCTTAATACTCTAATCATTTCGTCATAACTTAAGTCACCACGATTTACACCAACATATACATCACCGCACTTCACATAAAAGAAAGAAGAAGTATCTTCAGGGATCGTATCAATAGTCAAGACAGCATCATTATGTTGTGGTTCAAAAGCCGTCAGCTGCAATGAATAGTTCTCGTGATCATCTATCATACCGGTGCCTGCGGTATAATCCATTCGTAACATATAATATTTTGTCCCGTCTGACATCGTAGTCTCATAGAGTCCCGCATTCTTAAAATGATATCCTTCTGCTACATATGCAGGATAATATCCGTTTAATGCATCAACGCTGCAGGCTTCATCCTCTGTAAGATTCGCATAAGTGGCAGCCGTTACATCATCAATGTTTGCATAATAGGGGCAGATTACATAACTCGCCTGTTTAGGATCAAGACCTGACTGAACAGCTCCCCCCGGTGTCACCGGTCCGCTATAGCCTGATCCGGGACGAGGTATAGAAGTAATGACGTATACGGCGATAACTGCTGTAACACAAAGGCAGGCTGCAATAGCAAGCCACTTTATGCTTGTACTGATCTGCATCTTTGAATCTTCATTCTGTGCATTGTAAATATATTTCTCCTCTATGCCGCCGATTGCTTTCAGAATATCCGTCTCATTCATGCTCCGTATCCCCCTTGTTCCAAGTATTCTTTTAAGCCTGATCTCATTCTGAACAACATAGTTTTTACCTTGCTTTTGGAGAATCCGTAAGCGGCAGCTATCTGCTCTACCGAATCAAAATACCAATACCTTCTGACAAACACGTTTTGCTGTTCTTCTGTACAGCCAGATAAGAAACGGTTTATTATTCCGCTCAATTCAGATAACTCGGCATCCTTCTCTGTATTGCTGTTTGAAGGAATGCATTCCTCCATTTCCTTGGTTAATTCACAAAACAGTGCATACCGCTTTTGGCGCCGATTCTTTATGCACTCATTTATTGATATATGACGGATAATTTTCCCGATGAATGCAAATAGGTAATTGCGTGGTTCATGAGGCGGTATTAAATTCCATGTCTCAAGATATGCATCGTTTTCGCACTCTTTTGCTGTCTCGATATCATTAAGAATGTTGTTTGCTATATTTCGAAGCTGTGCTCCGTACTTTTCGGAAGTTCGGTCGATTGCTTCTTCATTTCTGGACAAGTAGAGCTCTACAATCGCATTATCGTCCACAAATTATCTTCTCCTTCAAAAAATGTCTTCAACCTATATAGCAACATTTTCACCAGTTTGGTTACATTTATTTTTCTCCGTGGGTCTTATTATCATAGAAATAATCAAAGCAGAAGAATTTATTCTCAAGTTGGTGCATTATCCTGCTGATTTTCTTGACTAAGGGATCACTCCCTCAGACAAGATAATTATATCATCATCGTAAACATCCTCTGTACTCTGATAGAGCACCGTGATCGGATCAGGTGGCTCCCCGCAGTCCGTAAACGGCAGAGCTTCACCTCTTGTTAAGTACGCTGCCAAAGTCAGCATGAACGTACTCTTACCTTCACCCGGATCTCCCTGAAGGATAGTTACCTTTCCCCTCGGGATAAACGGATACCATAGCCAGTTGATTTCCCTGACCTCGACATTTGTTGAACTGATGATCTTCAGTTCCTTTTTCTGTGACATAAAATCACTCCCTTCTAAAAAATTTTCATAAAAAAAGCGGTCATTCTTTCGAATAACCGCTATGTAAACAAATTTATTATGATTTTGGTTTTTGATTTGGATTTCCCTAAAAATGCGTAGAATACCCCAAACCCATAATACGCTCTTTCAAAAATTTAATCAAGAACATATGTTCTATATTTTGCACAAATATTGAAGCTTGTTTTTCTACATCATTACAAATACAGAAATCACTAAAAATCGGTTCTTAAAAACATTAGTATTGGGAAACCAAATATATGTCCCTCTACTTATAAGGAATGGGAGAGGGCCAAATTGGACATCAAAAACGCAAGAAACCCGATATTTGATATAAGAAGTCTTAGATCTGACATGAATTAGCCGTTTCAATCCGACATTTGTCAAAAACCGTGTTTTTAGCTAGCTGGTATTTCCATGCTGCAAAACAGCGTTTCTAATAGTAGTAATGTCGTCGACCTTATTGTTTTAGTCTTAAATAAAACAAGGTCCCGAAGTGTGGGGACACTCCTTTCGTTGGGACCTTGCGTTCTTATGTTCGAAGGACTTATTCAATCCTTCTATAGTCGGATTCAGTCATCCGTACTATACTGCTTATGTTTAAAAACTACCCTCGTTCATCTAACACTTTCTGTATTCTGTTCTCAGCGATCACAATAACAGCATTCAAATCCTTCTGCCCTAAAAAATAGGGTGGCATCTCTTCTATAAGGATCATACTAATATCCGGATCTTCAGATTTAACCCTTGAACAGCCCAGTATTATATTTTCAATAAACTCTATGTCCTGCATTGTTATCGTATTGCCAATACTGTTGCCATAGCTGCCACTACCTCCATTGCTATAGTATTCAACGGCAACTGCACCAGCGTTTTTAAATGCTTCCCTGCTCAAAACAAATCTGTCATTCATGGCAATCTCGTTTTGAATATCTTCAGACAAAAGCAGCTTTACAAACTCACCACAAGCTTTTGAATCAACAGCATGTGTAGACACTGCTACAGAACAAGTAGGTATAAACTGAGGACCTCTGCCGTCAACAGACGGGAATCCAATCATAGTTACCCCTCTTCCGTAAGGAGTAATGCCCATACCCATATCATAGAAATTGCCTATTCCGGTACATCCTGAATTCAAAGTTAATTCGCATTTCAGAAGAGAACTCTCCTCATAGGATGAACTATACCACGCATTATAGGAACTTCCATTTTCCGGTACATTATCTTTAATATAGTCAGCAAGCTCTTTAAATTCCGGTTTAGACAAATCAACTTTTCCGTTCGATATAAATACATCGCTCATGCCACTAAAGAGCATTGAAAAATAAACAGCCTGCCCATTAACAATAGGGTCGTTTCCATTCAAAGTTTCTCTGACAAACTTCTTATACTCTTCAAGCGTAAAGCCCTTAGCAGTATTACTGACGTTTTCAGCTTTGGTGAATATTCCTTCCATTCCAAAACTTATAGGCAACTGATAAAGAACACCATCTGTTTTTGAACCTTCTATAATGTTCGTGAAATACTTGTCAGAACTGTAATCTTCTAAATATGGTGAAAGATCGACAAGACAGTTTGAATTATTAAGTTGATTGAACCCACTAACATTCATTAGTATGTCAGGTCCTTCGCCGTTGATAATATCTATGGCAAGTTTGTTGCTCAGTTTGCCTTTACCCTTTAATTCAGACAAGTCCATGACGTCCTGATTTTTGTTGTCATAATCATTATCGTAGAAATCATTACGTAGATACCTTGTTGAAACTTCAATAAAGCATTTACCGTTAGTCTGATTGAATAGTGCGATTGCTTTCCCCGTAAATCTGTCCACTCCACCATGAGCATATAATTCTAATACAGTTTTACCAGCGTGGGGATTCTTATCTGCTCTCGTAAACTCGATGATCCTGATCTTATCTGCCTTTCTTCCGGAATAAAGATTTGTCATATCGTATTTACTGCAGATCACAAACCTATCATCAGAGCATTCAATCAAAGTAGAATACTGGATCAATCCTGTATTAAGATCACACCAGTTAAAATCAAGCGCAATCTCTATTGACCTTGTCCGTGCGTTAACTCTTGATATTCCACAGTCAGAGTTGAAATAGATCATCCCGTCAGGACTAGATAAAGATTCATATAACGAGGCAGAATCCAACCACTCATATTCTTTACGATCAGCAGGAGTTACTTCATTATTTTCAAGATCAAGATGATAGTATTCTCTCTTATTGCCAATTGTTTCCATTATCAATGCGCGGGTATCACTTACTGCTAAAACCGATGAAACAAATACATCTCTATCTGCTTTCCTGAGGTCAATCTTTGATACCATCTTATCAGGCGCTGTAATACACAACTCAGCGTATCTGAGTTCCTCATAATTCTGATGATCGATCACTTCAATCTCATAACTGCCTATTGTGTATAATTTCGAATATGAATAAAAATCATTCTTGCCGGATTCATGGGTAGCCAGAAGTTCTCCTGTAAACGGATCATAATCTCTTTTTGCCAAATTGGTTTTAGCAATAATTATCCCGTTTGAGTAGTAAGCATCCTTAACATAGTTTTCACTGACAGTAAGATCTTTAAGCAAATCGATAGTATTCACAGTTTGACTGGTCTTACGGTCTATAACTGCAACATAACAGAATTTATAGTCTTTTTGATTGTAATTATCCCAATCTATTTCGTCATCGGGAGGCATCTCATAGTCTCCTGATGTGCAAATAATATAGTAGTTTTCATCCATTCCAACAAATTGATAATTCAGCAAAGAAACTACCTTGTTTTCATCGGCACCGCTCTCCACTTCAATTATGTTCGTGTTGAACCATGGATCATCTGCCTTAACCTTTCTGGTATCTGAAGTCTTTGCAAAAGAACAACTTGTAACCAACAGTATAGCAGCCATGCATAAAGCCATAGCCTTTCTGCTGTTATTTGCCGGTCTCTTTAAGTTAATTATTCTCTTCTTCATCATCTTATATCCGCTTCTCATTCCGGTCGACAGGGTGAAACCAGCTTTATTTATCTGCTGTTGCGGTATTCCAATCAGTGTTCTTGCATATTCTTTAGAAGAATCAACTCCATAAGCTTTCATAACTTCTTCATCGCACGCATATTCACAATCCCGGCCTGAAAGAATAAAAGCTATCCAAATTATTGGGTTATACCAATTAAGAAACAGAACCAGATAGCGGATTAATATCCATAAATAGTCACCATGTTTATAATGACTTGCTTCGTGACAAACAACAAAATCGTTAATCTTCTCCGAACAGTTATCAACGTAGATTCTATTAAAGAGAAGGAATGGTGTTTGCTTATGCCTAATACTATATATTCTAAGACCACTTGAAGGATCTCTGCCGATATATTTCCTGTAGCGTTTGCAATAGGATATAAATCCAGTGTTGTACACTACTAACGATACGATAAGAACGACAGAAACAAAAACACTGCTACTTCTCAGTGTTGCACCTACTTTCTTAGATTCGTTTGTTTTAATTATTGATATATCTGCATGATTATCCGTTATATGCTCACGTTCATAGCTTATTCCGGACGATCTTTGAATCTTATGACTTACAACAGACTGATTATCCGAAAGAGATTGCTCAGTCTCCATATTTCCAAGCATGAATGTAGAAGGAACTGCTTCTTTAACTTCCTGTGTCGCAACTTCAGTATTTGAAGTGAACAGAGTATTTCCAATATCTGCTACAGGAACATTTATCTTCACAAATGGCATTAAAATCATGTAGAGCGGAATAGCAATCCAAAAAGCATATTGATACTTTCGGAGTATTTTTCCGTTCGACAAAGCCCGTACAATAATAATGCCTATTGTTAATATGGTAATGCCAATGATATAGCGCAACATATTAATCCTCTTCGATTATTCTACGAAGTTCCTCTAACTGCTCTTTAGTAAGTTTGTCTGAACATTTCAGATTCGAGATCAGTAATCCGACATTACCGCCATAAACTTTATCCAAGAAAGAAGTTGTCTCTTCAAGTTCTGCTTCCGTCCTGTCTATTGCAGCACTGAACCACTTGGTGCGGCCTTCCTGCACAAAAGTAACTATGCCTTTTTCGACCATACGGTTAAGCAAGGTTATTATCGTCTGTTTGGACCAGCCGGTCTTGGCATACAGAGCTCTAGTTAATTCCATTAAGGTCATGGACTTATTCTTCCAAAGACAATCAACAATCTTCCATTCAGAATCTGTCAGGCGCATTAAAACTCATTCCTCCACATTGGTCTACTGTTGCTTACCAATATAACACGTTGGTCGACACGAGTCAACCAACGTTGTATTAATGAGAGTTATTTAATTAATGATTGCGTAAAACTTGAGAAATTAATTATATACACCTATATTTCTAATGACTGTTTAGGATTCATTCCGAAGACCTTTAATGCATCCAAAATCGCCTTTTCTTTTTGCGGGGTGCAATTAGGCTGTCTTGAATTTTCAGATTTAGGAAAATTGTAATTCTCTCTTTCGATTATTCCATATTTACGCTTAACTTGAGCAATATTAAGACTAGAGACCTGTAATCCGGTCTTTTCATAAATATATTTCTTGATCTTGTTATAAGAAGCATTACCGTGAGCTGCAGAAAGATCCATATCCTCTACAGAGAATTCAACTCGTACCTTTCCGGCAGATATATCAACACCCTTGGAAAGAACGACTATCGTCTCAACCTTATCCGTCCACGGGAACATGTCGACGGGCTTTGCGATCTGCGCCTCATAACCCTGCGCGGTAAAGCCCTTGAGATCTCTTGCAAGAGTCTCGGGGCAGCATGAGATATAAACGATCTTGGAAGGCTTAAGCTTTCCGCACGCTTTAATAAACTTCATCGTTGTTCCGGCTCTTGTGGGATCTAAGATAACGCAGTCTACTTTTCTATGCGTTTTGGCAAGCTTATCCATGTAAAGCGTTGCGTCACCTAATACAAATGCGGCGTTCTTGATCTTGTTGTTCTTCATGTTTTTCAGGGCATCAAGATATGCGGCTTCCTTGATCTCAATGCCTGTGATATTGTCTACGAAGCCTGCGAAAGAAAGTGTCGTGGAGCCTGTTCCGCAGTATGCGTCGATGCACGTCTCAGTGCCGTCAAAATCAGCAAGCCTTATCGCTTCAGAATAAAGGATCTGCGCCTGTTCGTGATTGGACTGCATGAACGAATCGGCAGATACCCTGAACTTCTTTCCGAGGATCTCATCGGTGATATATCCGCTGCCTTTTACCTTCTTGACATCATCGCTGCCCAGGATCATGGAATCGTGGCGCTTGTTGATGTTGATAAGAAGCGTGGTGATCTCTGGATGGAGCTTCAAAAGCTCGTCGGTAAACACTTTCTTTTTCTTGAAATATTCACTGCCGATAACAAGCACGACCATTATCTCACCGGTCGCATCAGCGGTTCTTACAAGCACTCTTCTAAGGTCGCCTATGCCCTTTACTTCATCGTAAATGCTGATTTTCAGGCGCTCAGCGAGCATGGCGCAGTCCCTGATTATGGCTGTCGCAGTCTTATTCTCGATCAGGCATGAATCAGTCTCGACGATCCTGTGTGAACCGGATTCATAAGGACCGCAGATTATGCGGCCGTTCCTGAGCTTCTTAAAAGCGGAATGAACCTTGTTCCTGTAATACAAAGGATTCTCGCAGTGATGTATGGGAAGCACCTCGCAGAAAGGAGAGATAAGCCTTTGGACCCTTTTTTCCTTAGCAATAGACTGCTCGAAATAAGTCCTGCCCGCATAAGAGCAGCCCCCGCATTTTTTCGCAACGGGGCAATTATTCCGGACGCTTAAAGCATTAAGCAACCTGCTCTTATCAGTCTCCTTCTGAGGCTTCATCAGACCTGCCTTCCAGCATTGTTGACAACGTGTCTTAACAAGATCGCTGTCGTAATAGAACCTACTCCTCCCGGTACAGGTGTGACAGCATCCGCTATCTCTGATACCTTCTCATAATCGACATCTCCGCAGAGCCTGCCCTCTTCATCGACATTCATTCCGACATCGATAACGGTCTGGCCGGGCTTAACGAACTTGTCTGTGATCATTTTCGCAACGCCGCAGCATGCAACGATGATATCCGCATTTCTGCACTCTGCTTCAATATCTGCAGTCTTTGTATGGCATACGGTAACTGTGGCATTAGCTGTTGTAAGAAGAAGCGCGACAGGCTTGCCGATAACAAGGCTTCTGCCGACGACAGTGACCTTCTTACCCTTCGTCTCAATCCCGTAATGCTTGATCAGGGCCATGACCGCTTCAGCTGTACAAGGAGCAGCGCAGTCAGGAACGCCTGCCAGAACGTTCTCCATATTCCTGATATCCATGAAATCCGAATCCTTGCCCGGATCAATAGTCCTTCTCATATGCTCATCTGACAATGGCTTCGGCAAAGGTCTGAACACGAGGATACCGTGAACCTTAGGATCGTTATTGATGCCGTCGAAAGTCTTATCCAGCTCTTCTTGCGAGATGCCTGCATCTACTGCTGTAACTTCAACCTCAACGCCTGCTGTCTCAAAGCGCTTCAATACGCCCCTCTCATATGCCAGGTCATCTTCTCTCGCACCAACGCGGAGGATAGCAAGCTTGGGATTTATTCCCTTGCCCTTAAGCTCTTCAACCTTGACCTTGATCTCTTCTACGATCTTGTCTGCAACTTCCTTGCCGCCTAATCTCTGCATTCTTATTACCCGCCGATCAAAACCTTTTTTACTTCTGCATAGACCTTTGTGCAGATCTCAGATGTCTCATCAACGAGAGCGTCCGTCTTCTTATTCAGGTCTTCTGCATATGTTCTGTCCTTCATGGACTTTGTGTTGATATATACGTTCATCGCAGCGCCCTTTGCAGCCGTATCACAAGCTGCTGCAGCAACGCCGACGTCACTTATCGCAAGTCTGGAACCGATCACAGCAAGGCGCTCTAAGATCTTAGCTGTCTCATTAGCCTTAACTACAACTTCGTAAGGAGCGGTGCTCGCATCCTTAAGAACAGCTTCTAAGATCTCGTCTCTTCCTTCCTGTTCCTTAGGAATGGAATATGCTTTTGCGAGGGGCGCGAAAACCTCCTCGTCCTTCTCACCCAGCGCCTCAAACTCTTTTACGAGAGCTCCGCACTTGGCAATAGTAGCCTCTATCTCTTCCTGATATTCAGCGTACTTCTTCTTGCCGCTCGTAAGGTTGCCTACCATTGAGCCCAAAGCTGCAGCGATGCCGCCGCACACAGCTGATGCTCCGCCGCCTCCGGGTGTGGGTGCGCCTGAAGCAAGCTCTGTCAAAAACACGTCTACTGTTCTGTTTTCCATGATTAATAACTCCAATATTTTTACCAACTTATAGTACATTATAGTTTATCTCGGGCTCAACAGACATAGAGAAAACAAGGTCTGATATAATAAATTATGTTAATGAAATGCCCTGCTTTCTTGTGCTTCTATATGTTCAGGTGACATATGACGGATACCAACCATAAAAAAACAGTACCACTGGTTATAGTAATAGTGATCCTGGTGATCTTGGGTTCTCTTTTTGGATTTGTCATGGCCAGATTCACCGGTAAAAATACTGTTGATGTTCGTGTCCGGAAGCAGGTGCGCCTTGCTGAAGACATATACATTAAGCATCCCGAAAACCACTTCAGTGGCTACTATGATAATGCCGCACATGGAGAAGAAGGTACGCCTCTATTGATTCCCGCCGGAACAGAAGGAAGTGTAGAGGCAGACTTCTGGTATTACAGCGTATACCTTAAAGATGGCGGTTATAACGAGTTTATCCGTAAGCAGTTTGATACTGTTACCGTTAAATTCCGTCTTGATGAAGGAATGATCAAAGTAAGGTTTACTGATCAACCGTCAGAATCATATAGAACTATGGAGATTACACAGTACGATTTTGATGGAGGCAAGAAGAAAGTAACTTTTACAGACATCACCGAAGAATTCCATTCCGGCAAACTGGAGTCATATGACACCACACTTGCAGAAATTAATCAGGCAATAAACGAATATCATTCCAAATGGATCTCCAGAGAAATAACCGGAGGTATCATTGGCCTGGTAATATCTCTTATCGCTACCGGAATTCTTATGCTCATCCGCACAAACTCGATGGAATTAACGATCGACTCAACGCTCATCATGATAATAATTGCCATAGATGTTATCCTTATATTAGCAAACAGTTATTTTCTGTATGCCTTCACACGCCTGCTCTAGTTTTTAATGACAAGAACGGTATTACTTTAAGACTTCGCGTTGTTATGGGGAAAACAATATGAAAATAAGCAAAAAAGTTCCGATAACTGTCAGTATAGTTTTACTTGTGATATGGTGCTTTCTTGGCTTTAGATCAGCAGAAAATATTGATGCCCGTGTGGCATCTCCGATGTTTATGAAGCAGATAACAATTACTGAAGATGTCAGAATTGTAGACTTGAACCAGGAAATCAATGCTGCTCTTTACGGAGAATCATACAATTACACTGACATTCCAGCCGGCTCTAAAGGAGATGTGGAGATTTCTTACAGCCGCTGGCATAAGTATATTAACGATCTCGAATCAGAGACTCATTCATACAGAGCCTATTTTTATCCTGACGGCAAATCAACCATGGTTCATATAATAACCGGTTCTGAAACAGAATTAGGACCAGATGGTATCTACTATAAAAACATAGAAAACTTTCAGGAGATCATCTCTGAATACAATCAGAAAGTCAAAGAGGCTAAAACCAAATGGGTAATACAACTCTTGCTTAGGATCCTGAATGGTATTTTGGTTGCTGCTATATTTTCCGGTATATTCTGGCTTGAGTGTTTTATTGCCAACAAAATCAGGATGCATCCTGGCTTTTTCGGTCTAATGTGCGTCATTTATATCGTTTTGCTGATGTTTGCTTTAATGTTTATGAGCATTTTCTAATACTCATTTCGAAATAAAAAAGGTGGCTTTAATGTTGCCTTTATGATGTTTAAAATGATAGTTGGATAATTAATGGATCTTTCCCTTTTGGGATTCGCGTTGTTATGGGGAAACAATTATGAATATAAGCAAAAAGGTTCCGGTAATCGTTTGTACAGTTATTTTATTGTTCTTTGCCTTCTGTGGCTACAGATCAGCAAATTACAGGTATTTTCTTTCTGATTCCAGTCAATTTCTCTATACCGTTACACTTAAAGAAGATGTTGAAGATATGAGTATTGACGAAATAGTATCTATTGATGCTGCTCTTGAAGGGAAAAAACATGAAGGTTCGGTTATTAATATTCCGGCAGGTTCTGAAGGATATATTAATTGTTATTGTGGCCATATAGATCATTATATTGAAGACCCTGAAAAAGACACTTATCGTTTTAGAATTGATTTTTACCAGGATGGCAAGACAATTCGAGCAAATCTGGCGACTGGTCCGGAATCACAATTACGCGATGACGATATCTCGTATAAGAAATTTGAAAACTCTGATGAGCTCATCGCCGATTACAATCAGAAAGTCAAAGAAGCTAAAACTGCTTGGGACATACAAGGCTGGTTTTGCATACTTAGAGGTTTAGCTGTTGCAGTTGTATTATCGATCTTATTCATTATCCTTTGTGCGGTTGCCAACAAACTGAAGATGAATCCTGCCGTATTCGGTATACTATGCGCCATTTATGTTGTGTTGGTGCTAGTCGCTGTAGTTTTCGTCATCCTTCCTCCTAATATGTAATAAAAAAATAAAAGGCGGTCACTGACCGCCTTCGTTATTTACTGGATAATTCTCTTTATCGCTTTGATCTTCATCATGTCGAGCTTACCGTAAACTACTTTGCCCCTTGTTGAAGATGCGTGGATGACCTGACCGTTACCGACATAGATCGCGACGTGGCCGCAGTAGCTGCCGTAGTCGTAGCAGATGACGTCACCTTTCTTGATCTCGCTTCTGGGAACGCTGGCACCGGATTTCTTCCATATCTGCGTAGCGCCGTGAGGTAAGTTAACACCTACCTGTGCGTAGCAATACTTAACGAGACCAGAGCAGTCGATACCCTTTGATGAGCATCCGCCGAACTTATACTTAACGCCGAGCATTGACTCTGCGATAGATACGATACTGTCACCATTCTTACCGCTGATCTTAGGAAGCTTTTTGGTGTTGCCGTACTTCGTGCCGGATTTGCTCTTGCTGCTGGACTTCGGCTTCGGCTTAGGTGTAGGGGTAGGTGTGGGCGTCGGCGGCGCACTGGTTGTCGTATATGACTTATATACATAGCCTGTCTTGCCGCTTGTAGTCGTTACCTTGTACCACTTATCACCCACGATAGCTGTGGCGTGGAGTCTTGCATCCTGGTTAATAACTGCAATCTGCTGGGAGGATGTGGAAGGCTCAGCTCTTACGATAAGGCTTCCTGTATCTACCCATACGGTTCTGTCGACCTTGACAGATACCATAGTATCCTGGATCGAATTGGTAAGGACGAATCCTTCCTTGCCTGCTTCAGTCTTGATCCTGGACCATGTATCGCCTACACCTGTTCTTGTGACCTGCTGGCCTACGTGGAGGGATACGAGCGTCTTGGAATCCATGTCCGGAGTTTCCTTAAGGATCGACTGGTTGGCTCTTACATAATAAGTGGAATTGTCTTCTTTAAAGCATGAGGGATCCAAAAGCTCGATAGGGAGATTTGAATCGTCGTACTGCTGATAGATAACAAACTTGGGAATATCAGAATAGCTGGACGTTCCGCAGGCTTCCTTTTTCTCTGTGGAATCAGGTTCTGCACCGGGTTCGCCAGGCTCTGTTCCGTCAGGTTCACCGGGCTCTCCAGGTTCTCCAGGTTCACCAGGCTCTCCAGGTTCTCCGGGCTCTCCGGGTTCACTGGGCTCTCCGGGTTCGCCGGGTTCAGTGGCATCGGGACTTGAAGTTGCACCGGGTTCAGCAGATTCCGTAGGATCTACAGCATCTGCACTTACAAGATCGTCAGCACTGTCAACAAGCGCCCAGTCTTCAAGTTCGACTTCACCGCTGTCTATCTTCTGAACTCCGAAAACTGACTGATATGCACGTGATACTACAAGAGAAGGACTAAGACCTTCACGGAGACCTATAGGCAGGCAGATAATAGGAAGGGCTGCAAAAAAGCCCGTCGCAATAGCAACGATATGCTGCTTTCTGTTATGTTTAAATACTACCTTCTTCATTTATCACCAATTACCCAAAACTAATAGGTCACTCTAATTATACTATCGGTTCTGATGCATTTTGAGGCAATTTTCAGGCTTGAAGGCCTTGTTTTGTCTAAAAATGCCGTTTCCGCATATGAAAACGCCGGAGAAGAATATTCCCCTCCGGCGTCATTATAAACTTTGTGGGCCCGCTGTTGCTTTACAATTGCGGGACAAAGTAATTACTTCTTTTCTTTAAGACCGTCAGCTTCGAGCTGTGACTCTAAACGATCCTGCTCGTCAAGAAGCTCATTTCTGGCCTGAACCTGATCGAGATAATCGTTAGCGAAAAGCTCTGTGTCGCTCTCTGCCTCACCGTACTCGTGGCCTGTGATGAGCTTGCTGTTTGCCTTGATAACAGGAACAGCAGTGATATCACTGTGAGCCTTGATACCGGTACCAGCAGGGATGAGCGCACCGATGATAACGTTCTCCTTGATACCGATGAGCGGATCGACCTTACCCTTGATAACAGCATCTGTAAGAACCTTTGCTGTTTCCTGGAAGGATGCAGCTGACATGAAGGAGTCAGAAGCGCTTGCGGCCTTAGCGATACCGAGAAGGATCGTCTTGCCGTTTGCGGGTCTCTTGCCCTGCTCTTCGCAGTCTCTGTTTCTGGAGATGAAGTTATACCAGTCAACAGTTGTGCCTGTCATGAAGCCTGTATCACCCGGATCGTCGATCTGGACTCTTCTCATCATCTGCTTTGTGATGATCTCGATGTGCTTATCGTTGATGTTTA
>JAEEGH010012811.1_pt1 | contig 18731 bp, 17 predicted proteins | sample 9134181 | NCBI WGS metagenome assembly JAEEGH01 (sample SAMN16246544, study PRJNA631951) | gut metagenome | biome: gut microbiome; feature: rumen; material: DP-attached | host: Bos | place: Iran: Karaj | collected 2018-10 | reverse complement strand
GCAGTGAGATTCTGCAGTTCCTGTATGCCGCCATGGGAAGTCCGGAATACACCATTGAAAATCCCTACAGCGACGTCAAGGACAAGCACTGGTACAAGGACGGCGCCATCTGGGCCTACGAGAAGGGTCTGGAGCGGGGCGAGAACGGCAAGTTCAAGGCCAAGACCCCCTGCACCCGCGGCTACGTGGTGACCTACCTCTACCGCTACTTTACCGGCAACGAGCTGGCGGAATAAATCGAGAAAGCAAAATAGTCAAAAGGAGGACTATCCATGAAAAGACTGCTCGCACTTCTCTTAACCCTCGCGCTGATGCTGTCCCTTTTGCCCTCGGCAATTGCCGCTGCGCCCAAGGCGCAGGAGCGCGACATCTGGGATGTAATCTCAGAGATCGAAGCGCACGCGGCGACAAGGGCCAATGCGGCCGACGCTGATTCCCTGACTGCCGCCTACAGCGGCACGGTCGATGAGATCATCGAGGCTGTCACTTCCTCTTCCAGCTATGTTCCCGGTACGCTGGAGCGCCACGGAGACTTTTTCTTCTGGGTTGACGCCAAGGGCGATCCCAACGGCTATTCTCCCAGACTTCGCGCAGAGCTTCGGGCGAACGCGATTCCCGGAGCCAATCCGGACGCCCTGGGAGCCACCAAGACCGTCTCTTTTGAGGAAAAGGGCGGCTGGGCCGGTTCCGTTGACGTGGCTGCCATTCAGCCTTACATCGGCATTGACAGCTCTTTCACCGCCCAGTATGAGAACGAGTGCTATTCCATCGCCCAGGCCACCGGCGGCACGGGCACTGCCTACCAGGCGTCCAACGCCACCATCACCGCAATCGGCGATTCTATCTCCACCTGCGGCGTCGTCATTTTCGACTCCCACGGCACCACCGACTACAGCGGCTATGACGGCTATACCTCCCATGCAAACAGCTCCTACCTCTGCCTGACCTCCGGCACCGGCATTACCACCGAAGACAAAGCTTCCGCCCAGGGCCAGTTCGGCACCTACTACCACGCCTTCAACAGCGGCGGCACCTGGTGTGTGGACGGCACTGCCATTGCCAACCACGTTTCTACGGATTCCCCCAACGGCCTGCTCTGGATGGCGATCTGCCTTGGCATGGCCACCGACGGTCTGCAGGCGCCTCTGCGGGCCAAGGGCGTGGAGGTTGTTTACGGCTATTCCCAGTCCGTCTCCTTCACCGGCGACTATGCTTACGAGAGATACTTCTTTGACTACATGAAGGACGGCAGAACCGTTGCGGAGGCTGCTGCCTACATGAAGCAGAGAGTTGGCAACAAGGACCCCTATACCAATCCTCCCGCATATCCCATTTTTGCCGATTCCGAGGACGTCTATCCCGGCCACGGCAACGTGGACGCCGTGCAGCCTGTCTATTCCACCTGGACTCTGTACAGCCAGTTCACCATCAACGCGGTCTCCAATAACACGGAATGGGGCACCGTGCAGCTCAGCGGCAGAAACATCACCGCCACCCCGAACACCGGCTACTATGTGAAGGATTATACTGTCCTGGAAGGCACCGCCACGGTTACCCGGAACGGAAACGTCTTCACGGTGGACGCCCAGACCGACTGCACCGTTCAGATCAACTTTGCGCCCAGAGACCCTGCCGTTGTGCACTTCTCCGTGCCGGAGGGCGTGTCCTGCGCGGAAATCAACGCCTACGTGGGCGATGAAGTCACGCTGCCCATGCCCCAGGGCGATCCCGCCATCGAGAGCCGGAACTTCCACTTCCTGGGCTGGGTCGCCGCGCCCACGGAAGAAGACACCCAGGATCTTCCCGCGTTCCTGAACGCCGGCAAGAAGATTTCCCTGACGGAAGCAGACGTTACCTACTACGCCCTGTACAGCTACTACGTTATGACCGACAGCACGGCCGTGGACGATCAGTTCCACGTTGTGGACAAGGCTCCCGGCTCCTGGGTGGGCGAGTACGTCATCACCTGTGACGGCGCTTTTGCCCTGGGCGCCACCGCGGACTGCCTGGGCTCCAACGTCAACAACAGACTTGGTATCGAGAAGGCTGTTAAGGATCTGGCTGAGATGGGAATTACCCGGGAGGGCGATTTCCTCAACAACGTGACTGACGATGTGACCTATGTGGTTGAGCCCGCTGAAAACGGAACTTACAGCATCAAGATGAAGAATGAGAACCAGTATCTGGCCATGGCGGCGGATTCTGACTCTCTGACTACCTACAGCTCCTCCAACAGCGCCAAGACCCGCTGGACCATCAGCTTCGGCTCCAACGGACCGGTCCTGACCAATGCCCAGTTCCCCAGCCGTGTTCTGCAATACGATACCGAAAAGGGCGTCTTCAAGTGCTTCACCGGCGGGAAGAAGGGCCTGACCCTCTTCACCAAGGCGGAAGGGGAGTACTGGTACACCACCAACCCCGCTGAAGTGGTTGTGTGCGAGGTCCACAGCTTCGGCGATTGGGTGACGGACACCGAGCCCAGCTGCCTGGAGACCGGCAGCAAGCATCACAGCTGCACCGTCTGCGGCTTCACCGAGACGGAAGAGATCGAGGCCCTGGGCCATGATTACGCCGCCGTCGTCACCGAGCCCACCTGCACCGAGGCCGGCTTCACCACCTATACCTGCTCCCGCTGCAACGACAGCTACACCGGCGACGAGGCCGAGGCCCTGGGCCACGACTGGGGCGAAGGCGCTGTCACTGTGGAGCCCAGCTATCAGGCTTCCGGCGTAAAGACCTTCACCTGCGCCCGCTGCGGCGAGACCAGGACCGAGGAGATCGAAAAGCTGGCGAACCCCTTCGAGGACGTGCACGACGAGGACTTCTTCTTCAATCCCGTCATGTGGGCCCTGGACGAGACCGTCACCGGCGGCATCGACGAGACCCACTTCGCGCCGGAGAAGACCGTCATGCGTGCCGACGCCATGGTGTTCTTCTGGGCCGCCAACGGCCGTCCGGAGTTTACCGCCACTGACAAGACCTTCAAGGACGTGAAGAAGAAACACTGGGCCTACAGTGCTGTCATGTGGGCTGTGGAGAACAACATCACCGCCGGCACCGATGAGGCACGCACCTATTTCAGCCCCCAGCGGACCTGCACCCGCAGTGAGATTCTGCAGTTCCTGTATGCCGCCATGGGAAGTCCGGAATACACCATTGAAAATCCCTACAGCGACGTCAAGGACAAGCACTGGTACAAGGACGGCGCCATCTGGGCCTACGAGAAGGGCCTGGAGCGGGGCGAGAACGGCAAGTTCCAAGCCAAGACTCCCTGCACCCGCGGCTACGTGGTGACCTACCTCTACCGCTACTTCACCGGCAACGAGCTGGCGGAGTAGAATAAAAAAATTAGAAGTTAGAATTGAGAATTGTGGTATTCTCAAATTCACCGGAAAATCATTGAAAAACGGGCCTGCCGGAAATCCGGCAGGCCCGTTTGTTAAGGAAAAAATTATTCCATCTCATCTGCCCGGATGAGCGTCACCCCCTGATAATACCACTTGAGTATGGACTCAAAGTCATTTCCGGCCCGGGCCATGGCTTCTGCTCCGTATTGACTCATGCCAACCCGGTGGCCGTTGCCTCGGGTGGTGAAGATCGCCTCTGCCTGGTTCAAAGTCAGGTCAAAGGCGGTGGAGCGCAGAGAAAAAGCTTTGCGGAGCTCAGTGCCCCGGAAGGATCGGCCGCCCAAACGGATTTGCCCCACGCCGCCTCCGGCGGTATATTGCACGGCTTCCACCCAGGATCCTGGGTCACCGGAAAACTGAACCTCGCCGTTCTGCCTTTCCAGGGTGGCCCGGAACTCTGCCAGAGGAATCCGCGCCTCGTCGGTAAAATGGGCGGCGCTCTCCTCGCCCGGACTCTCCACTGCCTGAAGATAGGGCAGCTCTCCGCCCCAGACTGCCGAGGCGTCCTCCGTGCGGCCCCCCGAGCAGGAAAAGAAGGTGGCATCAATCAGTTTTCCCTGATACAGAAGCACAAGCCCGTCCGTTTCACGGACGGCAGCCTCGGCCTTCTCCCGGGCGTCAGCATCGGCCTTCGCCGGATTTCGCCAGCTCTGACAGCAGCGGGAATCGGTGCAGACCGCCGCACCGGTGTGCCGCGGATGCTGACAGCGGCTGAGGGCGTAGGTCCGGCAGGCAACCGCTTGAGCCTTCTGGGCTTCCGCATCGAAAGAAGCAGGCATTTCCGCCAGCAGCACGCCGGTCAGATAGCTTTGCAAATCCATGCTTTGAATCCCATCCTCTTTCTGTACCCTCAGGGTGAATTCCGGGTCAAAGGCGGCCTGGGGAAGGGGAGCGGCAGCAGCTCCGGTTTCCGGGGCAGTCTCGGGTATGGGAAGAGTGGGCCGGGGCGGCGCAGCCCCGGCGGCGGAGGAATCCGCGGGAATTACCAGCAGCGCGAGGACCGCCCAGAGCAGGATCGCGGTCAGCGCAGCAAAGACAGAATGACGCATTTTACCTCCTGTTTCGGGAAAACCATTGACGAACGGCTAATTATGTGATAAAATGAATGCTGGAAAGGGAGACTTATCGGTCTCCCCAGAATCTATGCCGGGCTCGTCCTGCGTAGAACCACCCTGCGTTTCGGAGAGAAAAACCAGCTGAATGGAGTGGTAATGATATGAAATCAAGAAAGCCTGATATTTTCCTCGGTATCACGATGTGCATGCTCGTTCTTGCGGCGGTGCTCTGTATTGTGATCCTGTTCGTCCAGAAGAACAACGAAAGCAAGGAAACCACCGAAGCCACCCAGATCACTACGGAGGCCCCCAAACCCTCCGGCAATGAAACCCTCCCGCCCATCACCACCGAAGAGATTCCCACCACCGAAAAGCCGCAGACCCCTGTGGAGCTGGCCCCCATCAATGATGCCGGCCTGAAGGCGGAACTGGATGAATCCCTGCGGGGCCTCACCAGCGAATGGCAGGTCATGGTCATTGATCCCGCGCTGGGAACCAAGGTCGGCTCTGCTGTGAACTGTGGCGTGGACAACTGGATGACGGCCAACCGTATGGCTCAGGTCTTCATCATGGGTGCGGTCTTCCAGCAGGCCAAGGACGGCACCCTGGTTCTGGAGGATGTCATTGAGGACGTCAAATCCATGATCACCAACAACGATACCTACGCGGCGGACCGTCTGACCGAGCGTCTGGGCGCGGGTGACTCCTCTAAGGGCCGCGAGGCTGTCAAGTCCTTTGCGGTGTCCTACGGTTTGAAGCTGGGCTTCAACCGGTCCCTCAGCGGTACCGGCGGCAGCCAGAAGAACTACGTCACCGCCCAGCAGACCGCAGAGCTTCTCGGCATGATCTGCAGCGGCCTGCTGGTCAGCGAAGACGCCTCCCAGCAGATGCTGGACATCCTTCTGACTCCTGCGGAAGAGCTGGAGATCGATGCCGGCCTTGCCGATGACGTGCAGTATGGCTTTGTCACGGATATTGAATCCGGCACCTGCATCTGCGCCATGGGCGTGGTCCGGATGCCCAACCGCAGCTTTGTTATCAGTATTGTCTGCAACAAGCCCGTGACCACTGAAGGCGCCAAGAAGAAGCTCACCGAGCTGATTACCCTGGTTGCGCCGTATTTTAAAGAGTAAAACCGAACATAACAAAAACGAGCTCCGGTCGGAGCTCGTTTTTGTTTGTCAATCTTCCGTCTCTCGCTGCCAGTGCCGCCGCCGGGGCCGCTCAACCCGCAGACGCTGAAAGAAGTCGGAGAGCAGTCCGGCGCATTCCGCCTCCAGAATGCCGCCCTCCAGCGTGGGCCGGTGGTTGAAGGGCAGGGAAAAGAGGTTTACCACAGAGCCGCAGCAGCCGTTTTTGGGGTCCGGCGCCCCGTAGACCACTCGGGGGATCCGGGCATTGACAATGGCTCCGGCGCACATGGGGCAAGGCTCCAGGGTGACATAGAGAGTGCATTCCCACAGCCGCCAGCCGCCCAACGTCCGGCAGGCGGCGTCAATGGCCTCCAGCTCCGCGTGGCAGAGGGCGTTCTTTGCTGTTTCCCGCCGGTTGCGGCCTTCGCCCACAATCCGGTCTCCCAGCGTCACCACGCAGCCCACGGGGACCTCGCCTTCTTCTGCCGCCATCCGGCCCAGTGCCAGGGCCCGGGCCATAAAGTCTGTGTCGTGCATTTAAGTAGCCTCCCGGTTCTTCCTGCTTTTTCCTTATCCTAACCCAAGGCGCTCTTTTTTACAAGAGGAAAAACAAAGATTTTGTAAAAAATGCGGAAAAGGACTTGCCAAGCCGGGAAGATTGTAATATAATGAATTGAATTTCCCGGGGGTCCCGTTTTGCGGCGTTTCCAAAACGGGTACCCTTTTGAATGATACAAAGGAAGTGTGTTATGTCTACCGCAAAAAAGAATTCCAATCCCGCGATGGAAGCCCTGGCCGGTCAGATTACCGCGCTGGTGGCCAAGGGCAAGAAGGAAGGTATTCTCCAGGCCAGCGAGCTGAACAATGAATTGTCCAAGATTCCCTGCACGGTCGAGCAGATCGAGATGGTCTATGAGACCCTGGAGGGCATGGGCATTCAGATCATCGGCGCCGAGCTGGAGCTGGACGATGACAGCCCTCTGGACCTGACCGGCATGGAGGGGGATGAAGAGATTATCGACCCTGTGGAGCTTGCAGCGGAGTACAATCTCGATGATCCCGTCCGCATGTACTTAAAGGAAATCGGCCAGGTCCCGCTGCTGACCCCGGAGGAGGAGATGGAGCTGGCCCAGAAGGTCTCCACCGGCGATAAGGAAGCCAAGAAGAAGCTGACAGAAGCCAACCTTCGTCTGGTGGTCTCCATTGCCAAGAAGTATTCCGGCCGCGGCCTGCATATCCTGGACCTGATCCAGGAGGGCAACACCGGTCTGATCCGGGCTGTGGATAAGTTTGACTACACCAAGGGCAACAAGTTCTCCACCTATGCGACCTGGTGGATCCGCCAGGCCATCACCCGCGCCATCGCGGATCAGGCCCGGACCATCCGGGTCCCCGTCCACATGGTGGAGGTCATCAACAAGGCCACCCGCTGCAACCGCAAGCTGGTGCAGGAGCTGGGCCGGGAGCCCACCCTGGAGGAAATTGCCGACGAGCTGGGTCTGCCCATTGAGAAAATCATCGAGGCCAACCGCACCGCCGCCGATACCCTCTCCCTGGATACCCCCGTGGGCGACGAGGAGGACACCACCATCGGCTCTTTCGTGGAGGATGACAACACCCCCGGCCCCGCCGAGTCCACCTCCAACACCATGCTGGCCGAGGCTCTGGCTGAGATTCTCGGCACCCTCACCCAGCGGGAGGCTGACGTGCTGAAGATGCGCTTCGGTATGTACGACGGCCGCAACCACACCCTGGAGGAAGTGGGCCAGAAGTTCGGCGTCACCCGGGAGCGGATCCGCCAGATTGAGAACAAAGCGATCCGCAAGCTCCGCCACCCCAGCCGCGCCAAGAAGATCAAGGATTTCTACTGTTGATACCAAACGCCCGGGCCGCGGCCCGGGCGTTTTTGCGCCCACGCCGCCGCTGCTGGGGTGCGGGCCGATAGGTTGCGCTGCTTCCCGCGCAAAAAACCGCCCTCGGCTTTGAGCCGGGGGCGGTTGGCAATCTTTGAGATCAGTCTTCCACGTAGGGGAGCAGAGCGATCTGACGGGCGCGCTTGATGGCCACGGTGAGCTGACGCTGATGAGCAGCGCAGGTGCCGGTGGTACGGCGGGGCAGAATCTTGCCGCGCTCGGAAGTAAAGCGCTTCAGCTTCGCGGTGTCCTTATAGTCAATGCTGGTCACCTTGTCCACACAGAACAGGCAAACCTTCTTACGCTTGTGGGGTCTGACTCTGGTATCGTTCGCCATGAGAGGATCCTCCTTCTTTCAGTATTTCAGTCTTGTAGAAAAATTCGGCTTAGAATGGCAGCTCGCTGTCGTCGTCCTCCAGCATCGCGAAATCGGACGGGGCGGGGGCGGCGGGAGCCGCGGGGGCTGCGTAGTTGTCGTTGTAGGAGCGGTTGTTGTTGTAACCGCCGGCATAGCTGCCGTTGTTCCCACCGGCGTAGCTGCTGCCGTTGTAGGAGCCGGAGCTGTCGCCGTCTCGCTTGGAGTCACCGAAGTAGACGTTGTCTGCCACGACCTCGGCGGCCCGGCGCTTGTTGCCGGTGTTGTCCGTCCAACTGCGGATCTGGAGCCGACCGGACACAACCGCCATACGGCCCTTGGAGAAGTACTTGTTGACGAACTCCGCGGTCTGCCGCCAGGCAACGATGTCGATGAAGTCCACGCCGCGCTCGCCGGTCTCCTTGTTGGGGATGTCATGGTCCACCGCCAGAGAGAAGGACACAACGGGGACGCCGGACTGGGTGCGCCGAAGCTCCGGATCACGGGTCAGACGACCCATGAGAACGATGTGATTGAGCATGGGATCTCTTACTCCTCCACAACAGTGATCAGAGAACGCATGATGCCTTCCGTGATCTTGAACACGCGGTCGAGCTCAGCGGGAAGCTCGGGCTTGCTCTCAATGTTCATGAGAACGTAGTAGCCTTCGGGCTTGTCGTTGATGAGGTAGGCCAGCCGACGCTTGCCCCACTCCTCGATGTTGGTCAGAGTACCCTCTGCCTCAACCAGAGCCTTGAATTTTTCCACGAGGGCTGCAATACCTTCTTCTCCCAGATCGGGATCGATGATGTAAAGAACCTCGTACTTCGCGGAAATCTTTGCCATGTGTTTGCACCTCCTTTTGGTCTTTCGGCCGCTGAATCCCTCAGCGGCAAGGGGATTTTGCCTGCATACCCGCAGGCTGATATATACTACACGATAATCTAACGCTTGTCAAGTATTTTCTTCGATTATCGGGTGGAATTCTCAAAATGCCGGTCCAGCTGCTGGCTCAGTTCCAGGGCGGCGTTGTAGCCCAGTCGTTTTTGACGGTTGTTCATGGCGGCCACCTCCAAAATCACGGCCAGGTTTCGTCCGGGACTGACGGGAATGGTGACGCTGGGAAGTTTTACCCCAAGAATATCTACAGACTGGTCCTCCAGTCCCATTCGGTCGTAGTGCTTGCCGGCCTCCCAGGGGACGATGTTCACCACCAGATTGACGGCGGCTTCCTCCTTGACGGCGCCCATGCCGAAGAGATTCGCCACGTTGATGACGCCGATGCCCCGCAGCTCGATGTAGTTTCGGATCAGGCTGGGGGCGCTGCCGGTGAGCTGAGAAGAGGAGGTCCGCTTCAGCACCACGGCGTCGTCGGCAATCAGCCGGTGGCCGCGCTTGAGCAGCTCCACGGCGGTTTCGGACTTGCCGATGCCGCTTTCGCCGGTGATGAGGATGCCCTCGCCGTAGACCTCCATCAGCACGCCGTGCCGGGTGATACGGGGTGCCAGAGCGCTTTTCAGGTAGGAGATCAGGTTGGAAATGATGTAAGACGTAGTTTCCTGGGCCAGCAGAATGGTGATATTGTGCTTCTTGGCCATTTCGATGCACTCGGGGTGGGGCTGCTGGCCCCGGGAGATTACCAAGGCGGGAATCTTGTAGGTGAAGAGCCGGTCAAAGATTTCCAGCCGCTTTTCCGGGGTCTGATCCTCCAGAAAGGTCATTTCCACGTAGCCCAGGACTTCCACCCGCAGGGCCTCGAAGTGCTCAAAGAAGCCGGTCAGCGGCAGGCCGGGACGGGAAACCTCGTCCACCTCCACCTGGATTGTTTCGTAGTCTGTGGCCTGATAGGCGATGGAGAGCTTGAATTCCTCCACTAACTGCTTAAGCGGAACGCTGTAATTGTTCATGGCCTGCCTCCGTCATGAATAGTTGCGCGGCGCGGTGCGCGCCTCACCTTGCATTATACCTGTTTTCCGGCCGCATTTCAACGCAAATAAAAATTTTTGAAAAAATTGTAATTTCCTCTTGCTTTTTTCGCTTTAATCTGCTATCATATAGCCCGATGCGTTGAGCGCAACCCGATTGCGTAATTTCACCGATGGATTGGAGGTGCAGCTGATGGCTAAGTGCGATATTTGCGGCAAGGGCGTGACTTTCGGTATCAAGGTCTCCCACTCCCACAGACGTTCCAACAGAATGTGGAAGCCCAATGTCAAGCGCGTCAAGGCGATCGTCGACGGTACTCCCCGCCATGTATACGTTTGTACGAGATGTCTCCGCTCCAACAAGGTTGAGCGGGCTATCTGATAACGATGCAGAATCAAGCAGTGTGCGAAAGCACGCTGCTTTTTTCGTCCCGCGCAGACGCTGATTTCCGGAAAAAGTCAGGCAGCCCCGGATCTCGGGACTGCCTGACTTTGTATGAACGCGCAGAATAACCCTGCGCCTATTTGTTGATGTGAACGGTCCACAGCGGATGCTTCAGAGAGTTGATCCCGTCTGCGATTTTTTTGGTTGCTTTCATCAAAAACGGCTTGCCGCTGTGATACAGATTCAGCTCCCACTTGTCGCCGATTTCGTAGTAGTCAAATTCGACCTTGCCCTTGTAGCCGTCGCGGTACACCAAGCCCAACTGCTCTCCTACTTCGTCCATCACAGTCAGCATTGTTTTTCTGTCCTGCATTCGGTTGATCACGCTGGCCGTGATCCGGTCACTATTTTCCAGAAACCAGTCGATGAAAGCTCGGACCTTCCTTTCGTCGACGTCTACGTTTCCTGATTTTCCAAAGAGGCCCATCATTCCACGCCACCTTTCTGTGCTTTTTGATTGTTATGATAATTATACAACAGAGGCAAGTAAAAATCAATCATAATTATCTAAAATGAACGAACTTTTGTCATGGTAGACATAAGATAAGCTAATCGGTGATTATGGTACAGGGCGCTGTCAGTTTGGGCAGTTTGGGTCATAAAGAAAAACCCGCGTCAGTCGAACAGGCTGATCTGGCGGAAAGGCTCCGGCAGCTCCCGGATGAACCGAAAGCAGTCCTCCGGGCTGGCCAGCAGGCCGTTTTCCTCGCAGATTTTGCGAAACGCGGCCCGAAGCTCCCCGGCACGGGGGCTGGGCAGCTCGTAGGCGTTTCCGTATTCCCGGATATAACGCTCCTTGAGCCCGGGAAAGTGCTTGTCCAGGGCCGCGTAATAGTATTCACGGTCTCCCTCCCGCAGGGTGAGGCCCATGCCGAAGTCGATCACGCCCTTCACCCCCACCCGAACGCATTCCTCCAGGATGGCTGTGACGTTTTCCACGGTATCATTGAGATAGGGCAAAATCGGAGTCAGCCAGACGATGGTGGGAATGCCCCGATCCCGCATTTGCTCCAGCACCTGGATCCGCCGCTTCGTGTTGCAGACCTTGGGCTCCAAAATGCTGCACAGAGCGTCGTCATAGGTGGTCAAGGTCATCTGCACCACGCATTTCGCGCTGCGGTTGATCTCTTCCAGCAGGTCGATGTCTCGCAGAATCCGGTCCGATTTTGTCTGAATGGCCACGCCGAAGCCGTATTGCCGGATGATCTCCAGGCATTTCCGTGTCAGCCCCAGGGAGGCCTCGCAGTGCATATAGGGGTCCGACATGGCCCCGGTGCCGATCACGCACTTGCGTTTTCTGGAACGCAGGGCCAGCTCCAGCAGCTCCGGCGCGTTCCGCTTTACCGCAACGTCCTCGAAGGGGTGGGTAAACTGATAGCACCGGCTCCTGCTGTCGCAGTAGATACAGCCATGGGTGCAGCCCCGGTAAATGTTCATCCCCCAGTAGTCTCCGCTGCCGGTCAGGATTCCTTTCGCGTCCACAAAATGCATAACAGCCGCACCTCCTTGACGATATGGGCGAAAACCAAAAAAGCAGCGCCTTTTCAGGTGCTACTTTTTGTGAAAGAGCGCGTAAAAGTGCACCAAAGCATAGAAAGAACGCCTAAAAGGTACATGGTGTGCAGCGCTGCAGACGAGGGCGCGTCATTGCCCCATCATCTCTATGGCTTCATCAAGGGTAACGGCGTCGACAAGCTCTTCCCAGACGTCTTCATTATAATACCGGACGGTGGTTTCACCTGTCATGTAATCATTATCAAAAGTGGAGTTGGTGCCCGCGGGAATGATCACATCGAAGCCTCTTTCAAATGCGGATTTCACGGTTGCGTCAATGCAGTAGTTCGTCTGCAGGCCGATGATCATCAGGCGCTTATCCTCCTGCTGCTCCATGTATGCTTTGAAATCTTTGTTCCCGAAGCAGCTGTTGATGTTCTTGACGAAGACTTTTTCTCTCGGTTTGGGCTGCAGCAGATCAATGATCTCAAATCCTTCGTCGCCTGCGGACAGACCGCTGCCGGGGCCGGCGTCATGCTGGACGAAGATGACTTCAACTCCTTTTTTTCTGGCAGCGTCAACGAGCCGAACGGTGCTGTCTACAAAGGTGTCAAAGGCATACAAGTCCTCATCCACAAGGGCTTTCTGCATATCGATCACCAATAGAATCATTAGACGTTCCTCCTGTTTTTTTCTGTGACAGGATCATTATACCATAAGCCATCGGGGAAGTAAACACAGAAACCTCTTTTGCCTTAGTAGACAAAAGAGGTTTCTGTGTTGGTACGCCGGAAGGGACTCGAACCCCCGACCTACTGGTTCGTAGCCAGTCACTCTATCCAACTGAGCTACCGGCGCATACCGCGCTTTCAAGCGCTAAATTATGATAGCACATCGGATGGAAAAATGCAAGCATTATTTTCGTTTTTTGAAAATTTTTCTTCGTTTTTTGAGAATCTTTCTTTTCCGCAGGCGGCAGCCGCCCCTATGCCTCATTGGCGGAGTCGAAGAGGGCGCGGATGCGTTCCATCAGTGGCTGGTATTCGGGCCGGGCGGGGAGCTCCTGAGCGGTGACGAAGTCCGCAGCGGCGGTCTGAGCGTCCTGGAGGGTCTGCATGTCCAGCTCCAGGCTGCCCACCTTGAAGGCGGGCAGGCCGTGCTGCCGGGTGCCGAAGAAGTCGCCGGGACCCCGCAGAGCCAAGTCCTCCCGGGAAATCTCAAAGCCGTCGTTGGTTTTGCACAGGGCTTTCAGACGCTGAATGGTCTCCGCGTTTCGGTTGGAGCTGAACAGAACGCAGTAGGACTTGTCCCTGCCCCGGCCCACCCGGCCCCGGAGCTGGTGAAGCTGACTCAGGCCGAAGCGGTCCGCGTTTTCAATCACCATCAAAGTGGCGTTGGGGACGTCCACGCCCACTTCGATCACGGTGGTGGCAACCAGAATGTCGAATTCCCCCCGGGCAAAGGCGGCCATGGTGTCTTCCTTCTGGGCGGCCTTCATCTTCCCGTGAAGCAGGGCTACCCGGAGGTCCGGGAAGACAGCCATTTGCAGAGTCTCTGCCCAGGCCTCGGCGGAGCGGAGGCTTTCGTCCTCCCCCTCCTCAATGGCGGGGCAGACGATGTAGACCTGGTGACCCTCCGCCACCTGCTTGCGGATAAAGGCGTTGATCCTGGCCCGCTTGTCTTCGCCTACCAGGAAGGTATCGATGCTTTGGCGGCCGGGGGGCAGCTCGTCGATGATGGAGAGGTCCAAATCCCCATAGAGAATCAGCGCCAGGGTCCGGGGGATGGGGGTGGCGGACATCACCAGCAGGTGGGGATCGTCCCCCTTTTCCGCCAGGGCGGCCCGCTGGGCCACGCCGAAGCGGTGCTGCTCGTCCGCAATCACCAGGCCCAGGTTGGCAAAGTCCGTGGCCTCGGAGATCAATGCGTGGGTGCCGATGATGAGATCGGCCTCGTGGCCGGCAATGGCGGCCCGGACGGCCTTCTTTTTGGCGGGGGTCATGGAACCGGTGAGAAGAGCGACCCGAAGCCCCAGCTTGCCCAGCAGCATTTCCAGCCCCTTGGCGTGCTGCTCGGCCAGGATTTCCGTGGGGGCCATGAGAGCGGACTGCTGGCCGTTTTTGGCGGTGATCCAGGCTGCAGCCGCCGCCACCACGGTTTTGCCGCTGCCCACGTCACCCTGGACAAGGCGGTTCATCACGCTGCCCCCGGCCAGATCGGCGGCAATGTCGCCAATGGCCCGCCGCTGGGCGCCGGTGAGGGAGAAGGGAAGCGCGGCCTCGAATTCGTCCAGCTCCGGGACCCGGAAGGCGGGGCGCTGTTTCCTGCCCCGGCTGGACCGAAGCAGGGACAGGCCCACGGAGAAAATAAAGAACTCCTCGAAAATCAGTCGGTGCCGGGCCTGGGCCAGGGCATCAAAGGAGGCCGGCGCGTGGATGTTCCGGTAGGCGGTGACGGCGTCGCAGAGGTCGTATTTGGCCCGCAGCTCCTGAGGCAGCAGCTCCGGCAGCTCCTCCAGGCAGGCGTCCAGAGCCTGCTGCACGGAGCGGGAGATCAGATTGTTGTGGACTCCGGCGGTCAGCGGGTAGATGGGCATGATCCGCCGGGTCAGCACTCCGGGCTTCTCCACAGGCTCAAAGATGGGATTTGTCATCTGATAGCCCATGTAATCCCCGCTGAGGGTGCCGTAAAAATAGTATTCCCTGCTGTACTCCAGGTTGTCCGCCACGTAGCTCTGGTTGAAGAAGGTGAGATTCAGCCGGGCGGTCTCGTCGGCTACAGTGAGCTTGGTGAGGTCCAGGCCCTTCCGGATGTGGGCCGTTCTGGGATGGGAGGTCACAAAGGCCCGGAAGCAGGCGGGCTCGTCCACCTGCAATTCCGAGATGGGCCGGATCTGGCTCCGATCCTCGTAGGCTCGGGGGAAGTAGGAAATCAGGTCGTAGAGGGTGCTGATTCCCATGCCCGCAAAGGTTTTGGCCCGGGCCTCGCCCACGCCCTTCAGGTAGCGCACGGATTCAAACAATCTGGACATCGGCAGTACCTCCTCCCCAAAGTTTTCTCCATTATACCAGATTCTTGGGGGAAGGACAAGATTATTTTGCGTTCCGCGTTTTGCATTTTGCATTCCCCCGGCGCATAGGGTGCAGCGAGGTGATTTTGGGTGGCGATGTCCTGGATCTGGGTGTGTATGCTGGCCCTGTCCCTGTTCTGCGGCCTGCTGAACGGAAGCGCGGACCTGGGCGCAGCGGCCATGGAGGGGGCGGGGAAGGCGGTGACCCTCTGCGTTTCCCTGACGGGAAGTCTCTGCCTGTGGAGCGGCTTCGGGGCGGTGCTGGAGCGCTCCGGCCTCCAGGCGGGGTTGGCCCGGATTCTGAGCCCAGTGCTGGGGCGGCTCTATCCCACGGCCCGGCGGAATCCCAAAACCATGAGCGTCCTCTGCGGCAACGTCACCGCCAACCTGCTGGGCCTGGGCAGCGCGGCCACACCCCTGGGGGTGGAGGCTGTCCGGCGGATGCAGGCGCTTTCCGGTTCCACCGCCGCCACCGACGAGATGTGCAAGCTTGTGGTGATGAACACCGCCTCCATCCAGCTCCTGCCCACCACCGTGGCGGCCCTGCGGGGGAGCCTGGGCTCGGCCGCGCCCTTCGATATTCTTCCGGCGGTGTGGGTAACCTCGCTTTTTTCTGTCGGCGCGGGCTTGCTGGCGGCGGCCTTCTTCCAGCGTTTCGGCGGCCTGGGGGATGGGAGAAGTAAGTAGTAAGAAGTAAGAAATAAGAGGGAAGAAGTAAGAGGTAAGAAGTGTTTCTGCTGTCTGCGGCTTCTTACTTCTTACTTTTTCCTTCAAGCACAGGATTTGCGGATCGGAGAGAGGAGAGGGATTGTGAGTATGTTGATCCCTGGTTTGCTGCTGGGCGTCTCCGCTCTGGCCCTGGGGCGGCGTGTGGACGTCTACGACGCCCTCCTGGAGGGAGGCAAGCGGGGCCTGGAGCTGGTGAAGACGATCCTGCCTGCCCTGGTGATGCTGCTGACGGCGGTAGAGCTGCTGCGGGCCTCCGGGGCCCTGGAGGCCCTGACCCGGCTGCTGGCCCCCGCGGCGGCCTGGCTGGGGATTCCGCCGGAGACCCTGCCCCTGGTGCTGGTCCGGCCTCTGTCCGGCAGCGCGGCCCTGGCGGTGGGGGCGGATCTCATGGCGGCCCACGGGCCGGATTCTCTGGTTGGCCGCACCGCCGCCATTATGCTGGGCAGCACGGAGACTACCTTTTACACGATTTCGGTCTACTTTGCCGCCGCCGGAGTCAAACGAACCCGCTATGCCATTCCCGCCGCCCTGATTGCCGACCTGACCGGCTTTGCCGCCGCGGCCCTGACGGCGAGGCTGCTGTGATACGCCTTCCCTCCATTGCCTTCCCCTTGAGGGGAAGGTGCCGAGCATCGCGAGGCGGATGAGGTGGGATTGGTTGATCTGAGCGCTTCTCCGATGGCGTACTCGCGTCGAAGCACTCCCTCATCCGTCATCCGGCTTCCGTAAGCTGCCGGATGCCACCTTTTCCCCAGGGGGAAGGCTTGCGGGGAGCTTTAAGCCTGGGCAATAAGCCATGATCCCAAATGAACCCTCAAAATATCTTTACTTTTTCTGGCTTCTTTGCTATAATATACTGACTTTATTAGAACCGGGTGATACGAATGGAAAAAATTTTGAATCTGATTTCGGAAAAGGTCTCCGCGGCCTTTGCTGCCGCCGGCTATGACGCCGCCTACGGCCGGGTGACGGTTTCCAACCGGCCCGACCTCTGCGAGTACCAGTGCAACGGGGCCATGCCTGCCGCCAAGGCCTATCACAAGGCCCCCATCCAGATTGCCAACGACGTGGCGGCCAAGCTGACGGAGGAGCCCGCCTTTTCCGAGGTTCAGGCCCTGGCCCCGGGCTTTCTGAATCTGCGGCTGGCTCCCGCCTTCCTGGCGTCCTACCTGGAGCAGACCCGCACCGCCGAGCGTTTCGGCGTGGCCGCTGATCCCAAGGCCGGCACCGTGGTCATCGACTACGGCGGCGCCAACGTGGCCAAGCCCCTGCACGTGGGCCATCTCCGCTCTGCCATTATCGGCGAGAGCATCAAGCGCATCCAGCGCTTCTTCGGCAATGAAACCATCGGCGACGTTCACCTGGGAGACTGGGGCCTGCAAATGGGCCTGGTGATTGCCGAGCTGCAGGTTCGGCGGCCAGAGCTCTGCTACTTTGACCCGGACTTCCGGGGCGAATACCCCGCCGAAGCTCCCTTTACGATCTCTGATTTAGAGGAAATCTACCCCGCTGCCTCCGCCAAGTCCAAGGTGGATGAGGCCTTCGCGGCCAAGGCCCACGACTATACCGTCCGGCTCCAGCAGGGCGAGCCCGGTCCCTACGCCCTTTGGAAGCACATTATGGCGGTCTCCGTGGCGGATCTGAAAAAGAACTACGGCAGGCTGGCGGTCAGCTTCGAGGCCTGGCTGGGGGAGAGCGATGCCCAGTCCTATATCCCGGACATGCTCCGGGACATGGAAGCCCAGGGCATCCTGGAAACCAGCGAGGGCGCCCGGGTCATCCGGGTCCAGGAGGAGAGCGACACCAAGGAGGTTCCTCCCTGCATCGTCATGAAGTCCGACGGCGCTACCCTCTACGCCACCACGGATCTTGCCACCATCAAGCAGCGGATGCAGACCTGGAACCCCGGCAGGATTCTCTACGTGGTGGACAAGCGCCAGAGCCTGCACTTTGAGCAGGTCTTCCGCTCTGCCCGGAAGGCCGGACTGGTGAGGCCCGAAACGGAGCTGCGGCACATCGGCTACGGCACCATGAACGGCAAGGACGGCAAGCCCTTCAAGACCCGCACCGGCGGCGTCATGCGGCTGGAGACCCTGATCACGGAGATCAACGATTTTGTCCGGGCCAAGGTGCAGGAGAATAACCTGGTCACCGGCGAGGACGTGGAGGACACCACCGCCAGGATTGCCCTGGCCGCTCTGAAATACGGCGATCTGATGAACGCCCCCACCAAGGACTATATCTTCGATCTGGATCGCTTTGCGGCCTTCGAGGGCAACACCGGCCCCTATATTCTCTATACCATCGTCCGGATCAAGTCCATCCTGGCCCGGTACGGCGCCTGGGAGGCGCTGCCCATCGTTCCCCCGGAGACTCCGGAGGCCAAGGACCTGATGCTGGCCCTGACCCGTCTGCCCGACGCGCTGGAGCTGGCCTATCGGGACTGCGCGCCCAACGCCATCTGCGCCTATGTCTACGAGCTGGCGGGCTTCGCCAACAAGTTCTACCACGAGACCCGCATCCTGGCCGAAGCGGACGAGGAGAAGCAGAAGGGCTATATCGCCCTCATCGGCCTCACCAAGCGTATCCTGGAGACCTGCATCGAGCTTCTGGGCTTCGAAGCCCCGGAGAAGATGTGACTGAGAAAACCGAAAATCGCGCCCGGAACGTCGGTAAATTGTCGGCGTCCCGGGCGCGATTGCTGCGTTGTGGGACTTCCCGCAGAGGCGCACACCGTGCGCCCGCATTCCGCACCCGCCTGAAGGGACGGCACTTTGCCGTCCGCATTCTGCCCCCGCGTCCAAAAACCTCCCCTGTCAAGGGGAGGGGGACCGGCGAAGCCGGTGGAGGGGTTTGCCCCACGCCCGCACCCGCCGCATTTCAAAACCTCCCCTGTCAAGGGGAGGGGGACCGGCGTAGCCGGTGGAGGGGTCGGCTTTCGCCCGTACCCGCCCGCGTCTCTAAAACCTCCCCTGCCAAGGGGAGGGGGACCGGCCTCAAGGCCGGTGGAGGGGTCCGTCCCGGAACCCGCTCACAAGTCTGTCATCCTGAGCGGAGCGTTAGCGGAGTCGAAGGATCCGTTCTCCTATGGAAATCCTTCCTTTCTGCTCGTGCAGAAAGGAAGCAAAGACACGCCAGAAAGGGGAAGATTCCGAATCTGTGTTTTTGTACCCCATTTCCCCGGCATAGCCGGGCAAATAGGATA
>JAEEGH010012805.1_pt1 | contig 18735 bp, 16 predicted proteins | sample 9134181 | NCBI WGS metagenome assembly JAEEGH01 (sample SAMN16246544, study PRJNA631951) | gut metagenome | biome: gut microbiome; feature: rumen; material: DP-attached | host: Bos | place: Iran: Karaj | collected 2018-10 | reverse complement strand
AGGGACGTACACGCGGACACCTACATACCCTACTGCAAACAGGAAAAAGTAACGACGATAGGCTACTCAAACCACGTCTATTACGGCGAAAACGTGCTTGAAGGCAGATTTTTCAAAACCGGCGCCCTCAGAGCCGCGGACATGAGAGACGAGGTCGACAAAATCAACGCGTCGGACTGCGGCGTACGCGCGCTGCTCGGCTGCGAGGGCGAGCTCTTTTACAAAAAGGAGCCGAGCGTAAGCTATGAGGAAGCGAAAATGTTCGACTACGTGCTCCTTTCTCCCAGCCATATAAACAACTATTACTACTATTATCAGCGTTTTATTGACGTTGAAGACGTAAAAACGATGCAGGATCTGCTCGTATATCAGTTCAAGCGCGCATGCTCCCTCGAATACCCCGTTCCCGTAGGAATTGCGCACCCGTTCTACCCGCTCATGCACAGAAAAGAACAGGAAATCGTCGACGGAATAAGCGATTCGGCGCTTGCAGACTGCTTTTCGTTAGCCGCTAAAAACGGAATAAGCATAGAACTGCACGCCTGCCTTTACAGAAAAGGTACGGCTCTCGACGGGGACGGACTTTCGCCGACGTATATGCGTATTCTTTCCGCCGCGAAGGCGTGCGGCTGCAAATTCCACTTCGGCTCCGACTCGCACCGCGTGAAAATGTTCGTCGGCACGCATGAAAAGCTGCTGCTCGCGGCAAAAAAAATCGGTATTACGAAAAACGATATCTGGGACATATAAAAATGCGGATTTGTGCGTAATAAATTGCATATTATGCACAAATTTTAATGATATATGTGTGTAAATTGACGAAATGGAAAAACATTTGAATATATAATTGACTTGACGGCAAAAAAGTGATAAAATAACTTTGTCTAAAATTAAGTAATTAATTATTCAGAAAGGGATAAGAGATGAAAAGAAAGATTATTACAGCGGTAATCTTGTTCGCAGTGCTTACGATCTCCGTGTTCGGCGCGGAATTTGCAAAAGCGAATACTTACACCGCAGGACAGTTCACCGACGTGCCCGCAAACGTGTGGTATTCGCCGGAAATCAAGTCTACGTATGAGCTCGGACTCATGCAGGGCGACAGCGCAACAACGTTCAATCCCGAAGGAAACGTAACCGTAGCCGAAATACTGACTATGGCTTCGAGAGCGCACGCTATTTACAACGGAAATACGATAGACACCTCGTTCGGTGATCAGTGGTATACTCCGTATTACGCATATGCGCTTGCAAACGGAATTACGGCTGAAGGCGAATTCGACGATCTTGAAAGACCGGCAAAAAGAGGAGAGGTTGCAAAGGTGTTTGCGGCGGCTCTTCCGGCTGACTATTATAACAAGATAAACGACGTTGCGGTTATTCCCGACGTTCCGAATTCGTATTTTGCGAAAGACGCGCTTTTGCTGCTCTATAACGCAGGCGTTGTCGTAGGAAACGACGTATACGGAAACTATTTCCCGGAAAGCAAGATAATCAGAGCGGAAGCTGCGGCCATTATCAACCGCGCGGCTCTGAAAGAGAGCAGAATCAAAAAAGAACTCAAAAAAATGCCCAACAACGACGCATACGTTGAAGTTATCACAACCGGTATGCAGGGCTCGAAAGAGGGCATAAGCTCAGGCTGGGCGCTCGACAACAGAGGCGGTTCCCCGAGAACGAGCCTTATGGGACGTTACGGAAACATCTCCGATATCGACACCACGGCGGGAGTTGCTTATATAAGATACCTCAACAAGACCGACGAGGGCCTTCTCAATCTCAAGATAAGAGTTAACGGCTCAAGCCAGGACGGTCTGTACCTCGCGTTCTTAAATGAAAACGGCGACTACACATACAGAGTAAAGGTTGTAAACGGAAACTACTGTCTGCTTACCGAAACAGGTGATTTTGCCGTTTGTCCCAAGAGCATTGTTAAAAACGCAATCATATTTGAAATAATTCTTGACCTTGACAACGGATACGCAACGACGTACCTCGGCGAACAGTACCTCGGCGAAGTTCCGCTTCTTAACGGCGATGACGGCGTATTCAACGTAACGCAGCTCAAAGTCGGCGTTGACGAGGCAGGTACGGGTTCTGTCGGCGTATCGTGGGCTTATCTTACCGCAAACTACGCTGTAAACGAACAGTTCAGATTTGCAACGTGGCAGAACGGCAAGCTTCCGATGGGCTGGGATTCCACCGGCGACGTTTCTATCGCAAGCCAGAAGATCAACTTCAACGGAAGATCCTCCGTAACAAAGAAATTTGATCCTCAGAGCGGAACGGTAGTTGCAAAGACGGAATTCATTCTTCCTCTGGGAGAATCGATATCCTTTAACCTCAAGAGCAGAGGCGAAGTTGTGGCGGACTTTACGAACGATGAAAAGAATTTCTACATAAACGGCGTAAAGGTTTATGAAAACTACTACCACAATATGTGGTACAGAATCCGCCTTGAGCTTGACACGGAAAACATGAAGATCCTCTTCAAACTCAACGACAGAAAGATTACGGAAGTACCGTTTGCAATCAATACGACGTCGGTTGACGAAATGAACTTTGAAAACAAGAGCTCGACGACGGCTACCGTGTATCTGTTCCAGGTATTCAGAAAGATATATCACGACGACTACGTTCCCGTTCCGCAAATTCCCGAGGGAGCTGACGATTATACGATAGGCATCAACTACTGCCCGATCTGGCCGAACGGCGAACATTTCGGCTGGTCGTGCATCTCACCTTACAATGATCCTTATCCCGTACTCGGATACTATGACGAACCGTCTCCCGAAGTTGCGGACTGGGAAATCAAGTACATGCTTGAACACGGCATCGACTTCCAGGCAATTTGTATTTATTTCGTAAACAACCAGGAAGGTCCGCAGAGAATTGCCGACACCGAATCCCAGCAGCTCTTTGAGGGCTACATGGAAGCGGAATACTCCGACATGATGAACTACTGCATTATCTGGGAAGCTCTTAACGGAAAGTCTCCCTCAAGCCTTGATTCATGGAAGAACGATTACGTTCCTTACCTCATGGAAAACTTCTTCAAAGACGAAAGATATATGAAGATAGACAACAGACTTCCTCTGTTAGTATTCTCACCCGAAAGCATTTCGAGCAGACTCGGCGGCGGATCACGCGTTAAGGAAGCGTTCGATTACCTCAACTTAAAGGTAAAGGAACTCGGATATGACGGTATGATCTATATGGCATGCGGATATTCTACCGCAATGCAGAAATCTCTCGGCTTCAACGGAATGTCCGCATACAGCTGGGGCACGTCCGGTTATACCGCGGAGAACAACATAAACTCCATACTCAAGAGCGCGGCAGACCCGAGCGTATACACCGTTCCGACGGTATCCGTAGGCTTTAACAGCCTTCCGTGGATGGGCGTAAGATATCCGATGATAACCAAGGATGAATACAGAATCGCTCACGAGTGGGTAAGAGACGAATATCTCACAACCTATCCGAAAGAAAAGTGGCAGAAGAACTTCCTCATGCTCTCGACGTGGAATGAATACGGCGAAGGTACGTACATCATGCCTACGAGAGACGAAAGAAAGTTCGCATACCTCGACGTAATACGTGAAACTTATACGAAAGCAGGTCCCGCGGATGAAAGCATCGATATGATTCCGACGGAAAATCAGCTCAAGAGAATTACCCACCGTTATCCTCAGTATCACAGAATTTTAAGAAAAGAAGGATTTAAGGGACAGGAAGTAAGTCCGGACGAAATCACCGCAACGTATAAGATAGATTACGCAAAATATTCGGGACTTTCGTATGAAGGCTTAACCGGAAAGCAGAATAGCGAAGGATTTTCGGGAACTACAAATAACAGAGACCCGATGGTAATAGCGTCAGGCCTTAACGGACAGGTTAACTGCGACCAGACGGCAGGTATGGAAATCACGCTCAAGATTCCGAAGGGAACGCGCGTGGAAGTATTCTATTATAACCAGAATGAAAGAGGATTTACGCAGTCCAACAGCGCTTCGTTCAACTCGTCCTCCGATGACTTCCAGACGGTATTTATCCCGACGTTCCCGCTTAATAACTGGACGGGCAACCTCCAGGCTCTCAGAATCGACGTCGGCGATAACGGAGGAATCGACTTCGTTGTAAAGAGCGTACAGTTCTATAAGTGGAAGAATGTAAGTCCTTACTCGAAGAACGCGTCCATAAACGGAAATAAATTCGCAATGACGTTCGCACCTGAGCTTTCCGAGACGGGAGACATCGTTGTGGCGTTTGACCCGGCAGTTGCCATGGACTTCTTACTTAACGCATTCTATCAGTGGAATAAGGAAGCAGGCAGACTCACGCTCAACTTCAAGGAGCACGTTGTCGTATTCACGATAGGACAGGATACCTATACGGTTGACGGAGTAACAAAACAGCTCGGATATAAACTCGGAAGCTGCGACGGACTGCCGCTTATTCCTCTGCGCAAGCTGTGTGAAGACGTTGGTTTCGAATTCAAGATAAACGACAATAACGAAATCGAAATCAACACCGAACTCGCCAGTTTTTTTGAAGCACAAAACGCACCTAAAACGGCGGGTGAGTGGGAATTCAACCTTGCGGGCAGTACGGAAGGCTGGTCGACTTATAATATGTCGTTATTTGTAGGAACAGACGGATTCATGAAATGTACATCGAACCCCGACTTTGCCGATAACGACCCCGTCGTAATGCTTAACGGAGTACAGCTTAACGCCGCAGATTTCAAAAAGCTTACGTTAAGGGTAAGATACGATTACGAAGGCACTTCGACGCAGAAGATGCAGCTGTTCTTTGTAACGTCCGAAGAAAGAGGCTGGAACGAGGAAAAATCAATAAATATCCCGCTTAAGAATACCTCCAATTCAAACGGTGAATGGGAAACCTATACCGTTGATATCGATAACAGATTCTGGACGGGTACCATAACCGGACTCAGATTCGACCCGTTCAACGCACGCGGCGAAATGGATATAGACTATATCAAACTTTCAAAGTAATAAGTAAAATAAAAACAAAAAGACTGTCCGCGAAAGCGGACAGCCTTTTTTATTGTTGAAAAATTACTTGTATATTCTCGGAACGCGCTTTGAAATTCCGCAAATAATCTCGTACGGAGTGCGTCCGGCGTCTTTTGCGATTTCTTCGACGGTAATTGTTTTTCCGTGATCCGTGCCGAAAATCGTAACATCGTCGCCGACGTTTATTTTTTTACCCAGAGTGTCAATCATCGCCATGTCCATGCATATAAGACCGATAATCGGGAACTTTTCACCGTTTATGAGAACAGAGCCTTTGCCGTACGATAAGCTTCTGCAAAGCCCGTCGGCAAAGCCCGCGCCGATAACGGCGATCGTCATGTCTTCAGGCGCTACGAACTTCTGACCATAGCTGAGTCCCTCGCCCTTCTTCATTTCGTGCACGTTTACAACTTTTGTTTTAAAGCTTGTCGTGTGTCTGAAGTTGGCATCGTCCGTACAGTAGCCGTAATAAAGGGAAACGCCCATTCTTACGGCGTCAAGGCCGAAGCTCGAGAATTTCGCAAGCCCCGCGCTGTTGGATAAATGCACGATCTGCGGATTTATCCCGAGGGCGCGCAGCTTGTTCGTCGTGTTTACGAGCCTTTCGTACTGCAGACGAGAAAAATCCTCGCCGCCCTCGACGTCTGCCGTCGCAAGATGCGTGAAAATTCCCTCGCAAATCACGTTTGCGTTTTCTTTGATGAGGTTTGCGGATAAAATAAGGTCGTCCGAAAGATCCCCGCCCTTTGCATAGTAACCGGTCCTGTTCATACCCGTGTCGGCTTTGATGTGGATTTTTACCGGTCTGCCACAGGCTTTTTCAATGATTTTTTTAAGGTGCGCGCTTGTGTCGACGGAAAGCGAAATGTCGTTTTCCACCGCGCTTTCAAGATACTCGTCGAAGACGTAGCCCAGAATCAGAATAATACCTTTTACGCCGGCGTCTCTCAGCTCCAGAGCTTCGTCGATGTTGGATACCGCAAAAAAGTCGCAGCCCTCTTTTTCAAGACGGTGGGCAATCGCGACCGCACCGTTGCCGTAGCCGTCTGCTTTGAGAACGGCGGCAACCTTTGCCCCTTTTGCAAGTTTTTTGCCGTAGTTGTAATTGTGCGCCACGTCTTCAAGATTGACTATAAGGCGCGTTTTTGTCTTGTCCGTAAACTTCAATTTTTATCCCTCTTTTATTTTTATTTTCTTAATTTTTATCTCAGCTCTGCTGTCGCCGTTTTTTACGCAGATATATACGGGATACCCGGTATTTCTGTCGTAATAAAAATCGTAATCTGTGCCCCTTTCGGTTTTCGACACCGTGTACGCGTCGATGACTCCGATGCCATCAAGCTCGAAAATCTCATCGCATTTTACAAATTTGTCCGCCGGCGTGCTTTTGAGTTGTGCAGCCGTGCCGTTTGAAAAAACGCCCGAAATAAGACTTATTTTCTCAACGGTGTCGGCGTGAAGCTCCGCCTTTATTCCCGAAAACGAGACGGAAAATAAATTGTTTTCACCGTTAAATGAGGTTTCGGCGCAAATCCCCGTAAAAGGGTCGGGAGAAGTAACGTCAATGCGGACGGAGTCGGCTTTGCTTACCACCGCCGTGCCCGAAACGCTTCCGCTTTCGCCCTCAAAAAAGAAATCAAACTGCGCGGAGTAGTCGGAAAACAGCACGTCGCATAAATTTGCCTTTCCCGTAGATGAATCCTTGCAGGAGGAAAGCAAAAAAACACATAAAAAAGCAAAAATGAGCGTAATAATCTTCGTTTTTGTGCGAAAACTGATTTTTAACTTCTTAAAAGAGCAAAATTTCGTAAAAATGCCTCCCGAAAAGTATTAAGGAAGCATCTTTGCAAACTCCTCCGGAAGATCCGACGGCAAAAAGCCGTATTCGGAATATTTCTGCTTGAGTACGTCGGCAGCGCGGCCGTGTAGATACACGGCGCAGACCGCCGCGTCAAAAACGTCGACGGACGTGTTTGCCGCGAGGCCTGCCATGAGACCTGCAAGCACGTCTCCGCTGCCGCCTTTAGCAAGACCGGGATTTCCGGAAGCGTTGACTGCATATCTGCCGTCGGGCGAGGCTATAACCGTGCCCGCACCCTTTAAAACGACGATACAGCTGTACTTTTGTGCAAACTCTCTTGCGACTTTGATGCGGTTTTCGTTTATGTAATTTACGTCAAGCGACGATATGCGCGAAAATTCCAGCGGATGCGGCGTGATGACAGGTGTTTTGTGAGCTTCCTTTAATATATTTATATTATCGGCAAGCATATTTATTCCGTCGGCGTCGATAATAAGTCTTGAATAGGCCGTGGTGATGATGTGATAAAGCATCTCTTTCTTGTTTTCGGAAACGCCGAGTCCGCAGCCGATTAAAACGGAGGTGTATTTCGCGGTGGATTTGGATATTTTCTTTGTCTGAACCGCGTCATCTTCGTCGTATGGAACGTATATCGGCTCGGAAAGAGAAGCGCTTACACGGTTTATTACGGACTTGTCCGACGCAAGAGTCAGAAGTCCGACGCCCGAACGTAAAGCCGCCTTGCAGGAGAGCATAGCGGCGCCCGGCATGTTTTTGCTGCCGCAAACCGCAAGCAGCTTCCCGTAGTCGCCTTTGCTTGAAAATTCAAGACGGGCGGGCAGAGACGATTTAACATAAGCTCCGTCGGGCGAAAAACTGTCGGGAAATTCCTTTTCGAGAGCTTCCGTCAGAAAAGGAAGCTTGAGGAGCGTGATTTTGCCGCAAAAAAGCTTTGCGGGATAAGAGACAAGACCCACCTTGCACGCAGCAAGCGTCAATGTTTCGTCTGCCGCAAAAGCGATGTTTCCGACGCTTCCGTCGCCGCATCGTACGCCGCTCGGCACGTCAAGCGCGATTTTGAAAGCACGCGCATTGTTTGATGAGTCGATGATTTTGTAAATATTGCTGTCGTCTTCAATGTTCCCGTGAAAACCTATTCCGAAAACGGCGTCGATTATGACGTCGGTTACGGCAATGATTTTGAGCTGCTTTTTCAAGTCCCGCTCCAATGCGCCGTCCGACGAAACATAGCGGTCAAAGAAGGATTTTGCAGGCTCCGTCGAAGGAGCCGAACCGAAAACGTCAATGCATATAACGTTTACGCCCTTTTCCTTAAGCAGACGGGCAAGCTCGTATCCGTCGCCGGCGTTGTTGCCTTTTCCGCATAAAACGGATACTGCGTCGGAGGGCTTTATGCGCGGAAAAATCTCGTCAAAAAAAGATGCCGCCGCTTTTTCCATAAGCTTTTCGGGGGAAACGTCATTTTTTTCGAAAAGACGGTTTTCAATATTCTGCACACTTGAAGGCAGATAAAGTTTCATTGCCGCACCTCCTTTACTTAAAAATATTATACAACCAAAAAAGGGATTTGTAAATAAGCGGGGATAATATTACTTGACAAAATACGTAAAAAATGCGATAATTATTAAACAAGCAATATATAAAATAAGTAACGTTTATAAATTACGTAAGGAGATAAGGTTATGCAGACGGCAGGCCTGTTTGAGCAAATAAGAAAAGCAATACCCGGCATGTCAAAAAGCCATAAGCGTATTGCAAATTATATAATCGAGCACAGCGAAAAGACGGCGTATCTGACCGCGACAAAGCTCGGCGCATGCGTCGGAACGTCGGAGTCAACGGTCGTGAGATTCGCAATAGAGCTTGGTTTTTCGGGATACCCCGAATTTCAGTCGGAACTCCAGAAAAGCCTGCGCTCAAAGCTGACGGCGGTTCAGAGAATCGACGTTGCCGACACGATGATGGGCGAAAAGAATATTCTGCAAAAAGTAATGTCGTCGGATATAGGCAATCTGAAGGCGTCGCTTGCAAACCTCGACGAAAAGGCGTTTGACGAGGCGGTAGACGCAATCTGCTCGGCAAAGAACATCTATATTATCGGCAAGCGCTCGTCGTATATGCTTGCAGACTTTATGAACCACTATTTCAGCTATATATTCAAAAACGTGCATCTCGTAAGTTCAAACAGCACAAGCGAGCTTTTCGAGGAGATATTCAGAATTTCAAAAGACGACGTTCTCATTGCGATTTCATATCCGAGATATTCTAAGAGAACTAAAACCGCGGCTGAATTTTCAAAGAAAAAGGGCGCGAAGGTAATCGCACTCACCGACGGAGATATGGCGCCTATAACCGAATTTGCCGATATAAAACTGTTTGCGATAAGCGATATGGCGTCGTTCGTCGACTCGCTCGTGGCGCCGCTGAGCATAATAAACGCGCTCATTGTCGCAATAGGACGCAAGAACAGGGTTACGATAGAAAACACCTTCAACGAGCTTGAAAAAATCTGGGACGAATACGACGTGTACGAAGCTGCAAGAAGCTGATGAAAAACGAAATGACGGAAAATATCGGAAAAATAAAAATCGCGGTAATCGGCGGCGGCGCGTCGGGTCTCATGTGCGCATGCGTGTCGGCTCAAAACGGCGCCGACGTTACGCTTTTCGAGAAGAATAAGTCCGATAGATTTTTGAAATCGGAGACTTTTTTCGATAACGCCTATCTCGGCAAAAAACTGCTTATTACCGGCAAGGGAAGATGCAACGTTACGAATAATTCGGATGTTGCCGAGTTCATGAAAAACGTGCCGACAAACCCGAAATTTCTGTATGCCGCATATAATGCCTTTCCGTCGGAAAAAACCATGAAGTTTTTCGAGGATAACGGAATAAGGCTCAAAACCGAAAGGGGAAACAGGGTTTTTCCGCAATCCGATAAATCGATAGATATTCTGTCGGCTTTCAAAAAGAAATTAAAGGAAAACGGCGTAAAAGTCGTAAACCGTAAGGTCGTTTCAATAGATAATAAAGACGGGTCTTTTGAAATACTGACCGAAGAAAAGGAAAAATATAAGTTCGATAAGTGCGTAATCTGTACGGGAGGCCTGTCGTATCCCAAAACGGGCTCTGACGGAGACGGATATAAATTCGCAAAGAAATTCGGACATACCGTAAGAGAACCGGAACCGTCGCTCGTCCCGCTTGAATGTAAGGAAAATGAGCTTTGCGAAAGTATGAGCGGACTTACGCTCAAAAACGTAAAACTTTCGGTAAGCGACGCGTTAAATCCGAACAGTAAGACCGTTTTTTCGGAAACCGGAGAAATGCTCTTTACCCATTTCGGAATATCGGGTCCGCTCGTGCTCAGCGCAAGCGCGCATATCAAAAATCCCGAAAAAAATAAATACCGCGCGGATATAGACCTCAAACCCGCGCTCGAAATTGAAAAAATAGACGAAAAACTCGTAAAACTGTTCTCGGAAAAGAGCAACGCAAACGTCTCAAACGCGCTTTGCAGCATGCTTCCGAAAAGCATGACGGAGCCTTTTTGCAAATATTGCGGCGTCTCGCCTTCTATAAAGGCAAACTCGGTCGACCGGGAAACGAGAAAAAGGATGGCAAAGGCGTTCAAGAAGTTTTCGCTTGAAATATCGGCGTTCAGACCTATAGAGGAGGCCGTCATAACGTCGGGCGGAATAAACGTAAAAGAGATAAATCCGTCGACTATGGAGTCTAAAATAGTGAAAAATCTGTATTTTGCGGGCGAGGTAATAGACGTCGACGCATATACGGGAGGCTTTAATCTGCAGATCGCATTCTGCACGGCGTATCTTGCGGCAAAGAGCGCCTGCGGAAAATAAAAGAAAAGGAATGATGAAAATGTATTCAATAGCCATTGACGGACCGTCGGGCTCGGGCAAGTCGTCGCTTGCAAAGCTTTTGTCAAAGGAGCTCGGATTCGTTCACGTCGACACGGGAGCCATGTACAGAACGATAGGGCTTTACGCGAAAATGAACGGAATAGACCCGCACGATGAAAAAACGCTGTCGGAGCATTTTGAAAATATTCATATAAAACTCGACTGGATAGACGGAAACCAGCATATTTTTCTCGACGATAAGGACGTTTCCAAAGAAATAAGGACTCCCGAAATATCCATGTACGCGTCAAACGTTTCGGCGCTCCCGAAGGTGAGGGAGTTTCTCCTGGAAACGCAGAGAAATTTTGCGAAAGAATTAAACGTCATCATGGACGGACGCGATATAGGCACGGTGGTGCTTCCCGACGCCGACGTCAAGATTTTTTTGAAGGCGGACGACGAAAAAAGGGCTATGAGAAGGTATCTTGAACTCAAAGAAAAGGGACAGGACGTAGATTACGAAAAAGTTTACGAAGAACTCATTCTGAGAGACAAGAACGATTCCACGAGAAAAACGGCGCCCTGCGTGCCGGCACAAGACTCGGTGATACTTGACAATTCCGATATTAATCTGGAGGAAACGCTCGAAAGAGCATTAGAAATAGTCAATGCAAAGCTCGGTACAAAACGCGACTGTAAGTAAAAAACAAAAAAGAAAAGGAAAAAAATTGTATAAAACGGCGGTGTTTCTGCTCGGAAAGCTCGTAAGAGCTCTGTTTTTTACAAAAGTGAACGGCAGGGAAAACGTTCCGAAAGACGGCGCGTGCTTTGTGTGCTGCAATCATATGTCGAACTGGGACGCGGTGCTTCTCGCCTCGGCGTTTAAAAGACCGATAAACTTCATGGCGAAGGTCGAACTTTTCAGAATACCTGTACTCGGAAGACTGCTAAAGGCGCTCGGCGCGTTTTCGGTAGACAGGGACAAAACCGATATCGGCGCGATAAAAACGGCGCTGACGCTTATCAAAAAAGGAGAGCCCGTCGGAATTTTCCCGCAGGGAAAAAGGTGTTCGGGAATGCACCCGAGCAATATCGGGATAAAAAGCGGAACGGGAATGCTCGTATATAAGACGCAGTGCGACGTCGTGCCCGTTTCGATTTATACGAAAAAATATCGTATGTGCCTTTTCAGAAGAGCATACGTAAATATCGGAAAACCGATAAAATTCGAGGAATATAACGCAACGGAAAAAGGACAGGGCAGCTACGAAAAAATAAGCGACGTGATATTTGAAAAAATATGTGCACTTAACGACGCGTCAAAGGCGGAGGATGAAAGAAAATGAGCGCGAAATCCGAAATCAGACCGAAAATCATCGTTGCAAAGGACTGCGGTTTTTGCTTCGGAGTCAGACGCGCGGTGGATACGATTTACGAGCTGAGAAAAAAGACCGACAAAAAGATTGTCGTCGCGGGAGAACTCATTCATAACAGAGATTTTATAAAACATCTCGAAAAAGACGGAATATACTGCATCGACGAGGGTGAAATAGCTGAACTTGAACGCGAAAAGGATAACGTGATCGTCGTAATAAGGACGCACGGCGCAACAAAAGAGCTCGTCGGAAAAATAGAAAAAATGGGAATAGAATACGTCGACGCGACTTGCCCGTTCGTGAAGAGGATACATAAAATCGTCGATGAAAATTCAAAAAACTGTGATTATACGATTATTTCGGGGGATAAAAATCACCCCGAGGTAAAGGGAATACAAAGCTATTCAAACTCGAAAACGGTAGTGCTTTCGGACGAGGATGAATGTGAAAAATTTGTTAAGAGTAATCTTAATTGTTCACAAAAAGCGGTATTAATGGTTTCCCAAACGACAAATAATAATGAAAAATATGTAAATTGTCAAAAAATTATAAAAAATCTATATACAAAAGTAAAAATATTTGATACAATATGTAGTGTTACCGGTAAAAGGCAGAACGAGGTGAAAAAAATCGCCTCGCACGCTGATATAATGTTCATAATAGGCTTTGTAAAAAGTTCAAACACGAAAAAACTTTACGATATCGCGTCGCAGCACTGCAAAAAGACGTATCTTGTGGAGAACGCCACGGAAATATCCGAAAGCGAAATAAGAAGCGAACTTGAGAAGGAAAAAGAATCTTACGGAAGCGGGAAAAATGACTTTACGGTAGGAATTACAGCGGGTGCCTCAACACCTGATGATATTATAGAGGAGGTAGTAGCCGGGATAGAAAAGATAATCGGTTCCGGTGAAAAAACAAGCTAATGGACACATCAATGATTAACGATGCAATGAGTTTTGAGGAAATGCTCGACGCATCATTCAAAACACTCAGAACAGGAGAAAGAGTAAAGGGCGTAATTACGTCGGTAACACCGACTGAGGCGCACGTTGATCTCGGTATTAAATATACAGGTATGATCCCGCTTTCGGAGCTTACCGACGACCCGACCGCAAAGACGGAAGACGTTGTCAAAGTGGGAGACGAAGTAGAAGTTATAGTTGTAAAGCCGAACGACGCCGAAGGTACGGTTCTCCTTTCGAAAAAGAGAATCGACTCCGATAAGAACTGGGAAGCGATAGCCCAGGCTGAAAAGGACGGAACGGTTCTCAAAGGCAAGGCAATAGAAGCCACAAAAGGCGGTATTGTGCTTGTATGCGAAAACGGAAGAGTATTTATTCCGATTTCTCAGACGACGCTCCCGAGACGCGAAGAGCCGTATGAGGAAAAGGACCTGCAGCAGTTTTTGGGCAATACGTTCGAATTCAAGGTAATAAGCGTTGACGAGCGCAGAAAGCGCGCTGTCGGCTCGATAAGATCGGTCGCTTCGGAAAAGAAGAGAGAAGCGGAAGCAAAATTCTGGGAAACGGCGGAAGTCGGACAGAAATTTACCGGCAAAGTAAAGTCGATAAAGAATTACGGCGCGTTTGTGGATCTCGGCCCCGTTGACGGCATGGTTCACGTAACGGAACTTTCGTGGAAGAGAATAAAGAATCCGAGCGAAGTTGTAAACGTAGGCGACGAAATCGACGTTTATATCAAGGAGCTCGACCCCGAAAAGAAGAGAATTTCCCTCGGACACAGATCCGAAGCGGAAAATCCGTGGAATATCTTTGAGAACAAGTATAAGGTTGACGACGTTGTCGACGTAAAGATAGTAAGCCTTACTCCTTTCGGCGCATTCGCAGAGCTTATACCGGGTATTGACGGTCTTATCCACATTTCTCAGATTTCCAACAAGAAGATTGCAAAGCCTTCGGACGAACTTTCAATAGGTCAGACGGTAACTGTTAAAATTACGGCTATCGATGCTGAAGCAAAGAAAGTCAGCCTTTCGATAAGAGCGCTTCTCGAACCCGAAGCTGCTGAAGAAGCAGCGGAAGAAGCAGCTGAAGCAGCACCCGAAGCAGAAGCGGCAGTTGAGGCTGAAGAGCCCGTGAAGGAAGAAGTTCCCGAAGCGGAGGTTGAAGCGTCGGAAGTAACGGAAGAAGCTCCCGAAGCAAAGGACGAGGCACCCGAGGCGGAAGAAAAGCCCGAAGAAGAAAAAGACGCGGAATAAGCGCAGATAAAATATGGCCGAAGAGAGATATTTCTTCGGTCATTTTTATAAAGAAAAATTCGGAGGAAAGAATGTTTATACCTGACAGAATGTATGATACCGTTTACGATATACCGGACACATATTTTACCGAAAACGGAATAAAGTATTTGTTTGTCGATATAGACAATACGCTTGTGCCGTACGAAATCCAAAACCCCACAAAAGAGAATATCGACTGGTTTGAAAGAATGGAAAAACTCGGTATAAAACTGTTTTTCGTGTCGAATAACGGAATCGAAAGGGTAAAAAAGTATACGGAAAACCTTGAGTATAAATATAACGCCGACATAAAAAAACCGCTTGTAAAGAGGTATAAGAAGTTTATGGCGGAAAACGGCGCGGACGCAGGACACAGTATGGCAATCGGCGACCAGATTTTTACCGACGTCGTCTCGGCAAAGCGCATAGGCATGAAAGCAGTGCTCGTAAAGCCGATAAAGGATAAAAAAACGGCGTTTTTCAGATTCAAAAGAATAATGGAAAAACCGTTTATCGCAATTTATAAATCAAGAGAAAAAAGAGAGGGAAAAATATGAAAAACGGAGCGCTTTTCGGCCCGGGCGGCAACTCGGACAGCTTTAACGCTTTGAATAAAAAGACTTCCGACGCGCCCGAATGGTTAAAGGAGCTCGGCCTTGACGCGTACGAGTACGAGGCGGGCAGAGGCGTGAACGGCTCGGAGGCGATGTTCTCTCTTATAGGAAGCAACGCAAAGAAAGCGGGAATTAAAATTTCAATTCACGCGCCGTATTTCATTTCCCTTTCGTCAGTCGAGGAGGAAAAGAGACTCGGAAGCGCAAGATACATAATTGACAGCGCAAGAGCGCTTTCACTAATGTCGGGAGAAACTATGGTGATTCACGCGGGCTCCTGCGCGAAAATCGAAAGAGCGCTTGCGGTCGATTACGCAAAACGCGCGCTTGAACACGCGCTGAGCGAACTTGATAAACTCGGACTTTACGGCTTCAAGCTCGGAATCGAGACCATGGGCAAGGTAAACCAGCTCGGAACGCTCGATGAGGTGCTGGAACTTTGCACCGTCGATGAAACCGTCGTTCCCGTCGTTGATTTCGGACACATGAACGCCAGAAATCAGGGCGGAGTGTTTACCTGCGCCGACGATTATAAAAGGGTGTTCGACGAGATTTCAAGGAGAAAGGGCGCAAAATACGCCGAAAATCTGCATTGCCACTTTTCAAAGATAGAATATACAACCGGCGGCGAAAAAAGACACCTCACCTTTGCGGACACAACCTACGGGCCCGAATTTGAGCCGCTTATGGAGGCGGTGCGCGATATGGGAATATCGCCCACGTTTATATGCGAGTCGGACGGAACACAGGCAAAAGACGCCCTTGCGATGAAAAAGTATTACTTGTCATTAAAATAAAAAGAGGAAAAGCTTTGAAGAATATTGATAAAAAAACAGATAATTTCGCAGCTTCGGATATGCTTCGCAAAATGAAAGAGACGTCGGACGCCGAATTTGACAGCGTTCTTGTCGTTTCCGAAGTAAACAGAAGATACGTAACCCACTTTCCGTCAAGCAGCGGATACGTTTTTCTGAGTGATGACGCGTGCGCTTTCATAACCGATTTCAGATATTACGAATCGGCAAAAAAGGCGCAGGAAAAAGGCGTAATTCCGCACGACGTGCAGATAATCCTGCAGGATAAGGATATGTGGAACGTCTTTAAAAGAATCGCGGGAGAAAAAAAGAATATCCTCGTCGAAGAGGAATATCTGACGTTAAGCGATTTTGAAAAAATAAAGAAAAAATTCGCAAAATACACGCTTTTGCCAGGCGCGTCGGCGCTCATTTCGAAAATGAGAGCGCAAAAGGACGAAAACGAGATTAAAAATATCGCAAAAGCGCAGAAAATTACCGATAAAGCTTTTGAATATATCGTCTCCTTTATTTCCGACAACCTCGGAAAGGATATGCTCACCGAAGAAAGAGTCGCACTCGAAATAGAGTATTTTATGCGCAAAAACGGCGCTTCGGGTATTGCTTTCGACACCATAGCCGTGTCGGGCAGAAAGACGGCGATGCCGCACGGAGTACCCGACGGCACTAAAATCAAAAAAGGCTTCCTGACGCTTGATTTCGGCGCAAAATACGGCGGGTACTGCTCGGATATGACGAGAACTTTGTGCATCGGAAAGCCGACCGAAAAGATGAGGGACGTGTACGACGCCGTGCTGTGCGCGCAAAGAGAAGCGCTTGAATATATACGCGCCGGAAAGACCGGAAAACAGATTGACGCTGTTGCAAGAAGCTATATCGCAAAAAGAGGCTACGACGGAACGTTCGGACACGCGCTCGGACACTCCCTCGGACTTGAAATACACGAAAGCCCGACTTTTTCACCGTCGTGCGATAAAATTATACCTCAAAACGCGGTGCTGAGCGTTGAGCCCGGCATATACATCGAAAACGGATTCGGCGTAAGAATCGAGGATATAGTGAAAGTTACGGAAAACGGATGTGAAAATTTCACAAAAAGCGGTAAAGAATTGCTTATTTTGTAAAAAAAGTATTGCAAAGAGGGAAAAAATATAGTATAATATCTGTGTGATTTTTGTTATAATAATTTGGAGGACTATTTTATGATTACAGCAGGCGATTTCAGAAACGGACTTACGTTCGACATGGACGGCAGCGTAATGCAGATTATCGAATTTCAGCACGTAAAACCCGGAAAAGGAGCCGCATTTGTAAGAACAAAACTCAGAAACGTAATAACGGGCGCGGTTGTTGAAAAGACCTTCAACCCGACGGATAAATATCCGACGGCGCTTGTTGAGAGAAAAGAAATGCAGTATCTTTACAACGACGGAGAACTCTACTATTTTATGGATATGGAGTCGTTTGAACAGCTTCCGATAGACAAGGCGAAGCTCGGCGACAACTTCAGATTCGTAAAAGAGGAAATGATGTGCAAAATCATGTCGTATAAGGGCAACGTTTTCGGCGTTGAACCGCCGATGTTCGTTGAACTCAAGGTAACCGAAACAGAACCCGGCTTCAAGGGCGATACCGCAACGGGCGCGTCAAAACCCGCAACGCTTGAGACGGGCGCACAGATAAAGGTTCCGCTTTTCATAGATATAGGCGACGTGCTTAAGATCGATACGAGAACGGGCGAATATCTCGAAAGAGCGTAAATTTGTTGAATTAAGAAGGAGATTATTATGGATATCAAGGAAAAAGTATCTCATCTTATGGGACTTATCGAGGGCATGGAATATGACCTCAGTACAAAAGAAGGCAGAATAATATCCGAAATTATCGATATTCTCTCGGATATGGCGGACGAAATTTCGGCGATAAACGAAGACGTCGACACGCTTTACGATTACGCGGATGAACTCGATGAGGATCTGGGCGAAGTTGAAAGCGAACTTTACGGCGACGTGTACTGCGACGGAGAAGACTGCGAAAACTGCGACGAATATGAAAACTGCTGCGGCGAAGACGGCGAAGAAGACGCCGAAGCCGAGGACTGAAAAGAATAACAAAATTTGATAAAAAAACAAGGATACTTGTAAAAGTATCCTTGTTTGTATAACAAATCAATATTCAGTTTCTATTTTTTAGACTGTTCGTTGATGTCGCCCCACTCGTTGTAATACTTGTTTTCTTCTTCCGTCCTTCTGGCAAGGGAATCATAGAGTTCTTTTCTCTTTTCGGGATCGCGCATTATTTCTCTCTGATTTTTGCCGAAAACGTATAGTATATAGCCGAGCAAAGCGACAGCTATTATGAATAATATTGACCAAAATATTACTTCACCCATTAAAAAGCCCCCCTTAATCTTTTTTATAACATAAAAAAGGATAATTGTCAAGTAATAAAGCTAAAAGAACATTCAGGAGAACCTTATGCACCACATGAGAGATTTTGGGAACTTTCAGGACCAGCCCGGAGAGTTCGAACCGCTTCATAAGAAGAATATAATTTCCGATGAAGAAGCGCTGAAGCTGGAGCAGGATTTTATCGACGCATATTCAAAGAAGTCGAAAAGCTCGCTTAAGACGTTTTTGCGGATGTATAAACATTTTATCCCGCAGATTTTCGTTTCGTTTATTTTTTACATAATTCAGGTAGCCCCCGCAATTCTTTCCCCGATAATCACGGCAAACCTCATAAACGCGGCGTCCGACGCCGTAATGGGAAAAATAGGGCCCGAGGAAACGACAAGCAAAATCATAATTAATATTGCGATCCTCGTCGGTTTTCTCATTTTCAACGTCCCCATGAATATACTCAGAACACGCTATATGAGTAAAGTAATGAGAAAAATCGAAGTGGGACTTCGCGGAGCGCTTGTGCAGAAGCTTCAGCACCTGTCAATCTCGTTCCATAG
>JAEEGH010012801.1_pt1 | contig 18739 bp, 9 predicted proteins | sample 9134181 | NCBI WGS metagenome assembly JAEEGH01 (sample SAMN16246544, study PRJNA631951) | gut metagenome | biome: gut microbiome; feature: rumen; material: DP-attached | host: Bos | place: Iran: Karaj | collected 2018-10 | reverse complement strand
CCATATCGGTCACGTGACCCTACCCATCAAGGTCAGGTGACCCTTGCCCTATCGGTCACGTGACCCTAGTGTCGGGGGTCAGGTGACCCTTGCCGCTTAAGTGCCCAGACCGTCCGATCTCCCACGAGCAACGTGGATTTTGGTATACTATGTCCATCCTGCGAGGCGCATGACGCGGCGCAGGGTGATAGTCCGGACAACGGGCAAGTAGCGCAACCGTGCGAAAGCTCCGCCGGATGTGGATCCGGTTCTCGGGAAGGATTCGATTCACACTGATGATATTATCCTGGAGATTGACGGCTACAAGGTCTCAAACAACGGAAGGATTCGCCTTGACGGAGGGGTGGCGAGGTCGCTCCATTATCCGGTCTACACTCGCCAAATCGGAGAGAAAATTCCTGTTAAGGTGTTTCGCGACGGGAAAGAGGTGGAGACCTTCATTATGGTCGCCAAGAAGAACAGCCGCTCACGTGGGTTGATGTATGACGTCAAACCAGACTACTTCGTTTATGGAGGTTTTGTGTTTACAACCGTTTCCCTTGACTACCTTGCTTTCACACGGGCGTCCTTCCATGATTCCGTGACAAAGAACAGGGAGTTTCCCGATGACGAACCCGTGGTGATTTCCTATTGTTTTGCTGACGAAAGTGTGGAGGGATACCTCGGCGGCACCGAATCTCTTGTGCGGAGCGTCAATGGCGTGAAGGTGCGCAACCTTCGGCACCTAGTGGAACTTGTTGACTCATGCGAGAGCGGATTTGTCTGCTTCGGCATTGACCACAGTACCGAATGGGACGTCAAGGTGATTGTCGACGCCAAGGAAATGTGCGAGGCGACCGTCCGTGTCATGAAGCGGAATCTGATTCCCGCGGACAGAAGCGAGGATCTGCGCAAGAAGTGATGGCGAGATTACAATGAAGTTTTCAACCGACTAACTATAAGGAGCTGAGACATGAGAATTGGCAAAGCTGTTCTTCTCTGCGCGGTGATGTCGATGGGTGCGGGATGCATCAACATCGCCACACACGTGAGCGACAGTGATGAACCGGCGGGCGTCTACAGAGGAACGTCGGAGAATGCGTTTATTACTGCGGTCTTGCTCTCCGGACCGATTGGGATAGGATGTCTCCATGCGTCATTCCCCCAAACGTTGGCCGTACTGCCGATATGTCTTGTCGACTTGCCGCTTGAGGTCGTTGCCGACACCATCACTTTTCCGTACGATTACAGCGTCAGCCGAGCCAGGGAACGGGAAAAGATCGAGAGGAAGAACGCCAAATGCGACGAAACCGGGAATTCTTCTGAGGAGCCCATGCCTGAAGAATAGGTGGCTGGATTCAGCGCTACGGGCTGCACATAGGAAGCTATATGGCCGAAAATATGCTGGAGCCGAGGCCGAATGCGCAAAGGCGGGTTGTAATTCGCTCATAAAAGTGGCTGGACAGCATGAAAGTTCGCTCATAAAAACTGCTTGCGGCGGTTAAAGTTCGCTCATAAAATAGGGGCATTTCGGTTTTCTGCCTAGCCAATCGCGGCGGCCTGGCCATTGCGATTCGCCAATTCAAAGGGGATCGTCTGTCGTCTTGGGTGAAGCGAGGCCTTTCAGCAGTTCGCGCTTGCGGGGGGTGTCGGCGGACGGCGTCATGTGCGCGGCGTCGGGGCCTTCGTGCTCGACGCTCCACGGCCTCCATTCGCGGAAGGCGTGGTAGCACCAGTCCCAGCCGTATTCTCCGAAAAGCCCGATGCAGTCGCGGATGTATGCGTCGGCTCCCTGCGCCCAGGCGACGGCGGAGAACTCGCCCACGAGAATGCGGGCATGGTGCCTGAGCTGGAACTCGCGTACCGGTTCAAGCTGTCGGCGAAGCCATTCCTTGTCGAGGCGGCTGCCGTCGTCGAGAGTTCCGGGATATGTCTGCCCGAGCGGATCGCCGGGATGGATGCCCTGATGCGTGAACGTCCCGGGATCGTACATGTGCACTTCGTAGATCACGTTGTCCAGGGCTAGAGGAGAAAGATACGAGAACGCGTATGGAGCGTCCATGTGATTGGACTCGACGATCAGCGTCGCGTCCGGATCTATCTCGCGGACGGCGCGCGCGCAGGCATCCTGAACCTGCCAGTAGTCGCGCTTGTGAGGTCTCGTCTGGAACGGTTCGTTGGCGAAGCCGTAGCCGTAGATGCGCCTGTCGCCCTTGTGCCGGCTGGCAATCGAACACCACGCGTCGACGAGCGCGGCGAAATAGCCGTCGTCTTCGAAGAGCCTCCAGTCGTGTCCGTCGCGTCCGCCAGGAGCGTTGTGGAGATCGACGATTACCTTCATGCCGTGCCTCTCCGCCATCGGCAGCACGAAGGAGTCGAGATGCGCGAGGCGTCCTTCGAGCCACGCTCGCCAAGCCGGGATGTTGGTCACGGATGAGGCGGGGCAGTGCGTCATCTGGTATCTCAGGAGCGTCGCGCCCCATTTGCCGAGCGTGCGGAAATCATCCTCTGTCATGTCGCATCCGGGCGACATCACGCCGCGAAGTGGAGCCCTTGCGCCGCCTGGATAGCGCACGATCCAGTTCTGGTTGGTTATGGTGAATGCCGACGGCATCTCCGATATGGCGAGCGAGCCGAGGTCGAAGCGGACGCGTCCGGAGGCTTTCTGAAGGCCGAGGAACAGCGTTGCCTCGTCCGCATCGTGTACGCTCGCGTCATAGCGCAGTTCGAGGGTCGTCTCCGGCATGTCGCCAAAGCGCTGGCGGATGTCTTCGGGGTATGCGCGACGGCGGATGAGGCGGTCGTAGATGGTGAACTGGAACTTGAGGCCTTCCCAATGGTTCTTGGGTCGCGGCACGCCCTCCATCGACGCGCGCACGGTGAGCAGGAACGACTTGCCTTTCCACGGCCTGAGGTCGAAGCGGGCCGCCGCGCCGCCGCCTGGACGGTCTGCAGGCGCGTCAACGACGAGGATGCCGTCCTCAAGCGTCGCCGCGCCAGAGAGCTTCCAGTCAAGCGGCGGCAGGGAGAGCGGCGCGGCACCGCAGGAGAGCGAAAGCGTCAGCGCCGCCGCCGTCAGCACGGACAGGAAAAGATGGTTGGTTTGTTTCATCTTAGTATGATGATAGTCCTTCTGTCGGCTGGAGTCGGCCTGACGTCGGATGTGGCAGTTCCGTCAAGTGCAAAGAGGCTTCCGCAGCCCATGACCTCCACTTTCCCGGCAAGCGAGGCCGTCGCGCCATTGGCCGGGAACCACGACTCGCCCATGGCGTCGCGAAGACGCCGGAGACGGACCTCTCCAGACTCCGCGACGAGATACGACACGAGAGGCGTCGCACCGGAGAAGTCGAACTCGGCGGCGACGCGGTATTGGACGCCAGTCGCGACTGGCGCACCCAAAAGCCACCTCCATGCCGCAGCGCCGTTCTCGACGACCAAGCCGCGCCATGAAAGCGTTTCGCCATCGGCCTCCCTGACCGCGAGGAAGCGGGCGCGTGCGCCCCGTTCGACTGCTTCGGCGAGGAAGTCGTCGAGCATGTCGGCAGGCACTGCGCTGTCCTGACGAAGCGAAACCTCTATGCGAGGGCAGTCACGACGCCTTTCAGACGCCGCGAAGACGGCCATGCTGCCGCTCTGGATGGAGTAGACGCCATCCTGGAGAGCAGGTCGTGAAGCCCATGCGCCGCCGACGACCGAATCGTCGACCGCATGCGCGGAGAACCAGGGGACTTTTGGATGGACAATTTCGATGTCGCCGTTGCCAATGCGCTCTATGCACCCGGATGCATCAAGGGAGGTCGCTGCGAGCGTTACGCCGTCCACAACGAGCGTCGCGCCCTCGGCCACAACGACAGACGACATTTCGACGACAGTGTCGGGCGAAGATGCGGCAACGACGAGCGATCCCTCCTCGACTCGGAGGTTCGTGAAGCCAGACGAGCCAAGGACGACGGAGTTCGTCTCTGCGCCGCGCTTCACGAGACTGACGCTGCCGCCGGCGAGCGCGGGGATGGCGACCCGGCCGGATGCGCCGTTCTCGCCAATGCGGAGAGACGCGGCAACGCGGGCGGAGTTCGTCACGACGCCACCGGCCGAAGTGTCGATTCCGTTTACGGAGACGGAGTGGCCGTTGAGGTCGAGAACGGGTTGCGGGAGCCCGTGGTTCACCCACTTCAGCCTGACGACACCGGTCTGCGGACCGGACGGCAGGCAGTCGTCGGCGTTGCAGACCGCGAGGACTGAGTTGGAGAGCACAAGGTCGCCAGAGTGGTTCCACACGGCTTGCGAGGTGTTGAGATAGACCGTGCCTCGCCAGTCTCTCGCGGAGTTGTACTGGTTGTCGAAGAGAACGACGTCGCAGTCGCCGCGCGTCTCCACGACTCCCTCTCCCGCGAGCCACGAAATGCGCTGAAGTCCGAGTTCGCCGATAACGATGTCCGCCGAGGCGTCGCCTTCGAGTATCCATTTGGCGCCGTTCGCGGCGCAGAGAGGAGTGCCGCTGAAGCTTGTGCCGCGCAGCGAGCCGCCTGCGAAGAGGATCCGTGCGGCGACGTCGTGGTTTGCGTTCGTGGCGCACTGGAGAGTCGTCGTGCCGGAGCGGAGCGTAAGGACCGTCGAGACGGCCTCGCCGGCCGGAGCTGCAAGGCCATCGGCAAGGCGGAGCCGCGATGTGCTGGGAACCGTTCCGCCGTCCGCTACAATGCCTCCGCCGATGCCGTCCACCTCGATTAGCGGACATGCCAGAGTTCCTCCGGAAAGTACCGTCAGCCTGTCGCGCAGAAGCGCACGGGGACAGTCCTCGGTTGTGTCGAGCGCGACGGGCATCCCTTTCTCCACGACAAAGGCGTCGTATAGCAATCGTCCCGTGCCAAGTAGCTGCAGCGCGCCGGCGGAGGAGTATGAGGCCGCATGGACTGTTGTGTTGGTAACAATGAGAACCGCATTGGACGCGACCGAAACCGCTCCTAGCGTCAAGACGTCGGTTTCCGCCCCTCTCACGAAGAAGCGCCCGTCCAAGAGCCTGACGTCGCCGAACCTCGATGTGCCGACGTCGAGTCCGTTTTGCCTTGAACCCGTCTTTTCGATGTCGATGTTGCCGCAGTCCAGTGACTGGTAGAAGGCTATCATCCCGCCCATGTCGTTCTCTCCGAGACGCAGCGTGGCGCGGTTGGAGGAGGAGTTTGTAACGACGCCTCCTCCGGCGTTGATCTCGTTAACTGCGATGCGGTGGCCGTTGAGGTCGAGGATGGGGGAGGGAAGAGCGCGGTTGACCCACTTCAGACGGATGCCGCCGGTGTCGTTGCCATGCGGAAGGCAGTCGTCGGCGCGGCATATGGCGTGTACGCCGTTGGAGAGGACGAAGCTGCCGCTGTGGTTCCAGGCTGTGCGGGAGTCGTCGAACCAGACGACGCCGCGATTGGCCGAGGAGGCCTGGGTGTCGCTGATTACGACCTCGCAGTCGCCGCGGGTTTCGATGTAGCCGTCGCCAGTATGCCAGTGGAAGCGCTGCTGGCCGAGCTCGCCAATATGGATGGCATGTCCGCCCTCGCCCTCAAGCACCCAGCGCGAACCGCCCGTAGTGCAGAGCGGCGTGCCGTTCCAGGAAGAGACGCGCATCGAGCCGCCTGCGAATGCGATGCGGGCGGCGACATCCGGATTGTAGTTCGTGGCGCACTGCAGCGTAGTGGCGCCGCGTTCGAGACGCAGCACGTCCGCCATGCCTGTAGCGGAGGCGGCGTCCGCGGCAAGAGATATCCTCGCAGACGAAGAGGGAGCGCCGCCGTTGGCGACAAGAACGCCTCCTGCTGGTTGCAGCACTTCGATGGTGTCTGCCGAGAGCGTCCCGCCTGTAAGCGTAAGGGCGTCGTGCAGGCGGACGGCACTGTAGGCTGCGCTCTCGGAAAGCGTGATCGGGGAGCCGTGCTGGACAACGAGATCGCCGTTGCCTGAAGCCTTCACGAGAGGTCCGGTGGCGCGGACTGTCATGTCGGGAGCGGCGACTGGTCCGGCGACGAGTGCGGCGCCTTCAGGGCGGAAGTATCTGTTCGACACTCGGTCGTAGAGGCAGACGACGCCGTTGAGATCGCGACATGGCACGAAGTCGCGCACGACCTGTCCGTTCGCCTCTATCCTTGCGCCATAGAGCCTTGCGGACGCGCACTCGGCCGGCTCTCCGCCGACGTTTGCGGCGAAGAGGTACATCGGAAGCTCCGTGTCGCGCTCCGTGGCGTCGGTTCCGGCGCTGCCGGCCGACACGCCGTCCACTACGACCGACTGCTCGCCTGCGCAGAGCGCCGCGCGCACTTTGTGGCGTATGCCCGTTCCGACGGTCGCGGACGAAAGCGTTTTCGCCGCGCCGTAGCCGTACGACCACTTGCCGCCGGACGTCCAGCGGAGCGGAAAGAAGCGCGTTGACGAGTCGGACGAGGTGCGGCTGCCGAGTAGAGTCGCGTTGGCGGTTGCGAGACAGGCGACGTCGGCCGTGGCGATCACGCCGGATGCGCCTCGCGCCATTGTGTCGATCCACTGCGATCCGTCGGATTCGACGTATTCCAGCCGGTCGCCAGGCGTCTGCTCGTCGCCGAGGAGGAAGAACCTGAGACGTGTCGCGCCGGTGTCTCCCCAGCCCTGAGGCAGGGCGACCGTGCGGATTGTCTCGGCCGCCGCGACCGAGCCGACAACTGAGAAGTTCGCCCAGGCGTTGGTCTCGGCGCCTCCGTCCTCGTCGCCCCATCCGACAGCCAGCGAGTAGGCACGTCCGTCCGTCGCACCGAAGGAGAGCGTGGCGGACGAGGCAGAGAGTGACGTCACCTCGACGCGACGCCAGGTCTCCGCGAAGTAGGGAGCTGTTGGCTCTGCGGCGAGTGCCGAGAGGACGGCTCTCTTGCGCGGGTTGTCGGCGGACGCGACGAAATCCCATCTCGTCGGCTCTCCGGCGTTGCGCTCTTGGTGCTCAAGGCTCCATCCGCCCCATGCGCGAAATGCCATGTAGCACCAGTCCCAGCCGTATTCGGCGAAGATGTCCGTAAGGTCGCGAAGATACGTCTCAGCTCCGGGCGCCCAGCAGATTGCCGAGAACTCGCCCACGAGAATGCGGACATGGTGCTTCTGCTGGAATGCGCGGACCGGAGCGAGCTTCTCGCGGAGCCACGCCTTGTTGAACGTCTCTCCGTTTGGAAGCGTGCCTGGATACGTGGCGCCGTACGGATTGCTGTCCAGTCCCTGGTGCGTGAAGCTGCCGGGCTCGTACATGTGCACCTGATAGACGACGTTGTCGAGGGAGAGCGGCGAGAGGTAGACGAAGGCGTCAGGCGCGTCCATGTCGTCCGCCTCCATCACAATCGTCGCGTCGGGATCGATCTCGCGGATCGCCTCTGCGGCGGACTGCTGTATCTGCCAGTAGCTGCGCTTGCGGGCGTTGCCTTGCCGCGGTTCGTTGCACAGGTCGTAGCCGTAGATGCGCCTGTCGCCCCTGAAGCGCGCGGCGATTTCGCGCCAGAGGTCGATCCATGTGGAGAAGAGCGCGTCGTCGTCCATGATCGCGAAGTCGGAGTAGCCGCCGATGCGTCCGCCGAGAGTGTTGTGCAGGTCGACGACGACGAGCATGCCGTATTTCTCAGCAAGCGGCAGGATGACGTTCTCAAGATGGTCGAGGCGGCCGCGGACCCATTCAAGGTATGCGGGAACGTTCGTGATGGACGCCGAAGGGCAGTTCGCCATCTCGAAGCGGAGAAGGTTCGCGCCCCAGCTGCCGAGTGTGCGGAAGTCGCCCTCGTTCATGTCGTCCGTCGGCGACATGGCGCCCTTTCGCTGCGGCAGGTCGCGAATGCGGGCCGGATAGGAGACGACGAGGTTCTGGTTGGTCGCCTCGCAGATTGCAGGAGTTTCGCGGATCGCGAGTGACGAGAGGTCGAACCGCGCGGTCCCGTAGGCTGACTGGATGCCGAGCGTCAGAGTCCCGCTCGTCGTTCTGTATTTGCTCGGGTCGAACCTGACGCGCAGCTGCTCCCAGCCAGAAGTCGTCCCTTCCTTCTGCGGAATGTCGCCGTCGATGTGGTTGTCTTCGCCGCGAAGGTCGTCGTGGAAGCTGAACTGGAACTTTAGCCCCTCCCATCCGTATGTCAGGCCGCCCACGCCTTCGAGCGAGGCGTTCACAGTGAGCTCGAACGCCTTGCCGACGAAGGCCGACATGTCAAAGGGCGTCTTGACGTAGCCGCTCTGCTTCGTCGTGCCGGGAAGCGCGATCGTCGCGATGTTGCCCGAGATGGACGCCTTGTTGTTGCTTGGCGTCCACGAAAGCGACGGCAGCTGGACGTCGGCGCAGGCGGACAGGGCCGCGAGCGCCGACACAACAGCTAACACATGGCGAATCGGAGTCGGCATCGTCCACCTCTACCAGATCGTCACTATCAGGCCGTCGAAGAGTCGCAGGGAGCTGCCGTGCCACCTCAGGTGCCCGACTCTGACGGGCGCGCCTTCGACAAGGACGGTCCATGTCGAGAAGTCGGAGCCGTTGGCGACGTCGAGCAGCGTCACGGGAAGCGTCAGGTTCATGAGAGACGTGCCTGCGGGAACGTTCACGAGGTCGAGGACGCCGTTCTTCGCGATCGAAGCTCCGCGTATCGTGCCCGCGCCGGCCGTCATGTCGATGGTCAGCCGCGAAAGCGTCTGGCCTCCTGCGACGCCGCGCACGTCGAGCGTCGCGCCAGAGGCGACCGTGACGTTCGCCGCCTGATTGAACCCGGCCGCGTCATCGGCCACAAAGCCCTTGATCTCGAACGGCATAGAGCCGTATCCGTCGGAGGTCAGTGCGCCAACGCGCGTATCGACCGTCTGCCAGCTGACGCCATCCGGGCTGGTCTGGAATAGCCAGGAGTTTGGATGCCAGTGCCAGGTAATGTAGCTCTTGACGGGAAGGTAGGACTGGACGTGGTTCTTTCCGGCGGCCAGTCGGAAGGCGACCCACACCTGAGATGAGTTGTTGTAGATGTACTTGGGCTCTTCGGAAAGAACGGCGTTGTAGGCGCTGTTGTCGAAGGCGTTGCGCAAGTCCCAGAGATTCATGGACGACTGGCCGGCCGGCTTGATCGTGGTCGTGGCGAAGCTCGCGGTGCATTGGCGGGGGGCGAGGTCCTTAGGGTCCGTGCCTACGGCGCGGACGCAGCCGTTAGTGCCGATTCCCCACGCGACGTCTTCCGCGGCGTTCGTCGTCGTGCCCGAATAGACGCGCAGGTCTCCGATGGCGATCTGGGCAGACTGATTGTACTGCGATCCGTTGAACACGAAGCGATACCACTCGTTCGTGCAGGTGCGGCCGGAGAAGACGAGTTCGCCGGCCTGCACGTCGATGTCGGCGTCGATGGCCTCGGTCGTCTGCACTATGGCGCGGTTGGAGCCGACCTTCGCAAAGACGTTGCCGGCGGCGAGCTCTGGGTCGTCCCATACCACCGTGTCCGCCGAGCCGTTGCCTCCGAACGAGGAGCCGACCACTCCGCCGTTGACGCGCTCCACTGCGCCGGTGATGGCGCACGTCGCCGCGAACACCACCGTCCCGTCGACCACGAGCGTCGCGCCGTCTGCGACCGTAAGCGACGCCGCGCTGAGCTTGTCGGCCCTCGATCCGGTCACGACGAGCGTTCCGGCCTCGACTCGCAGCGCCGCGATCGACGACGAGCCTATCGAGACGAAATTCGTCTCGGCGCCGCGCTTCACGATGTTGATGTTGCCGTGGCGAAGGACAAGGTTCGTGATGGAGCCGACCGTGTCGCCTTCGCCGATGCGGATCGTCGCGACCGTCGACGACGAGTTCGTCACGGAGACCTCGCCGCTCCTGCCGTCGATTCCGTTCACGGCTACGGAATGTCCGTTGAGGTTCAGCCTCGGCGGCGGCGGACCTGCGCGGTTCACCCACTTCATCTCGATGCCGCCAGTCTGCGGACCGCAAGGCAGGCAGTCGTCGGCGCGGCAGATGACGTCGATCGCGTTGGAAAGGACGAGATTGCCCGTGTGGTTCCAGGCTGTGCTGGACGTGTTGAGGTAGATGGTGCCGCGGAAGTCCCTCTCGGCGTTGTACTGGCTGTCGTCCAGCACGACGTCGCAGAGGCCGCGCGTCTCGACCGACCCTTCGCCAGTCAGCCAGTCCATCCTCTGCATGCCAAGGCTGCCGAAGCGAATCGGACGGCCGGGCGCGCCTTCCAGAATCCACTTGCCGCCGTTGGCCGAGCAGAGCGGCGTGGCGGAGAAGGTCGTGCACTTCAGCGATCCGCCGAGGAAGTGTATCCGCGCGGCGACGTCGGGATTCGCGTTGGTGGCGCAATGCAGAGTCGTCGTGCCGGACCGCAGCGCCAGCACCGTCGCGTATTCGTTCGTGGTGTCGAGGTTCGGGTCAAGCGAGAGACGCGCAGTGGACGGAAACGTTCCGCCGTCGATGTCAAGGCAGCCGGCCGGACCGTCCACGATTACTCTCGCGGTGTTGAGCGTGCCGCCGGCAAGCCGCAGCGTGTCGCGCAGCCTCACGACGTCGTACTCCGCGTCAACGAAGAGAGAGGTCGGTGCGCCGGCCGCCACGACAAGCGCATTCTCGTAGACAAAGGTGTCCGTGCTCGAAGCGACGGAATTGTCGGAGCGGAGCAGGAAGAAGCGAAGCGCCTTAACGGACGAGCCCCAGCCTGCAGGATAGTCGCTGACGTATTCGTCGTCGCCGTTGTCGATTTCGCCGAGCTCCTCGAACTCGTCCCAGCCTGAAGGATCGTTGCCGCCGTCCGCAGCTCCGTATGCCATGTAGAGCGCGTATGTGTCGCCTGTGGAGGGACCAAAGGAGAGCGTTATGTTCGACGCTCCGGCGGATGCGACGGCGACGGTGCGGGCGGGAGGCTCGCACAGTGCGCTGGTGGCAGCGACCTGAAGTCCGGGGGCGATTTCCGCACCTGCCGCGAAAGCCCCGGAACCGCCGTTGCGGAAGTATCCGCCGGAGACGAGGTCGTAGAGGCACGCCTCCCCGTTTCCGTCCTTGCAGGGGACGAAGTCGCGAACCAGATTCCCGTCGAGCCAGAGCTTGCCCGCATAAAGTCTGGCAGACGAGCAATATGACGCCGAGGAGTTGATGTTGTTGGCGAAAAGGTACAACGGGAGCCCTGAGTCGAACGTGCTGCTGTAGGTTCTAGTGGCGATGGTGTTTCCGTCCACGCTTATGGTCTGGTTCCCGTTCTCCATCACGCTGTGGATGACATAGCGTGTGCCTTCGTTGATGATTTTGCGTCCCGCCCAGTACCAGTATCCGTTCCCGCCAAGTCCGCCCAGCAGGTCGTTGACGTTCCAGTAGACGAGAAGCATGCGAGAGTCGGTGCTGCCATTGGCGCGACAGCCGAGAACCGCCGAGTCGCGCATCGTCACGCAGACGAGGTCGAGCTCGGCTGAGACGCCGACCCGTCCGCGAACGCCGGTGTCGATCCATTGCGTGCCGGAAGACTCGATGTATTCGAGGCGCGTGGCGTAGGGGAGAGATTCGGGCGCGAGCAGGAAGAACCGCAGATGCGTCACTGTGCTCGGCCATCCGGCGGGCAGGTTGACCGTCCGCGACGTGTCTCCTGCGGCTACGGCGCCGATAACCTCGAACGTGTCCCACGCGTTTGTGGCAGAGCCTCCGTCCTCGTTTCCGTAGCCCCATGCAAGCGTGTAGGCGTTGCCGTCAGGTTCGCCGAAGAGGAGGTTGCATCTGCCGTCGGAGATGGAGGAGACGGAGATCGTCCGCGCGGCGTTGGCCGAGCAGAGCGTTCCGAGGACCGCCATTATTGCGACTGTCAGTCTTTTCATCTTTTTGCCTCTTTCTTTGTGGGGTTATTCGAAGAACACGGATATCTTGCCGAACTGAAGGTTGAAGTTGTTGACGAGCCAGGCCGGACCGAGCTTCGTGGCCGAAAGGCGCAGGTATCTGGCGTTGGTCGCGCCGACGACCGTGAGTGCGTCAATCGAAGTCACGCGGCGCGGAAGGGCATCGAACTCGCGCAGGGTGCGCCAGTGGTCGCGGTCGTTCGAGATCTCCACCTTGAGATTGCCGGGCCAGCCGACGTCGTTGTCGGTCGGCGTCAGCCTTATCTCGCGCACCGCCGAGACCTTGCCGAGGTCGAAGACCAGCTCGGAATACGAATCAGGCCTGGTGGAAGTGTCGGAGAAGCATTCGAATATCTCGAGAACGCCGTCCTTGATAGCTCCCGACGCCGATACGTCAGGCTCGGCCGGAACGCCCGTCTCGAATTCCCTCGCCTCGCGTCCCGGCTCCTTCACGCGGCACTTCAGCCTGTCGCCGGCACGCTCCCAGCGCACTTCGAAGACGCCGCGCGGCGTCGGCACCCTGCCCTCGGCGAACGAGAGGCCGCCCGGATGCGGATCGAACTTCCACTTGCGATAGCCGGGCTCGGTCGGACGAAGGCCGAGGACGTAGTCCGAGAGCTGCCCCGCCATCGCAGTGTCGGGATGCGATTCGTCCCACCACGACTTCGTCATCATGAACATGCACTCCGTCGTGCAGTGCGCGCCCGGCCACGAGTCCTCCTGCGCCTTGAGCCAGTTGGACCCCTCGAACGTGGCGAGCGCGGAGCTGCCGTAGCCGTATTCGAACTTGCCGCGCATGATCAGGGCCTGTATCTTGCCGATGCCGATGCGCGTGAGGCGCGGCATCAGCGCCTTGGCCTCTTCTGGCGTTGCGAAGCGCGTGGCTATGGCGAAGGCGTTGTCGAGCACGCGGAAGCCCGGGCTTTCCAGCGATATCTTGAAGTGGCGCCCATCCTTGTTCCAGAGCCGTTCGCGTATCGTCCGCGCCAGCGACTCCCCGGCTTCCCGCCATCCCGCCTCCTCCGGCTCGCCAAGCTCGGCTGCGATCGCCGCGGCGTCGCGGTAGCACATCCAGAGCAGTATGTTCATGTATGTCGCGTGCGCCGTCGAGCCGAGACGGTCGCCTCCAATGGATTTCGAATACCCCGAGCGCATGCGGAAGAGCCCGTCCGGCTCGCAGTTCTCCATCAGGTAGCCCATCAGCTTGCGGACCGCCGGATAGGCCTGACGGAGCGTCTTCGCGTCGCCCGTGTATAGCAGATAGTCCCAGGCCACCGGCACGAGCCAGGCCGCGAACTCGTCCGATTCCCACGGACCAAGCTCGAGCGAGCCAAGCGGACGGTGGTTTTCGGGAAACGGACACGCCTGCACATATCCTTCTGGCGTCTGGTTCTCGGTCATCATTAGTATGGAGTCGCGCATGTACGGAACGTCATGTGCGAACGCGTGGAAGATGTTGCGCTCAGCCCACCACAGATCGCCGCTCCAGAGAAGGCGGTCGCGCTTCGCGCCGTCCGCGATGAAGGCGCGTGTGCGCGTGAACACCCAGCCGTCGAGCGACCCTTCGAAGTCGTCCCGGAAGACCGTTTCGCCCTTGCTGTTCTTCAGGACGATCGAGTCGATCATCGGCCACGACTCCTTTTCGACGGAGAAGCCGAAGCGCTCGCCAAGCCGGATCGGCACCTTCGCCGTCTTCAGCTCGTTCGTGGAGTCCTGCGTTACGACCGTCTGCCTGTTGCCGGCGAGAACCTTGAAGCTTCCGACGGGAAAATGCGGGTTCGCGTCGAATTCGTAGACGATCTCCAGAACCCCGTCGTCCGGCGCCGTCGTCTTGCACCAGCCGACGGGCAGGCCCTTTTCCAGCTTCCGCGGCATGAGGCGCCCGCCGGCATTCTTCCATGCGTTGTGATTCGGGAAGGATGCAAGACGGCACGTCCACACGCTCGCGTCCCAGAGCTTGTTGAGCCTCTCGTCGGAGCAGCGGAAGGAGCCTGCGAGCGGTTCCGAGGCGAACACCTCCGCATTGGTGACGCCGAAGCCCGAAATCGTCACCGACGCGTCTGCCGGCGTGACGTGGAAGCGCGCATACCTCTCCTGGCCCTGTATGAGCGGCGCGACGAAGCGGCCGGTGCGGCAGATGCGGTAGATTTCGTGCCGGTTGATGTTGCCTGGCAGAACGGGCAGGTCGAAGTGCTCGCCGAGATACCGCGCGGCCGTCTCTCGCTGGAAGTCGCCTTTGCCGGAGAGCCCGTCCGGATGGCATGCGTATTCGATCGTAAGCTCCGGCTCGTCCTCCTTCGCCTCCACGTCGAACACGGCGTAGCCGCCGACGGTGTGCGCGCCGAGGTCCATGGTGAAGGGCTTTGCGCCATGCACGGTGAAGGCGTCAGCCGCCAGCGCGTGAAAGGGCATCAGGAAAAGAGCTATGACTGTGTTCTTCTGGCTCATGACAACGCACATTCTAACAAACATGTCCCAGACAGTCAATTTATTATGGGGGTTCTTTTCGCTAAGAGTAATGTCCCGTTTTCACTAATCCGGCTTGGAGGGGGCTGGAATATCCACAGTTTTCGGATGCCTGCGTAAAGCACACTCTTGAAAACATTGGCTGATTCTCATGTTAGGGGCGTTCGGCAAGTGAAATGGCCGTTTGCGCTCAGGCTCTTGCGACACCGCTCTAGCGACTGCCTTCGGCAGCGACCTGCGGTCGGCGGATATGCTTCGCGGCTCGGCGCACCCTCTTGCGACCTTGCTTCGCAAGGCTCCTCGCTTCGCTCGTCGGGGAACCTGACGGCTTCGCCGCAGGTGCATCTCGGCCTCGGCCAACCCGACGCTTCGCGCGGGCGCATCTCGCAGGCTTCACGAAAGAATATGGCATAACAGAGTCAAATTTGCCAACTTTAATGTGCGTAAGCGCTTCATGTTGCTTTCGTGTTGCCTTCGTGAAACGAAGGCGTTCGTGTCCTGCGCAGGCAGGTTTTCGTGTCACGGGGCTTGCCGAGAGCCGATGGCTGGAATGACGCGGCGGCGTTTGATGAAGGTCGCGGGACCCGAAAGCGAATGTTAAGCCTCATGATTGGCAACTAGACCTTCAAGTCAAAACGACGACGCGTCATTCCAGTGGCGGAACGCCGCGAGGCAAGCCGCCGTGGTTCGTGGTCGCGCGTCAGCGCAAAAAGCGCAAGGCTTTCCAAGTGCTCGACAGCGTTGCACGAAGGTGGCGATATTACAGAGAGCGGACGCTCTTGACCGCACGCAGCGAAGTGTGGTATATTGCCCTTTGGAAGATGAAAAACGCGAAAGCCAACAAGGTTCTTCTGATCCTGCGGGCCTCGGGTTCGGGGCGCGAACTTCTGCAGGGCGCACTGCAGTACGCGCGCACCGACCCCTACTGCTCCGTGCAGATGGACTTCATGCCGGATGCGCTCACGCCCGAGAAGGTCGCGGCGCTCGGGAACCAGGGCCTGAGCGGAATCCTCACGAGCGAAGTCGGGCTTTCGCCGGACGTCACGGCGGCCTTCGCGGCGCTTGACGTCCCGATGGTCGTCATGAGCTCGCCCGATCCGCGCCTGGCAGGGCGAACGGCGAACCTGGCGTTCGTCGGCATGGACGAGAGCGGGATCGGCGAGCAGGGCGCGAAGTACCTCGTCTCGCTCGGAGCCGTCAATTCCTGCGGGTTCGTCGCGTCCTATCGCGGGCTGCCGTGGTCCGACCTGCGCAAGAAGGGCTTTGCCGACGCCATCCGCGCGATAGGGCTGAGGGCGCATCTCTTCGACGGGCCCGAGAGCCTTTCCGTCTCTCCGGGCACTCCCGACGACATCGCCAGGCTGGAGGAGTGGCTGACGAAGCTTCCGAAGCCGGCTGCGATCATGGCGGACCACGACATGCGCGCTTCGCAGGTCATCGACTGCTGCAACCGGCTGGGACTGAAGGTCCCGCAGCAGGTGTCGGTCCTGGGCGTGGACAACGACAGGGCGATATGCGACTTCACGGAGCCGACTCTCACGAGCGTTCTTCCGGACCATGAGCAGGTCGGGTTCCGCGCGGCCGAGATGCTTGCCGCGATGATGAAGCGCAAGGCCACGAACAAGGTGAAGGTCGTGAAGTGCCCGCCGAAGACCGTTGTCGTGAGGGAGTCTACAAGGCCTTTCACTCCGTCCGCGCGTCTGATCCACCGTGCGCTCGCCTTCATCGACCGCTACGCCTGCGAGGGCATCCGCGTCACGGACGTGGTCAGGCATCTGGGCGTCTCCCGCGCGCTTGCCGACCTGCGCTTTCGGGAGGTGGAGAACCGCTCGATCCTCGACGCGATCATCGACCGCAGGCTTGCGGAAGTGACGCGCCGTCTGCTTTCAACCCACGATTCGATCACGCGCATCTCGCTGCTGTGCGGCTTCAGGAACCCGAAGCACCTGAAGCGGCTCTTCAAGCAGCGCATCGGCACTTCCATGCGCGACTTCCGCAGCATGCACAAGGGCGAAGGGTAGTTCTTGCTCTTCGGCCCGCCGCGCCGGCCGTCAGTCGTCGAAGTCGTCGTAGTCGCTTCCGCTGCCGAAAAGGCTCTCGCGGTCCGGGACGTTCTCTTCGCCGATTTTCCCGATTACGCCCATCTTCACCAGTTCGCTCTGCGTGTGGCCGCGATAGTTCCACGTGCGCGTCGTCGAGACGACGGGCGAAATCTTGTGTATCAGCTCAGTGTACTCTTCGTCGTCCAAGGGCTCGTAGTCGCACCAGGTTGTGAACTCCGTCAGCGCCCTGACCAGCGTTGCGCCGTTGACTCGGAGGCAGGCCTGTATGTTCATGACCGTGTAGTCCGCCTCGTCCTTGGGGACGCAGCATTCCTTCTTGATGTGCTTCACGAGGTTTCGCGACGCCGTAGTCTCTTCGTCGCCCATCGGATCCTCGTACATGAGGAAATCCTTCTCCGGAAGCGTCTTCATCGGCACGTCGCTGAACCTGGCGCGGCGCTTCTTTACGTTGCGCAATATGGTCTGCATGGCCGCCGCGGTGTCTTCCTCGTTGTCGAATTCGTCGTCGTCCGCTTCCGCAAGCGGTTCATAGACGAACAGCCACTCGCCGGCGTCGGGGTCGTAGATGGGCGCGCACCACGCGTCCTCCATAGAGGGGTCAAAGGAGCCCTTCTCTTCCTTCTCCTCGATCTTCTGCAGGATTCGCCGGACGGTCGCATGCAGTTCGTCTTCGGACAGCGGACTGGAAATGGGCGCGTCGTGGTTCTTTGCATAGCCGTTGTACAGCTCGCAGACCTCCTTTGGCGTGACGATGCCATATAGGTTCACGGCGGAGTTGAGGCACCGCTGAATGAACTCGTCCCTTTCAGGAGTTGCTTCTGCGGCGGCGCTTTCGTCTTTGTTGCCGAGACTGAGCTCTCCCATAGGCCCCACGATCTTGTCAAACGGATTGTTCATTTCGTTGTTCTTTCCCTTTGCGCTTGTACGGAGCAATAAGGACTTCCCTTTGCCATCTGCGCCGCCTGCCACACTTGACGAGTATTATACCAAAAAGGAGAGCTCCGAGGGCGTTGTGGGGACTGTCCCCAAATGCGCTTTGCGAACTATGGGCTGATTTGCGAACTTGGATTTACATGAAAGAGGCTGATAACTTGCCAAAAAGCACGCCAGACGCGAAAAAAAGCTACGAAATAGCAAGCGAAAATCCAAGTTCGCCAAATTCGCTGCGTTTTGATGCAAAAAGTGCGACGGAAAATCGTGCGAATTTGGCGAATCTGTTTTTGTTGATTGTTATAAAATGGCAAACGCAAATGAAAGGAGAAAACCGATGAACATTCTGCTTCTGCAGGGTTCGCCGCGTGCGAACGGGAACACGGCGTGGATGGCAGAGGAATACCGCAAGGCCGCAGAGGCTGTCGGGCACAAGGTGACGTTGGTCGACGTGGCGCACAAGAAGATCGCCGGATGCATGGCCTGCGAATACTGCCACGGCAAGGGGAACGGAGAGTGCGTCCAGAATGATGACATGCAGGAGCTCTATCCGCTCCTCGCGGAGGCGGAAGTCCTCGTCCTTGCGGCGCCGATTTACTACTTCACGCTCTCGGCGCAGATTCAGGCGCCGATCCAGCGTATCTACAACATGAACAAGCCGGCCAAGCTGAAGAAGATGGCGCTTCTGGCCTCATCCTATTCACCCGACGTGTACGACGGCGCAGTCGGCGAGTATCGCGGCATCCTCAGCTACTGGGGCGTCGAGGACACGGGCATCGTCACGGCCAAGATCGACGAGCAGAAGACGGATGCGACCCGCGACCGTATCCTTGAGCTAGTGGGCAAGCTGTCTGCATAAGAGAGCCCGAGAATGTCAATACCCAGACGTCGGCTGGTTTTAGCGGCCTGATTCGTGGGCGTTTTGCCCTTGAAAGGGGGCTGAAAGGGGTGTTGTTCAGTCGTACTGTGCGAAGTTTCTGTGGTTGTTTTGGCTTAATTCTGACGGGAGGGGAAATGTCGACGCTAATAGTAGCGGGCTTGTGGTAGAAGCCCTTAACATGTCCGCCATTTGGCTTGCGGACGTCTCCCAGTACGAGCGGGCTTTTTAGACTAAAGGGACTCGCTTTTTAGACTATAGAGAAAATCATTTTAGACTAGGGAGAGATTCATTTTAGACTACTGGCGAAAAGAGAAGGGGCATAGGAAGGAGAATGAAGGGTCAGAGCTTATTGATATAGAAAAATTGATACAGTAGCCGAGTTTTGGTATAATGCCCACATGAGAAAGAACAGGGTTGTCGAGCAGAACAGGTGCTATCACCTGATCAGCCGGCTTGCGCACCGGACGTTCTTCCTTGACGACGAGGAGAAGGACCGCGCGGTTGCGCTGATGCGTCGCGTAGAGGCAGGAGTAAAAGCTAGCATGAGTTACTGTATCAATAGAACTGTATCAATAAGCTCTGACCCTTTTGA
>JAEEGH010012800.1_pt1 | contig 18739 bp, 13 predicted proteins | sample 9134181 | NCBI WGS metagenome assembly JAEEGH01 (sample SAMN16246544, study PRJNA631951) | gut metagenome | biome: gut microbiome; feature: rumen; material: DP-attached | host: Bos | place: Iran: Karaj | collected 2018-10 | reverse complement strand
GGCCGAAGCCCGCTACGACTTGAACCGCGCCGCCGAACTCAAGTACAACAAGATTGTGAACCTCGAAAAGGAAATCGCCGCGAAGACGGAAGAAATCAAGAAGTCCGCCAGCGACGGCGACTTGAGCGAAGAGGTGACGGAAGAAACCATTGCCCTCGTGGTGAGCCGCTGGACGGGAATTCCGGTGACCAAACTTTGCGAAGGCGAAAAGGCCAAGTTGTTGCACCTGGACGAACGCCTGCATGCCCGCGTGATTGGCCAGGACGAAGCCGTCGAGGCGGTTTCGGAAGCGATTCTGCGTAACCGTAGCGGTCTTAGCCGCGAGAATGCGCCGATTGGTAGCTTCTTGTTCTTGGGCCCGACGGGTGTCGGCAAGACGGAACTTGCGAAGGCGCTTGCCGTGGAACTGTTCGACGACGAGAATGCACTCGTGCGTATCGACATGAGCGAATACATGGAAAAGCACAGCGTGAGCCGCTTGATCGGTGCGCCTCCGGGATACGTGGGCTACGAAGAAGGCGGCCAGTTGACCGAAGCCGTGCGTACGCATCCGTACTGCGTGATTCTGCTTGACGAAATCGAGAAGGCTCACCCCGACGTGTTCAACACGCTGTTGCAGGTGCTTGACGACGGTCGTCTGACCGACGGCAAGGGCCGTACCGTGAACTTCAAGAACACCTTGATTCTCATGACGTCGAACCTGGGTGCCGCACACTTCCAGAATCGCGCGGGTGATGCAAAGCCCGTGACCTTGAAGGAAATCGAGCCGGAACTCCGCAGCTTCTTCAGGCCGGAATTCCTGAACCGCTTGGACGAAGTGCTGGTATTCCAGAGCCTCACCAAGCCGCAGATTCGTGACATCGTGAAACTCAAATTCAAGGGCCTTGCCGAACGCGCCGCCCGTCAGGATTTGCAGCTCACGCTGACCGACAAGGCGCTCGATGCTATTGCCGACGGTGCCTACCAGCCGGAATTCGGTGCCCGCCCGATTCAGCGTTACCTGGAAAGGAATGTGGAACGCCCGCTGAGCCATGCAATTCTCGCCGGTACCGTGAGTGCCGCAAAGCCCGTAGTCATCGACTACGACGGCACTGCGTTTACGGTAAAGTAATTTCTCCAATCATCCCTCCCAAACAAAAATGACCCGCATCTTGAACGATGCAGGTCATTTTTCATAGTATTTATTTGATTATCTCAAAGTAGCGAATTTGCCGCTAATTTTACCATTTTGAGAGAGCGTCACAAGGTAACGACCCGAAGGAACATTCTCGGAATTCCAAGCGACGGAATGCTTTCCGGCTTCAAGATTGCCCGTGGAAACGCTATTTACCATCATGCCATTGGCAGACATAATGCTGATTTTTACAATTCCAGCGGACTTTGTTTCAAATACGATACCGTTTCTGCTGAACCCCTTCAATTCTGCACCGAAAGAAGCCTTCGCCACAACATCATTCACGACATTTTCATTCGCAGGACGCTGCTTGAACAAGCCATCTCCAATTACATCATCAGAAGGTTCGTCACCTTCAGAGGGGTTCTCATTTTCAGCAACAACGGTTTCCGGATCTTCATTTTCATCACCATTGTCAGGATCTTCTTCGTGAACATCGGGAATTTCTTCCTCTTCTTCAACTTCGGGAACAATCGGATCATAATCCACACGGTGAATGTCCGTGGTCTGGTGGATGATTACGACATCACCAAGAATTCTGCCATAAACGACCTTGTTGCTAGCCTGGCCGAGTACGATGTAGGTGTTGGGAGCATACAGGGTGCCAGTCCAGGCACTTCCATATACGAAGAGTCTGTCTTGTGTAAAGGTGACCAACTTGAACCCACGTGCAACCTTTTCGCGGTCGTCATTGAGGCATGTCGGGCGCCAATCAATTTTGTCGGTGACAATCAAGAGCGTTGATTCACCGGGTTTTGCAAACTGAATTTTGGAAGCATCGTCTAAAATCAATTCCTTGGCGTGATATTCGCCGGGGTTCAAGACAAGCTTTCCTCCCGCCTCGACCTTGATTTTCTTGTATTCGACATTGCTATCCCATTCCAAAGTTTCCCCATTCTTGACCGTAATTTCTTCAGTAGGTTCTTCAGTCCATTCCCATGAATCATAGGTAGTAGAATAGGGGAATGCCACTTTGTTGTAGTAGTTTGTCTTTCCCTTAACAATGGCTCCATCTTGTTCTTCAACCAAGTTTTTATGTCCCGGTAGAGAGTAGATATTTATGTTGCCAGCAATAACCGACTTGTTGCGGTGTCTAATCTTTCCGCGAGAATAAATATTGTTTACCGTGGTCCTTGCACCAACAATAACAGAGAAACCCAAATAATTTTCACCAGCGCTTGCGACATCGCATAACGGGCCATCTTTAGAGGTTGTATTGAAACATTCTACATAATCATTGACAGCCACTCTTGTAGCTCCGAATAGCGTAATACCATTGGGCAAATCATATTTATATTTAGCAACTTCCGGTTTCTTGTCATCCGATTTTACGTAGGGATCCGTTTCACCAGCATCAAGAATTCCATTGCCATTTAAGTCTTCTGCGCCATCTATTACACCTCCGTTATCGGAGTCTTCGTCAAGATAAGTCGGTTTTTTGTCTCCATCAGAATCGTAGTATTCAAACTTTCTACAACCAACTTCTATTTCGCCAGTTTTAGTTTCTATCTTCAGATTAGTACATCTATTAACCATTGCATAAATTTCATTAAAGTCAGAAATTCCATCATTATCATAATCCCACTTATCAGGATCAGTTCCAAAACGTTTTACCTCGTCATACGCAATAACACCATCATTATCCGCATCATTATTTTCGTCATTTAAGAGAGGGTCTCTATTAAGTATATAACTAGGCTTTTTTACGACATAATAGAACTTATACCGATAAGCATTTGCATTTATCCAATGGCTTCCACCATTATTATCCGTATTAACAAAATGGAAAAGAGGATCACCTTTTTTCACAAAACAAACTTTTTCACCACCAATTTCACTGCACACATCGCGATCCGATGTAGCATAGCCATTAACAACCATCACATGCCCAGAGCCACCGGGATTAGTTATAGCAACAAAAATCGGGTTGCCAGCTTCAATATTTTTTTTGAATAACGATACATCAATTTTTTCTTCCTTAGCAATTTTCATTATTTCTTCATAATTAGGATTCGATTTCAAATAACCGCTCTTTATATGATTCATGATAGCATTATCATGGAAAATTTCATAGAAAAGGCTCTCATACATTTCGTAATGTCCGCCACCAAACTCATTCAAATAAAAATAAAACAACGGACTAATACTCGGTTCATCGTATTTCATTCCTAAAATTTTGATTTCATCCTGAGTGAGAGTTCCTTTAAACATTCTATTTAGCACATTAAAGGCAACCGCCCAACAGCGCCATTTTTCTTCTGCATTTATTGGATCAGACAGCTTATGAATTTTATTCCATCCGTTATCGTCAGCTTTATAGCCCCAATTCGTCGCAAGCATCCGTGTATCTTTTCTAGCACCCAAAGACGGAGCATCTATGAGAGACTTATTTTGAAGGATAAATTCCTCATCTTTGTCCAAAATCATTTCATATAAAACCATTTCATCTTCAAAAGGCAATCCATAAGCAGTATATCCATAAAGATCGCTATTTGCAACAACGCTCCACAAATAGGAGCCACTCGGCAAATCAACTTCCGCATAATTAAGATTTGTTTGCTTCTGGAAAACAAGAGATTTATCTTTAGATGAATACACATTCAAAGTATATGAATCAGCTCCCTCAATATCCACCCACGAGAAACGAGGTTTCTGATTCTGCCCCAGAACAATAAAGGAGCCATCAGGCATGTTATAATCGCGAGCAAACGGAAGATGATTATCACCTAGTTTTATTTCTTTTGCAGAATAAATTTTCCAACCTATATTATCAATATAACGGAAGAAAGCCCCTATGTAATAGGATTCATACATTGCATCTGCATCAAGAATTTTTGTCGGCAACGGCTCAGAATCACCCATAGTACCCTGCTTGCCCCAAGCCACATAATCAACAGTTTTTGAACCGAGAGCAAGTTTGATTTCTCCCGCATTACCAAAAGTGAGGTTCTGAATAACAGTGCTAAAATCATCTGCAGGACATTCGAGTGTAACGTCCTGGCAAATACGAAGTTTATCGCCATGCTTCAAGGTAAAATCACCGATAGAAGCACTATGGGATGCAGAATTCTTGAGGACGAATCGAGACAGGTTTACAGATTCTTGACCGTAGTTTTCGATTTCGACCCATGCCGAACGTGTATCGGAATTTTCAGGTTGAATGGCCTTGAAACGCAACTTGGCGGCAGCCATCGAAGACGGAAGTTCACCCGTCAGCCAAGCACCATTTTGCATCACAACAATATTGGGAGCTGCATTAAAATTGCCCTTGCCCGGGTAACTGTAGTCAGAATCCTTATAGAAGTCTTCACCATCGGTATAGACCATACCAAGGCTGATTCCGCTTTCGTTAGGATATGTTCCCGGAGCAATCTCGTCGATATTGATGTTGACAACGAGATAATCACTCAGTGTATCCAAAGAAAATGTCGCATTGGGCATATAGTAAGGATGAACATTAAGCTTCCTAGAATCATCCCTTTCAATCAAGTATTTCGCCTGAATGTTTTTGAGTGTTTCTGCGGTATTATTTTTTAGGCGCAGACGCAACGTAAGTTGTGAATTGTTGTTGGACTGTTCATCGAAGGCCTCTACGGACAGACCGCTTTGCGCCCATACGCAAGAACATGCCAAAAAAGCAGAGACAAGAGTTCTCTTCATGTGTTCTCCTAGTTTATGATACATACTTACTTTATTCTAAATAATTATAGAACAAAGTAAAACAACAGGAAAATTTATTAATTTGCCCTAAATTTCAAACACTTTGTTTGTAAATCTTTGTTTATATAAGATTTTTGTAATAAATTTTAGTCTTACGAACTACATCAATCCACATACTTCGTCGTGGATGAGTCCGTTTGACGCCATACTCGTGTAGCCTTCGTAAATGGGGGCAACCGGTTTGCCACTTGCGTCAAAAAGTTCGGTCTTACCGTCGATGGTGCTGAACTTGCCGCCCGCCTCCTTGAACAGCAGCGGATATGGGGCGATGTCCCACAGCGAAACCACGGGGTCAATCATGAGTTCGGCGCGACCGGCGGCCACTAGATAGTAACCGTAGCAGTCACCCCAGCCGCGATGCAGCTTGGCAGCCCGGCGCACAGCAGCGTATTTTTCGCCGTAACCAGTCGATTCCATGGTATTCACGGTACCCGAAAGCACAAGCGAATCGGAAAGCGTAGCAACTTTAGAGCAGCGGATTTCACGGCCGTCTAAGAAAGCTCCGCCATCTTTTACCGCCCAGACCGCCGTGTTCATCGCGGGAATGCGAATGAGGCTTGCAAGTGGCGTGCCCTTGTGATACAGCGCAATCAATGTCCCGAACAACGGCACGCCATGAATAAATGCCTTGGTCCCGTCAATCGGGTCAATTACCCACTGGTATTCGGCATCAGGATTTTCGATGCCGAATTCTTCGCCAATGACGCCGAAGCCCGGAGTTTCTTTTTCCCAGAACTTGCGGGCAATTTCTTCGGTGCTCTTGTCGGCGACAGTGACAGGCGTGTTATCCTTTTTCCATTCGACGCCAACACTTGCCAGAAAATACTTCATGATATTTTCTTGGGCAAGGTCTGCGGCCTTGAGCGCAATTTTCAGAAGTTCTTGATTTTCTGCAGTCGCTGCCATAACACCTCCGGCGATTAAGCCTGAGCCTTCCATTTCTTGACGAGAGCCACTAGGAGTTCGTTTTCTTCGCGTTTGCCGAGGGTTACGCGGATGTGTTCGGGCAAGCCAAAGCTGGTAAGACCGCGAACGATCATGCCGTTCTGTTCGAGGAACAGAACCAAGTCTTTAGCCTTGGGACCGATGTGCACGCAAATAAAGTTACCCTGGGTCGGCAGCACCTTGAATCCGAGCGATTCAAATTCCGGTGTCAGGTACTTGATGCCCGCGGCATTGAGTTCGAGCGTGCGCTTGACGTGTTCCTTGTCGGAAAGAGCTGCAATCGCTGCCACTTGGGCAGCCTGGTTCACGTCGAACGGCGGTTTGATTTTCCACATGGCCTTGATGACTTCGGCATTTGCCATGGCGTAACCGATGCGCAACCCAGCGAGTCCGTAAATTTTGCTGAAGGTACGGTTGATGAACAGGTTCTTGTACTTGTCCAACATGTCAATCAGCACGGGGTAATCGCTTGCCGTTGCAAATTCGGAATAAGCCTGGTCGAGGAATACAAGCACTTTGCTCGGAACTTTGTCCAGGAATTCAAGCAGTTCTTGTTTGTTGTAGTAAACGCCAGTCGGGTTATTCGGGCTGCAGATAAAGACCACGCGAGTCTTGTCATTGATTGCCTTCAAAAGCTCCGAGAGCGGAGTCTTCTGGTCGCCTATGCCGACACCGATAAAGTCGGCGCCGTTTGAAAGCGTCGTAAACTTGTAGACCGAGAAGGTCGGCGTAATGCCCACGCAGTTATCGCCTTGACGGATGAACGCCTTGCCCACCATGTCGATGATTTCGTCGGAACCGTTACCGATGACAATCTGGTTGGTGTTCACGCCATAAAAATCAGCGATAGCGTTAATCAGCTTGGGAGCATCACCGCGCGGGTACAAGTGCAATGCGCCAGCGATTTCGTGGAAAACTTCGACCGCCTTCGGGGAAGCTCCGAGCGGGTTTTCATTCGAGGCAAGTTTGACAACTTCGGAGAGCCCGTACTTCGCACGGATTTCTTCCATGGATTTGCCGGGAACGTAGTCAGAAAGTTTAGAAAGCTCTGGACGCGGATCTATCATGATATCCTCTTTTTTTGCGGCTAAAATTTAGCTAAATTGAGGCGCATGAAACATTTCCATTTCATTATTTTGGCGTTAATCTGTATTTGCTTTCAGAATGTGTTTGCTCTGGATCGTATGTGGAATATGCGTTTTATGTTTGGTCCTGAGGCAAGGCCAGTACCGAAATTTGGAGCCGGCGTAGGGATGCGTTCCGATTTTGGCAGTAACGTCCTTTTCCCGATCAACATTATGGGCTCGTTGAACAAGGAGTGGGAACTGGGCGCCAAGGTGGATATGTATACCTACAACCAACTGGATAATGTGGAAGCGTCGGTGGACTTTGGTGGACGTTACCGTATGGGGGCTGCCCGCTATATTGAATTGGATGGTTACTTCGGACTGAACCGAAACAATGGTGGCGCTTTGGTCTTGACTTACGGAAAGGAACATTACATCGCCAAGAACTTCTCGAATTCCTATGAAGCCCGTGCCGGTTTTCTGGAAGGAGTCACGGGGGAAGATGGGTATGTGAAGTTTGGTCTGGGTACAATTCCGACTCTTCATTTTGGAAGAAGCTTTCTTTGCATGATTGAAATTACGTCTAGCGGTAGTATCGGGCACTTGAAGGACGATTTCATGGTGGATATTATCCCCAAGATGGAAATCGCCTTCGGTGCGACTAGGGTTCGTGTCGAATTTGATATCGGCGTGATGCAGGACGATAACAATGACCAGAAGAGTATCGCCTTGTACGTGATGACGGCTTTATAAATGTGTGATGTGTAGAATGACATCGTTCATTCAAACTACTTAATCATTGTTTCAACAATCATTGTATCGGCGCGGAATATGATGTCAATTGTTCCGCGTTCGGCCGTATTCAAATACGGAATTTTCAGCGAATCAAGTCTTTGTAAGACCTGCTTGCTCGGATGGCTGAAACGGTTCTTTCGTCCGCTAGAAATGGTGGCCAGTTTCGGTTGGATCTGCTTCAAAAAAGATAGGCTGCTTGAGGTCTTTGAACCATGGTGTCCCAGTTTCAGAATGTCACTGTTGAGGTAAACATCGGTTTTGAGAATATCCTTTTCTCCTTGAACGGTCAGGTCTCCGGTCAGTATCGCCGAGTGCTTGAGTCCCGCTATCCTGAAGGTGATGCTTTGGGTGTTGGCGTCTATGCAGTGCCTGGTTTCAGGATGAAGGACTTTGATTTCAAAGAGGTTTTCCCTGTATCTAAATCCGCGTGCAATGTCACGTATGCGTATGTTGCGCCGGTAGGCTTCGGAGATGATTTGTTGCCATTCTTCTTTGGGCTCGATTCTTGCACAGTCGGTAATCCAAAGTTCCTTGACGGGGAATGTCTTGATGAGCGAAAGGGCTCCGCCGAAATGGTCCTGGTCCGGATGCGTGATGATGAGGGCGTCCAGGTGCGATACCCCGATATGGTGCAAGTAGGGGACGATGATGTCCTTCCCTGAATCTTGTCGCTTGATGTCGCCGGCGTCTACGAGGAGGTGATTTCCGGAGGGGGTTGTAATCAGGTGGGAATCGCCTTGGCCTACATCGATGGTGGTAAGCTTCCATGTCGGTGAAATGGCCGAATGAAAACCGCTGTAGCTGAAAATGGTTGCAAATAGCAAAAGGCTTGTTAGTGAAATTCGTCTTGCGATGCGATTCTTGAAGAAAATAGGAAATAGGACAAGCAGAAATCCTGCTAAAAGGAGAATGGATGGGCCGAAGGGGCCAACGGTGACGGAGGCCTGAGCGGAATCCGAAAGTAGCTGGGTCAGGAGTGAGGCGAGCCTTAAAAAGAAACGTGCCGCGTAGCAAAAGTGCTCCCGCAGCAAATCTATTGGCGACAGGAGTGCGAAAAGTCCCGCCTGCATTCCCATCGAAATGGCCGGTACTACGACGATGTTGCCGAGCCAGGCGACGGGGGAGAGCGTCTTGAAATGGTGTATCAGAAACGGGGCGGTCGAAAGGGTTGCACATAAAGTAACGTATGTAGGATCCAGGATGAAGGTTTGGAATCGCATCCACCATTTGTTCTTGGTAAGCGCTTCGGGGAGTTTCTTGAGCGGATTTAGCGGGCCTCCGATAAGGATGCCCATGGTGGCGGCGACAGAAAGCTGAAATCCCGGATTCCAGATGACGGAGGGCTCCGGTAAAATGATGAAAAGCAGGGCGACTCCGAGGCTGTTCAGCGTGTTGGCGGGGCGTTGAAATAAGGCGCCTAGCTGCGGCACGGCGAACATCAGGACGGCCCGCCTTACGGCGGGCGAGCCGCCGGTCACGGGAACATATAACAGCAGCAGGAGAACGGCGGCTACCCGCACCAGTCGGTGCGGGAGTCCTGTCGCCTTAAGGAATATCATCAGCATTCCGGCGAGCAGCACCACGTGAAATCCACTGATGGCAAGTACGTGAACCAGTCCCGATCGTTGAAAGTCGCTCCTTAATGCATCGGGAATTCCCGACCGGTCTCCTGCGAGAAGTCCGAGTAGAAGCCCGGTTTCTGCGGAATCCAGGTACTCGTGGAATCTGCGCCCTATCCAGTTGCGGAAGGCAAAAAAGCTGCGTTCGGGAATCCAGTGGCTGCCGTGTACAGTCCAGTGAAGCATTTTGCCGTAGGCGGCAAGACCCTGCGAATTCAGCCAATTCCTGGTGTCGAATGCACCCGGAACGCTTGGAGGCATGACGGGGTACCATGAGGCTTCGTAACAGATGGAATCACCCGGTAGCGGGTACTGCGGCAATTCCCTTTTTTCGGTTAGCCTTATACGATACTCTGTTTTTTCCGACGGAATGGTGGTGGAATAGCCCGTACGGATGACGATTGCCTTTCCGCTTGCTTTTTGCTGGATTGTTTCGACCATTCCGCAGGCTTTGGTGGCGGGGGTTGTCGTCGATGCGATGTATGGACTGTTTCCTGAAATTAAACTGTGACTTACGATAGCCGTTGTGATTGAAAATAGGACGACCCATTGGAGCTGCCTTGGAAAGAAATGCGTTGCGATAACCAAAGGAAGCAGCAATGCGGGGGCGAAAGCTGGGGCGTCTAGGCTGGCGAATACGGCGATGATCATGATGGCACTTAATAGGGCGGGTTTCCCGGCTAGAGGTGATAGCATCTGCACAAAATCGGCAGAGAGGGCGTGTTTTTTATTCCATTTGGAACTCATGAAGGTGTATTTCCTTGTAAAAAGTTGTATCTTCTCTATACACGTATCTTTTGACGTCTCACGGTGCCTTTTTATGCAATTTTTTTGTAAAAAAATTTTTGTTTCGCTTGGCTTCAGTATCGCTCTTTGCGTAAGTGTTCTTTTGACGGCCTGTTTTTGGGAGGATGAATCTTCAGAAAAAGTGGTTCTGTATCCCGACAACACGATATCCTTTTCGATATTTCCGAATGACCAGGCTCCCAATGATTCTATAGCTGCAAACCTTGCGCACGGAATCAGCCTAGAAGTTCATCCATCGGCGGAATACCAGCTGTCTTTCGACGAAGATCCTTCTTTTGAACCTCCGGTCCTCCAGTTATTCCGGATCAATAAGAATAATCGCTACCGTCAAGTTAGGACATTGAAGGCGGAACGTGCAGGGGGACGTCTGGTTTATCGGTTTGTTTGCGAAGAGTCTTCTGCTACGGAATGGGTTACGACCTTGGAACAGTCAGGAACATTCTATAAGGGGAAGGTTTCTAATGTCCGGTTTGAAGGCGATGGCGCTTATTCCTCGGTTCTGTCCCTGAACCTGATTGCGGTCGGTAATGTAGAAGAGGATCTGGGTGATATAAGCTTGCGGGAATTTGGGGACGAGTTGCTGGCCGCATTTCGTCATTATTATACTTCGATAACGATAGATACCTTATATGTGAACCGTGCGCATGAACATCCGACTTTAGGGGGAAACTATCCGGCAAATCTGCCTTGGGTGGCTGAGTATGGATCTGCCGGCATGATGCTTTCGGAACTGGGGGATTGGCCTGGGGCTGAAAAGGCTTTGGACATCGTTTTGGTCCATGCAATTAACAGTGAAGGCATTCTCGGTACCTCTTCGCTTTTTGGCGGAGGCTTGGGTGGCGGTATTGCCAGTACGATCTTGTTAGGAACAAGTGTTGTCGCTCCGTATAATACCGAAAAACGCGAATCTCTCGAATCGATTATCGAGACTGCCGTGCATGAGACGGGCCACTATTTTGGACTACGCCATACGACTTCGACGAAGGCTGATATGCAGCACTTGGTGGATGGAATTGATTATGGCGATTATTCCAATATCGAAGATGGCTTGGATGATACTCCGTTTTGTTCGGAACTGTTCAAGAGCGGTTTGCTCAAGGCGTCCGAATCGGTCAACAGCGATATTGTTTTTTATCCGCCTCATAAGAAATACAGCCTTTATCAAAGGTCTCTAATTGATATGACTGCTGAATGTCCCGATGCGGAAAATGTGATGTTCCCGACGACAGTCAAGAATCGTTCGCTAAAATTTAGTGATCAGCAACTCCAGCTGATTCGCAAGAGCTTAATGATTTTCCCGCATTGATGGTGCGGTCTAGAGATAAGATACGATGAAAGCTTCTCAATTTTCTGAAAACGCACAGCTTTTGGCATTTGTCTTGCAACCCGGTGAACAGTGGCTGCCCGAAGTGATTGACGCACTGGAACGTACCTGGGGCAAAATCCGCCACAAGGGCAAGCTTTTCGCTTTTGACCAGACGCCTTATTACACTCCCGAAATGGGCGAAGGCCTTTACCGCGGCGTGGTTTCTTTTGAAAAGGAAATTCCGCCCGAAACGATTGCCGTGGAAAAGGAACGCAGCAATGCTCTGGAACTGACGATGGCACAGGCGAGCAACCCCGATGCGCGCTGCGTGAACATCGATATCGGTTACATGGACTTGGACAAGGTGGTGCTCCCGAGCTATAAGCGTGGGCCGTTCAAACTTTACGCCGGCAAAGGCGTGTGGCTTGATATGCTGTTGACTTATGCGAAGGGTGTATTCCATCCGACGGCGTGGGCATTTGAGGATTTCAAGCGGAATCCGTACCAGCACGACTTGCAACTCATTCGGGAGCGTTACAAGAAGGCGGGCGGCGGAAAAAACGGTTCATCTAAAGAATCGGCGGTACGGCTTTGAAAAATTTGGTCTCGATAGTAATCGGCGTAATCGTCTTGCTTATTGGTGTCCACTGGTATATGCAGCAGTCGGCGGCCAAGGAGGCTTTCGAGAAGCACGAAGCATTGATCAAGGAAACCAACGAATGCCTTGAAATGGCCGAATGGAACTGCGCCGAAAAGAACGTGCGCGCGCTCCTCAAAGAATCTCCCGACGACCAGAATTTGCAGCTCCATTTGGCAGGAATCCTTTACGAACAGGAGCGCTACGAAGACTGCATTGCCTATGTGCAGTCGCGCAAGTTTAATCACGCCGACTTGGATTATTTGAAGCAGAAAAGTGAAGCCCTAATCCGCGAAATGGACGAGCTCAAGATTGAGCGTTCGATGCATTTCCGCGTGGAATTCGAAGGCCGCCCCGCCCGCAAGGATATCATGGAAGCGCTCGCCGTGCTGGAAGTCGCCTACGATTCGCTCTGCCATCTGTTCGATTTTCACCCCGAAAACAAGATGCACCTGGTGCTTTACGAATCGTCGCAGTACCAAGGCGTGGGGCCTCGCCCCGAATGGGTTGGCGCCGTTTTTGACGGCAAGTTGCGGATTCCCGTAAACGTGATGGCCTACCGCGAAATATACCGTCCGATGTTTTTCCACGAACTTACGCACGCCTTTATCCGCGCCATGACGCGCTATCATGTTCCGCTTTGGGTCAACGAAGGAATCGCCCAGGTGATTGACGCTTCGCGTACGGGAATGCAACGGCCTGCAGGAGGCGCCCCCAGCATCGAAGCACTTACGACACCGTTCGTGAACGAAAACAACACCGGCACGGCCGTCAAGCTCTATTGGTATTCGCAGGCGATGGTCGAACGCCTTTTGGCCCGCAATGCAAACCTTGTCCACTTCAGGGATTTCATCCAAAATATGCGCACTTTGGGCGACGAGCCTGCCCTGCAAAAGTTCTATGGCGTAACAACGCAACAGTTGCTCGACGAAGTGAGGTAGCGGAGGTTTCTATGGCGAAGAAAAAACACATCGTGATTCTTGCGACGGGCGGCACAATCGCAGGCGTCGGTGAACCCGGCAAAAATACGGGCTACGTGTCCGGGCAGATTTCTGCCGAAGACTTGGTGGCGTCCGTGCCGGAACTTTCGGAGTACGCCGAAATTACAGCCGAGCAGATTTGCAACGTGAATTCCGACGACATGACGGACAAACTGTGGATAGCGCTTTCGAACCGCATCGCCGACTTGCAATCGGACGAAACGGTCGACGGCATCGTGGTCACTCACGGCACCGACACCATGGACGAAACGGCCTACTTTGTAAGCCTTACGGTCAAGTGCGAAAAGGCGGTGATTTTTACAGGCTCCATGAAGCCCGCTACCGCCAAGGACCCTGACGGCCCAGCAAACTTGCTGGGCGCCGTACGTGCGGCAGCCGGCTTCGCTGTCGACGACGACCCGCCGGCGAATTTGGTGTGGGTATATTTTGCGGGCGAACTTTTCGACGCCCGGAGCGTTCAAAAGTGCTCCGCCTCTGCGATTAACGCGATGGGCGTGAGCGCTCCCGGCGAAGGCTCCAACTGGAACGCCTTAAAGGAACAGAATTTCTTTGACGTTTCTAAGCTCGAAAGCTTGCCGCGCGTGAATGTAGTCTACTTTACCGTAGATGCTAACCAGAAGATTCTGGAATACGCCGCCTGCGTCTCCGACGGTCTCGTGATTGCTGGGGCGGGTTCGGGTGAATTTAGTCTCGCTTGGGCGAAGGTCCTCGAAAATATTGATATTCCCGTGGTCGTTTCGACCCGAATCCACCACGGGCTCGTGACGCTCAACGAAACCCTTGCGCCTGGCCGCATTTGCGCCGGACGACTGCCGCCTCAAAAGGCCGCAGTCCTCCTGAAACTTGTGCTCACACAAACTAGCCGCACCGACGAAATTAAGCGTGTTTTTGCGCTGTAGAGTGGACTGGATTTTGTAGATTGTTGAAAGCCTTGAAAATGCCCGCGGATGCGGGCTTTTTTAGATGCTTTTTACAGGGGGTTTTCTAAATTATTCATTATGAAAATCGTATTTATGGGAACGCCGGATTTCGCGGCTCATTTTTTGGAACATCTTATCGCTTCTGATAATGAAGTTTTGGCTGTTGTCACTCAACCGGATCGTCCTGCGGGCCGCGGGCGCGTCCTTACGCCTCCGCCGGTGAAGGAAGCGGCTTTGAAACATAATTTGCCGGTGCTGCAACCGACGGACTTGAAGTCGCCTGAGTTCGAGGCAGATCTTCGTAAGTACGATGCAGACCTTTTTGTGGTGGTCGCCTACTCGATCCTGCCGAAGAATATCCTCGCGGTTGCGAAATTCGGCGCGGTGAATGTTCACGGAAGTCTGTTGCCTAAGTACCGCGGTGCGGCTCCCGTGCAGCGTGCGATTGCAGACGGTCTCCCCGAAACGGGCGTGACGGTTTTCCGCCTTGACGAAAAGATGGATCATGGCCCGATTTTGGCGCAGCGCACGGTTACGATCGGTCATCAGGATACGACAGCATCGTTGCTGGACAAGATGGTTGCTCCCGGTTGCGATGCGCTGGACGATGCGATTCGCCAGTTGAAGGATGGCTGCGAGAAGGACTTGACCCAGGATCATGCGCAGGCTTCGGGAGCTCCCAAGCTGAAAAAGGAAGAAGGCCTGATTGATTTTAAGTTGCCGGCGAAGGTGATTCACGACCGGATTCGAGCTTTCAATCCGTGGCCGGGCGGATACGGAAAACTCGGTGGCCGTATGGTGTACTTGCGCAAGACGGATACGCCTGAAGTAGGGCCGAAACTTGCACCGGGCGCGGTTGAATTCAAGGATAATCGCTTCTATGTCGGAACGGGCGAGGGTGTCCTCGAAGTCATCGAAATTCAGGCCGAAGGCAAGAAACCGATGCCTGTCGCCGACTTTATGCGCGGAATCCAGAAACACGAAGGACTGATCTTTTGCTAGATGAATCTCTGAAAGAACGCATGGACGCTTACCGCGTCCTTTTGCTTTGGCAGAAGGATGGTTCCTTTATCAAGGAAAGCGGACTTTCTCCATTTGCGATGGAACTTGCCCTGGGCGTGTGCCGCAGGCATTTGTATTTGCAATATTTTTTGAAGACGCTCGTGAAGAAGGCGCCTTCGCTTGAAGTCTGCACGGTGATTGAACTGGGACTTTTTCAGATGTTCTTCACCGAAGTGCCGGACCATGCCGCCGTCGCGACGACGGTCGAGCTGATTAAGGCGGCGAACCTTGGCGAAGGTTCCGCGCGGCTCGTGAATGCCGTGCTGCATGCCGCGCGCAGGTCCGGCTTGCCGCAGCTTCCGCCGCAGCGCGTGCGTCGCGTTTCTATCGAGAATTCGGTGCCAGAATGGCTGGTGCGCCGCTGGTTCGATATTTACGGAGGCGACCGCGCCGAAGCGATGGCGAAGGCGACTCTTGAACGCTCCGTGGAATGGATCCGCGTAAACTTGCAGAAGACTTCTGCTCCGGTGGTGGCGCAGAAACTTGGCTTGACTGGCGCAAGCATTCTCTACGATCGCTACATTCAAGTGCCCGCCGATGCAAAACTCAAGCCGATTCTGGAATCGGAATCTTTTGCGAAAGGTGAATTCAGCTTGCAGAATCCGGCCGCATATCGGGTTATCCAGTTGCTTGACTTGAAACCTGGTCTTAAGGTTTGGGATGCCTGTGCCGCTCCTGGCGGCAAGTCTGCGCTGATGGCCGAGATGGATTCTTCGCTAGATATTCTCGCGAGTGATGTCTCCGAGGCACGAGTGCTCAAGATGCATGACCTTGTAAATCGCCTGGGACTTACGAATGTCCGCGTGGAATGCCGCGACGTACTTGGGGGCGTTGCGGGCTCTCCCGCTAGAAGGGGTAGCGAGCAACGGACTCGTGCGAGCGAGGGGGAGACTTCCCCCTTTGACAGGATATTGCTCGACGTTCCTTGCAGCAATATGGGCGTTATCGCGCGTCGTCCGGAATCGGTTTACCGCATTACGCCGGAATCGATCAAGGAACTGGTCGAGTTGCAATTTAATCTGCTGGAAAGCGCTTCACGCGCGCTAGCTCCCGAAGGCGTTCTTGTCTATGCGACTTGTAGTCCCGATCCCGATGAGACAACGAAGGTCATAGGCCGATTCTTGAAAGCCCATCCTGATTTTGAAAAAGCGGGTGCTGCGGTGCTGCCCGGCACTGAGGATTCCCGTTTCGATGGATTCTTTGCACAGGCATTGCGGAGAAAATAGATGATTTTGAATAAATTAAATATCGCGCTGGCGATAGCATTCTTTGCGGTGCTGTCGTGGGCTGAACCGAATGCGTCCGTAGAAGATGTCGCGTTTTCGCATGCGTCCATCGGCGTAGAAGGTGGCGAAATTTATCCGTTCGGAGAGCTGGAAGACGCCGTAGAAAGCTCTCTTTACGGTGGTTTGAATTTTCGTTACTCCTACTGGGAAAATGTGGAAGGCGTCTTGATGTTCCATTATGCCTATTTTAAGCCGATTCCAGAAGCGGTGCCTTACGACGGCGTGCACCAGGCATCGGGAAAGCTGGGTATGGATGTTCAGTTGCCTTGGATTCGTTTTGCGAAGCTTGGAGCGGGATTTGCCTGCAACTGGACGCGAGCCGACTTGGATGGCGAAGACAAAAATGAAATTTATGGGCAACTGGGTGGCACTCTAGGAGACAACGAAACGGAGTTCGGCTGGTACGCAAGAATGAATTTGAATGTGCTTCATTACGAAAAATACAAGGTTGGTCTCAACGTGATGTGGGAAGAACTTTGGACTCTGCCGGAACGTTCGGATATGTTGTATGTAGGCCTCTATGTAGAAAGGAGTCTTTGGTGATGAAGAAATTTGTACAGATTCCTTTTTTGGCGTTGTCCGTTTTGCTTGGAATGGCCGTTGCTCCGTTTGCCCAGATTCCTGCAGAAATGGAAGGAATGGAATACGAAACTCGTGCCGATGGAACGTTCTTGATTGGTGGCCCGACTTATGCGTTTGATCGGATTCTTGGTGCCGGGGGAGTCCATTCCGAAAGTGAACTTTGGACTCCCGCCAAGTTGCGTGACCGTCTGCTTTTTAACCGTTGGTCGGGTACGCCTTCGTGGACTCCGTTTGAACCTTCGGTCTGGATGAAGACCGGAAATGAACTCGGCGACTTGATTTACCAAGATTTTGTGACCGAAAAGGACAGGCCTGCCAACAGGACTCCGATTTTGGAAGCTGGTTTCCGCACTCCTGATTTCAAGGGTCTCTGGGCGACTGCCCGCTTGTTCCAGGACGATCATTTCTGCAGCGGCGCTTATGGCTACCGCTATAAGGCCGTCGATGGAGATTATTCGCATTTTGGTGCCAACTGGCCGTTCTTCAGTTCAGCGTACGCTGGAATCGGTTACACGAATTCGCTCGTGAATGCCTCTGTGCTGGCGGGCGAGGAATATCTGTGGTTCTATACGGCGACTTCGCTTTGGATCCCGGTGCATTACAAGCCGCGCGTCGAGGGGCGTGTCGATGTGATGGATTTGTCCTTGACTGTTGCCTACGAAGACGGTGAATACCAGAATATGTACAAGAAGGAAACGGGAACGCGCAAGGAGGTAAACGGTTCCGTTTACTACAAGTGCGGTAAAGCTTGCCAAAACGGAATTTTGCAGGTCTCGGCGGGGCTTGCTTTCCGTGCGGTCGATGATTCGGGCAGTGTGTATACGGAATTGGAAGAAGACCGTGTCGCATGGCCGTTTATGGAACTGCGTGTACAGCCGATTCAATGGATGAGTGCCGACGTGACGTTTGGTATAAATGAACGTGACTGGTTGGTGCAAGACAGTTTGCAGTTCATGCCGATAACTCCCGATGATCTGGGGGTGACAATTGGTGTCAAGAATATTTCGGGTTCGCGAATGAATCCGTTGGCGGATACGAAGGAATTTTATGATGACCGAGTGGTTGATTTGACGGCAGACGGTCAGATGAATTTGATCCAGGGATACCTTTCTTTTGTAGATACGATGGGATTTGTTGCCATGGGTGGACGCGGCTCCTATTGGGCGGAATATGGTGCAGAGACTTTTGAAGTTGAAGAATATTTTTCGGGAAAAAACGATGACCAGGCTGGTATCCAGACTCGCTATGGAAACGTCGGCCGGATCCACGACTGGATTAAGGGCGTGACGGGTGAATTTTGGCTGGACGCCTGGTACCGCGACATGTTCAAGTTCACGGCGATGGCGGGCTTTGAACACATCGATGGTCCTGTCGAAAATGCAGAAGTGACTCCTGCGGAGTTCTACACGGGCTTTACGGGGGACTGGCTCCTGAATGGAACTTTCAAGATTTCGCATTCGTTGCGTTACCGGAGTGATGCCCAGTGGAATTTGCGCTCGAGGGATCCGATGGTGGTCAAGGGCGACTGGACCTGGGATGCGTCCTTCTCGCAGATGTTCCCGAAGTATGGCTTGACCTTGACGGGAACGCTGTTGCATGTGCTGGCCGACGAAGTGATGGAAACGGTGAATGGCGGCTATGACCGCATCCGCTTTATCTGCACGGCGAAAAAGACCTTCTAGTAAACGTATTTGCTCCTTGTGAATTCTTCTCCGCGATGTCATTGCGAGCCTCCTGCAAGGAGGCGTGGCAATCTCGTGTTAAAGTAGCGCTAGAGCCTTTAGGCAGAAGCTGTTCGCGAAAAATTCTTGAGCTTCT